>Ga0265780_10010106_pt1 | contig 11271 bp, 12 predicted proteins | sample P1T30metagenome_FD_192432 | JGI IMG/M metagenome (GOLD analysis project Ga0265780, IMG submission 192432) | Plant litter microbial communities from East Loma Ridge, Irvine, California - P1 T30 | ecosystem: Environmental > Terrestrial > Plant litter > Unclassified | place: USA: California... | reverse complement strand
AGACAGACGTTCGTCTTCAAACGGCTAAAAGAATCCCTAATCGACAAAGGCTGCACGATCAATGGTTTTAGGCATATCTGTGAGCTAATAGGGCTCTCCTCTACTCACTTCACTTGTCCCATGAACAAAAACGGACCCGTCATTCTCATTGAAGATGATGCCGACGATCAATTCCTGTTTGAGCAAGTCTTCAGGAAGCTAAACTATCCCAATCGAGTCATATACTTCCCCGATGGACAAGAAGCCTTGGATTACTTGTTGTCGACGACCGAATTACCCTTTCTAATCCTATCCGACATCAACATGCCCCGCTTAAACGGGATCGAACTGCGGGAGAAACTGCACCGTGATGCGGCATTGCAACTTAAATGCATCCCTTACTTATTTTTCTCCACGGCCGCCAGCCAAGAGATGGTGATCAATGCCTACAGTTTATCGGTGCAAGGTTTTTTCGTCAAACAAACCTCGCTGGAGGAGCTGGAGAAAAGTATCTATTTTATTATGGAATACTGGAAACGATGCGCCGCGCCCAACAATTTTTGACTTCTGAACATCGCTGGGTTTGGTCAGCCGGGGTGGCAAAACCATACTACTGAAGAAGGCCGTTTTGAACTCTGGGTATGCACGGGAGGGGTTTGGACAGATCGGGACTATCACCTAAAGCATCCCATAAAAGGCTCCCTGGCGAGACGAGGGAATTACCACGTATTTGCGTCTAAACTGGTTTGGATAACTGTCAACTGATGGAAGCAGCATACGGATCGATAGAACGGGGCCGCCCGAGTGGCGCAAAGCAGGCTAAGGGTGCTGGTCTGCTTCTATGGGGTGTGTGGGGTGTGATCCATATTTTGCCCAAAACTAAGTCTTTAGCTATCCCTAGTTCAACAATCTGACTGTTTAGCATAGAAAGGTAATTGAACGGCACTGAACCAATAATCACACAACTGTTGAATGACTCGTTCCAAATCCGGTTGGTTATCCGACTTAATGACGACCGAACTGGCTCCCGCCTGGTAACACTGGTTCACCTGTTGGTCGGCTATTGATCCCGACCAGACAACGACGGGCACATCGCGTAGATGCTTATTCTGTTTTAACTGAGTTAAGATGCTCAATCCATCTTCTCCCCCTAGATGCATATCTAAGAGGATTAGACTAGGGAGGGTTTTGGCACTTTGTAAGGAAGCCAGTAGGGTTGTATGGTCCGTCAGGTGATGGAGCGTTATCTGATCGGAGTAGGCTCGAAAGGCCTCTTTTAAAAAGAAGAAGTCGTCATCATCGTCATCAAGCAGAATGATTTCACAGTTTTGGTTGAGCTTTAAGGGCATACTTGTCGCGGATGTTTGGTGGAGTAGTATGATCAATCAATAAGCGGGTAGTTTGTTCAATATTCACTCATTGGTTAGCGAATCTACCAAAATCGCGTTCAACCGTGTAATCTTCTTAAAACGCTCCTACTTGAGACGAAGGAGGGTTCATACGTCTCGAGTAAAAGGTAATTGTGAGACAATAATTTTTTAATATCTGTCCAACGCCATCAGTAGCGTACGCTTGATCAAAAACGTCCGTTTCTCCCCTCCCTATTTGTCAGGTACGTACCAGAATGGAATCGTTGTTAGATCGTGTGGTTTGGCCAGCGAGTCGGTTCGCAGACTAATGCGAATCGTGTTTTTGCCGGTCCTAAGATTCGAGGGAATCAACACCGTCTTCCAGCCCTGCTGCTGCTGCTCGCCCCGCCGGGCGAACAACAAATCCGGGCGACGATACACGGAATCATTGACGGTGATCTGCAGCAGGCCGCTTAGTTGCTGATGGCTCCACTGCGCAAATTGACGACGTTTTTCGGCTCTGGGTAAGCTATCACTCCAGACAGGCTCTTTGACTACTTTTGTCAGGAGCGTATCCAGGTTCTTTGGGTAGGCGATAAAAATCCGGATAAAGGGATCTTCAATCACATCGGACTGAATGGCCGCCGTTGACACATACTCGCCATCGGCAAGTTGGTCGTCGTAGCAAGCAGGATTACTGTATAAACTGTCAAGCCGGGTTGAGTATAAATACCGCTGGTTAAGCGAGACGCGCCGGTCAACGCGCGATAAGTTGGCCAGCAGCTCAACGGCAATCACCACCAGAAAGACCACACCAAAAATCCCGATAGCTCGTAGTATTTTTCCGTAAGGGAGGTGGCTATAGAAGGTATTGACAATAAAGCTAAACGGGGTATACATCCCCCAAAACATCACCTTTGATGTGGTCGTGAGCTGATACTGTAGTTTCGCCGCGGTCGGGTTGGCCTTGACGGATGGTAAGCCTAGTACCGTATTGACGAGAAGAAAAATGGCAAAGAATGCGTAGCTGCCCAGGGTCAGGATATGCCTGATCTCAGGCGGGATCATCGGCCGCAAAACAGAAGAAACCAGCAGGACAACAACATAAGCGCCGGCAACCGCTACCAGGAAGATAACAAACAGAAAAGCAACGGCAAAGACAACGTTACACCGCTGGTCGAGCCGTAGGATATAGCGGTCGAGTGGCCCCAGCCCGTCAGCCATTCGTTTCTGAGCGTAGGGAGTCGAGAAGGGAATCCGCTCATACTGAATGCCGGTCGGATAAACGGCGAGCAGGCCGACCAGGCCGACCCAAAACGCCCGCATCACAAAGTTAGTCAGGAAAGCCAGAAACAGCACGTAACACATGGCGTTCATCATGCTGTAAGCCAGCAGGGGCAACGCCCCCTGCACTCCGGCCCTGGTAGTGGTAACATTGTACTGGAAATAATCAAAGGCCTGCCCAAGCAGGTCAGGCAGCTGCAACACGGCAAACAGGGCCGCGCCCGAAATCACCAGCTCGAGGTTCCAGCTTTGCGCCGTCAGTTCACGTAATTTTTCTTGTTGATCGGGCGGCAGGGCGGGTTGTGTCGTGTCTAATTCGGCCATGAGGGTCGTGAACCGGCCTAAGGGTACTTTTAGGGCGGTCGGTGATTATGCCCGCAAAGTAAACAAAATCCCCTGTGCAAACCGGCCAGACTTACTCATGGCTTATTCTTCCTTCGGCTGTTTAGCACAATCTGAAGGGGAAATAAGGGAAAGCCTAGCTTTTCAGCTCTTTTCTCATTAACTGTCCCCAAAACCGCTTTCGCTGGAAAGCCGCACCAGTTGAAACCGAGTGCGGCTTTCCCTGAAAGTCGGCCTAATGCGACAAGCACTTATTGGCCTCAAGGGTAACGGCTTCGATCGCTCACTAGTCCAGCTTGACGCCCTGAGCTTCCATTTGCTTTTCCAGGGCAGCGTGATTAGCCAAAAACTGCGCATGCTGCTGCTGCGTACGCGTTGTACCCAGGCTCTCCAGTTGTTGCTCTAGCTCCTTGGCGGGTAGATCCGCTCCGTAGCAGGGTGTGCCGGGCTGCTGCCGCCACGACTCATGCAGACGACCATTATCCACCGTGTCAAAGCCCAACTCCTCTACTAGAGTCATTACTTTCTGCTTGGCCGCGGGGTCATCGCTGGCCACAGGCAGAGCAATACGGCCGGGTGTACCGACAGGCTGGCCCGATTTTTCAAGGTGATCGGCCATGATGTTGTTGAACACTTTTACAACTGGCCGACCAAGGTGCTGCTCTACCCACTCACTTTCGGTCAATTCACCCTGCTCAAGTTCGGGGATGTGTCCATCCCGCAACAGCGGATAATAATTACTGGTATCAATGACAGGTACGTCAGCAGGTACGTCCTCGAACAAACCTTTGGGCAAATCGGGAATGTTCTTCAGTGGAATAGTCACCACGATCATCTCACCGTAGTGAGCTGCCTCCTGGGCGGTAACGGGGGTAGCGCCAGTTTTTTTGGCTACCTCACCCAACGTTTCAGGGCCGCGTGAATTGGCAATAGCTACTGAATGGCCGAGGCTCGTGAGCCGCGTGGCAAGGGCACTCCCAATGAATCCTGCGCCAATGATTCCTATTTTCATTATTAGTACGATGAACAAGTAAGTTATAGATTGGGGTTTCGCCCAGGTGCGGATTTTAACTCCAGGCCACGCCAATTGTTTATCATCCTATGCTAGGGCTGAAGAGTAGCCAAGCAACGAAACGTGCGAGGTACGGTTTTACGTAGTTTCAATAGGATTAGGGCGTTGTCAGATAAAGGAGACTGGCTACCGCAGCAGAATCTACTACAGATTAAATCTAAAGGATTCTCAACGAATGCTCCTACTTGAGACGAAAGAGGGTTCATACGTCTGCTTCTTAAAGGGGGCGTTTAAAGAGATGGCTCTTACCAGCTTAATTCCGAACTCTCTCGGGTAAACATCACTAACTTTCGACTACTTAACATCGCTCCATCAAGTCTGATAAACAATGGGTTGCTGACAGGATAAAAAATTGCGTAGCTAAATAACTACATGTATATTATGTATATTTGTAGCCAAATAACTACATGATGAACCTTAGACGTGACGTTTTTCAAGCCCTAGCTGACCCCACCAGAAGGGCAATTCTGCTGCTGCTGGCCACGGCTCCAGCGATGACGGCAGGCACTATCGCGGCCAACTTTGACTCGGCCAGACCCACCGTCTCAAAACATCTACAAATTCTCACCCAGTGTGAGCTACTCCAGCACGAGCAAACAGGTCGGGAGGTATACTATTACCTAAACCCGATTAAACTGAAAGAAATAGCCGACTTCATCGACCCCTTCCGCCAGCTCTGGGAGGATCGATTCAATAAATTGGAAAGCGTCATGAAACAATACAAAGCCAATCAATAGCGCACCATGGAACAAAGTACGAAGATCCATTTCGAAGAGGGCCAACAAGATATTGTCATCACCCGAGATTTTGATTTGCCCCTAGACCTATTGTTCAAAGCCTATATAGAGCCCTTTATTATTGAGCAATGGATGGGCACTAAAGTGCTCAAACTGGAAAATAAGCCACACGGCAGTTGGCAATTCGAAACAACCAATGGTCAGGGAAACGTCGTGTTCCGGGCGAATGGGGTCATCCATGAGTTTGTGCCCAACCAGAAAATCACCCGCACCTTCGAGATGGAGAATACGTCCGGGTCGGCGTTCCGATTTCCCGTTCAGCTGGAGTTCCTCGAATTTAACTCACTCACTAGCCTCACCAGCCAACTCCGGATGCAGATCGTGTATCGGTCGGTTGCCTTCAGGAACCAAATGATGCAGTTACCCTTCGCCAAAGGCCTTAATCGGGCACATGACCGATTGCAAGCCATCGGAAAGGGCTTAACTAACCGGCCATGATAAAAAGAAACAAACGAATCTATTGGGTCGCCACAAGCCTGCTGGCCTTTGGCATGTTGGCTCAGGGGGTAAGCCCAGCTAGCGCATAGCAAAGGGTATGTTGACATACTGGTTCACTTAGGGTATCCTCTCTATTTCCTTTCCATCCTGGGTGGGTGGAAATTACTGGGCGTCATGGCTATTTTACTGCCCCGATTTGCCCTGCTGAAGGAATGGGCGTATGCCGGCTTTTTCTTTGTCATGTCAGGGGCGGTTGTTTCCCATATAGCTTTGGGGGATTCAGTCATCCATGTAGCGCCCGCTTCGGTATTACTCGGGCTGATCGGTCTATCGTGGTATTTCAGACCGGCGGACAAAAAAATAATCTCATCAACCAAATAAATGAGCGCCATGAATCCTGAAGTCAACTGGTTCTTTACAAAAGCCACCAAGTGGCAGGAAGAGTACGAAGAGTTGCGGACGCTCATTCTATCTTGTGGGTTATCGGAAGAATTGAAATGGGGTTGCCCCTGTTACACCTTTCAGAAACATAATATTCTATTGATCCATGGATTCAAATCCTATTGTGCTTTACTATTTATGAAAGGTGCCCTGTTGCAGGATACCGGCGGTCTTCTTGTCCAACAAACAGAAAATGTGCAATCGGCGCGGCAGATCAGATTTACGAGCCTTTCGGAGATAGTAAATCTGAGACTTAGTCTAAAAACCTATGTCAACCAAGCCATTGACGTAGAGAAGGCCGGTCTGAAGCTAGAAAAGAAGAAAACAACGGAATTTAAACTACCCGGCGCGTTCGAACAGGTGCTGGATGATATGCCTGCGTTAAAAAGTGCCTTTTACCAGTTGACACCTGGTAGACAACGAGGCTATTTACTTTACTTTTCTTCGCCCAAGCAAGCCAAAACAAGGGAGGCCAGAATTGAAAAGTACGTACAGAAAATTCTCGATGGCCAAGGATTGGACGATTAGTATGGTTATGGAAAGCAAAAAAGTTCGTCGAATGGATACTTTTAGGATTGTACTATGATCGTATGCCAAGCTTCATTCTTTGATTCTAGTTACGTGGTATACTCACTACGGTGAGCTATCCTACAGCTTCGACGGCCCCGCTCCGGCCCGGTCCGACCTGGGTCGGCATTCCGATTGCGGTAGCGGAGGTCGCGGTAAATGCCGGTGGTTGTCGGATTATTCATTGCGTCCTGAATTGCCGATCATGTATCCCTAAAAATAAACTGACCTTTAATTATGACCACACAGGAACACATCGAGCAGTATATGGCTAGCCAGGCTGAACCAAAACGCAGCGACATGCAAGCGTTGCACCATCTCATTCAGCAAGTAATGCCAGGGAGTAAAGTATGGTTCCTGGATGGTAAAAACAGGGATAATAGAACGGTTACTAATCCAAGCATAGGCTATGGGTTTCGCACCATAACGTATGCTGATGGGAGAACCAGCGCGTTTTATCAAATTGGTATCAGTGCAAACACAACCGGAATATCAGTCTACATCCTTGGTATCGACGATAAACACTACTTGGCTCAGACATTTGGTGAAAAACTCGGTAAGGCGAGCGTAAGCGGCTATTGCATTAAGTTTAAAAGGCTAAACGATATACATGTGGATACACTTGAAGCGGCTATACGATATGGGGTTGAGGTGACAAGTGAAAATTAACTATCAGCTTGAGACACCACCCTCAATCTCACGAAAATGCTCGTTTTTACTAGCGGTCAAATGCGATCTGTCGTATATCGCTACCACGTAACGAAATTAAACAAGGGACCCGGTTCAGTGGTAGTCATAGCATACTAACGAGTCCAACGGCTTAGGGCAGCGTATTGCCCTACGTGACAGGGACGACTTCGGCAAATGGCCTTTTTGAACCAGGGCACTAAACTCTACAGCATCCTCTTCAACACCTGTCCCCGATGTCAGAAGGGGCGATTCTTTGCGGTTAACAACCCCTACAACCTCCGCCAATTCGACCAGATGAACCCCCGCTGTAGTTGCTGCGATGAACGCTTTGAGCGAGAACCGGGCTATTACACCGGGGCGCTGTATGTGAGTTATGCCTACTATACGGCCCTGATTATGGGTTGTTTTCTCTTGTTTGAGGTGCTACTGGATTGGGAGCTAACTCCTTTCCTGATCGTATTGATCAGCTTGATTATCCTCTTAACGCCGGTGGTGTTCCGACTGGCTCGGCTAACGTGGATCAACTTCTTCATCAGGTATGATCCAAACAAGCCTACCCATTGTCCCTAATGGAAGAAAAAAATGACAACTCTATCCCTTCTCGTAACAGGTTTATAAAGGGGAGAAGAAGCGGCTTCTTCTCCCCTTTATAAACCTGTTTTAGTAGCACACAACTCTTTATCGACTAGCTCCAATGGACGCATACGCTTATTGTAACGGCGAGTTCCTGCCCTTGGCCGAAGCCCGTCTCCATGTCACCGACCTGGCTTTTCTACGGGGCTACGGCATCTTTGACTTTTTCCGGGTTGTAAACGGCCATCCCGTTTTCTTCGAGGACCATTTGGACCGCTTTGAGGGGGCGGCGGGGGCCATGGGCCTGCTCATGCCGCTAAGCCGGGAGGCCTTGCGGCACCTGATTGCTGAGTTGATTCGCTTAAATCCGCAGGAGTTGCTGGGTCTTAAATTGATCCTGACCGGCGGGTATTCAGCGGATGGATTTACCCCGGCGGAACGACCAAATTTTCTGGCCCTGGCTAACCCGTTTACCTTTCCTGACCCAGCCTCGGGGTTGACGCTACTGTCTTACGAGTATCGTCGGGAGATTCCGGCTGTCAAGACGCTTAGTTACCTGTCACCCATCCAAATGCTGCCCCAGTTAAGGCGTCAGGCCGCGGATGACTTGCTGTATCATTCGAACGGGCTCATCTCCGAGTCGTCCCGCAGCAACGTCTTTATCGTCAAAAACCAAACGGTTAGTACTCCCCGTACCGGTATGTTACCCGGTATTACCCGGAAATATGTGCTGTCGGTATGCCAGGGGGTTTTCGCCGTCGAAGAACGAGCTATTCCGTTGTCAGATGTTTTTGAGGCCGACGAAGTGTTCATTACGTCGAGCAACCAGCGTATCATGCCAATCCGCCAGATTGATCACTATGCCTTACCCCAACGGGGACCGGTGACCCGCAAGCTGCAGGAGCTATTACAAGCCAGGGAATTACTGGACCTGAGGCGCAATAGCGACAGAGGCCGTTGCGGCTCCACTTAGCCAGGTCCGACGATTTATTTTTTTCATAGTCAAGAGACAAGTTACTTACCGGATTTCTGGTCCCCCCGTCGATCGTCCGAGATAAATAGTTTCTGAGCGGGCATGACCACTTTCGGCAACGTCTCGGCGTTCATGACGGCTTTCTCATCGATGATCCCATTCCCGTGCAACAGGTAAGCGGTTAGGTAATAGACCTCTTCGTTCGTCAGCGAACCCGGTTCGCTGAATGGCATCGCCCGGCGAATGTAGTCAAACACCGTTGTGGCGTAGGGCCAGTAGTTACCGATCGTTTTCTCGGGCCGTCTACCAGCTACAGCGCTCGAAGACAGAGCCGTCGTCACTAGTGAACCTTAAGCCCACCTACCCCACCCGCATCGTGGCACATTGAGCACTTGGTCGCAAAAATCCTTGCCGCGTAGGGCCGTCCCCGTCCCGGCGGGAAGTCCTTTCCCATCGGGACGTACGTCGATATTCAATCGGGTTATTTCAGCGGAGGTTGCCACTCGTCCCGAAGCGTATAGGCGATGGCACCGTATCGGGGCGATTCACTGCTGAAGCTGGCGAAGGTGCAAGCCTCGGCAGTGGCTCCGGAGTGCGGAAACTGCCGTTCAGCAGGATAACGCCTACGGCCAGCAGGAAACCGCAGCTCCATTGTGTCCTATCAATCATCTGTCGGCAACCGGTTAATGATCACCTTTGTACTGCTCACCCGCCCGGATAGCCACCGTCAGCCGGTTTTCTTTGGGCGGGGTTGGGCAGGTGGCGTAAGGCGTAAAGGCGCAGGGCGGATTATAGGCTTTATTGAAATCCAGGTCAACGTAGCCGTCAGCGTCGGGGCCGTCGAGGTTCAGGAAGCGGCCGCCCCCGTAGGTTTCGTGTCGGGTCGTCTCGTCGGCAAAGACCACAAACAGATGCTCTTTGTTACCCGTTGGAACCAGCACCTGCTCCTGGCCGTCCACGGTAAACACCAGCTTGCCCGGCGAATCCTCCTGCGATACCCGGCCGGTTATATCGACAATTCTGATCTTCTCGCCGGTGGTCGGCACAAACTTCGCTTTGACGCGCCAGTTTTCCTGGATCGCGAACGTCGGGATGCCCGCGAATGATTTCACCTCGGGGCTTTCCAGATCGCGCAGCCGAACCGCGTATTTGTCACCCCGTTTGATCACGAACCAACGTAACGACTGGTGTTCCAGCACCACTGGTTTCGTGGCGGGAAAAATCTCCTGCTTCGTAACGGGCTGCCCCGCCACCGACACCCCAGCATCGGGAGCCGCTTCGAAGGTGACTGTTCCGTTTTTTAGCACCAGTTTCCCCAGCGACGCTTTGCTGTGGTCGGCCGGGAAAACGATGTTGTTCTTGTCACTGCCTCCCAGCGTATTCGCGCCTTCATTAAGCCAGAACAGCCCGGCCAGATTCAGCCAGCCGTCTTCACTTTTCAGCCCTTCAACCCGTTTTTTCTGCCAAGCTCGGATCGTTTCTTCGTAGGGCGTATCGGTTATAAAGGACACTACCGGCAGCATAGCTAGCAGGAGTACGATTAATTTATTCAGCGTTTGCATTGATTGGTTGGATTAACGTGTACTTGACAATTAGAGAGGAAAAAGTTCTTTGTTACCGTACTGGACAACCTTATTCAGCAGCTGGGCGTACTCCCGGCTTTTGGCCGTATCCCCCTGCTGCTTGTAGACTTTATACAGACCCCAGTAGCCATTAGCCGTGTTGGGATGACGTTCCAGCAGTGCCTTGTAGGCCGCGATGGCTTTTTCGTACTGCTTAGCTTTCAGATGCGTTTCGGCCAGGCTAATGAGCGTTGGTCGGGCGTAGGTTGGCGGCTCGCTATACCCCAGTTCGTGCTCTTTCTGGCAAGCTTTCTCTAGCAGCACAACAGCCTCCGGATACTTATTCTCGGCACTTTTGATGACGCCCTGCAATTCCAGCGACGCTACGTTCAGATCGGCCAGCCGCTTGGACGAAATGGCGTCTTTCGAGCTGGCCTGGTTTTCGTTACGCCACAACAACGCATCGAGTGCGTCAACGTATTTTCGGGCTTCATCGAGCTGATTTCGCTGCACCGCGTCCATGCCTGATGCAAAGTAAAAAAGTCCCTGCTTGTAGGCAATCGCCTTGCCGGTAAACAGACTGTCTTTATCCAGTTGGATAGCCGCTAGCCGATTGGTAGCTCGTTTGTAGTAGCCGAAACACAACTCCATTTTGGCGGGAGCGATAATGCCCTGGTAGAAAAACCGCCCTTCGTGCTTCTGTTTCCGCTCTTTGGTGACGGGCATATTTTGCAGCTTCTCGGCGTAGTACAGTGCCATCGAGTACCGCCCGTCTTCGGCACAGTTCGACAGCAAGTAGTTGATGTTATGGATGTAATTCCAGTTGTCTACCTCCGTAATACGCTGCTGCTTCATATACGCCGAATCCACACCCACGGCCGCCACGAACGCCTTGTTGGCTCGTTGGTAGTCCCCGAGTTTGTAGTAGACGTGGCCCGGCATGTGCACCATGTGCCCCGACAAAGGCGCCAGCGTGGGTAGTTTAGCCGAGCTAGCCAGCGCCTGTTCCGGGCAGCAGTTTTCCATCAGGTGAATCCAGTAATGATGCACAGCCGCGTTGTCGGGGTGCGTTTTTAGCAAATCCCGAAGCAGGTACTCGGCGTAGAGCTGCCCCTCACGTGGGTTCATATCCGGGTCGTAGCCGCTCATTTTGCTTAAGGCCAGAAACAGTTTCGCTTCCAGATCGTTGGGGTATTTGTGCACG
>Ga0265780_10010105_pt1 | contig 11272 bp, 10 predicted proteins | sample P1T30metagenome_FD_192432 | JGI IMG/M metagenome (GOLD analysis project Ga0265780, IMG submission 192432) | Plant litter microbial communities from East Loma Ridge, Irvine, California - P1 T30 | ecosystem: Environmental > Terrestrial > Plant litter > Unclassified | place: USA: California... | reverse complement strand
AAACGAGGCCCGCAGGAGCGGCTCTTGCCGTCCCCCGCACAGCCCCACCGCCCGGCCCAGACCAAGGCTGCTGCTTTGAAGCCACCCGCGAGGGGGTATCACCCGTTCGACCACCCGAACGACGGGCAAAGAAAAAGCCGCTGGCGAACCAGCGGCTTCTTCAGAACAGCGTGAAGAAAGAAGTTATTACTTCTTGGCTTCTTCAGCAGCGTCCTTGGCCTGCTCGGCGGTGCCTTCGGCAGCCTTGGCAGTGTCAGCAGCTGCGTCGGCAGCAGCGTCGGTGGCGGCGCCAGCGGCGGCACCGGCAGCGTCGGCCGAAGCGTCAGCAGCGGTAGCGGCGGTGTCAGCAGCCTGCTGGGCAGCGTCGGCGGTGGCGGTGCCAGCGGCAGCAGCCTGGTCAGCAGCGGCCTGCGCTTCGGTGGCAGCTTCGTTGGCCGAAGCAGCGGCGTCCTGGGCAGCTTCCTGCTTCGAGCAGGCAGCCAGGGCCAGGGCCAGGGACATAGCAACCAGCAGCTTGTTGATGCTCATTTGGTGAATCCTCGTCGTCGTTAGATAGGCAACGCGCAGTTGCGCGCCGCCAACATGATGACAAGCCACGAATGGCTGTCAAGCGATCCCGCATTCAGTTTTGCGAAACGGGCGTTAAATCCAATCAAATCAATTCGATGGCGATGGCCGTTGCTTCACCACCGCCGATGCACAGCGTAGCGATGCCGCGCTTGCCACCGCGGCTGCGCAATGCGTGGACCAGGGTGACCACCAGACGCGCACCGGATGCGCCGATCGGATGACCCAGCGCGCAGGCGCCACCATTGACATTCAACTTGTCGTGGGCGATGCCCAGTTCACGCATCGGCGCCATGGCCACCACCGCGAATGCCTCGTTGACCTCGAACAGATCGACATCAGCCAGCGTCCAGCCCGCCTTGTCCAGCAGTTTATGGATCGCGCCGATCGGGGCGGTGGTGAACCATTCCGGCTCCTGCGAGTGGGTGGCATGGGCAACGATGCGGGCCAACGGCTGCAGGCCGCGGGCGTTGGCATCGTCTTCGGACAACAGCACCACCGCAGCGGCACCATCGGAGATGCTGGAGGAGCTGGCGGCGGTCACGCTGCCGTCTTTCTTGAACGCCGGACGCAGGGTCGGGATCTTGGCGATGTCGGCGCGGGTGGGCTGCTCGTCGACGGAAATTTCGACCTCGCCCTTGCGGCTGGCGACCTTCACCGCGACGATTTCATCGGCGAACGCGCCATTGGCCTGCGCGGCCTGGGCGCGCTTGACCGACTCGATCGCGTAGGCATCCTGCTCTTCGCGGCTGAACTGGTACTTGTCCACGGCGCACTCGGCGAACTCGCCCATCGCCTTGCCGTCGTAGGCATTGACCAGCCCGTCGTGGGCCATGTGGTCCACCGCCTGGAAGTTGCCGAAGCGGTTGCCGGTGCGCGAATTGGGTAGCAGGTGCGGCGCGTTGGACATGGATTCCATGCCACCGGCGACGACGATGCTGGCCGAACCGGCCTTGATCAGGTCATGCCCCAGCATGATCGCCTTCATGCCCGAACCGCACACCTTGTTCAGCGTCGTGGCGCCGGTGGACAGCGGCAGTCCGCCGGCGATGGCGGCCTGGCGGGCGGGCGCCTGGCCCAGGTTGGCCGGCAGCACGCAGCCCATGATGACTTCGGTAACGTCGCTGGCCGGCACGCCGGAGGCTTCAAGTGCGGCGGCGATCGCGGTCGCGCCCAGGGTCGGGGTGGGGACGCCGTTGAACTGGCCGAGGAAGGAGCCGATGGCAGTGCGCTTGGCCGCGGCGATGACGATGTTGGACATGGCAATCTCGTTGTTGCGTGAGCAAATTCGGAAAAGGAGACGCGAGCCGTTGGAAGGCGACGCGAATCCCGGCAGACTGCGTGGGGGACGCCAGTATAGGCGGTGCCCCTGACTGCGGGTTGGCTGGCCCAGCGCCGGCATCCGGCGACTGCGGCACTCGATACCTTTCACGGGGATACAGGGATGAAACGGGTTCAACTGAATACGGCTACAGGGATGAAGACTGCGCTGGCCATGGCGCTGGCCGCGGCATTGAGCGCCTGCGGAGGTGGTGTCGGCGGCAATGTCCGCGTCGAACCGCCCGCGCCGCCTCCGGTCACGCCACCGCCGGTGACCCCGCCTCCCGTTACGCCGCCCCCCGAAGCACCGCCGCAGCCGAGCAGGCAGGGCCATCTCACCGCGATCAACGCGCTGGGCACCGGGCTGACCGGGCAGGGCGTGCGTATCGGCGTGGTGGATTCAGGCGTCAACCGCACCCATCCGGCGCTGGCCGGTCGTGTGGTCGCCAACTACACCTATGTCGATCCGCGGGAAAACGACCTGGGACGCGATGACGTGGTCGGGCATGGCACCACCGTGTCGATGCTGGCCGCCGGCGGCGCCTACGCCGGCTCGCAGGTCGGCGTGGCGCCCGGCGCGGAGATCGTCTCGGCGCGGATCATCGCCGACAAGCGGCCCGTGGACGACGGCAGCGGCAATGGCAACCAGGTCAGTGGTGCGATCGGCCTGGCGCCGGTGCATCGCGACCTGGTCAATGCCGGTGTCAAGATCATGAACAACTCCTGGGGTGGCCTGTATTGGACCAACGCGGCGACAACCGCACAGATCGCCGAGGAGTACCGCCCGTTCATCACCAGCAACGGCGGACTGGTGGTGTTTGCCACCGGCAATGACGGCAGGTCCACCCCGTCGAACATGGCCGCGCTGCCGAGCCGCCCCGGTGTCGGCGGCAGCATGCCGGCGGCCGACCTGGTGCGCGGCTGGCTGGCGGTAACGGCCGTGGACACGGTCACCCCGACCCAGCTTGCCAGCTACGCCAATGCCTGCGGCGAAGCCGCCAGCTACTGCCTGGCCGCGCCCGGCACCGCGGTCTATCCGGATCCACAGGCAACCACGGCGACCGCAAGCTATTACTACGGCTGGGGCACGTCCTATGCGGCGCCGCTGGTCTCCGGCGCAGCGGCGCTGGTCTGGCAACGCTATCCGTATTTCAGCAACGACCTGGTCCGCCAGACCCTGCTGGGCACGGCAACGGACATCGGCGCTGCCGGCGTGGACCCGGTGTTCGGCAACGGGCTGCTCAATGTCGGCAAGGCCGTGAACGGTCCGGGGCGACTGGACTGGGGGGATGTCAGCGTCAACGTCAACCGGCTCGGGCTGGATTCGGTATGGAGCAACGATCTAAGTGGGGCCGGCGGCCTGGTCAAGCAGGGCGTGGGCGCGCTGGGCTTGTCGGGACGCAACACCTACAGCGGTGCCACGCGCATTGAACAGGGCACCCTGGCGTTGCGCGGCGGCGCTTCGATCACCTCCAGCGTCAGCATCCTCGCCCAGGCCGGCAGCCCGAGTGGCGCCGCGCTGCAGTTCATGAACGGCACCACCCGGGTGGTCGGCAACGTCGACAACGGCGCCAGCGTGGTGCTGACCAGCGCCAACGCCGATGCCACCATCGAAGGCAATTACCTCCAGCGCGACGGTGCCCAGCTGATGGTCGCGCTGGGCGTCAACGCATTGCAGGTCACCGGCACGGCGACCCTGCAGGGGGGTGGGGTGCTGGTCAATGGCGCGATTGCCGGTTATGTGCCGGCCGATGGCACGCGGCAGTCGTTGATCCGGGCACAGGGTGGGTTGTCCGGCCAGTTCAACACCGCTGCGGTGGGCCAGAACGGCGTGTCGCTGCTGGATTCTTCGTACGGCTATGACAGCACCACGGCATGGCTGGAACTGACCCGGGTCAGCGTGGTGGCCGCGGCCAGCGCGGCATCGCTGGATGCGCGCGCACTGGCATCGGCCGAGCGCGTGGAGCGCGCCTTCGAACGGCTCGACGGCAGTCCGGACCTGCAGGGCAGCGCGTTGGCCGATGTGGCCGGCGAGCTGCAGCGCACGCCCGGTGGCATCAGCGGGTTGTCGGCCAGCCTGGACAGCCTGTCCGGCAAGGCCCACGCCTTGGCCACCCAGGCCACCTTCGACAGCGTGGACATGAGCCGCCGTGCAGTGGCTGCGCGCTTCGGCGAGGTGCAGGCACGCCCGGCGCTGCGCGGTGCGTGGCAGCATGCGCTGGGCGAGGCAGGGCAGGGCAATTTCGCCGGCAATGGCGCGCAGACCCGGGGCTGGATGGTGGGCCATGAAAGCGCGTTGGGCGGCAATGGCGTGCTGGGCGTGGCCTTCGGCGAAGTGCGCAGCAACGCCAGTGGCAACGACAACGGCGGACTGGGGCGTGATCGCCAGGCACAGGCGCAGCTGTACGCCGGCTGGAGCGAGGGGCGTGGTTACCTGCTGGCGCAACTGGGTGCTGGACAGTTCCAGCGCCAGGTGGACCGGCAGCTGCTGCTCGGTGCGCAGGCGGTCGGTGCAGGCGCACGTTACGGCGGCCGCTTCGCCAGCGTCAGCGTGGAATCCGGGCTGCGCTTTGGCGGCCCGCGTATGGCGCTGACGCCGTACGTGGCGGCCAGCCAGGTGCAGGTGCGCTCGGACGGGTTCACCGAGCAGGGCGGGCTGGGCTTCGGCCTGCGCATGCAGGACAACCTGGCGCGGCGCAGCCTCGCCATGGCCGGTCTGCGTGCAGAGTGCCAGTGGCGGCGTTGGACCCTGCGCGGCTACTCCGAATGGCAGCAGGAGCTCTCCAGTGAGGGGTTCGATGCGCAGGCCGGCTTCACCGGCGTCGAGGCGTGGGCCCCCTTGGTTTCCGGCGCACTGCCGCGTGCGTCGGGCCTGCTCGGCGTGGCGCTGGAAGCCGGGGTGGGGCGTAGCGGCCGGGTGTCGTTCGGCTACGACCAGCGCTTCGGTGGCGGCCTTGATGTATCGCAGGCGGCGCTGAACTACAGCACCGGCTTCTGATTGTGAGGTAGCGCCGAGCCATGCTCGGCGGCTTTCCGGGTCGGCGCCGCGTTGTCCGATGAAAGGCGCCGCGCTTCGCGCTCGCCGAGCACGGCTCGGCGCTACCGGGCTTTCCGGTCAGCGCTAGCGGCGGTCAGCCGGCGCGCAGGTCGCCCAGGCGCGGGGTGGCGCGTCCCATCGGCAGCTTCAGTCTGCCGATCGACTGGATGCGTGCTTCGGCAATGCGGTCGGCCGCGCGCTGCGGGGCGATGTTCTCGCGCTGGGACAGCGCGAAGATGCGGCCCAGGTTGTGATAGATGCTGCGGATCAGGCGCATCGCGCGTTCGCGGTTGTAGCCGTCGATTTCCAGCGAGACATTCATCACCCCACCTGCGTTCACCGCGTAATCCGGCGCGTACAGGATGCCGCGCGCGTGCAGTTCGTCGCCCACTTCCGGGTTGGCCAGCTGGTTGTTGGCGGTGCCGCAGATGATGCGTGCCTTCAGCCGCGGCAACACGTCCAGGCTGATCGCACCTTCCAGCGCACACGGCGCGAACACATCGGCGTTGACCTCGTGGATCTCGTCCGGCTTCACCGCCTCGGCGCCGTACTCGGATACCGCGCGGTCCACCAGCGACGCATCCAGGTCGGTCACGTACAGCTTGGCGCCGCGGTCGCGCAGCAGCTTCACCAGTTCCATGCCGATGTGGCCCAGCCCCTGCACGGCGATGCTGGTCTTGCCTACTTCTTCGTGCCCGAGCTTGGCCTGCAGCGAAGCCATCAGCGCCTGCAGCGCACCGTAGGCGGTGAACGGGGCCGGGTCACCGGAGCCGCCGTGAACCTGGTGGACGCCGGTGACGAACTGGCTTTCCAGGTAGATGTTTTCCATGTCGTTGACATCGGTGCCGACGTCCTCGGCGGTGATGTAACGACCGCCCAGCGCATCGACCTGGCGACCGAAGGCACGCAGCAGCACTTCGGTCTTGTCGGTGCGCGGGTCACCGATGATCACCGCCTTGCCACCGCCGACGTTCAGGCCGGCCAGTGCGTTCTTGTAGGTCATCGTGCGGCTGAGTCGCAGCACATCGGCCAGTGCCTCGTCGGTGCTTGCGTAAGGACGCATGCGGACGCCGCCCAGGGCCGGGCCCAGGGTGGTGCTGTGCAGGGCGATGATGGCCCGCAACCCGGCATCGGGGTTGTTGCAGAAAACGACCTGCTCGTGACCGGTAGTGGCGAGGGTTTCGAATAGCATGGCGACTCCGTTGGCGTGAACAGCAGCGAACCACTTCGAACAGGCCAGCAACGATAAGGGTGCAGAAACAAAAAAAGCGACGTCGTCAGTTCAGGGGACGGGCCGCGCGGCGCCATTCTAGTCCATTCCCCGGGGTGGTGTTGTGCACGTCCGGGCCCATGGCCAGGCAGGTGCCCGGGTTAAAGAACCCGCCGTATCGGCCGATGCTGGATGCACGGCGGTGTCCGCCTGAACCCAAGGAACGGTGCGGTGGCAGTACAGCAATCCTACGCCCGCTTTGGCGGGCCATGCGGGGCGGGCCGATGAGCGCGACGGGCAGCAGTGGCTGGGCCGGGTGGTGGGGGCGGCTGTTCGGCCGTGCCGCGACGGGGCGCGCCACGCAGCAGCGCACGCAGTGCCGCGATGTCCTGGTGGCCGAAGCCCTTGCGCCGACCGGGGCGGTTGCCGCTGGCGAGGCCGATGCCGATGCCGAGGCGCGCCTGCATTCCGGCCTGTATGCGCTGGCCCTGCACCCGGCCCTTGATGGCGGCGCTGCCTGCAACGACGCCCTGCTCGAAGCCACCCGGCAGGCGCTGCTGTCACGTGACTGGAGCGCGCGCCAGTTGCCGCGGCGGCCGCAGCTGCTGCCGCAGCTGATCCAGACCGTCAACGATCCGGAATCCTCCGCGCGGGCGACCGCGGCGATCATCGGCCAGGATCCGGTGCTGACCGGCAACCTGCTGCGCATCGCCAACAGCCCGGCTTTCCGCATGCAGGAGCGGCCGGTGGACAGCCTGCAGCGGGCCATCACGCTGGTCGGCACCGAAGGCATCCGGCAGATCATCAGCGCGGTGCTGGTGCAGCCGGTCATGCACCTGCAGTGCAGTGAGTTCCCGCAATTCAGCACGATCATCTGGGAGCATGCGCTGCTGTCCTCGCGCGCGGCGGCCGACCACGCACGTACGGTCAGCCAGCAGGATCCGTTCGCCGCACAGTGGCTGGGGCTCACCCAGGGCCTGGGCGCCGCGCTGGTGATGAAACAGCTGCTGCAGGAAGCGCAGACGGTGCAGGTGCCGCTGGACTACCCCACCGCCGAGGCGGTGCTGCGGCAGTGGACGCTGCCGGTCGCCCAGCGCGTGGCTGCGGCGTGGGAGCTGCCCGCGCCGGTGCACGAAGCGCTTGAGCAAACCAACGCCGACAGCCCGCTGCCACGCACCCTGCGCTTCGCTCGCGCGGCGGCGGCGGCCAGCCTGTTGGCCCGGCATGGGCACATCGGCAAGAGCCAGGGGTTGGCCTGGCTGGAGCAGCTGCCCGGCACCCCGCCGCATGCCCTGCTGTGGATCTGGCGGCGCCTGCACGGGCGGCCGGTTGAAACCCTCGCCGACGAACACGACGGCGAGGGCTGAGCGGGATCAGAGCTGCGATTCCAGCGGCAGCCAGCTGATCACCCGGGCACTGGTGCGCAGGCGCACGCTGCTGTCCGGTTCGGTGTCGACCCAATGCGGCGGTGGATCCCGTTCCAGCCAGCGCACCCGGTCCTGTGCGTCCAATGCGAGCCACCAGCTCTGGTCCGGACTGGACAGCCGCAGGTATTCGGCCGTCAGCTGGGCCGCCAGCACCGGGTCGTCGAAGATCACGCCCATTTCCGTGTTGAGGTAGGCCGAGCGCGGATCCAGGTTGAAGGAGCCGACGAAGCCGTGCCGGTCATCCAGCACGAAGGCCTTGGTATGCAGGCTGGCGCCGCTGCTGCCGAACAGGCCGGAACTGGTCGCCTTGCCATGTGCCTTCAGTTCGTACAGCTGCACGCCGGCCTGCAGCAGCGGCACCCGGTAGGTCATGTAGCCGCCGTGCACGGCGACCACGTCGTTGGCGGCCAGGGAGTTGGTGACCACCCCGACCTGCACGCCGCGTTCGCTCAGCCGGGACAGTCCATCCAGCCCCTCGTTGCCGGGCACGAAGTAAGGCGATATCAGCAGGGCCTTGTGCTGCGACGCCGTCAGCATCTGGACCAGGTCGCTGACCAGCCAGTTCTGCGGATCATCGCGGCGATGCTTCATGGGTGGATCGGAAACGATGCGCACGTTCCTGCTCCAGTGCAGCGGCGCTGCGCTGGCCCGTGCGCGTGGTCGCGACTTCGCCACTTCCTGCAGGTACGGCCTGGCCGATTCCAGCCGTGCTTCATTGTCCGATTCGCGCATCAGCAGGCGCAGCTGCTGGCGGGTGTGGTAGGCCAGCGCGGCAATGGGCACGGCCGCTTCGCTGTTCCAGTAAGCGTCGAACACGGTGTTGGCCTGGTCGACGGCTTAACCGGCCACCAGCAGGTCCAGGTCGCGGAAGTTCACGTCCGGGCGCGCGCTGAAGTATTCCTCGCCGATATTGCGGCCACCAACGATGGCGACCCGCCCATCGGCGATCCAGCTCTTGTTGTGCATGCGGTGGTTGACCGAGAAGAACCGCTGCACCATCTCCAGCATGCGCCACGGCCCATTGCGGTTGCGGAACGGGTTGTAGAGGCGGATCTCGATGTTGGGATGGGTATCGAGCGCCATCATCAGCGCGTCCTTGTCCTGCGCGTTCATATCGTCGAGCAGGATCCGTACGCGCACGCCGCGCTCGGCGGCGTCGTGCAGGGCACGCGCCATCAGGTGGCCGATCAGGTCGTCCTTCCACATGTAGTACTGCAGGTCCAGGCTGCGTTCGGCGCGTTCGGTGATGACCGCGCGCGCAGCGAAGGCATCCAGCCCATCGGACAGGAAGGCCACGCCGGATGCCCCGGGATGCGCCGCCTGCAGCGCGCTTACCTCGCGGTCGATGCGGGTCTGCGTGGGGTGCACCGGCAGCACGTGCGATGTTTCGCCACGCGCCTGCGGGGTCAGATGGTCGGCCAGCAACAGGCCGGACAGCACCAGCAATACCAGCAGCGCAAGCACGATGGCCAGGCCGCGCAGCAGCCGGCGCCACAGGGGAAGGGGTTTACTCATGCACCGATCCTAACCGCCAGGCCGGTGCACGCGCAGTGCACTGCTCAGAAACGCTCGTCACTGCCCAGATAACGCCAGCTGCCCGGGGCCAGCTTGCCCAGCGAGACACGCCCGATGCGCAGGCGGCGGATGCCGACCACCTGCATCGAGGCACCGGCGCAGGCTTCGCGCAGCATGCGCGGATGCAGGCCCTTGCCGGCAAAGCGCAGCCGCTGTTCGCTCTGCCAGCTGATCTTGCAGCCGGGGATGGTGCGTCCGTTCTCCTTCAGGCCGGTCTGCAGCCGGGCCACGTCCCACATCGCGCGCTCGCCCTGGATATCCACCAGGAACTCCTGTTCGGTGCGCGCAAGCTGCTGCTGCAGGTGGGCGATGATCAGCGGGTCCTGGCTGACCACCACCAGGCCACTGTCCGAAGCGGGCAGCGCGGCGGCCAGCTGCAGGCCGTGGAAGTGGCGCTGCAGCGGACGGATGCTGCCCAGGTCCAGCGGGCTCTGCGATTCCGGGGTGACCATCGCGCTGAGCGTATGCGCGGCCGCATCGACCGGCTTGGCCAGCAGCATGGTCACGCGCTCGGTTTTCTCATCGCGCGCGGCCGGGTCCATCTCCACCGTCTCGGTGGTGACCTGCGCCTGCGGCTGTTCCACCACCTGTCCATCCACGCGCACCCAGCCGCCTTCGATGTAGCGGCGGGCTTCGCCACGGGGGCAGCCGAGCAGTTCGGCCAGGCGTTTGTCGAGACGGGTGGAGAGCATGGGGCAGGGAACCTCTAGGGGGCGCGCAGTGTACCTGCCACGGCGTTTGGCTGCTTCAGCCGCCGCGGTGGGCCAGTTCAGTCAGGAACAGCCGGGTGTCGAATTCCAGCTGCATGTAGTCCGGTTCCATATGCTGGCACAGTTGGTAGAAGGCCTTGTTGTGGTCGGCTTCCTTCAGGTGCGCCAGTTCATGCACCACGATCATCCGCAGGAAGGCCGCCGGAGCCTGCCGGAACACGCTGGCCACGCGGATCTCGCGGCTGGCCTTCAGGCGTCCGCCGTGCACGCGCGACACCGCGGTGTGCAGGCCCAGCGCGTGTTTCACCACTTCCAGCTTGTTGTCGTAGCAGACCTTGTTCAGGTGCACCGACTGGCGCAGGTAGCGGTCCTTGAGCTGCTGGGTGTAGTCATACAGCTGGCGGTCGCTGCGTACCTCGTGCGCCTCGGGATAGCGCCGCTGCAGCAGGGCGCCAAGGCGGTCTTCGGCGAGCAGCTGGCGCACCTGCTCCTGCAGGGGTTCGGGATAGCCGGTCAGGTATTTCAGGGAGGGCATGGTGCCGCTGGGGCTCCGGTATCATGGACGTCCCTAAGATAGACCAGTTGCAGGCAGGACCATGGCAAAGCCGAACGCGCTGCAGGAACAATTGCTCAAGGCCGGGTTGGCCAAGAAGGCGCAGGCCAGTGCCGCGGCCCGCGAGCAGGCCAAGGCCCGCCAGGGCAAGGCGCCGGATGCATCGGCGGAGATCCAGCGCGAGGCCGAGCGCGTACGGCTGGAGAAGGTCGAGCGTGACCGCGCCATCGCCGCCGAACGCAATGCGCAGCTGCGTGCCACCGAGGGCCGCGCGCAGGCGCGGCAGATCGTGCAGGCGCATGCGGTTCCGCACGCGGGCGAGAGCGAGTACCGCTTCACCCACGGCGAGGTGATCCGCACGCTGCTGATCGATGCCAAGCTGCGCAAGGCGCTGTCGGCCGGTGCGCTGGTGATCGTGGCGGCGGGCGAAGGTTATGCGTTGTTGCCACGCGCGGCGGCGGAAAAGGTGCGCGAGCGCGCCCCGGAACTGATTGCGGTCGACCACGGCCAGGCGGGGGAGAGCACGGTCGCCTCCACCGGCAATGCTGAAGACGATGCGTATTACGCGCAGTTCCAGATTCCGGACGATCTGGTCTGGTAAAGGGTTTTTCTGCGCTGGCGCGCGGCGTTGAAGCGACGGCGACGGCAACGTCAACAGCTGCAGGGCTGTTGGTTGGGCGGGGCGGGGTGGGTTTGCGGGAATCGCCGTGAATCCATCCCTGGAGGCTCGCCATCCGCATCCATGCAGATGAGCGTTCCCGCCAACCCACCCCGCCCCACCTTCGACAGGTCTGCGGGGGCCTTGGTAGCGCCGACCCATGGTCGGCGGAATGTTTCAAGCCAACGGCCCGCTGCGCTCGCCGACCATGGGTC
>Ga0265780_10010104_pt1 | contig 11272 bp, 4 predicted proteins | sample P1T30metagenome_FD_192432 | JGI IMG/M metagenome (GOLD analysis project Ga0265780, IMG submission 192432) | Plant litter microbial communities from East Loma Ridge, Irvine, California - P1 T30 | ecosystem: Environmental > Terrestrial > Plant litter > Unclassified | place: USA: California... | reverse complement strand
GCTTCCGGGGTAGAAGACACGGTGCCGGGCGGCGCGTCGATGTAGTGCGAGATCGGCTCGGCCACGCCGAAGAACACCAGGCCGATGCCCATGCCGGCGGCGAACAGCATCGAGAACCAGCTGCCGATCGAGAACTCGGGTTCGTCGTCCTCGTCGCCGAGCTTGAGGTTGCCGTAACGGCTGAAGGCCATGAACAGCGCGAAAGCAACCAGACCCAGCACCACCCACAGGTAGAACCAGCCGAAATTGCGGGTGACGGACGCGAGCACGACGTCGAACACCGCGCCCATATTGTCAGGGGCGATCACGCCCCACAAAACGATGGCAAGGATGAAACCCGCCGAGAGTGCTGTCTGCATAGATTCTCCGTCGACCGTAACGCACGTCGGCGTTTAGATTGTTGCAAATTAATTCATCATTGTAAGTGACTAATTGCTTTATTGCAGCGCCGAAGGATTGTTGCGTGCTCCCAGCCTATGACTACCGCGCTAGTCGCCACGCATATAACAGCAATTTCTTATAGACATCGTCAATACGATCGGCAATAGTAGTATTCCCCTACTGCCGACTTCATGACGCCCGATACGATGTCTTCCGCGCCCCCCCCATTGCTGACCACCCGCGCCCTCCTGACCGGCACGCCGGGCAACGATACGCTCGAAGGCACCGAGCAGGCCGACACCATCGATGGCGGCCGCGGCGCCGACACCATCCACGGCCATGGCGGCGATGACACCTTGTATGGCGGCGACGAGATCTTTCCCGACTGGCCGCTGGGCGACTCCATCTCGGGCGGCGACGGCAACGACACCATCCACGGCGGCGCCGGCGACGATTACCTGGCGGGCGACGCCGGCAACGACGTACTGTACGGCGGAGCCGGCAGCGACCGGATCTCGGGCGGCGCCGGCGACGACCGGCTCGAAGGCGGTGACGGCGACGACTTCCTGGACGACGACGCCGGCACCAACGAGCTGTTCGGCGGCGCCGGCAATGACGTGTTGAACATGCAGGGCGAGAACATTGGCGGCACGGCCGATGGCGGCGCCGGCAACGACATCATCAACGGCAGCGACGGCGCCAGCTATTACGGCGGCGCCGGCAATGACCACATCCGGATATCCGAGCGCTCGGCGCAAGGCGCGATCACATTGGTCGATGGCGGCGACGGCGACGACATCATCGAGATCGACGCGGCCTCGTATGCGCGCGGCCGGACCACGCTCACCGGCGGGGCTGGCAACGACACCTGGGTACTGCGTGGTTCCGGCACCCTTGACGGCGTGGCGCTGGCGGTGATCACCGACTTCACGCGCGGCGACCTGATCGACCTGCGCTCGCTGCACGTCGTGCTCGGCGAGGGCAATCCCTTCGCCGACGGCCGCGTGCGGTTGGTGGCGTCCGGAGCCGACACCCTGATCCAGCAGCGCAGCCTGGCCTATGCCGACACCTACGAGACCGTGGTCATGCTGCGCGGCGTGCGGCCGGCGCAGCTCACCGGCGCCGACTTCGTCGACGGCTTCGACCCGCTCGGCAGCGCCAACGGCCTGACCGTCACCGGCGACGCCGGCAACGACGAACTGCGCGGCGGCCGTCTGAACGATACCCTGCTCGGACTCGGGGGCGAGGACCGCCTGTTCGGCGAGGGCGGCGACGACCTGCTCGAAGGCGGCGACGGCAACGACCGGCTCGACGGTGGGAGCGGCAGCGATATCCTGCGCGGCGGCAATGGCAACGACGAGCTGGTCAGCTCCGGGGCCGGCATCAACCTGCTCGAGGGCGGCGCCGGCAACGACTGGCTGCATGCCGGCGGCGGTGACGACACCCTGCTTGGCGGCGCCGGCGACGACCGCCTGGAGACCGAAGACAGCCAGGGCGACGGGCGCTCGCGCACGGTGATGCTCGACGGCGGCATTGGCGACGACACACTGATCTTCAACGGGCTGGGCGGCGCGGTGACGATCGCGGCGCGCGGCGGCGCCGGCGCCGACCTGTTCGTGTTCAACCGGGCCGGCATGGACATCGCGATCCTCGACCTGGACGCGGGCGACCGGATCGATCTGAGCGCCGTCCTGCCACGCAACCTGGCCGGTAATCCGTTCGGCGCGGCCGGCTACCTGAAAGCGGTGCAGGAAGGCGCCGACGTGCGCCTGTACATCGACCAGGACGGCGCCGCCGGCGCCCAGTTCGGCTACCAGGCGCTGGCACGCCTGGCCAACACTACGCTGGCCTCGCTGGGCGCGGCGCAATTTGTGAACGGCTACGATCCGGGTGGCGGCAACCGCGGCCTGACCCTGATCGGCACTGCCGGGGACGACGTGCTGACCGGTGCCGCGCTGGACGACATCATCGAGGGCGGCGCCGGCAACGACCGGATTGAGGGTATGGGCGGCAACGACATCCTGCGCGGCGATGCCGGCAACGACCTGATCGTCGGCGGCGACGGCGACGATCGCTTGTACGGCGGCGGCGGCGGGGACCATCTCGAAGGCGGCAACGGCGACGACCTGCTCGAGGGCGGGGACGGCGACGATGTCCTGCTCGACACCACAGGCGCCAACATCCTGCGCGGCGGCGATGGCCATGATCGCCTGTGGATCTCGGGCCTGCCCCCGAGCGGCGACAAGGGCGGCTCGCTGATCGACGGCGGCGCCGGCGACGACGACATCAGCGCCAACGGCAACGTGGCCAGCGTGCTGGGCGGCACCGGGAACGACCGTATCTTCCTCGACGCCACTTCCGGCAACGGCGCCAGCGTCGCGCTGGTGGCCGACGCCGGCGACGGCGACGACCATATCGCCATCGCCGGCATCTACAACCAGACGCGCAAGGTCACGGTAACCGGTGGTGCGGGCATCGACACCTATGTATTGAGCACCACTGGCGTGGCGCCGGACGCGACGGTCACCGATTTCCGGACCGGCGCCGGCGGCGACGTGATCGACCTGTTCGCCAGCTTCCCCTTCCTGAGCACCAGTCCGTTCGGTGCGGCCGGTTTCACGCGCCTGGTGCAGCAAGGCGCCAACACCCTGCTCCAGATCGACCGCGACGGCAGCGCCGGCCCGGCCGCTTTCGCGACCTGGGCGGTGTTCGAAAACACCAGCGCCAGCGCGTTCACGGCCGCCAACTTCACCGAAGGCTTGCGACCCGACGGCAGTTCGAGAGGGATGACGATCGACGGCGGCGCTGGCGACGACTGGCTGGCGGGCGGCCGGCTGGACGATATTATGCGCGGCGGCGGCGGCGCCGACAGCATCAATGGCCTGGGTGGCGACGACCTGCTCGAAGGCGGCGACGGCGACGACAGCATCGCTGGCGGCGTGGGCAACGATCGCCTCGATGGCGGCGCCGGCAACGATATCCTGACCGGCGGCAGCGGCAACGACAGCCTGCAAGGCGGCGCTGGCAACGACACCTTGCATGGCGAAGAAGGCGACGATGTGCTGCAAGGCGGCGCGGGGCTCGATAACGCCTATTACGTTGGCCAGCGCGGCCGGTATCAGCTGCGCGCCGAAGGCGAAGACGGCTGGTTGATCGCCGACACCCGCGGCGATGGCGACGGCCGCGACCTGCTCGAGGGCGTCGAGCGCCTGTGGTTCACCAATGGAGGGATCGCACTCGACATCTACGGCATCGCCGGCCAGGCCTACCGCATCTACCGCGCCGCCTTCGATCGCGCGCCGGACGAGGCCGGCCTGGGCTACTGGATCGCGGCGCTCGACCGCGGCGCCTCGGTGCAGGCCGTCGCCGGCGGCTTTGCCGAGTCGCAGGAGTTTCGCGACCTGTATGGCACGGCGCCGAGCAACGCCGAGGTCGTCACCCTGCTCTACCGCAATGTGCTGGACCGGGCCCCCGACGCGGGCGGCTTCGCCTTCTGGCTCGATGTGCTGGACTCGCAACGCGACAATGTGGCCGGCGTGCTGGCCTCGTTCAGCGACAGCGCCGAGAACGTCGAGGCGGTGGCGCCGCTGATCGGCCAGGGCATCGCCTACCAGCCATGGGCTGGTTGACGAAACCGCGCACGTTGTTGTCCAGGACACACAGAGTTCGCCACGGCAGTACGTTTGGCCGCATAATTGATTCAGTTTTGTAATGACATTATGCGATGTCCGCTCCCGTCCTGCCCACCGCATTCCCCACCCCACGCACGCGCGCCATCGCGCGCGATTCGCGCCTGTACGAGGTAATGGACCTGATGCTCGATTCGGTCGGCGATCCGCTGGCCCTGGGCAGCCTGGCCGCCTCGGCCAGCTATTCGAGCTACCACTTCGACCGCATCTTCCGCGAACTGACCGGCTTCTCGGCCGTCGAATACCAGCGCAAGCGTCGCCTGCGCCGCGCCGCCCACCTGCTGCGCCACGAGCCGGACGTGCCGGTCGGGCGCATTGCCCAGGATTGCGGCTTCCCGTCCAACGCGGCCTTCTCCAAGGCCTTCCGCCAGCAGTTCGCGATGTCGGCCAAGGAGTGGCGCGACGGCGGCTGGCGCGCCTATATGGACGCCCAGGTCGGACGCGAGAGCGACGTCAGTTTCTTCGTGGCCGAACCGAGCAACCTGGCCGCATTGCAGGCGCCCTACTGCCCGCCCGAACCGGGCAGCGTCGCCGCCCGCGTCACGCTGCGCAGCCTGCCCGCGGTAAGCCTGCGCTACCAGCGCTTCTTCGGCCAGTCGGGCGCCGCCCTGTCGCTGGCGTGTAACGCCTTCATCTGCGAGCGCGAACGCGCGGGTTTGGCGCGCGGCACGTCCTGGTATGGCGTGTTCGACGAGGATCCCGGTTTCACGGGCGAGCGCGAGTACTGCTATGACTTCGGCCTCGGTGCCGACGCGCCGGACGACGACCCGACGCTTGGCCTGCGCGTGCTGCCGGCCGGGAGCTACGCCTGTCTCGACTTCGACGGCGAGTGGCCGCGCTTCCGAGCGATGTACGAAGACTGGCTCGAGCACCAGGCCGTATGGCGGCTGGACGCTACCCGTCCGCACATCCAGAAGGTCGAGCGCGACGGCGCCGGCGGCTGGCGCGGCTGGCTGGCCCTGCCCGTCAAGAAGCGCTAGTGTCCTGAATTGGAAGTTCGTTGAACAATCAATGTGGCGAAACCGGTCCGAGACAAGGAGCAAAGCACAGCAAGGCCGGGGCCTTGCGCGCATTTGCGACGCAGTATCGGGCCGATTCTCGCCATATTTATTCAACGAATCTTCAATTCAGGACACTAGGCGCCGGCGCGATCCGCATGAAGCGGCTCAGCACCAGCACCGGCACGCTCGCCAGCAGCACCCACAGGAAGAAATCGCGGTAGCCCAGCGCCTGCTGGATGTCGCCGCTGATCGTGCGAAACAGCACGAAGCCCAACTGCATGAAGCCCGTACCCAGCGCGTAGTGGGCTGCCTGGTAGCGGCCGCTGGCCACCACCTGCATGATGAACAGGATCACGCCGACGAAGCCGAAGCCGTAGCCGAACATCTCGATGCCCAGCAGGCCGACGATCAGCGCCATCGACTCGGGCTGGGCATGGCTCAGGTACCAGAAGGCGGCGTTCGGCAGGTTCATGGCCAGGATCAGGATCGGCAGCGCGCGCCTGAGGCTCAGCCAGGCCGTGAAATAACCGCCCGCGATGCTGCCCACCAAAAAGGCGGCGGTGCCGACCGTGCCATAGGCCCAGCCCACTTCGGCGGTGGTGAGACCCAGGCCGCCGACCTCGCGCGCATCGCGCAGGAACAGTGGGCCGATCGACTGGATCTGCCCTTCGCCGGCGCGGAACAGGATGATGAACAGGATCGCCAGCCAGATGCCGGGCTTGGCTAAGAAGGTCTTGATCACGTCCACCAGCGTGTGCCCGATGGCGCCCAGGCTGCGCGCCGCACCGCCCGTTTTCAGCGTGGCCGAAGGGTTGGGCAGGGCGCGTATGTGATACAAGCCGAGCAGCGCCATCAGGCCGCCCAGCAGCAGGAATACCGTGGTCCAGGCAGCCTCGATGCCGAAGCGCTGTTCCAGCGCCCCCGCCAGGATCAAAAGGCCGCCCAGCGAGATGAACTTGGCCGCGTTGAAGAAGGCGCCCTGCCAACCGGCATAGGCGGCCTGTTCGCGCGCATCGAGGCTGGCGATATAGATACCGTCGGCGACGATGTCGTGGGTGCTGGAGGCCAGCGACACGATCGCCAGCAGCGCGATGCACAGGGCGAACCACATCGGCAGCTGCAGCGCCAGCGCCACCAGCGCCAGGCAGGCGCCGCCGATCAGCTGGCAGGCGACCACCGCCAGGCGCCGGCTGGGCGCGAGTTCCATGAACGGGCTCCACAAGGCCTTGAAAGCCCAGGCCAGGCCCAATAAACCGGTCCAGCGGGCGATCTGGTCGTTCGGCACGCCCATGCTCTTGAGCATCTGGCCCGCCACCAGCGCCACCGCGTAGAACGGCAAGCCCTGGGCCAGGTACAGGGTCGGGACCCAGGACAGCGGATGGCGGCGTTGGAGCTTGGCGACTGGAGCGTCGTTCATCGCGGTCATGGCAATTCCAGGTTCAGGGTGACGATGCGGCCGGCGCGGCCACGGGTGTCGACGCTGGCCAGCTTCACGATGCGGCTGCCAGCGAGCGGCACCGGCGCCGTGTAGCGCGGGCTGTGGGCGCCGGGATCGCTGCCATCCAGAGTGTAATGCACGGCCAGGCCCGGCAGGGCGATATTCGCATGCAGCCGGCCCTCCTTGACCACCGCGCCGGGCGGCGGCAGGCGGTAAGCCCAGGGCTGCGGCTGGCGGTCCAGGCGCGGCAGCTCGCGCTGGCCGAGGCGGTTGGCGAATTCGTTCCAGTCGGCGGCCAGTTCCTCGGAGTGCTTCCAGCCCGGATCCGCGCTCCAGGCCCGTTCGGCCAGGCCGATCAGGCGCGGCAGCGCCAGGTACTCGACCCGCTCGCGCGAACGCGCATTCTCGCCCCACAACTGTCCTTGCAGGCCCTTGACGCGTTGGCGTCCGCCGGCGTCGAGCGGGGCCAGCGCCGCTATTTGCGCAAGGGTCGGCGCGCGGCCCATTGCGTCATGCTGAGGCAGCAGCGGCGCATCGAGGGGAACCATGCCGAAGGGTTCACGGGTATCGACGAAGCCGGCCCAGTAATAGCCCGGTTCCTGCGGATGCTTGGCGTAGGCGAAGTCGAAGTACAGGCTGGCGGCGCTGGACAGCACCACTTCGTGGCCGGCGTTGGCCAGGCGGTTGGCGCAGTCTTCCTGGCCGGAGCCCCAGCCGTTGTTCCAGACATAGACGTCTTCGCCCTGCCCTGCGCCGTTCGAGGTCAGCGCGGTCTCTTCCCAGCCGCTGAAGGCGATGCCGTGACGCGCCACGATCGCACGGCAGCGCGCCTGGAAGTCGTCGCGCAACTGGCGCGCCTCCAGCCAGCCGTGTGCGCGCATGCGCGCCCGGCAGGCGGGCGAGCCGAGCCAGGCGCCGACCGGCACCTCGTCGCCGCCGGTGTGCAGCACGTGCAAGGGCACGCCGGCCTGCCGGTACAGCGCCACGACCTCGGCGACCACGGTGTCGATGAAGCGGTCGACCGACGGCAGCGCGATGCACATCACATTGTCGTGCCACAGCTGCACCGACTCGTAGACCGAGGCATCATCCGGATCGCTCAGCAGGTATTCCCCGGCGCCGGCGACATCGCCCGCCGCGGTCAAGCGCGCATGGCGCACCCGCATCGCCTCGACCGCCGCGCGCGCGTGGCCCGGCATATTGAATTCGGGGATCACCTCGATGTGCAGGCGCTGCGCGTGGCGCAGGATGGCCACGAATTCGTCTGCCGTATAAAAGCCGCTGCCGCCGGGCGCACGCGTGTCGGCGCCGGAGCCAAACGATGGCGGCAGGCAGGGAGATTCGCCCGGCGCGGGAACGCCGCGCCGGGCGCCAACCTCGGTCAGCTCGGGCAGCGCGGCGATCGCCAGGCGCCAGCCTTCGTCGTCGGTCAGGTGGAAGTGGAAGCGGTTGAGTTTATAGCTCGCCATGCAGTCGAGCAGGCGCAGTACCGTGTCGACGCTGGAAAAGTGGCGCGCCACGTCGAGCATCATGCCGCGGTAGGCGAAGCGCGGCGTGTCCACGACCTTCCCGCATGGCAGCGTGCCGTCCTGCCCCAGCAGTTGGGCCAGGCTTTGCAGGCCGTTGAACACGCCGTGCGCGCCGGCGCCGCGCACCAGGACACGCTCTGGCGCGATCTCCAGCAAGTAGGCTTCGGCCTCCATCGCGGGATCGGTCTCAAGTGCGATGGACGCGCCGCCTTCCCCCTCGGGCAGCGTGGCCAGGAGCGAGCGCAGGAATGCCGACTCGTTGTCGAGGTCCGCGCTGCTACGGATAGGGGTCGAGCGTCCGAGCACACAGCTGCGCGCATCGAAGCGCGCCATGCGCGGACGCGGCGTGATGCGGCCGACAGCCTCCCGCTCCAATAGCGACAATGCCTCGTTCTGGGCATGCCGCCAGGCCGCATCGGCCGTCGGCAACAGGTCCCCGCGCATGCGATGGCGCTGCTCGGGCAGCACGAAGGGCGCGATCTCGGGGTCGCCCAGATCGAACGCCCTCCCCGCCGCATCCAGCAGATAGAAGCCCAAGGGCGCGTCGGTGATGCTGATCGCCCAGTGCAGGGATTCGTAGACGATCGTGTGGGTCTGTCCGGGCAGCCAGGCGTCGCCGCGCGGCATGCGCAGGCTGAACAGATCGCCGTTCAGGTGCGTGGCCTGGAAGCCGGCGCTGACCGTCTCGGGCAAGATCTTGCGGCAGGTGTTGAAGCACAGGGTCCAGCCGGGCGCGATCGCCTCGTGGCCATCGTTGCGCAGCGTGAGCCGCGCCGTGAACGCGTCGTCGCGCGTGAAGTTGGAGAGGCATTCCCAGGCGATCGCGATCGCCGGGCCGCCGTCTGGTCGGTACGTCATGGGATTGATTCCAGGTTGGGGAGGCGCACGCGGCGCCTCCCCTTGGTGACTTACAGCTTGCCGCGCAGGCCGAGGTAGAAGGTACGGCCGTTCGAGTAGAAGGCGCGCGGCCGGTCCTCGTTCTCGGCGTACATCTTGATGGTCTCGTTGGTGAGGTTCAGCGCATCGAAGGTCAGCGTCAGTTTGTCCGTCAGCTTGACGTTGACCGAAGCCGCCAGCGACGGCATGTCGTCCACGTGCTGGCTGGCGCCGCGGTCCACGCCGGCCTTGTACTTGGAGCGCCAGTTGTAGGCCAGGCGCGCCGAGAAGCGTTCGTTCTCGAAGTAACCGGTCACGTTATACGTGTTCTTCGAGGAGTTGAGCAGCTCGCCGCCATCGTCCAGCTCACCGTCGGCATAGGTGTAGTTGACCAGCATGCCGAAGTTGTCCAGGAACGGCTGCTGCCAGCTCAGCTCGACGCCCTTGTTCTTGCCGCTGGTGTTGTAGGGCGACGTGATCAGGTAGTCGGTAAAGGTCTCGCGCTTGTTGTTGTAGTAGTTGCCGGTCGCCGTGCCCTGGGCCACGATCGAGCGCAGGTCCATGTAGAACAGGCCGGCCGACAGCAACGCCTTCGGCGCGTAGTACCACTCGGCGCCGATGTCGAAGTTGGTCGAGCGCACCGGGTCGAGGTTCACGTTGCCGCCGCTGCCGCTCAGCGCGTCGTCGTTGAGCGAGACCGAGCCGCCCAGCGCGCTGTAGTCGGGCCGCGCGATGGTCTTGGCCAGTGCGGTGCGCAGGGTCAGGTCGGGCGTCACGTTGTACTTCAGGTTGGCGCTCGGCAGGTAGTCACGGTAGGTGCGCTCGAAGGCGGTCGGGGTGTAGGGACCGAAGGCCGAGCCGGTGATCGGCGTCGGGCCGCCCGGCAGGTTGACCACTGTGCGCTGGCGTGTCTCGATCGCGCGCAGGCCGATATTGCCGCTCCAGCCATCCCCGCCGAAGTCCACCATGCCGTACAGCGCCGTGGTCTTCTCGGCCACCTCGAATTCGTTCATCCAGTTATGGCGCAGCACGTAGTCGAGCAGGCGGTTGCCGGGGATCGCCCCCCAGGCGCCGAGCGCCGCGCCATCGTACTTGAAGTAAGGGAGCCCGCTGTAGCCGCCGATGTCGCTGCCGAAGTCGCCCGGGTACATCTGGCCGCTCCAGGCCGGCTGTGGGTTGGTGAAGCCGACCGGGCCGGGACGGGTCTCGAGCGGATGCTCGGCGGTGCGCTTGTGGTCGGTCCAGCGCGCGCCGAAGCGGAATGCCTGGAAGGTCGGATTATCCAGGCGCAGTTCGCCATCGAGCTGGGCGTATTCTTCCTTGTCCACCGACTGCGATTCGCCGCCGCCGGCCCAGGCGGTCGAGCCGGGCACGGCGGTGTTGCCGCCGGGGTAGCTGACCGAAGCCGGCGACAGCCCGTTCAAGGCGTAGGCCATGCCGCCATCGACGTTGTTCTGGTAGTAGACGTCGTCGCGGTCCCAGCCCACGCCGTGGGTCTTGCCGACCTTGCCCGACAGGCTGAAACGTTCGCTGACGCGCCACTTGCCGTTGAAGTCGAGGTACCACGATTCGCCGCCCGCATCCGGGCGGTAGATATTGTCGACCTCGCCCGCATTGCGGGTGAATTCGGCGCCCACCAGGGTGCCGTTGCGCACCACCGGATTGATCGGAATCAGGCCCAGGCTATTGATCGAATTGGCCGGCGCCGCCAGCGAGTTGGTGTTCTGGTGCGGCGCTTCCAGTTTCGAATAGAAGCCGTTCAGGTCCAGGGTGAGGTCGCGGTTCGGCCGTACCTCGATATCGAAAGCGCCGCCTTCGCGCTTCTTGGTCTGCTCGAACAAGGCCGCGCCGATAAAGGTCGGCACCACCACGCCGGCCAGCGCCGGGTTGGCGATGGCTGCCGCGCTGGTCGCGCTGATCGGGGTGTAGCCCAGGATTTCCTGGCCGTCGCGGCGCACGCTGGCCTTCTCGGAGAAGCCCTGGACCAGGATGCCGGCGGTATTGGCGGCGTTCTTCCAGCTCACCAGGCCCGACAGGTGCGGCTCGGTCTTGCCCGACAGGTCGTTGTAGTTGGCCTGCACCGAACCCTCGACCGTCAGCTGCTGCTTGAAGTCGAGCGGACGGCGCGTGATGACGTTGATGGCGCCCGAGACGCCGCCTTCGACCAGGTCGGCGGTGGGGCTTTTCTGGACCACGATCGAGCCTACCAGCTCGGAGGGCAGCAGCGAGAAACTGCTGGAGCGGCCGACGTTGCCGCCGATCTGGTTCAGCACGAACCAGTCGCCGGTGCTGATCGCATGGCCGTTGAACAGCGTCTGCTGCAGGCTGGGGCTGGTGCCGCGCAGGCTGACGCGGTCG
>Ga0265780_10010103_pt1 | contig 11272 bp, 10 predicted proteins | sample P1T30metagenome_FD_192432 | JGI IMG/M metagenome (GOLD analysis project Ga0265780, IMG submission 192432) | Plant litter microbial communities from East Loma Ridge, Irvine, California - P1 T30 | ecosystem: Environmental > Terrestrial > Plant litter > Unclassified | place: USA: California... | reverse complement strand
ATTCATTAGTTCCTCCCGTGTAGCGTCGAGGGGGCGGTAAACGGTGGGTATGAGAATACGCCATTTTAGTTGTTTCCAAGCGCCGTCGTCAATCAGGATAGGCGCGGGTTTGTTTGCCTTTATCTGACTTTCGACGAAAGCCTCCCGCGATTGGACGGGATATATTCTCAAAGCGAGCGTTTGTAAGGTCGCACCCAGAGCCCAGATATCCACGGACGGCCGCTGCTTCTCTTGTTCGGCCAATGGCGGTGCGTACTCGGGTGTACCAAGAAAGTCTTTCTTGGGCTTCTCACCTTCGGGTAGAGGGTATCGTGTCATGCGAGCGAAGTCGGCTAATCTGAAGACCGGCTCATCAGGGATTCCATCTTTTGGATTCCAGCCTTTGGGAAATTCGACCAAGATGTTGTCTGGTTTGACGTCGTTGTGTATGTAGCCAAACTCGTCGTTCATGTTGTGCAAGTAATCTAGAGCAAGGGCCATGTCGCGAAGACACTTCCAGATTGTGACTTCGGGTGTTCGTATAATAAGTTTTGAATGCCGGAGTTGCTGCTCTTTATAGCTGGCCATGTATGCAAGAAGATCTCCTAGCTCGCAGAATGGAAGGAAGATTGCTGGGGCCGCGGGATGATGGTTATGCGACCATGCTAACATTCCGGCGATGTGCTTATGTTGACCGAGGATGGTAAGATTTGCGATTTCGTCTTTGATGCGCTTGGCTGCTTGAGATGCATGATAAGGAGTGTTGTACGCGATCGGAGTCTTTACTGCAATAAGCGCTCTCGAATATTTGTGTTGGTATGCGTAGACTGTGCCGTCCGCCCCTTCTCCTAACCAGCGTGTTTGGTTGAATAGCCTTCTGAACTTTGCGTAGTCTTCTAAATCACCCGTATTGAAGGATGAATTCATGCTCGCCTTTCTTCGCTCCCCGCTAAGATCCAGGAAGATTCGGCTCATGTGCTTGAGTGAATCCATTTTACGAGGGTGGGGTATATGAGATTGGACTGACAGCACTGTGTCAAGCTACGGCTTGAAAACACAGACGTCGCTGTTATATACTCACAAGGTGCCCCGTAGGAAGGTACCCTAGCATCCTGAACTTTGGTTGGCGTTGACTGGTAGTGCGATGACACATAGCGAAACAAGCCACTCACAGCTTGCGCAATACCAAATGTACCATGATAAGAAATCGCTTCGAATATCAGGTACTGACTGCAGATATGATGTAATCAGATTTGACAAGTATTGTAACGACAGTGGTGACAACATCAAAGTCGTCAGGCTCCTCACATCTCTCCACCAATCTTGACAGCGATCTTGCCCACAGCACTCTGCTTCGCCATCATCTCAAATGCCTCAACTGTCTGGTCAAAAGCATATTCATGCGCCACCACTGGCTTGATGCCGTGCGCTTCAACGAACTGCGCTAGTTCGACAACGGCGTTACGCGGGAAGGCGCAACATCCTTTTACTGTGTTTTCGTTGTCAGCATACTTGGCATTTGATCCAGGAGAGATGGTCAGAGGCTTACCAGTCTTCGCAGTGAACAAGATACTTGGGACGAAAGCCGCGTCGATAGGCGCATTCGGCGTCAAGACGCCAGGCATGCTGATTAAACCGCCAACGCGGGTGCTGTTGATAGATTTCATCAACGTGCCTGCACCACCTGTCTCGATAACGTGATCGACGCCCTTGCCGCCAGTAATTCGGGAGACTTCTTCGTCCCAATTCGGCGTGGTGACATAGTTGATGAGGTGCGTCGCGCCGAGACTCTTCGCGATCTCGAGCTTGCTGTCCGAAGAGGAAGTAGCGATGACCGTTGCGCCGAGAGCCGAAGCAATCTACGTCCTGTCAGTATACATCCACTTGCAACACAAATGAAAACTTACCTGGATCGCAAAACAGCTAACCCCACCAGTCCCCAAGGTAAGCACCCACTTCCCTTCCAATCTCCTATCAGTCCAGCCTCCCGTCCAATCTCCAACACTCCCATCCAGCCTTCCATCAAGCTGCCCACGAATTGCAGACCAAGCCGTCGCCCCCGCCGTCGTCAGAGAGGCCGCCTCAACTGCCGTCAAATTCTTGGGCTGCTCCACAATCCACTCATCAGGGAGCACAAGATACTCCTGTAGCGTGCCATCTTGACTTGTGCCGCCTAGGATCGTGGCAAAGTCCAGGTTGCGGAAGTCTCCCGACAGCCACCCATTCTGGTTGAACATGACGGCGAGTCCTTTCTTATCGCTCCAGGTAGAGCCTGCGCCAGTCGAGTGGATGATGCCGGCCCCGTCGGAGCCGGGGACGAGGTCGGGTTTGTGGTCTCCTGGGTATTGGGGCGAGCGGGTGGAGATGAGGACGTCGCGGTAGTTGAGGGAGGCTGCTGTCATCTTGAGGAGGACTTGTTTGGGCCCTGGGGTTGGGATGGTCTTTTCCTGTTTCCTCAGGTCGGACAGCTTGGTGGCTGCTGCCGGAACGGTCCATGCTGTGTAGGTGGTTGGGGTAGACATTGTAGAAGTGCTTTTCTTCCGGTAGTAACTTGGTAAAGATGATGAGGTTCTGGTTGTTATCGTGAGCTGTAGTGGCATACTTATACCATATTCTGATACTTCCATCAATACCGAGATGCAGTCAGCATGCCGCGACACCGATGATGCTTAGCGAGCTTTCACATAAGGCGTCCATTTCTGGTGTATTCTGCGACAACTTCCAACTCGGGGTTTTACAGATGCGTCTCGAAATTTTGAGGCTCATGGCTGATACATTGCGTTGTGAACTTCTTGATTGGATGCAATACGCCGACATTGGTAAGCAAGGCGAGCAGCGCGATTTCGCAACACATACCACCGGCTACACAAGGATATCCTCGAACGCGAGAAATTATGATGATCAGAGATTTGGTAAGCAAGGCAAGAAGCTGCATCAATCAGTGTTTATGGCACGCAATCGTCATTTCAAAGCTTCTCTTGCTTCCGTCTACGCACCATCCTTCTTCCTCTGCCCAACGAAAAACCCCAATCCAAAATCATCCGTCTTAAACGTAATCTTGCTCCCCTTGGGAAAGAAAAACACATCTCCCTTCTCGGCCTTCACTTCCTTGCCCGTCTCATCGCTGATGTAGAAGTGGCCGTCTACTATGATCTTGATCTCGTCGTACGTATAAGTGTACACGAGTGGTGTTCCCTTCTCTAGACGATAGAAACCACCGCTGATGGGCTTATCTGGGTCTGTAGATTCTCTGGTGAAGGAGGAAGGCTTAGTTGGTTGCAGTGGGTTGGTGGGATAGGATTGGAGGAGGGTGGACGTACGATGATACGACGTCACCGAGGTAGGCGTTCTCGTTGGCGATTAGAGGGGGCTTGAAAGTCGTTTGCGCTTTCTCGAAGTATTGCATTGCTGGCATGATGTCGGTGGTTGATATGATGTGGATTGTTCGGGTTATGTAGAGGTGTTGTGAAGGCCGCTGAGGGTGGAAGGCGCAACAGCACGACCGGCCTTATGTACTACAGCCTTATCTATCATTGCCCGCCTTCAATACTTACGGCATCGGCATCATCAGCTTCTCAAGATACACATTTGACGGGAGTTACCCTGCCACCGTCATCCAGTCAGCCGCCATATAGGCGTAGGGCAGCGTATATCTGGGACTTCGATACTAGATGCGGCGCTTGGCATGCATAAAACATATGGCCGATTTGACTGGAGCTTTGCTAAGCGTTCCGATCTTATCCACTGCCATCTGTTAGTGTGCGCTGCAGGTGTTGAGCGAGACGACCCCGAAACGCTGGAGGCAGCTGGGGATAGTGGGGTGGTTCAAGGTGGGGCAATGGCATGTAATGTGCGATTGGCTATGAGCTTATCGTCAGGAAAGGATTACTCCATCTGGATGTCGCGCATATGTGGATTAGTGTAGAAACGAGGGTTCCGACTATGACTCGAGGAGACTTTCGCAAAGTGGAGACGCTCGTTGCTTGAAAGGGACGATGGCGCTGCGTAGTAATCCTTGGAACTGCGTCTTGAATTCTGATAATACATTCTGGGTATATTCAAATTAATGGATGCGGTAGTGATATCATGCAGGTCGTTCTTCTTCATGGTCTTCGTCCTCTTTCCACTTCTTGCGCCACCACTTCATCTTGAACCAGTCGCCCAAATTGTCTTGGCTTTTGCTACCTTGGCCGTACCCCCAGGTCTGTCGTCTCCGAGATGTTTCGTCCATGTCTGTATCAGAGATATCGCCATCTTCTGGATCGGGATGATCAAGAAGTGATGTAGAGCTGTCCACGGGCTTCTTTCCTTGCGACACGCTCCTGCCTCGGCTACCGAATCCTTCGAACCAGGACCGTCGACGCATCTGATTGAGCCACGCCGACTGCGCAGCATTCCGTCGTGGAGGCAAAGTCCCAGATCTTGGTCGTCGTTCTAAGTCCACAGATCGCCGAGCAGGAGAAGGCAGAGTCTCTCGGTCGTTGAGCTCATCCCATATCTCATTTGTCTCCTCCGAGATAGTCATCCGCCGTCTCCTCGGCAGTCTACGGGATTGTATAGGACTTTTCAAGTCACCGGCGTCTACCGATGCTCGCTTCTTCGGATTGGCGAGTGTCACCGCGGGACCTGTGGGAGCGCGGGCCAACAGAGGTGTCCTTTCGTCGACCGCTTTCCGTTTGGCTTGCTCCGAGGCATAACCATGAACGCCTGGGGCTTCTTCATCGATGCCGAGAGGTGAGTCGGATTCGTCGTGGCTATGGCCATGCGCAAGGCCGATACCGGGTTCCAGCACATTGTGAGGCATCGGAACCCTGCCTGTGTGCTTGCTTGCTACTGGTGACATGGGCTCTTCCTCGTTGTCTTCAAGTCGCCAGCTCAAGCAGACAACTCCGGCGAGCAGAATAACAGTTCCAAGTGCGATCAATCCAGCGTGCAGACTCGACAGGCGATCGTTTTGGTCGAAGTAGATGAGGCCGTCTATAATCGCGATGATGTTGTACACGCAGAAGACCAAGGGGTAGAGCACGCTCGTGCTAACCAACTTCAGTCCGCGATGCATGTAGTAGAGTTGGGTCAGGGCGAACACGACCAGTCCGACTAGGATCATCCACGACTGCCAGCGGTCAAACTGGTTATGGCGGTCGATGAGAGTCCGGACGAGGAGTTCGACGGCGCTCTTTGCAATTAGGAGCGAATGCGCGGACAGGATACCACTGACGCAACCGAAGAGGATACCGCGTACGAGGCGTTGTCGAGGAGTGGTCCGCGGGTGCATGCGGTGCAGTAACCAGGTGGCAATAACCAGCATGACAACCACTATGCCCGTCATGACCATCCATACAATGAAGGTGTTCCGTCCCAGCAGCGCCAGCAGTTGATCCAGGTTATGCGACGGTTCCGCAATGGCACCAAACAAGGCGATGAGCAATGCGCCTATCGCAACGAGCATTGTGCCGACGAAGGAGTATCGCGTAAAGGGTTCGCTGAGGATGATGGAGGCGCATATCGAGTTGAAGACGAGGCCGGATGCCTGGAGGGTGGAGAGGACGGGAAGGGGGAGGGTGGTGATTTGAATGGTACTGCCGACGATGTTTGCCACGACGAACATGAGCATGCCCAGCTATTGTATGTTAGTGAATCGTCCCCGAGTGCGCGAGGGGTGTTCGTGCCTGCCATCTCCGCCGCTTGTATGGGGGTCGCCTCTCATCGTCGTCGTCCTTCTCTTCCTCTAGGAGATGGGACTTCCGCTGCAGCGTCAGGCCAACGCTCTGTATGCTGGTAGAGGCGAGGCCGACCATTACTCCAAGCTGCGTGTCCGTCCGTTAGCGCTCTATTCCCGTGGTGGTATGGCGTCCTGGGTACTCACAGCAACGCTCGCGCCCGGCGAGAGTTCCACCATGGTTCGTGTCGGCTGTCGTCGCTGCACTGCGCGTATCGCTACCTAGTCGTCGGGCGCATGCTGTGCGTATGAGGGGTATGAAGCGGGGATGTGTAGTCTTGATAGTAGACAGCGCAGACGTGGAAGTCGCGAAACGTCACGCTGAGTCGGTGAAGTGCACGAGACGGTTGGGGAAGACTAGCCGACGCCGTGCAGGTTGCAGGGATCAGCCGACTGATGATGTAGTTGGATTCAGGAGGAGAGCCCTGGAGAGCTCGGGAGCAGCAACGAGGCGACGCGACGAGGCTGAACAAGAAATATATCCATTATATCCATAGTGTGACACGTTTAATATTACCACCGCGTACCTGCGACGTCGTGCCATGGATCCTCTGCAGACGTACCTGGGTAACCGCGGGCAGCGTCTGGGTGTCTGGGGGCCCAAGCTTGAACTTCAACCTCCAAGCTCCGTCACTGCTATACCTCGACGCCAGCACCCATAACCCTCCCCCGTAGCCCAGAGGACCCCACACAATACCGCCATCATGTCGCAAGTCCACGCCCTCTCCGACGACCAGGTACAACTCCCCACCCGCTCCAGCCCGCGGCAAGCTCCCCGCCCACTACGTCAACACGATAGCTAACATGCACCACCATGGCAGGTCGCCGGCGAGCTCAAGAAGATGACGGCCTTTATCCGCCAGGAAGCCATGGAGAAGGCCAACGAAATCCGCCTCAAGGCCGACGAGGAGTTTGCCATCGAGAAGTCCAAGCTCGTGCGCCAGGAACAGGCCTCGATCGACTCGTCCTACGAGAAGAAGTTCAAGCAGGCCAGCATGTCGCAGCAAATCACCCGCTCCACCGTCTCCAACAAGAGCCGATTACGCATCCTCTCCGCCCGCCAGGAGCTGCTCAACCGCCTGTTTGAGAACGCCGAGAAGAAGCTGGGCGATGTTTCAAAGGACAAGAAGAAGTACCAGAGCGTCATGAAGGACCTGATTGTCGAGGGCGCCTATGCGCTCAACGAGGACAAGCTGCAGGTCAAGGTCCGGAAGGCCGACTACGACCTTACCAAGAAGGCTATCGAGGAGGCGCAGACCGAGTACAAGAAGAACATTGGCAAGGACGTCTCCATCACTATTGATGAGAGCGACCCGCTGCCAGAGGGATCGTAGGTCTAACATTACTATTAAGATGGGATGTGACTGACTCCAGACAGTGCTGGTGGTGCCATGATCGTTGGTACAAACGGCCGAATCGACATTAACAACACCTTCCAAGAACGATTGAAGCTACTCGAGTCCCAGGCCCTGCCATCCATCAGGGTCACGCTTTTCGGTGAGAACGAGAACAGGAAGTTCCACGACTAAGACGTTAGCCTGGACGTGGAGTAGGAGAGTTGGCTGGTGTGCCCGGCCGCAGTCACGGGTCAGCACAGACGACGGTCCGCCTCAGTAGTGTCGGACCGAAGTTTTGATGAGTAGACTGTACATGCACGAGATCTTGTAGACCTCTCGGAACATTTAGCGAGTTTTATATCATGCACATTATCGGAAGTAATGTTTGACTGTGATATCATTGACAATTGTTCTCGACCGCTAACTACAGAATCTCGTATGTACTGCGAAGGAGGGTATAAAATAATAAAAACTTGCGTTCGGAGACGCTGTGTATCTTCGCATCAAGGAGTGGATATCATCAACACTCATTACCCCATAATAATCAAACGCCAGTGCTAAGTCATAGCATGCAAATGCTCGTATATACAACAAAGGAAATCGTTACTGTGCATCGAATGCACTCATACGCGTTCGTAAACGCGATCCCACATGGGACTTCTCGTCCTCTTCTGCCCACCACCCATGACGTTTCTCAACGGCCACTCAGTCTTGCTGCTCTTTTTGAGAGACGAACTGGGATCTGGGTACCGATCGAAGCTTCTGTGTCCACCATAAAGCTCATCGTCCTGGTCGGTATACCCGTTGTTTGAGTACTCAGGCCCGTAGTCTTCAAGGTATGCGTATCCGCCTGCAAAAGGATTCGACGAGGGCTGCTGGTGGGTGATGGGAGAGATGGGTCCGGAATCGTCGGATTGGTATCCGTGTCCGGAGTTGGTGGATAAGCTGGAGACGGCGAGACCAGAGGAACTGCTTCCACTATGATCGGCACTGTTGTAGGCGAGAGAAGGGCGGAGCAGACCTCGTGATGCTTCGGCTGCTGGACTGCCGATGGGACTCGTGGGTACAGGTTTCCGTTTTATGCTCGCTACAGCGGGAACTGGGAGCGTGTCCAGAGCGGACATGCCGGGCCTCCGAGGACCTGTCTTGGGTGGTGAATTATTGCGACCTAATACTGGAGAGTCTCCATTCAATTCTTCGTCGGGTTCGGTCACTTCAGCCACTGAGTGCAGGCTCGTATAGCTTGTTCGTCGGCCGCGCGCACGATTCGACGAGTGGCTGTGGTAGAGTGCGGGCGCCAGGATGGGTGTGTGATGATCTTGCATCGCCATGGGTGTTGACGCTGATGGCATTGAATTACCATCATTGGGATGGGGAATGCCTGCAGTCGCGATGTTGTTTGCCTGGGATGGTGTAGGTGCCGCAGCCGGTGGAATTTGATGACCATGGTAGGCTGTAGACATCGGAGCCGGATCGTAGCCATCGTCCTCCCAATTCATATCCTCAACGAAACGGCTCGTCTGATGTGACGCGGGGTTCAAAGGCCGTCTATGTTCGAAGTTCTCACCACCTAGTCCGCGATCCTGAAACGAGAAACGGGGGATGAAGCCCGGGGATGACGGAGGTTGGCTGCCTTCGATGGATCTTCTTCGCTTTCGGCGCACAATCAAGCAGCATGCGAGTAGTAATGCGACAAGTGCGAGTACTGCTAGTGGCACACCCACACCAAGTCCGATCTTTTCGCGTCTTGTCAGGCCAGCATCGCTGGAAGCGGGTGCAACAGGATCTGCGGTTGGGTTTGAAGTCGCAGATGAACTTGCGGAGGAAGATGCCGATGTTGAGACGGTAGTTTCCGAAGATGACGACGATGATGATGATGAGGTCGCTAGTGTGGTTGAAGCTGAAGAAGATCCAGAGGAAGATATCACGCTGGTGGTTTCGCTCGAGGCACTGCTCGAAGATGCCATAGGCGTGGAAATCGTGCTCAAACTTTCGGATCCTGACATCGCAGAGGATGGCACTGCGCTAGTCGATAATGACTCAAATATCGATGAGTCAATATTTGAAGCTGTTCCTGTGGGTAACGCCGTTGGTGATGCGGTGACGTCGGTTGGCAATGCTTCGCTTGCCGGTGGTGCTGCCGTCGCTGGTCCGAACTCCTGTATGAAGTAGGATTGTATATCGTATGGCAGCTCTTCGAACCATTGCGGTCGGTTGTTGTCTAGGAATTCCTCCCATAGTATGCTCGACACGGCGGGTATGTTTGTCGCAGCAATCTGTCTTAGCGAAAGTGGAAGTGCAGTAATGAGCACTTGCAAGATCTCGATACTATTGTCAATGTCAGCGCAGTCAAAATTGATGTACGTCAAGGAACCTTACGCATCAGGATCTTGTCTATGTTGTAGCGATCGAACATCTGGTCTTGGTGCGGGTGTGATGACAGGCACTGCAGCGCCGTACACCAATCCCACCACATTCCCCAAGACCAGCCAATTCCATCCTCTTAGCGAATGCATGTATGCGTGAACGAGCGAGTGTGGTAAAGAAAGCAGTAAAGATAAATCGCAAGTAGCTGAGAGTCAATGTTCGCAAAGATGCGTCAGCGCTTCATGTCTGGCAACAATAGTACGAACAGTCAGGAAGCCAGTGCCCAGCGGCAGCGGTGGCCATACTTTTTGACTGTTCACACCCATGTACATTGTCGCATGCCGTCGACGTCCATAATTCGTTGGAGCAAGCAAAGTCGTCGCAGTGTGGCGATTGATCAAGAGATCGTCCACACAGCCCACCGGTCTCGTTACTGCACTTGGTAGGATCTCATGCAGATCAGGGTCTTGACAGCCGGTTATGAGGTCGCGCACCCGCAGATTCGCCCCTCACTAGCCACACTTCGGATTACACTTTTGATCGAATCGCATGTCGAGCTGCCGTTTATCCTGGCACGGATGTTTTTGGTGGAGCGATCCGAGTGGGTCAACGGCTGCGTGTGGCTGGTGTGATGCTCGGGGGTTCGCTTCGCTGCCGAACTGGAGGACGCTGTGCCGGCGAAGCGATGCCGCGTATACGTTTGATGCGATCTTTGCAGGGAAAGATTTGCATACAGAGACAACGTGACGTTCGATAGAGATTCTTTTTATTTTTGGATCAGTTGGTGCCGGAGGACGAGTGCCGACCAATGACTGTGAGGTGCGCGTGTTGTTTGGGTGACTCCTTCCATCTCGCGTCGGCTGCGCGCATACGCTCAATGAGGAAATCACCGTTCACCGTCACCATAGTCGCATCTTCTGTCTACGTCTACTGAAAAATCCTAACGCAACCTCACACCCACCCCACCATGACCAGCTTTGTATATACCACCACCACTACTTACACGTTTGCGCAACGCGACCCGGTCATGGCATGGAATCGTGTCTGTGTACCTGCGCTATACCACCGACGAATGCGGCATGCGCGTTCCTGCGCGAGTACCTCGAGAGCATACACCTAGAATTAGCTCTCAACCACAAGCAATCGCCTAGACAAGGCATACAACCGCTGAACCCCTTGCTCATTCAAGATTGTAGTTAAAACAATTATGTTCAGTCGCGGTCATAATCTTCAATTCTGTTTTCTTCCTACCGTCAACTAACTCAGATACTTTAGGACCTCGCCGCTAAGCACCATGCACACCCAGGGCGATACTTATCGCAACGCGACTTGTACCCCAGACCTATCAACGTACACACATCGCGATAGACGCTATCATCTCGTCCAGTACCAATATACGCATTCGTTATTGTTCAAGCATACTAGCTACACCTACAATCGAGCACAAAAAGAACTTGCATCCTAGGAGCATAACGACATTCGACTCGCACGTTCAGGATACTTCAAATCTAGAACCTGTCACTACGAAGACAACACGGACGATTGCTATAAAAGAGACCAACGCTGTTACGCTAGCAGCAGAAGCCTTGTGTGATACGTGGATTGGCTACCAAAACGAGTTGGCGCCCGACATTTTCTTTACCCTCGAACCCCACTTGCAGCCTTCTTTCGAGCTACGCAACAGCTGCGACCACGCAATTTTCGAGATATATTATGCACTTTTTGACCTCATCTCATCAAGCAAGGCTCGTTGGTGTAGTTGGTTATCACGTCAGTCTAACAACGGCCGTCAAACGCCAGTTAGGACACTGAAGGTCCGGAGTTCAAACCTCCGATGAGTCATCATCGGCGTTCGCAAGAGCGCATCGAA
>Ga0265780_10010102_pt1 | contig 11272 bp, 9 predicted proteins | sample P1T30metagenome_FD_192432 | JGI IMG/M metagenome (GOLD analysis project Ga0265780, IMG submission 192432) | Plant litter microbial communities from East Loma Ridge, Irvine, California - P1 T30 | ecosystem: Environmental > Terrestrial > Plant litter > Unclassified | place: USA: California... | reverse complement strand
ACATGGCCTACCTGCACGGCAACCTGCCGGCATCGACCCGCATCCTGTCGACCGGCCGCCAGGACTATGACCGCGCGGCCTATCTCGCCTTCATCGAAGAGCATTCGCGCTCGTTCATCAGCGGCGACAACTTCAACGAGAAAAGCTGGGCCGGTTTCCTGGATCTGCTGGTCTACGTGAAGGTCGACGTCGCGACAGCGCCGGTCTTCGACACGCTGCGCGACGTCTCGCGCGATGGCGCCCAGCGCGTGTTCTATCTCGCCACAGCGCCATCGCTGTTCACCATGATCTGCGACAAGCTGGCCGCGACCGGTCTGGTGGACGCCAACGCGCGCGTCGTGCTCGAGAAACCGCTGGGGCGCGACCTGGCCTCGGCCGTCGAGATCAACGAGGCGGTCGGCAAGCATTTTGCTGAATCCCAGATATACCGCATCGACCACTACCTGGGTAAAGAGACCGTGCAGAACCTGATGGTGCTGCGCTTCGGTAACTCGATCCTGGAACCGCTGTGGCGCGCGCCGAACATCGCCAGCGTGCAGATCACGGTGGCCGAAGAAGTCGGCGTGGGCAGCCGCGCGGGCTTTTACGACAGTGCCGGCGCGATGCGCGACATGGTGCAGAACCACCTGATGCAGCTGCTGTGCATCGTGGCGATGGAGCCGCCAACCTCGCTCTCGCCGGACGCCGTGCGCGATGAAAAGCTCAAGGTGCTGCGCTCGCTGCGCCGTATGGGCCTGGCCGACATTGCACGTGACACCGTGCGCGGCCAGTATTCGCGTGGCGTCAGTGGCAACCAGGAAGCCAAGGGCTATCACGAAGAAAGCAACGTGCCGGCCGACAGCCACACCGAGACCTTCGTCGCCCTGCGCGCCCACATCGATACCTGGCGCTGGTCGAAGGTGCCGTTCTATCTGCGCACCGGCAAGCGCATGGCGCGCCGCTCGTCGAAGATCGTCATCGAGTTCGCCAATCCGCCGTTCCCACTGTTCCCTGAAACGCCAGGCGGCGTGGCCAATCGCCTCGTCATCGAGCTGCAGCCCGAAGAAGCGATCAAGCTGCAGATCTTCGCCAAGCAGCCAGGCAGCGGCATGCTGATGCAGCAGGTCGCGCTGAACCTCGATCTGCAGTCGGCATTCGCGCAGCGCCGCGCCGAAGCCTATGAGCGCCTGCTGATCGACGTGGTGCGCGGTCGCCTGACGCACTTCATGCGCCGCGATGAACTCGAGGCGGCGTGGGAATGGGTCGAGCCGATCATCAATGGCTGGGAGACGCTCGGAGAAAAGCCGCATGCGTATGCGGCCGGCTCGTGGGGGCCGCCGGAATCGTTCGCGCTGCTGGCGCGCGACGGCTTCGGCTGGGTCGAGTAAGCGACTCGACCAACCGCTGGCGCGGCCTCAGGCCGCGCCGGCTTCCAGGTTGGCGCGCACCCGCGCCAGCAACGCCATCAAGCGGGCCTGCTCGTCCGTATCCAGGCCCGCCAGGGCCATCTTTCCCAGTGCGCCGCTTTGCCGGTGCAGCTCCTCACACACCGCCTGCCCTGCACTGCTCAATGTTAGCCGGGTACTGCGCCGATCCGCTTCGTCGGCGGTCGCATCGAGCATCCCCGCATCGCGCAGGCCCTTGATCAGGCGCGCAACCTGCGCCTTGTCGCGGCCCGAGTGCGCGACAAGGTCGCTTTGCGTCGCGCCGGGATGACGGCCGAAAAACCGCAGCACCTTGATTTCCATGTGCGCCAGTTCGTGCGAGCCGGCCTGTATGCCGTTGCGCAGGCCGCGCATCTGCTGCGAACGGTACAGGTGCACGATCGCGTGCATGACCTCGAGCGCATCTTCGCTGCTTTTTTGGTTGACTCTATCAACTTCTTTTTGCATAATGGTGGACGTTATCAACTAATTGATGGAGTGTAGCATGAGTGAAACCGACATCCCCACGATCGAACGCGTGCGCCATGACCTGAAACTGCGTGAGGTCACCGTGGCGCGCATCAACCGCGTCAGCCCCGGCTTTGCCAGCATCACATTCCAGGGCGAGGCGCTGGCCGACTTCACGTCGCTGTCGTTCGATGACCACGTCAAGTTCATGTTCAACGACGCCAATGGCGAGCAGGTTCGGCGCGATTACACGCCGCGCCGGGTCGACGCCAACGCCCGCGAAGTCGACATTGAATTCGCACTGCATGGCCATGGCGGCGCGGCCGAATGGGCGCGCAATGCGACCGTCGGTCAACGCGCGATCATCGGCGGGCCGCGCGGCTCGATGATCCTGCCGCTGGCGATGGACTGGCACCTCTTGATCGGCGACGACAGCGCGCTGCCGGCCGTGACGCGCAGGCTTGAAGAATTGCCGGCAGGCGAGCGCGTCGTCGCGGTGCTGCTGGTGGATGCAGCGGACCGCCGCGCGTTTGTGACCCGAGCCGATGCCCACATCCACTGGGTCGACAGCGACGACGCGCTGTTGCAGGTGCTGAAGGATTTGCCGTTGCAGCCGGGCGCCGGGCTGGCCTGGGGTGGCGGCGAAGCGGCGCTGATGGCACGTGTGCGCCAGGTGCTGGTCGAGACGGGCATGCCACGCCAGGCCGCCAAAGTATCGGCCTACTGGAAACGCGGCGTGGCCGACCATCACGAGCGCCTGGACTGACAGGGCAGCCGCTCAGCGCGGATAGGTGAACCCGGTGGCGATATCCATCGGCACCAGGCGTTTGCCATCGCGTACCATCAGGCGGTCGGGCGGCTCGTCGCCGGCCAGTGCACCCGGCGTGTTCAACAAGCCTTCGCCCTGGCGCACGAGCGGATCGCTACGTTCGTAGACGTTGCGGCAACCCGTGGCTTTCAACAGCGCCTGCACGACCGGCACCTTCCACATGTCGACACCGGCAGCGTTGAACTGGCAGATCAGATAGCCCTCGGCGCCACCATACTGGTGCACCTGCAGACCTGGCAAGCCATCCTTCTCACCATCGATCAAGGCGATCAGCGCCTGCGGATCGGCAGTGCGCAGCGTGGCGGCGCGCTTGTCGATGGCCGCCTGCACGCGGCGCTTGATCATTGCATGATCGACCGGCTCGTCTTCGCGCAACGACCACATGCGCCCGACGATTTGCGACTTGGCGTTGTAGGCAGCGCGGCCGATGAACTGGCGTGTCGACGTTTGCACGATGGCGGTGATGCCCGGCTTGTTGCGTTCATGGCCTTTGCCGTCGACTTTTTCGACGGCCGACAGGTAGATCCACGGGTCGCCGGCGAGCAGGGCTTTTTCCTTGCCCTGCTTGATGGTGATGATGAGCATGTGTGACTTTCGTTTGCAGGACGGGGATGATACAGCAATCGCGCCCCTTCACCGCCCCTGAATCATGACCTCATTCCACCGGCGTGGGCAGCGGCTCGCCGTCGAAGTGCGCCCGCAGATTGGCCACCGCCAGCGCGCCCATCGCGCGCCGCGCTTCGACCGTGAAGCTGCCTACATGCGGCGTCAGCACGACATTGTCCAGCGCCAGCAGCGCCTGCGGCACCTGCGGTTCGTTCTCGAACACGTCCAGGCCCGCGGCGCCCAGCCGGCCATCCTGCAGCGCCGCCACCAGCTCTGCTTCGTCGACCACCGTGCCACGCGCGATGTTGATCAGGGTGCCTTCAGGGCCCAGCGCCTCGATGATGGCGCGGTCGATCATGCCCTGCGTATCGGCGCCGCCCGGCATGCATAGCACGAGCATGTCGCTTTCTTGTGCCAGCGCGAGGAGCGTCGCACTGCGCTGCGCGGGCGCCGGCCCGGGGCTGCGCTGGTAGTAGCGGATCTGCAGCCCGAAGCCCTGCAGGCGCGTGGCGACGGCCTGGCCGATGCGCCCGAAGCCGACGATGCCGGCGACCTTGCCCTTCAGTGCGCGCGCCTGCACGTGCCCCAGCGGCGCCTTGTCCAGCCAGTCGCCGGCGCGCACATAGCGATCGAGCACCGGCAGGCGGCGTACGGTCGACAGCAGCAGCAACACGGCGAAATCGGCCACGTCGTCGGTCAGCACGTCAGGCGTATTGGTCACGTGGATGCCCTTTTCGGCCAGCAGCGACAGCGGCACGGCATCGACGCCCACGCCGTGCACCGTCACGATTTCAAGTCGCGGCAGCTGCGCCACCAGAGCGGGCGTGACGCCGACTGTGCCGGTGGTGAGTACGCCGCGGATGCTGTTGGCAATCGCGTCGAACGCGGCGTCGCCCGCCTGCGGGATCGCCTTCATGAAGTGACAGTCGAAGGCTTGCGCCACCTGTTCGCGCACGTCGTCCGACCAGACGCTGCCCAATACGAGAATGCTCGGTTTCATCGTTCAACACCCTGCCGTTTCGTCGTGGAAGATGGCCCGAGTATGCCAGAGGCGCGGCTTGCCGGGCGCGGCGCAGGGTAGAATGCCGGGCTTTGCCACTGCATGAACGCCGCCGTGCACAGCCTCCCAGTCACCCCGCCAAACCCGCGCATCGCCTCGATCGATGTCGTGCGCGGCCTCGTCATGCTGATCATGACGCTCGACCACGTCCGCGAAACCTTCTACCTGCAGCATCAGGTCAGCGACCCGATGGATGTCGCGAGCACCGACCCGGCCCTGTTCTTTTCACGCCTGGCCGCGCACTTCTGCGCGCCGATGTTCGTGTTCCTGACCGGCCTGTCGGCCTGGCTGTACGCCAATCCGGCCAGCGGTCCAAGGAGTGCCACGGGTTTTCTGGCCAAACGCGGCGCCTTCCTGATCCTGCTCGAAATCGTCGTCATCAACTTCGCCTGGACCGGCACCTTCACGCCGCACACCGTGTATCTGCAGGTGATGTGGGCGATTGGCCTGTCAATGCTGGCGCTGGCTCTGCTGCACCGCCTGCCGCTGCTACTGCTCGCGGCCATCGGCGCGGCGATCGTGGCCGGCCACAATGCACTGGCCGGCGTGGCGTTCGCGCCGGATACATGGGCCGCCAGTGCCTGGACGATTCTCGAACAGCGCGGCAACCTCATGTACGACCCGGTGCGGGTGCGCATCAGCTATCCGCTGCTGGCGTGGATCGGCGTGATCCTGCTCGGTTACGCCTGCGGCCCGCTGTATGCGCGTAGCATGCCCGCCGTACAGCGCCGGCGCTGGCTGATGCTGGCCGGCGTGACCAGCCTGCTGCTGCTCGCGCTGCTGCGCACCTGGAACGTGTATGGCGAGCCGCTGCCGTGGGCGCCGCACGAGACGCTGCTGCGCAGCGCGATGTCGTGGCTGAATTTCACGAAGTACCCGCCTTCGCTGGACTTCCTGCTGCTCACGCTCGGCGTGGGCGTGCTGGTGCTGGCCTGGACCGAGCGCATCGACGCCGGCTGGGTACGGGTTGCGGCCGTGTTCGGCGGCGCGCCGCTGTTCTTCTATATCGCGCACCTGTATCTGCTGCTGGTGGCGCAGCGCGTGGCCGCGTTCGTGCTGGACGTGCCGCGCGTCGATGTCGGGCACGTCTGGCAGGTCTGGCTCGGCTCGATCCTGCTGGCGCTGCTGCTGTACTGGCCAACGCAGCGTTTCGGCCGCTACAAGCGCGAGAGCGGCAAGGCCTGGGTCAAGTACCTGTAAGGCTTACGCCGCAATGTCGGCATGGCCATTGCCGTCGCGGCAAGGGTGGTAGCGAGCGCAAACCCCATGGCGATTCCTGCACGCCCCGATTGGCGCAGATCGCCAGAGCAGGTACAGTGCCATGGTCGCCACTTCGATGGGATTGCCATGTACGCCAGCAACTGGACTACCCTGGGGCCGCAGCAGGTACAAGCCCTCAGAAATATGGACCGCAGCCGCCAGGAACGCGGCCGGCAACTCGAGCAGGCCGGTCACGGTCCGCAGGAAACGCCGTTTTCAGTCATCCTGGCCGAGACGGGCCTGCAACTGCGCCGCTACGAACCGGCCGCCACGGGCGGGCCAACGGTGCTGCTGGTGCCGGCGCCGATCAAGCGCGCCTACATCTGGGACCTGGCGCCCGACATCAGCGTCGTGCAGCGCTGGCAGGAGCGCGGCTACCGCGTCTACCTGGCCGAATGGCTGCCGATGCCCGATGACGACCCGGCCGTCGGCCTGGCCGACTATGGCGACCGCATGCTGTCGAGCTGCCAGCGCGCCATCCAGGCCGATAGCGGCGAAGCCAACCTGACGGTAGTGGGCCACTCGCTCGGCGGCATCCTCGCCGCGATCTACAGCGCCATGCATCCCGAGCACGTGACGGCCACCGTGCTGCTCGAATCGCCGCTGCGCTTCGGGCACGGCGCTTCGTGCTTCGCGCCACTGGTCAAGGCCACGCCCGATGCGCGCAAGATTGCCGACACCTTCCGTCACGTCCCGGGCGCCTTTCTCAACCTGATGAGCGCGATGGCCGAGCCGCAGGCCTTCGGCTGGGAGCGCGCAACCGACCGCTGGCTGTCGCTGTTCGACCCAAAAGCGCTGGCCACGCACATGCAGGTCGAACGCTGGAGCCATGACGAATTCCCCCTGCCCGGCAAGCTGTTCGTCGACATCGTCGAGTCGCTGTATCGCAACGATGACTTCATGGCGGGCCGACTCGTCATCAATGGCCGCACGATCGGCCCGGCCGATCTGCGCTCGCCGTTGATCAGCGTCGTCGATTTTCGCAGCAAGGTGATTCCGCCGGCCGCCATGGTGCCATTTCACGAGGCGACCTCGAGCGCGCGCAAGCAGGTGCTGCAATACCATGGCGATATCGGCGTGAACCTGCAGCACGTCGGTGTGCTCGCCGGGCGCAACGCGCATGCGACGCTGTGGCCCACCATCTTCGACTGGCTCGGCGCGCCATCGGCGTCAGGCGCCTGATCCGCGGGCCGCGGCGCGCTCTGCGTCGCGGCCGCTTCCTGTCTACCTCCACCAATATCGCTGGCACCTGTTCCAGTGACGCCATTGGTCATCCCTCGAGCTGCCTCCCACCTGGCCTGCATATCCGTTGTTCAATAACAAGTTGACACTCTTAGATGAGAATGGTTATCATTCCGGGCGATCAGTCATGTGGCCATGGCTGGCGCAGATCATCCGGATCCCGGGTAGTCGCCTTCCGTACCAATCACGAACAACAGGAAACAACGATGGATAAGCTGGTTCGCCCTGTCGGGCATCTTCACGTGAAAACACTGACACTGTGCGTGAGCCTCGCGCTCCCGTTCGTTGCCCAGGCCCAGTCCACCGACGCGGGCACCACGTCGATGCCGCAAGTGCAGGTGCAGGCCCAGAAGCTGGGCGACGCTGTCGGCTCGTACACGATCGGCCGCACCCGCACCGCCACGCCACTGGACATGTCGCTGCGCGACACGCCGCAATCGGTGTCGGTCATCACGCAACAGCGCATCGAAGACCAGGGCCTGCTCACCATCACCGACGTCGCCAATAACGTCACCGGCGTCTCCGTCAACCAGTACGAAACCCACCGCGCGAGCTTCACCGCCCGTGGCTTCGAAGTGACCAATCTGCAGATCGACAATATCCCGACCACCTGGGACGCCGCCTGGAGCGCCGGCGAAGTGCTGGGCAGCCTGGCCCTGTACGACCGCGTCGAAGTCGTGCGCGGCGCCACCGGCCTGATGACCGGCGCTGGCACGCCATCGGCCGCGCTGAACCTGGTGCGCAAGCGCGCCTTCAGCAAGAAGCTGGACGGCACGATCGAGGCCACCGTCGGCCGCTGGGACAAGCGCCGCATCATGGCCGATGTCTCGACGCCGCTGAACGCATCAGGCAGCATCCGTGGCCGCGCCGTGGCTGAGTACAGCGCCGGCGACAGCTGGGTGCAGTATCTGGAAAACAAGGATCGCACCATCTACGCCACCGTCGAAGCCGACATCGGCCGCGACGGCACCTTCTCGACCGGCTTCTCGCGCCAGAAAATGAGCCCGCGCGGCTCGATGTGGGGCGGCCTGCCGTACCGCTACAGCGATGGCTCGATCATCGACTGGGATCGCTCAAAAACCACCGCCGCCCCGTGGGCCGGCTACGAAAACCAGTACGACAACTTCTTCGCCGACTACGAGCACCGCTTCGCCAACAGCTGGAAGCTGCGCCTGATCTACACCGACGCCACCCGCGACGGCGACTCGCACCTGCTGTACCTGTCCGGCGTGCCGGATCGCGTGACGGGTTCGGGCCTGAATGCCTTCACGGGTTCATACGTGATCCAGACCAAGCAGAAGGATTTCGGCGTCCACACGAGCGGGAAGTTCACACTGGGCGAGCGCCAGCACGAAGCCGCCTTTGGCTACCTGCATGCAAAGACCGACTTCAATTCGAATAACCGGCTTGCCAACTACAATAACGCCAGCCAGGTGGTGACCGACATCAACAACTGGAATCCGGCTTCGTACCCGACGCCGACCTTCGGCCCGCAAGCGTTCTATGAAGGCAGCGAAACCACCCAGCAAGGCCTGTACGGCATGGCGCGCTTCACGTTGACCGACCGCCTGAAAGCCGTCGTCGGCGCACGCGTGACCAAATATGAAAAAGAAGGTTTTGGCGCTGCGCCTTACTCGCTCAAGTACGACAACGAGATCACGCCCTATGCCGGCCTCGTGTTCGACCTGAACGACACCTACTCGCTGTATGCCAGCCACACCAGCATTTTCGAGCCGCAAAACCTGAAGGACTTCGCGGGCAATATGCTCGACCCGATCGAGGGCAAGGCCAACGAAGCCGGCATCAAGGGTGAATTCTTCGACCGCCGTGTGAACGCATCGCTGGCCGTGTTCCACCTGAAGCAGGATAACCTGGGCCAGGCCGCGGGCCGCATCGACCGCGACGGTGCGGCAGGGCCGCTGCTCGAAGAAAGCTACTACCGCGCCGCCCAGGGCGCCACCAGCAAGGGAATCGAGCTGGACGTGTCGGGCGAAATCGTCTCGGGCCTGAACGCCAGCATCGGCTATGCGATTTTCCGCGCGAAGGATGCTACCGGCGTCGACTTCAACTCGATCTACCCACGCAAGACGCTGCGTGCGTTTGCCAGCTATCGCCTGCCGGGCCAGTGGAACAAGCTGACCGTCGGCGGCGGCGTGAACTGGGAAGGCAGCACCTACACGGTCGACGGTACCGTCGCCCCTGGGATTGACGGCCGCATGGAGCAGGCATCGTACGCGCTGGTCAACCTGATGGCGCGCTACGAGTTCAACAAGCAGTTGTCGGCCCAGCTCAACGTCAACAATGCGACCGACAAGAAAACGTTCGCCATGTTCGCCGCCTACAACCAGTTCACGTACGGCGCACCGCGCAATACATCGCTGACGCTGCGCTACCGCTTCTGATGGGGTGACGCGGTCATGAATAAAAGGGGCGCTGCAGCAATGCAGCGCCCCTTTTTCATGGCCACGGCCAGTCAGCGCGTCGCCACGGCCCCGACCGCATTGAGCCAGGCGCAATGTTCCGAGGCGGCGAATCCTTTCAGGAAAGCACGGCGCGCCGAGCCTGCCGCGATGCAGGCCGAGACGTGCTTCGAATGGCGTTCGGCCCCGCTCAACTTGCGCACCCAGCCGCGAAACGGGATCAGCCCCTCGGCCGTGCGCTGCAGCGCGCCCACCGCCTGGTCCTGCACCAGCGACGAAGCGCGGCGCGCGAGGGAAGGATCGGCAGACGACACCGGCGCGTCGAGGTCGGCGCCGAGCACCTCATCGAGCTCGCGGATTTCCAGCGAGATCGCCACGCAGTTCTGGCTGGCCGGCACCTGGTACGGGTGTTCCCGCGCGGTCAGCAGAACGGCTGGAATGTCTTCTTGCGCGACGTTCAGATCGGTCAGTGGCACGGTCGCCGCCGTCCCGATCCGGGTCGCGGTCGACGACGCGCAACCGGCCAGCACGATCAGCGCAATCAGCACAATCGGCGTGGCAATGGCGGCAAAGTTGCAGGGGAAGCACCTACGCTGCGTGGTCATGGCTGGAATATTTCTGAGAGGAAAGGAATTCAACTCTACCGAGTACGGCGCAGCCCGCCAGCACGCACATCAATCGTGCGCAGTAAAATGAACGACAATTGTCAACTCAGGAGTCACACATGAAACGAACCGCACTCGTCGTTGGTGTTACCGGTATTGGCGGCAACCATACCGCCCGTGAACTGCTGGCGCAGGGCTGGGATGTCATTGGCCTGTCGCGCCGCGCACCGCGCGACCTGCCGCAGGTACGCCACATCGCCGCCGACCTGCTCGACCCTGCCGCGCTGAGCGCTGCACTGAAGGACGTCGCCCCGACCCACGTCTTCATCACCACGTGGATGCGCCAGGATACCGAAGCCGAGAATATCCGCGTCAACGCCGCACTCGTACGCAATCTGCTGGATGCGCTGTCGTCCCACAAGAGCGTGCGCCATGTCGCGCTGGTCACGGGTCTGAAGCATTACCTGGGTCCGTTCGAAGCGTACGCCAGTTCTGGCACGCTGCCTGATACGCCGCTGCGCGAATCGCAGCCGCGCCTGCCGCTCGAGAATTTCTATTACGCGCAGGAAGACGAGGTCTATGCGGCGGCCGAGCGCGACCGCTTCACCTGGACCATCCACCGGCCGCACACCGTCATCGGCCTGGCCGTTGGCAATGCGATGAACCTGGGCACCACGCTGGCCGTGTATGCAACGATCTGCAAGGAGACGGGCCGCCCGTTCCAGTTCCCCGGTTCAGCCGCGCAGTGGAATGGCATGTCCGATGTGACCGATGCCCGCATGCTGGCCAAGCAGCTGGTCTGGGCCGCCGATACCGATGCATCGCGCAATGAAGCTTTTAACATCGTCAATGGCGACGTGTTCCGCTGGAGCTGGTTGTGGCCGAAGCTGGCCGCGTTTTTCGGCGTCGAGGCGGCCGGCTTCAATGGCACCGTGCAGCCACTCGAGGCGGCGATGGCAAACGATGCGCCGCTGTGGCGCGACATCGCGGCGCGCCATGGCCTGGTGGAAGCCGATCTGGATCGCCTGGCCTCGGCCTGGCATACCGACCTCGATCTGGGCCGGCCGCTTGAAGTCATGACTGACATGAGCAACAGCCGCCGCCTTGGCTTTACGGCTTACCAAGCGACGGATGCATCATTCTTCGACCTGTTTGCGCGCTTGCGCGCTGAACGTCTGATCCCGTAAGCAACGAAGCCGGGATGCTGCCGGTCGTGGTGCGGTCACGCATTCACGACCGGCTTACGCACCAGCGGCAAGACGCAGCTGCGCAGCGGCAAGCGCGGGGCGATCTTGCCCGCTTGCCCCACCAGCGGCGCTTGAGAGCCGGAACTGGCCCACCAGGCTGGCCAGGCCCGACGCCTGTGCCTGAAGTTCCTG
>Ga0265780_10010101_pt1 | contig 11272 bp, 13 predicted proteins | sample P1T30metagenome_FD_192432 | JGI IMG/M metagenome (GOLD analysis project Ga0265780, IMG submission 192432) | Plant litter microbial communities from East Loma Ridge, Irvine, California - P1 T30 | ecosystem: Environmental > Terrestrial > Plant litter > Unclassified | place: USA: California... | reverse complement strand
CCAGCGCCTTGTCATGCTTCTGAATGAAGAACGGCCCGGTCGAAAAATCGATCGGGCCGTCAAAGCCTTGCCTCAGCGTTACACCGTTCGTGTCCTGAAGAAGGACCTTAACTGAACGGCATTAGCGGAACTCCGCGGCATTTTTTTATCCGACTGCTGGATTGGTTCGGTAGGGTGGGCACTTGTGCCCACGCGGTCTCATCGGGTGCGGGAATGCGATGCTTAACCCACCGATAGTGCATGCCATTCGATATGGTTTGCCGCGTGAATGCCCATCGGTTCAGTCCGCGTGGGCACAAGTGCCCACCCTACAAAAAAACAATGCCGCGGGACTCCGCGGCATTTTTTCATACGACCAATCACTCAGGCTGCGCTGTCGCGCCGGTCCTCGCCCCGCGCGAAATCGTCATCCGTATCGACATGCTGCTCGCGCCGGTCGGCGCCGCGGCGGTCGTCGGCGGCAGGTTCGGGCACGGCTGCGGCGGCAGCGTCGCTCTCCTCGGGCCGGTACACGGGGCGCGAGGTGGGGTCGGCGGCCAGCAAGGGCGCGACAATCCATTCAGTCATTTCATTCTCCTAAAAACAGGCTGGAAAGACGCCCCCCGCGCCAGCGGGATGGCGCCTCCGCCAACCACTCAATTACCCAGCAAGACGCTGGCGATGACGCCGGTGGCAATCGCCGCCAGCACGTAGTCGTTCCCCACCTGCACCCAGTGATGGCCGCGCGGCGGCGCGCTCAGGCGGTGCGAGCGCCAGTTGTCCACCACGTACTGGCGGTGGTTGTAGTTCGACGGCAGGCGGTTGCCGCGGTACAGGTCGTGGCGCGGGCCGGCGCCGCGGCGGGCTTGGCGGTCGTCGCGGTGATCACGGCGGTCGTCGCGGCGCGCATCGCGGTGGTCGCGGCGATCGTCGCGGCGGTCATCGCGATACTCGCGGCGGTCGTCACGGCGGTCGTGACGGTCGTTGTGTTGGGCAAATGCCGGCGCGTTGGCGGCCAGCATCAGTGCGATCATGCTCTTGGCGATGAGGCGTTTGTTCATGTTTTTTCCTCCTTGAAAGATGGCGCGCGTCCACGCGCAGCCTGTACCGCCAGTAGGCCATGCCGACCGCAAGGGCTCTGTACGCTGCACCACGTACTGGATGAAACAGCAAGCCCGGTCGCGCCCTCCGCGCTTTTGTCGGATAATGACGGCTTTACGCCGCCGCATCACCGTGACCAAGACTCTTGCCGACCAGATCGAAGACCTGCTGCCGCAGACGCAATGCACCAAGTGCGGCTACCCGGCCTGCCGGCCCTATGCGGAGGCGATCGCGAACGGCGAAGCGCCGATCAACCAGTGCCCGCCCGGCGGCATCGAGGGCGTGCGGCGCCTGGCGTCGCTCACCGGCCACCCGGTCATCCCGATCAACCCGGCCAACGGCGTCGAACGCCCGCGCCCGGTTGCCTTCATCGACGAAAGCCTGTGCATCGGCTGCACCCTGTGCATCCAGGCCTGCCCGGTGGACGCCATCATGGGCGCCGCCAAGCAGATGCACACCATCCTGACTAGCCTGTGCACCGGCTGCGATTTATGCGTGGCGCCCTGCCCGGTCGACTGCATCAGCATGGTCCCGGTGACCGAGACCACCGGCTGGGCCGCCTGGTCGCAGGAAGCGGCGGATGCGGCACGCGCGCGCCACGACTTCCGCACCCTGCGCCTGCAGCGCGAGCGCGAGGAAAACGATGCGCGCCTGGCCGCCAAGGCGCTGGAGAAAATGCGCGCGGTCACGGCGGAAGTGACGAACACGCCGGAAGAACTGGCCGAGAAGGAGCGCAAGCGCGCCATCATCGCCGCCGCCATGGAAAGGGCACGCCAGCGCGCCGCAGCACCTCCCGACACGGCGCCGCCAGACGTCACGCCATCCGACCCGAACAAGCACTGAGCGAAGAAAAACTGCGCGATGAATCCCGCCAAACGCCTCGAGATCTTTACCCGCTTTCGCACCGCCAACCCGCACCCGACCACCGAACTCGAATACACGACGCCGTTCGAACTGCTGATCGCGGTGCTGCTGTCGGCGCAGTCCACCGACGTGGGCGTGAACAAGGCCACGCGCCGCCTGTATCCGGTGGCGAACACGCCGCAACAAATCCTCGACCTCGGCATCGACGAGCTGAAAAGCTATATCGCGACCATCGGCCTGTACAACACCAAGGCCAAGAACGTGATGGCGACCTGCCAGATCCTGGTCGAGCAGCACGGCGGCGAGGTGCCGCGCCAGCGCGAGGCGCTCGAAGCCCTGCCCGGCGTGGGCCGCAAGACGGCCAACGTGGTGCTGAACACGGCCTTCGGCGAGCCGACCATGGCGGTCGACACCCACATCTTCCGCGTCTCGAACCGCACCAGGATCGCGCCCGGCAAGAACGTCGACGAAGTCGAGATGAAGCTGCTGAAGTTCGTGCCCAAGGACTTCTTGCAGGACGCCCACCACTGGCTGATCCTGCACGGCCGCTATACCTGCGTGGCGCGCCGGCCGAAGTGCTGGAACTGCATCATCAACGACTTGTGCGAGTTCCGCGACAAGACGCCGACGCCTGACGGCATCATCGCCCCCGGCGTTACAGAATCGATTTCGCTCCCGGCAGCCTGAGCGCCAGCCGCGCCGCCAGGAAGCTGGCGACGACGCCAACCACGCCGGCCAGCGCGAACTTCAGCATGTTCGGCAGCGGCAGCGTTGCAACCAGCAGGCCGATCCCGGTCAGCAGCGGCGGATGCAGGATGTAGGCGGCATAGGCTTGCCCTGCCCAGGGCTGCCAGCGCGGCGAGGAAGTGCCTGCGCGCCGGAAGCGCATCAGCATCGCCAGGATGATGCCCCAGGCAACAAAAGGCTCCCAGAAGGCATAGGCCAGCGCCGGCAGGGTCCAGCCGCCCGCGGTCTCGAAGGGCTGGCCCTGGACCAGGCTCACGTAGATCCCATAGACGAACAACAAGGGCGCCACGAGCAGGGCCACCAGCGGCCAGCGCCCGGCCTGCTGCGGGCCGACCCGCTCGAGCCAGCGGCTGCCCGCCATGGCGCAACCGCCTGCAAACAGCACGCTGTAGGACGCAAAATAGCCGACCTGCAGGCCCAGGCGCTCTTCTCCCACCGGCACCAGCAGGCGCAGCCCGAAGGCGGCAGCGCCGGTGGCCAGGGCGGCCAGCAGCATGGTGCGCTGGCGCGGTTCCCAGTTGCCCAGGCCGGCGCCGCCACGCAGCCGGCGCCATAGCAGGTAGGCTGCGCTGAACAGCAGCAGCGCCCAGGCAAACCACAGTGGGCCGATTTCGAAGCGCAGCGCCATCGTCATCGCCGCCCAGTTTTGCAGGAAGGGGTGGCCCTCGCGCATGTCGGCCAAGGCCACCGTCAGCGGTCCCAGCACGAAGCCGTAGACCAGTAAGGGAATGCCCAGCCTCAGCAGACGGTCGCGGGTAAAACGCGCGGCGCCCTTGCGTTCGTAGGATAGCGCGGTGAAATAGCCGGACAGCAGAAAGAAAAAGCCCATGAAGAAGGCCTGGTTGACCGATACGAAGACGGCGAACGGCAGCTTTTCCGCCACGCCATGCGCAGGATAGGTCAGGTACCAGCCGCCGGGGGCGCCAAACATGATGGCGGCATGGTGCAGGATGACCAGCGCGGTCAGGACGACGCGGATACGGTCGAGGAAGTCGGTGCGGGTCATCCTGGCATTCCTGTGGTCAGAATAAAGTTGCCACAAAAATAGCACAGCTGACGGATGCCAGGTGATGGGTAACGACGATGTCGGCGGCGACTGTACGGTGGGCACACTGTGCCCACCGTACGGTCACGGCCAACGATACGATCACGGCCAACGATACGGTCATGGCCATCGATACGGACACGGCCCACGATACGGTCACCGCTAGCTATACCGCCGGGGCTGCCAAGCTGGACGCAAAAAAACCGCGCGGCGAATGCGGCGCGGTTCTTGTCACGGCTGGAACGCGATCAGAATTCTTCCCAGTCCGCCCCGCTCACCTTGGCGAGCGCGGGCTGGCGACGTACTGCTGGTCTGGCTGCAACCGCGGGCGCAGCAAGGGAAGCCGCAGGACGCACGGCAGGTCGCCCCGGCCGCCCCGCCTGCACCGCATTCTCCACCACCGCGTCACCATCGAGCTTGAACACACCCACCACCTCGTTCAGCGCCACGGTCTGCTCGCGCAGCGCCTGCGCGGCGGCCGCCGCTTCCTCCACCAGCGCCGCGTTCTGCTGGGTCGTGGTGTCCATCTCGGTGACCGCGATGTTGATCTGCTCGATGCCGGCGCCCTGCTCGGCGCTGGCGGCGCTGATCTCGCCCATGATGTCCATCACCCGCTTCACGCTGGCGACGATCTCGTTCATGGTGGTGCCGGTCTCGTTGACCAGCGCGCTGCCCGCTTCCACGCGCGCCACCGAGTCGCCGATCAGGGCCTTGATTTCCTTGGCTGCGCCGGCCGAGCGCTGGGCCAGGTTGCGCACTTCGGAAGCGACGACGGCAAAGCCGCGCCCCTGTTCGCCCGCACGCGCCGCCTCGACCGCCGCGTTCAGCGCCAGGATATTCGTCTGGAAGGCGATGCCGTCGATGACGCCGATGATGTCGACGATCTGTTTCGAGGACTCGCTGATCGCCCCCATGGTGGTCACCGCGCGCTCGACCACGTCGCCGCCTTTCACCGCCACGTCGCAGGCACTGATCGCCAGCTGGTTGGCCTGGCGGGCGTTGTCGGCGTTCTGCTTCACGGTCGAGGTCAATTCCTCGATCGAGGACGCGGTTTCTTCCAGCGCACCGGCCTGCTGCTCGGTACGCGACGACAAATCCATGTTGCCGCTTGCAATCTCATCCGACGCGACCGTGATCGTTTCGGCGCCGCTGCGCACCTTGCCGACGATCTGCGTCAGGCTGGCGTTCATGTCCTTCAGTGCCTGCAGCAGCTGGCCGGTCTCGTCGTTCGAGGTGACGTCGATGCGGGCGCGCAGGTCGCCGGCGGCGACGGTCTGCGCCACTTCCACGGCGCGCTCGAGCGGGCGCACGATGGAACGCGATACGAACACGCCGGCCACGATGGCGGCGCCCGAGCCGAGCACCATTGCGAGCAGGCTCAGCAGCGTGGCGCGCTCGCTGGCCGCTTCGGCCGCCGCAGCGCTGGCACGGGTGGCGGCAACGATCTGCTTGCTGGCCTGGTCCAGCAATTCGGACGGCTCGCGGTCCTTGCCCTTTACCGCCGCATCGCCCGCGGCCGCATCGAAACCGGCGGCGGCGAACTGTTCGTAACCCTTGCGGAAGTCCTGGCCCATCTGCGCATGGGCGCGGCCGAACTGTTCGAGCAGCTCACGCTCCTTGCCCGGCGCCAGTGCGGCAGTCAGCTTCGCCAACTGGGCGCCGACCTCGCGCTCGCCGTCCTGGAAAGCCTGCCAGTACTTGTTGCGCTCGGTCTCGTCCTTGCCGCGCAGGAGGGTGTTTTTCCATTCCTGGATTTGCGTCTTGAAGGTCGACAGCAGGGCCTCGACGTCCCCGGCCTGGCTATAGCTGACCACGGCGCGGTCGTAGGTGGCCAGCGAGCCGTTCAGTGCCCACAGGCCGAACAGGCCGGCGCAGGCGACAACCAGCGCAACGGCGGCAAAGCAGAGAGGAAGTTTACGGCTCAGTTTCATGGGGGTCCCGGGTAACGTCAATACGACATGGCCAGGCGAGTCTACGGGAGGTTCTGTCCTAGCGGCAACTAAAAGGTAGCTGCTGCAATGTTATGTGGACGGAATGTCCACATGCCACAACAGAGTTATTCGTATGCTACTGGGAAAGTTATCGAGGCTGCCACGAACTGCTGCGTGTGTAATGTAATGTGGACGAGGGTTTGCGAAGGGAGGTGGGGCGGTTGCCTGTGACGTGAATGGTGGGTTGAATCCGCGTGGGCTCGAGAGCCCATCCTACGGTCACCATTGACAGCGAGATCATACGAGACCCGGATACGCAACGTATCCCGTAGCGTGGGCACTAGTGCCCACGCGGATCATGCACACCGATAAAAGAACAGGCAACAGCCCCACGTACGCCAATATGGGTCAGATGCTAAAACATCAGGCCAGCATCGTGGTCGCACCGGTCGCAAACGATGCTCGCGCAATGCGCCCATCGACCACCTCGTACACGCACAGCATCTCGACCGTCCCGCGCCCTTCCGGGAAGTTGCGGTAGACGAGTTCCAGGTCGGTGACGAAGTTGCCGGCCACGCTGCGGGTCAGCAGCTGGGCGCGCAAATCCGGCTCGGCGAAGCGCGCCGCGTAGCGCGGGCGGATCTGCTCATGGCCTTCGGCCAGCAGCGCGCCGTGCAGCGCGAATTGCTGGGCATCCGGCGCATAGGTCGCCATCAGGGCGTCGAGGTCCTTGGCGTTATACGCGTCGAGTTGGGCCTGGACCACGGCCACCGGGGAAGCATGCATGAAACACTCCATCAAAGCAAAACCAGGTTATCGCGGTGCACCAGCTCCGGCCCCTCGATGTAGCCGAGGATGGCTTCGATCTCGTGCGAGGAATGGCGCATGATGCGGCGCACTTCGCTGCTGGTGTAGCTGGTGAGACCGCGCGCAACCGGCGTGCCGTCTTCGCGCACGCAAGTGATCACCTGCCCGCGCCCGAACTCGCCGCTCACCTTGACGACGCCGATCGGCAGCAGCGACTTGCCCTCTTGCGTGAGCTTCTGCACGGCGCCGGCATCCAGCACGACCTCGCCGGCCGTGTGCAGATGGTCGACCATCCACTGGCGGCGCGCGGTCAGGCGCGTGGTGGGCGCGTTCAGCTGCGAGCCGATCGCCTCGCCGCTTGCCAGGCGCGTGAGCACATCGGGCTCCCGGCCCCAGGCAATCACCGTATGGGCGCCGGAACGGGCGGCGCGGCGCGCGGCCAGCACCTTGGTCAGCATGCCGCCGCGGCCGATGCTGCTGCCGGCGCCGCCGGCCATGGCTTCCAGCGTCGGGTCGCCGGCTTCGGCCTGGGCGATCAGGCGCGCGCCCGGGTCCTTGCGCGGGTCGGCGGAGAACAGCCCGCGCTGGTCGGTGAGGATCACCAGCGCATCGGCTTCGATCAGGTTCGCCACCAGGGCGCCGAGCGTGTCGTTGTCGCCGAACTTGATTTCGTCGGTGACCACCGTGTCGTTCTCGTTGATGATCGGGACCACGCCCAGGCGCAGCAGCGTCGTGAGGGTGGCGCGTGCGTTCAGGTAGCGTTCGCGGTCGGCCAGGTCGGCGTGGGTCAGCAGCACCTGCGCCGTTTTCACGCCATGGGTGGCGAAGCTGGATTCGTAGATTTGCGCCAGGCCCATCTGGCCGACGGCGGCGCAGGCCTGCAGTTCGTGGATGTCGTGCGGGCGCGTGCTGAAACCGAGGCGCAGCATGCCTTCGGCAATCGCGCCCGAGCTGACCAGCACGACTTCCTTGCCGAGGCCGCGCAGCGCGGCGATTTGCGTGGCCCAGCGCGCAATGGCCTCATGGTCGAGGCCGCGGCCTTCGTTGGTAACGAGCGAGGAGCCGACCTTGACGATGATGCGGCCGGCTGGTTGGATGCAGGAGGAATGCGCGGAGTTCATGGCGAGTGTTTTCCATCTCGCGGGCGCAAGGCCAGCAGGCCCAGGCCTGCCAGCAGCTCGATCCCGCTCACGATCAACAGGGACCCATGCGGCAGGCCGATCGCGAAAGCCGCGACCAGGCGCCCGGCCGGCTGGGCCAGCAGGAAGAATGCAACGAGATCGCCGAGGAAGGGCTGGTCGCCCCGCCTTGCCGCCAGCATCGCCAGCCCCGCGATCGCGAGACGGACGCCGACATAGATGGCGTAGAACTGGCTGTAGCCGTTCACGCCAACGAGAAACAGGCCCATGACCGCGGCGACCATATCGGGGTCGAGCAGGGCCACGAGCGCCGCCAGCGAACTGGCGGTGGCCACCAGCTGCAGCAACTGGCCGCGCGCCCAGTCACGCGTGAACGTGAACTTGGGACGCTGAGGGATGACGCGGTCCTCAGTCTTCAAGGATCTTGAAGCGTGGATCGTCAGGGTCGATCGAGTTGATGCCGCGTGCTTCCTCGGTCATCTGCGTGGTTTCGTCCACGCGCACGTCTTGCGCGCGCTTTTCTTCCAGGTGCAGGTAGATCGCATTGATCAGGTCCTGGCAGCCTTCGCGGTTCAGGGCCGAGATCTCGAAGACCGGGCCTTTCCAGGCCAGCTTTTTCAGGAAGTCCTTGACCTTCTTCTTGCGCTCTTCGTCCGGCACCATGTCGAGCTTGTTCAGCACGAGCCAGCGCGGCTTGTTCAGCAGGTCTTCGTCGTACTTCGCGAGTTCCTTGATCAGGGCCTTGGCTTCCTTCACCGGATCGACGGTCGCCTCGAACGGCGCCAGGTCGACGATGTGCAGCAGCAGGCCGGTACGCGACAGGTGACGCAGGAACTGGTGGCCCAGGCCCGCACCTTCGGAGGCGCCTTCGATCAGGCCCGGGATGTCGGCGATGACGAAGCTCTTCTCGTGCGATACGCGCACCACGCCGAGATTCGGATGCAGGGTCGTGAACGGGTAGTCGGCGATCTTCGGCTTGGCGTTCGAGACGGCCGTAATGAAAGTAGACTTGCCGGCGTTCGGCATGCCCAGCAGGCCCACGTCGGCCAGCACCTTCAGCTCCAGGCGCAGCTGGCGGCGTTCGCCTTCTTTGCCTTCGGTCTTCTGGCGCGGCGCGCGGTTGGTGGACGTCTTGAAGTGGATGTTGCCCCAGCCGCCCTCGCCGCCCTTGGCCAGCAGTTCGGTTTGGCCGTGTTCGGTCAGGTCGGCGATGATTTCGCCGCTCACGTTATCGATGATCAGGGTGCCGACCGGCATGCGCATGACGACATCGTCCGCGCCCTTGCCGTAGCAGTCCGAGCCGCGGCCGGGTTCGCCGTTGCGCGCGGTGTGCACTTTCGAATAACGGAAATCCACCAGGGTATTGATGTTGCGGTCAGCAACCGCCCAGATCGAGCCGCCCTTGCCGCCGTCGCCGCCGTCCGGCCCGCCGAATGGGCGGAACTTCTCGCGCAGGAACGATGCGCAGCCGTTGCCGCCGTCGCCCGCGATGACTTCAATTCTTGCTTCGTCGATAAACTTCATGATGACCGCCAAAAAACTAAAAAGGCTCTACCGTGGGCAGAGCCTTTCGATGGAAGGCTTGCGCCTTACAAGGATGCGCCGCGTTGTGCGGCGCTGTGCGTCAATTAAGCAGCGACTGCTTCAGCAGCTGCAGCTGCAGCGACGACGGTGACGTACTGCTTCGAACCGACGCCTTGCTTGACGAACTTGACCGTGCCGTCCACCAGGGCGAACAGGGTGTGGTCTTTACCGAGGCCGACGTTGACGCCAGGACGAACCGGGGTGCCGCGCTGACGCACGATGATGCCGCCGGCGGTGATCGCCTGGCCGCCGTACACTTTAACGCCGAGGCGCTTGCTTTCTGAGTCGCGGCCGTTACGGGTAGTGCCGCCGCCTTTTTTGTGTGCCATTTAGTTACTCCTTGATGACTGTTTAAATAGACCGGGGCAATTAGCCGTTGATCGAAACGATTTCGATCTCGGTGAAGTTCTGGCGATGGCCTTGACGCTTCTGGTAGTGCTTACGACGGCGCATCTTGAAAATGCGGACCTTGTCGTGGCGACCTTGCGAAATGACCTTCACCAGAACCGTCGCGCCTTCGACCAGAGGAGCACCAAACTTGATGCTTTCGCCCGCGCCAACGGCGAGGACCTGATCGATGGTGAGTTCGGAACCAATGTCTGCCGGTATCTGTTCTACTTTAAGTTTTTCGCCAGCGACAACTTTGTATTGCTTGCCACCGGTTTTTATGACCGCGTACATGATTGAAAACCTCATCAAATGTTTAAAGAATTCCCACCGGCGCCGTCGCGCTGAGCTGGTCTGAAGCCGGGGAACAGAGGATTATACATAGTTCGCCGCATTGCGTCAAAAGCCGGCATCACCCGTCAACAGTGTGTCATCCCAGCAACGACGGGCCTTGGCGCAGGGAATGGATGGGTATTTCCTTACAGTTGGGCAAATGGCACGGCTTATGCATGCTTGTCGTATAATCGCCGCACTCAACGCCCTCAACGACTACGCAGGTTCGCCTTGTCCGCCGCTACCCAACACGCTCAACAGAACAATATTACCCAGACGATCGCCGACGACATGGCGGCGGTGAACACGGTGATCCGCCAGCGCCTGCACTCCGACGTCCCGTTGGTAAACCAGATTTCCGAGTACATCATCAGCGCCGGCGGCAAGCGCATCCGCCCCGTGCTGGTGCTGCTGCTGGCGAACGCGCATGGTTACCGCGGCACCGCGCACCACGAACTGGCAGCGGTGGTCGAGTTCATCCACACCGCCACCCTGCTGCACGACGACGTGGTCGACGAATCCTCGATGCGCCGCGGCCGCGAAACGGCGAACGCCCTGTTCGGCAACGCCGCCTCGGTGCTGGTCGGCGACTTCCTGTACTCGCGCTCGTTCCAGATGATGGTGGGCCTGGAAAGCATGCGCGTCATGCAGATCCTGTCCGACGCCACCAACGTGATCGCCGAAGGCGAAGTGCTGCAGCTGCTGAACATGCACAACCCGGACGTGACCCACGAGAGCTACCTCACCGTGATCCGCTCGAAGACCGCCAAGCTGTTCGAGGCCGCCGCCGAGCTGGGCGCCCTGGTAGCCGGCGCCAGCAACGCGCAGATCGCCGCCGCCGGCGAATTCGGCCGCTCGCTGGGCACCGCGTTCCAGCTGATCGACGACGTGCTGGACTACGCCGGCGACGCCGCCGAGATCGGCAAGAACGTCGGCGACGACCTGCGCGAAGGCAAGCCTACCCTGCCGCTGATCTATTTGATGGAACATGGCACCCCACAGCAGCGCGAACTGGTGCGCACCTGCATCGAGCAGGGTGATGAGCAGCATTTCGACGCGGTGCTGGCTGCCGTGACCTCGAGCGGCGCCCTGGATTACACGCGCCGGGAAGCGGAAGCGGCGGCGCGCCGCGCGGCCGAGTCGATTGCCGATTTGCCCGACAGTGTCTACAAGGACAGCCTGCTCCAGCTCTGCAGCTTTGCTGTTGACAGGAACCACTGAGAATATTTATAGTTATGCCATCCCGAGACGTCGTTTTCGCGGCGTCTCAAATCCAGTCGGGGTGTAGCTTAGCCCGGTAGAGCGCTACGTTCGGGACGTAGAGGCCGGAGGTTCGAATCCTCTCACCCCGACCA
>Ga0265780_10010100_pt1 | contig 11275 bp, 10 predicted proteins | sample P1T30metagenome_FD_192432 | JGI IMG/M metagenome (GOLD analysis project Ga0265780, IMG submission 192432) | Plant litter microbial communities from East Loma Ridge, Irvine, California - P1 T30 | ecosystem: Environmental > Terrestrial > Plant litter > Unclassified | place: USA: California... | reverse complement strand
GCTGTATCACAAAACCATCTCATTGCAATCCAGACTCTCCGCTTTTCGTTCGTGACGTGTTCGTGTCTATGTACAACTCTTCACGTCGGTCTAAAATTCGCTCCCACGCTTCTTCTCCCTTGCCTCATTCCGATCCCCAAAGACCTTAATCGTCGCACCAATAAACCCAATGACCCCCGACACAACCATGAAATTCACCCACATGTCGCCCTTCATGTAATCCTCCTCGACCCTAACACTCGGATTCGCCCTCCTCCTCCTTCCCCAAATATGCTCATTCACACTATCATGCGTCTCCTTGTGTCTGCGATCATTAAAGTGCGGCACATGCCGTCCCTGCCTCTGCTGCCCCGGCCCAAACCCGCTCCCAAAGTCCCCATAGCTCTCGCTCGGCGCCTCCTCCTTGCCGTCCGCATGTGAATACGCGTACTGCTCGCGCTTCGCACTATACTCCCCATACCCGCCCGCTTTGTAAAACGACGGCGGCGGCCCGCGGAATGTGCTGCGCTTCTTGTTCAGTCCTGACGCGGGGCGCGCGCCGTACGCGGCGGACGAGTAGCTGCCTTGTGGATACGCCGAGCCGCCTGCGCGCCGCTCGGTCTGCTGGAGTTGGGAGTCATACTGGCGCCGCTTCTCGGGGACGCTGAGGGTGTGATACGCCTCGCTGATGGCGACGAAGCGCGTGGAGGCGGTGGGGTCGTCGCGGTTGTGGTCCGGGTGGTTCTTCTTGGAGAGCGTGTAGAATTGGCGTTTTATTTCGGCGGGGGTGGCGGTCTGCGGGAGATCCAAGGTTGCGTAGTGGTTTGGGAGGGCGTCAGCGCGGTGGGGGGAGGTGGTGTGGAACAAGGTGGTTTGCTGGCGTGGGCGTGGGCGTGGGCGTGGGAGGGTGCGGCGGAGAGAGGGGTGGTAGGGCCATGGTGGTGGTCGGGCGATTGAGCGCAGGAGAAGTGGTGGGCGGGGTGGCATTGCCCATTACGAGTGGTAGGCAGTGGAGAGGAAGGGGATGAAGAAAGTAAAAGTGAATGTTGCGTGCTGGGGCGCATGCAGACGTCATGCACAGTTATCGATTGGCAGGGGTTTAGCGAGACGCCGGACCCCGATTGTCTCCAACGGCATTCAGTGAGGCTAGTGGGGCGAGTTTAGATGTTCGAGATGCCATAAATGTGCTGCTTCTTTTCTTCCCCGCACGCAACTTGTGGTTTACTTACTAGCAAAGATGGCGGCCCAAGTAGCAGACGGAGTCGCCGACTTGAAGTGTATGTACTGATTATTTTATGCGGCGTTGGAAACCTCAACTGACGGCTGCAGTGGATGACGCGAAGAGCACACCTACCAACGGCACGACACAAAACGGCGATGCAGAGCACGAGGACTCAGACGATGACAACGAGGGCGAGGAAGGCGCGGTAGAAGGGGGCGAGGGCGCAGCAAAGAAAAAGAAGAAGAGAAAGCCCAGAAAGAAGAAGAAGGCGGGCGCAGCTGGCGCTTCAGGACCCAAGACACAGACAAAACCACCGCGCGTGCCCGTTCACGACATCTTCCTGAACGACTCCTACCCCGAGGGCGAGATCCACGAATACCTAAACGAAAACTCGTATCGAACCACTAGCGAGGAGAAGCGCCATCTCGACCGCATGAACAATGACTTCCTCACCGACTACCGCCGCGGCGCAGAAATCCACCGCACAGTGCGACAATGGGCGAGGGACTGGATCAAGCCCGGCATGTCACTCACCGAGATTGCGGAGGGCATCGAAGACTCTGTCCGCGCTTTGACAGGCCACCAGGGTCTCGAAGACGGCGACGCACAAATAGCAGGCATGGGCTTCCCCACCGGTCTGAGCATCAATCACTGCGCAGCACATTACACGCCCAACGCCGGCAACAAGATGGTGGTCAACTACGAGGACGTCATGAAAGTTGATTTCGGCGTGCACATCAACGGCCGCATCGTCGACTCTGCATTCACCCTCACCTTCGACCCCGTGTATGACAACCTCGTCGAGGCCTGCAAGGCCGCCACAAACGCCGGTATCAAGGAAGCTGGTATCGACGTCAGGATGTCGGACATTGGCGCGGCGATCCAAGAAGTCATGGAGAGCTACGAGGTGGAAATCAAAGGAGAGACGTTCCCCGTCAAGTGCATACGCAACTTGAACGGCCACAGCATCGGACACTACACTATCCACGGCGGCAAGACGGTGCCGATTGTCAAGGGCGGCGACCAGACGAAGATGGAGGAGGGCGAGACCTTCGCCATCGAGACGTTTGGAAGTACTGGAAAGGGATACGTGAGGGACGATGTATGCATCCGTGCCCCTTCTTATTTTAATTGACATATACTGACAACTTGCCTAGATGGAAACATCCCACTACGCAAAACGCGGCGACGCACCCAAAGTCGCCCTGCGCGTATCGTCCGCGAAAACCCTACTCAACAGCATCACAAAGAACTTTGGCACACTGCCCTTCTGCCGGCGGTACCTCGACCGCCTCGGCCACGATAAATACCTGCTCGGCTTGAACAACCTCGTCTCAGCGGGCATTGTAGAAGCGTATCCGCCGCTGTGCGATATCAAGGGCAGCTACACTGCGCAGAGCGAACATGTGAGTTGTCCTCTACTGGATCTGTAGGAACATGGTGCTAATAAGCAAACAGACGTTTATCCTGAGACCAACGTGCAAGGAGATCGTAAGTAAAGGTGATGATTACTAACGTTTGAAAATTGTGGAAGGGAAGGATAATGTTTTACATTGGGACAAGGAACGGGGTGGGGATAAAGCATATATCTTGGAGTCGGATGGGTGGATAGTTGTTTTCATGGGAATACAAAATGTTTAAACTTCAATACGCTGATGGCTTTGTGAGTCATATCTCCTCATATCCGTTTCTTGGTGAAGCGGTACCTACCAACAGTCAGCATGTGTAATGTAATATCTGCAGTGACTTACAGGAACAGATTCTCCCTCGCGTAAACCTCCTTATCCGGATCGTCATCCACCTGCTTCACATCGAACATCTTCCTCGCAACCTTCATGAACTGCAAATCCGCTCTTCTCCGCTTCTTGAAGCAGAAATAGCAGACAGTGTTCTCGCCGATCAAATCGCTGAGCGTTTGTTGCAGCAGTGGAAACGCAGGCTCGAAGTAGACGCAGTCGGCGGCAAGGATGATGTCCGGATGCGCTGGCAGCTTCGGTGGTTTTTGCGCACCCCAGTCGTATATCGACGCGGTGACGCGTGAGTCGAGGTTGTTGAGCGTGATGTTACGCTTCATCAGATCGAACATGGGCTCTTGATCAGTGATGTGTAGGGGTTTGTCGGTTTTGCAGCCTAGCACTACGGCAAGGCTTGGGGAGTATTAGAGAAAGACAAGAGGAAGGAGAAACAGCGAAACCAATACTAAGAGGATGTTTAAAGAAAGGAATGGAGAAATACTCACCCAACAAGCCCACCTCCAGTACCCAATTCGACACTGTCTTCGTATTAGTATTTTGATCGCCCTTCACAGCAAAGTTCTTGGCATACATCTCCTTCCCCACTAAATCACTCTTGTGCATACGCAGCATGTATTTGCTCAACACCATACCCGCTGGCCATAGCTGCCCACCACATCCGTTCTTCAGGTCCTCGTGTAACTTCAGTGGTGGCGAGAGCAGGCCATCGAAGTCGATCTCAGAGGCACCGGCTGGCTTGATAGGCGCCGGCGGTACAAGACCATGGCTCACACCAAACATGTCGAACTCTTCACTGTCTGACATTGCGATTCATGGATTGGTGTTTAGGAGTGTATTCGTAGGTCGACGTCGAATATTAACGTCGCTTGATGCGGTTTAGCGCCGGAATAGGCTAGATTGCAATGGACCACCTCGGAGCGGACCGCGCAGCAAGTTCACCAGGATATATCCATCCCATGTCCAGAAAATGTTTTTCTTTGACAAGATCCAAAGCCAACAACGCCATCATCGTAATATATTTGATAGTCCATCGGCCACCGTGCTCATGCTGACCAGGGACTTGCCAATCAGTAACGAAACCTTATCTTATCGTGCCAGTTTTCCCATCACCCATCAGACCAGCCCTTACCAAGTGCAGCAAATGCAATGCATATCAAGCGCCTCAAGTCTGGGCGTGCGAGGAGGAGTGGTGGAGTCCCGGTCGTGCAGCCGAGGAGGCTGACGTTGTACCTGCGCGACGTAATCCCAGCATCCCCTCGAACCTCGTCGGTGCATCCATCTCAGAGCCATTTGGCAGCATCAACAAGTTAATTCAATTCTAGGGGCAGAGTCTTTGGTATCCGTCATGGGTCTTCCTGTCGAAGTGTTGAAAGCATGGGAGGCTTGTGATCGCACTGACACGCTCTTCGTGCTCGTGTGTTGTGTCTTCTGTATGTACCCGCTATCCAGATGCCACCAATAAACTAATTATATCAGGCTGGGGCATTATACCAGCAGTAGGAATCGCCTACTCTGGCTACACGACACGATCTAACTCATTGGCAGCTGTGATGCCTGCCATCCTTGCCGTCATTGTCTGCTCAATCCAATGGTTCTTCATTGGCTACACGTTGACGTATGGGGAAGGAGGAGCTGTTTTTGGCGACTTCAAGTACGCTTTCCACAGGGGTGTTTTGGCCGAACCTGTTGGTACTATTCCGGCAATATTGTTTAGTTTCTTTCAGCTTGTGTTTCAGGCTACAGTGTGTGCTATTGCTGTTGGAGGTGCGTGTGAGCGGGGACGGATACTTCCACTCATTCCGTTCATATTCGTAAGTTGATCTCACGATGAAAGCTTCAGGACCTGCTGACGAGTACAGCTCTGGTCGACATTCATATACAACCCATTGGCCCACATGGTATGGGGCGGCGGTTTTCTAATGGATCTCGGTGTAGTGGACTTCGCAGGAGGAACGCCGGTTCATATCAACTCTGGCGCAACTGCAACTGCAATGTCGGTTTACCTCTCATACCCTCTATTCCGATCGAAGAAGTCTTCAACGCGCACTCCATCCCACCTGGTCATTCATCGGCCGGTGAACTCGCTATGCCAACTGCTCGCCATGATCTCCATCTGGGGCTCTTGGCTAGCTTTCGACGCTGGCACAACACTCGCCTTTAACTTCAAGTCAGTCATGGCTCTGTGCGTCACAAACCTCTGTGCCGCGAGTGGCGCACTGACTTGGATGATCTATACCTATGTCGAGGTTGGGCGCTGGAGTCTCGATTCGTGCTTCATGGGTGCGATTTCAGGCTTGATTATGATCACGCCGTCCGCCGGCTTCATCGACATGCCAACAGCATTTTTCTTCGGCATACTGGGCGCACTTTTCTGCCGACAAGCGCTTCGCATCAAGTTCACGGACTTCGCGAGGCGCTGGCGCTGGGTCGATCATGGCGATACATTCGCAACACATTGTCTCGGCGGCATATTGGCCACAATTGCTACCGGATGTTTCGCGCAAAAAGAAGTCGCCGGCTACGATGGAGTGACTGAGATTCCCGGTGGAGTCTTCTTCGACGGGAATGTACGTCAGCTTGGCATCCAAATTGTCGAAGCCTTGATTGGCCTCTTCTGGTCTTTCATTGGGAGCTATGTCATATATGCGCTCATTGATTGCGTTCCTGGATTTGAGGTGCTGGCGGAAGACAAGTGAGCATACGCACCTGTTTCGAATATACATTGTTAACGTCTTGCAGGGACATCAGTGCAGGGCTTGACGCAAGCCAGATGGATGAAGAAACGCTATGGACGGAGACGCAGAAGTACTACCCATATGCAGACCGCGAAGGCGAGCTTCACCTAGACTAGGCTTGCAAATTTCCCTGTTGTACGAGAACCTGTCGCGAAGGTCCGAAGATATGCGTAGAACGAGAATAAGGAAATAATGTATCGCAATACACGGGTGATGATTTATTTTGCGAAGTATTGTCGTTCGTGGCGGCATGATAGTACCATTGGACGCCTAGCGGCGCTAACGACAATCAACATTCACCACGAATATGAGAAAGTGACGTGAAGTCGCAAAATGAGCAAGCGCGCATGCAAATTCGGCTTCACTCCGTAATAAACCTATATATAAGGTATCCCACTCTCGAGAGAAGGCAATCTTTACACCACACTTTATCTCAACCTCAACCGCGAACTTGCCATCAGCCTTGCCCATAATGGCAACACACAACCTCGTGCAGCTCATGTATGATATCAAACCCTACCATTATACTTCTCATTGATACTAATGATTCCACAGCGCAATCCGCCCATCCGACGACATGATCACCATCGAGATCGGCCCCAAGCCCAAGACCTTCCAGGTCAGCAGCGCGCTACTCGCCCAGCACTCCTCTCTCTTCCGCAAGTTCCAGCCCCACTCGACAGCCGGCTCCAATCAGAAGTTCGTGTTCGAAGACCTCTCTCCGCGTGCCTTCAACATCTTCCTCGGCTGGCTGCACACTGGCTCGCTACCCGAGAGCGACGACGAGTGGCTGCAGCACCTCCCCGACGTAACGGAAATCGACTGGAGTCTCAAGATCAACCTTCTGCGCCTCAAGACCTACGTCGTTGCGGAGCGTCTCGGCGCCGAGGAGTTCTTCATGATCATCAACAACCAGTACGTCGAGACCAACTTCACCGCGCCGTGGCTGGTCGAAATCATCTACGCCTTCTCGCACGTCCCGCATCACCGCCGCATTCTCGACTTGCTGGTGGATTGCCACTGCGGCGGCTCCATCAGTCGTAAGGAGCTCTGCAAGGACACAGAGGGCCCGGAGCTTCAGCACCAGCTGCCGATTGAGTTCTTCCTGCGCGTCATGGATCGGTATGCGTTTATGCGGCAGTATGATGATGGTAGGGATGAGCCGCTGTTCGTCAAGTGTGACTACCATGAGCATGCTACCGAGGATGAGAGGGCGGTGTGTAGAGAGGCCGAGACGGATGAGATGTATATCAGTCGCTGGCCGGGTCATGGTGCTTGATGCACAAGGGGCCTGCTTGGAGGACGGGAGTGGATGACAAAATTGGATTGATCGTTATAGACAGTATTTTCCCTTACTATGAGTCTCTCATTTTGGATAAAATCTTGCGTTTGGTCGAACGGCGTCTGGATTGAAACATAACTAGCTCAATAAAATTTGAACACTCAATGCACTTGTCATTTGTCATACACTGTCACATATGTATATGAGCATCAAGTGCGCAAAATTGACGTCCTCCTCTCGCGAAGTTTCCACCGCGCCTCTTTCCAACAGAAGCAGATTACTGTGTGAGCAACCAGAATGCCCTAAAACCCTGAAATGTTTTGACAGACCTTCAGTAGTCATCAATGCTGATTTCGGTCACAGTAGACTTTGAGCAGCTTCCGAGGTGAGAATTGTTCGTTTTTTCTTTCGTAGCAGATCACTGATATATGGTAATTTCACTCCGACAAACACTCAATTCTCGCAGTGACTTGTCAAGTGAGAGCCTCTCTCACCTAGAACTGCTTCTCGCGCTACTTTCTTGAGCTTGTACGCCCTCTGAAGACTCGTCTACTACAGCTGTCTGTCTGTACCTTCCCCACAACCACCGATCCTCACTACCTAGATCAAGCTCGAATGTCAGGATGTCAACGCCTGTTGCTCGAAAGCCAACAATGCGGCCACCGAAGCTGGGGTGAGCTTAGACCAACTATTCCGTCAAGTCCCTGGCTAACAGTATTTTGCAGATCTGCGCTACTGGAAGGCACTGTGATCCTCAAAATCGGTCCCGATCGCTTTAAATACAGCATTCACAAGGCTCTACTCGTATATCACTCCGAATACTTCCGCAAAGCACTGGAAGGCCCTTGGAAGGAAGCCGAAGAGGGCACTTTCAACCTCGAGGATATTGAACCAGATGGAGGTGCGTGCTTCTGAGCAACCAATGCCTTAGGCTCAGATTAAGTTCTCACGTTGACCTGTGATAGTCAACATTTTCGTCCATTGGCTATACACATAACAGCTTGATCCGCCATACCATCCTTCTAACGCCAGGTACTTCCCATTCAAGAGCTACGAGGACACTCTTGAAGCAAAGATCCACGCATATGCGTTTGCAGACCGATTCTTGATCCCGGTATTTCGACGACAGATCGGTGCAAACATCATCAAGCAAAAAGATTCCGGCTTCAGACTCACTGTCAGCGAAATGCTCTCTGTGGCCATAGAGCTATGCAAGTACATTCCATCGGATAGACCTATGGTGCAGTACTTCGTCGACGAGCACTGCCTACAGTGGAGTAACTGCTGCGAAGATAGCGCCGAGGATCTGGCAAACTTCCCACACGCATTCACTACCCGCGCAATGAGACGTCTCAGTGAAATGATTGATGAGGCAAATTGCGACTATCCGCTTCCTTTCCGATGCTACGTTGAACACGCTGATGAACCGGAGGCTGCTGCTTGCAAAGGAGCCCACATGAAGTATGACAAGGAGAAAGATTTCGGCTTCTTCCACAATATGATCCTTTGCAAAGTTTGTGAATGGGATGAGAAGATAGGATGACCATTCCGGATCCAGAGCTATCAGCAGACACGGGCTCATCATCATCTTCTGAGGATGAGTGATGGGTAATGGGTTCGACGAATGCTCCAGACAGCAGATTGCACCAGCATGCAAACACAATTCGTCTTAGTCCATGGGTGGCACTGCACAGGATGCGTGTCTACTAGCCACTTGCATGAGCAGGTTTTGGATATGTATGGACTTGGAGGGAGGGATAGCTGGGCTAGCTTATACAATTTTCCATAATGGGTATTGAAAGAAATTTGTTCTCATGATGTCTGATGCAACACAACAAGAGATAAAGTGATGTCGCGGTCCTCGTGTCCTGAAGGCGAATACAAGGAGTGTGTTCCTAGGCTCTCAAAGGCCCAGTCTTTCTAAACAGGGGGTTATCAGGATGGAATCAGTAGAAGGAACGTAGAATAGTTAAAGAAAGCATGAGTGACATGCCACTCCGAAATTTGTTCATTTATTAGATATTTTCGGGCAGGAATTAGTTTGCTCAGTCATGTGTGGCCTTCATGTTGCCATCGACTTCGCATAGTCGTTTCAAAGTCGTGGCCTTGCCTTTACTTGTGGATCTGGGGCTTCTCTCACCTTCAGCTCCCCAGGCCGCTTTCATGTTCGTCGTTATATAAGCCCGCGTCTCCCTCTCTTCTCATTGAACTACCAGTACTCTCGAAAGCCCCTCACAATCAACACCCAGTTTCTTAAACACCGACAAGATGACGGCTTCGGATCGTCAAGGACCTAAGACCAAGCCACTAGGGATTGGGTAAGCATGTCTGACGAGTGGTGGAGACAACACTGACGCTGCGAACCAGCCCTGCGTTGCTTGCGGGTAGCGTCACACTCGAAATCGGCCCGGATCATCTAAAGTACAGCGTCCCTAAGGCTTTGCTCGTTTATCATTCTGAGTACTTCCGGAATGCGCTCAAGGAGTCTTGGAAAGAGGGACAGGAGAACCTCATCGTACTCGACGATGTGGACCCAGTGCCAGGTGATTTTCCGTTCTGCGCATGTGTGAACTGTAGAAGCTAACCTATGACAGTCAACATCTTCCTGCATTGGCTGTACACGGGGAGTCTTCCTGACCCAAAAGATTATGATGCGTGGAGGCGGGTTATCGGTGAAGACGTGGACGATGTTGAGTCGAGGATCAAGGCATATGTCTTTGCTGATCGATTCCTGGCACCCGAATTCCGGCGTACTATCAACAACAACGTTGTTGTAGATATAGAATTCTGCTCCATATTCCCAGAGGTCTCCGAAATCTTAGCCATGGCACGAATAGCATTCTCGAGCATCCCGTCTAACCGGCCCCTCTTGCAACTCCTTGTGGACCAACACTGCACGTTCTGGAAGAACTGCTGCGAGGAACCATCAAGGCTGACGGACTTCCCTCCCGCGTTTCTGGCTCGCGTAACGAGGCGTCTGTGTGAGCTACTCGAAGATCAATGCTGCCGGCAGTCGAGCAGTGGAGAGCGTTGTTATTTTGAGCATGCCGACGAGGCGGAGATAGCTGCTTGTGGGAAACTCCACATGCAGTATGATGAGGAGAAAGATATGGGATCCTTTGGGGAGAAGATACGGTGTAAGAATTGTCGGATCAACGAGCCATGCTTCGCTTCATCTTCGGGCCCCGACTCCAACTCAGACTCAGACTCGTCCTAAGAGAGCGAATCGATCAAAACATGAAGATAGCGCGCGTAAAAAAGCGTGGCTTCGATGTGGCTTCGTGCAAACGAGGAAACCATGAAACTTCGGAAGAGGGAATTGAGATAAATGTGTACACGAATACCACAAAGTTCCCATAACTAGAGCACACTGAGATGCGAGGCGATAAGACAAGGAAATTGCTGTCCAGATTAAGGCCGGAGTGAAGCTTTTCGGCAGGACGGAACAACCCACCGGCAAAACGTCGGCCCGTTCTCTGCACTAGCGCCTTCCGCCATCTTTTCCTTCGCGCATCAAAACTTCCACCTGCACTTCCAACATCCGCGAATAATCCCACGACAACATCCAAACATGCATGCAAGTAGATGCGCAGCTTTATGTCAGCTAGCGTCATTCCCTTTGCACGCATCGGATTCCGTAGATGGCTCTTTCGAAGACTCGGTGATGCGCACATTCTCCACGATCACGAGTTCAATTTGTAGCCTAGAACAAGCCCAACGACCTGCCAAGGTCATCCCACTCGTGTTGCAGTGTCTGAGCGAAAGCCAAGACGACTTTGCGTCTATTTGTGGGAGACATACTCTTGATAAAACGTGATATGTATGCTACGTGTATGAGGGATGCTATCAGAGCTCCTTCTTCTCGCCCGAAGATTTCTGGTCCGCCGCGAATGCCATGGCTTCCTTCTCAGTCGCGATGGGTGTTGGGCGTTTCGTGGCGAGTACCCAGACTGCGGCGAGGCCCTCGGCGGCCAGCGCGATCATGCTGGCGCACGCGATGCCCCAGACGTTGATGCTCACGCTGCCCAGCGGTGCGCGTGGGAAGCTCAGTATCCATTCGACGTAGTATGGCAGCCAGCCCGCGGGCATCCAGAACATGGGCGACTTGGCGAACCAGAATTGTAGGACGAAGCGGAGGCCCTGGGTGCCGAGCCAGCGGAGGGTCGAGACGGCGGACGTGAAGGCGGTTTGGTGGCCGCGGAGGGAGCCATCTGTCATGACTTAGTCAGCCAAATTGCATACATAGAGAAGAAGTAGAGGTGATATCGTACCAATCTTCTGGAACTCGGCCATGACCTTGTTG
>Ga0265780_10010099_pt1 | contig 11275 bp, 7 predicted proteins | sample P1T30metagenome_FD_192432 | JGI IMG/M metagenome (GOLD analysis project Ga0265780, IMG submission 192432) | Plant litter microbial communities from East Loma Ridge, Irvine, California - P1 T30 | ecosystem: Environmental > Terrestrial > Plant litter > Unclassified | place: USA: California... | reverse complement strand
CCGCCTTCGATACCGTGAAATCGGATGTGCTGAACATCATTCCACCCCAGCGGGCGGGCCGCGTCGCGCAACAGTGCGGCCTGGCCAATGTGGAGCGGCGCTGGTGCGAAGTCGACTTCCTGACGTATGCATCGAAGGTCTTGCCGCGCGTTCATGTCATTGGCGATGCCATCGACGCCGGCCTGCCCAAGTCGGCGCACATGGCCAACGCCCAGGCCAAAATCTGCGCGGGCGCCATAGTCGATGCGATGCTGGGGCAGGCGCCTGATCCGGCGCCAGCCTTTGCGAATACCTGCTACAGCTATGTCGACGACAGGCAGGCGATGCACATCTCGACCCTGTACCGCTACGACCCGGCCAGCCAAAGCATGCGGCCCGAGGGCAGCGGCATCCTGTCGGACCATCCGTCCGCGCAGGAAGGCAGGGATGCCGATGCGTGGGCGCGGCAGATCTGGGGCGATGTGCTGGGCTAGCGGGCGGCAGCCTGCGGCTTCAGGACCGTGTTCGTGCGGCGGCCCCACGAACACGGCCCGAGGCAGAGCACCGACCTCGCACCGGAACGCGCCGGGGATGTCGTTGCTGATAGTCTCATCGAAGACGCCGACCTGCTCGGCTGCCATCAACTGCGACGATAAAGGAACCTGCACATGACGCAACCGAATGAACGTCCACTCGCCCTGGTCACCGGCGCCTCCAGCGGCATTGGCTATGAACTGGCCCGGCTGTTCGCCGCCGACGGCTATGACCTGGTCCTCACTGCCACCAACCGCGAACTGCTCGAACGCACTGCCGAAGCCGTGCGTGCCACCGGCGCCAGCGCCGAGATCGTCGTGGCCGACCTGACGAAGTTCGATGGCGTCGAATCGCTGTACGCCGCCATCGGCGCTAGCGGCCGGCCGCTGGCCGCCGCGGCCCTGAACGCAGGTGTCGGCCTCGGCGGCTACTTCATCGGCGGCACCGAGCTGGAAGCGGAACTGAACATGATCCAGCTGAACGTCGTCTCCCAGGTGCACCTCACGAAACGTATCCTGCCGGACATGGTGGCGCAAGGTTCCGGCAAGCTGCTGTACACGGCGTCGATCTCGGGCACCATGCCGACACCATACGAGTCCGTGTATGGCGGCACTAAGGCCTTTTTGATTGGCGCTGTCACCGTTAGCTATGGATGAGGATTGAACTGCTGAGCTCATTCGCGGTCCAAGCCGTATCGCCATCGATACGGGTCGACCATGAAACTGCCCCGCTTTACCAAGTGGTTTGCCGCCTTGCCCGCACTAAACCAGCCCCAGCGGCTGCAGGTCCTCGACGCCCTGCGGCCGGCGGCTTGGCTGCACCAGGTGCTCGCGCTGATCGAGCAACTCCGGTCCCCGGGCCGATGCTGCCCCCATTGCCAGTGCGAACGCTGGCACCGGCATGGCCACGCAAACGACCTGCAGCGCTACCGCTGCTTCTCGTGTCGGCGCACCTTCAACGATTTGACCGGCACGCCACTGGCACGCCTGCGGCTGAAAGGGAAATGGCTCGATTATCTCGAGGCGCTGCGCGCGTCGCGCCCAGTGCGCGCGGCGGCGGATGAGGTCAAAGTGCACCGCAACACCGCCTTCCGCTGGCGCCATCGCTTCCTGGATCGGGTAAAGGCGGACCGGCCGGCTCGATTGAACGGCATTGCCGAGGCCGACGAAATGTTCATCCTGGAATCCCAGAAGGGGTCGCGCAAGCTCGACCGGCCTGCACGCAAGCGTGGGGGCACGGCCAGCAGGCGCGGCATCTCGCGCGAGCTCGACTGTATCCTGGTGGCACGCGACCGTAGCAAGCAAACGGTCGACGCCGTTACCGGCCGCGGCCCGGTTAGCAAAGTCCAGCTGGAGCGCCACCTGCTACCCTTCCTGGACCGGGACGTCCTGCTGGTAACCGACGCGAACGCAGCCTATCGCGCTTTCGCCCGTGCGCACGACATTGCGCATCAGGCCGTGAATGCCAGCGCCGGCGAGCGTGTCCGCGCGGGCCAGCACGGCCTCATCCACGTACAGAACGTGAATGCCTATCACCAGCGCTTGCGCGAATGGTTGATGCCTTTTCACAGCGTCGCATCGCGCTACCTGCCGAACTACCTGGGCTGGCGCCGGATGCTCGATGGCGGAAACATCACGTCTGCCGATCAATTGTTCCGCGTTGCAATCGGCCCCATCCACAGCAAACGGTGACAGCGCCTTTTGATTTCGTTTGCGGAAGCGGTGAAGTCGGAGATCAAGGACAGTGGCGTGACGATCACCTTGCTGTTGCCGGGCCAGGTCGACACGCCGTTCTGGCACCGCGCCGGGATGGATACCAACAAGCTTGGTATGGGCGAGAAGGCGGCGCCGAGCAAGGTTGCGGCAGAGGGTTATGAGGCCATGAAGGCCGGGAAGGACCGCGTTGTTGCCGGCATGACGAGCAGCAAGGTGATCGGGAACATCGTGAATAACCTGGCGCCGGATACGGTGAAGGCTGATTTGCACGCTGCAGATGCCGAGCCGGGATCGGGGTTGAAGGACTAAATGGTTGCTGGCAGTAGCTCTACCTCAGCCAGAGGTAGAGCTACTGCCAGTACGAATGGCTGCCTGCGCATGGATTAACTGAAGGTCACGAAATGAAGCTCTTTCATGCCAATGTCGATGTTGCCATTTCTATACCTTAGTGCCATAGTGGAGCCACCGAAGCCGAAAATTAAAAGCAGACTCGTCGTAAACCCGTAACATTGCGGTTTGACCACACTAGGGAGCAGTTGTGAGCAAAACAATTCTCTTCGTCCACGGCACCGGGGTACGCAGCCCTGCCTTTGAGCGGTCCTTGACCCTCATCGCCAACAAGGTCAACATCTATCTCCCGCGCTACCGCGTCGAGGGGTGCAACTGGGGCGATGCCTTCGGCGCTCGCTTGAATGCCCATGGGCAGTCGATACCCGGCTACGTTGACGGTGGCGCCGCCGGCGCCGCAATCGAAGCGGGCGCCATGGCGCGCTGGACCTTGCTGGCGGAGGATCCCCTGCTCGAATTGCGGGTGACGGAGCTACCGGTGGCGCTAGGAGGCTCGCAGGGGCCGCGTGTGTGGGCAAGTCTTGCGGCAGCCGGCTCGAAAGAGGCGCCGCACGGATTGAGTGAGGAGCTGCTCGCACTGAGAGAGAAGCTGCTCGCACTGCTCGGTTCATGGGGTTTGAGCGCTGCCTGGCCGGAATTCGTTGGGGGGCTCGTAGCGGATGCTGCCTGGGCTCGCACCTTCCATGACGTTGGCGGGACGAACGGCGAAATTTCGGCAATAGCAGCCCGTGCGGTGACGGCGGCATTCATGGCTTGGCTGCGCGTGTCCGGCTTGCCAAGTATTACGGGCCAACAGCGGGACCAGCTAGCGGCGGCGCTGCAACCGGTACTGGGCGGCCCAGGCCTCGGCGTCGCCGACTGGTTTCTCGGCAAACTGACCAATTTCATGGTTCCGCGCCGTGGCGCGATGTCGGATGCCAGCGGCGCTCCACTCGGCGACATTCTGCGCTATCAGGCGCGTGGGGAGACGATACGCAACTTTATCGGGGAGCGCGTAGCGCAAACCGGCGCCAGTGTGATTCTGGCCCACAGCCTTGGCGGTATCGCTGCAGTGGACTGGCTTGCCGGTGATAAGCGCAATGTAGAAGCCTTGATCACCGTCGGATCGCAAGCGCCTTTCTTCTATGAAATCGATGCGCTGGCCTCCCGCCATTACGGAGCCGGCCTGCCAGATTTCTTCCCACAGCGATGGCTCAATTTCTACGACCCGCGGGACTTCCTGTCTTACGCCGGACAGGCGCTTTTCACTGGAGTCGCCAAAGATGTCAAAGTCGACAACGGCCAGCCTTTCCCCGAGGCGCACAGTGCGTATTGGCATAACGATGCGGAAGTCTGGTCCGCAATCGATCAGTTCCTGCCCTGAGCCGCATGCCGGCCCTACTTTCGCTGGAAGGCTGAGATGAACACGACTGTCTGGATCGTCGCGATCGAGCGCTATGGTGCGCCGGGTGGCGGAGGCGGTCTCGACATCCCGGCGCCGATCGGCGAGCAAGCTCTTGCATTGGCAGCGGCGGTCGCCATGCGGGAGCCGTCGGCCCGTATCGTGCTCAGCTGTTCGCTGCCGGACAACGCCGCGTATCAGGGCATGCTAGCGCAGCTTCCTGCGCTAGCCCTGCAGACCGAAGCCACGCAAGCGGGCTTGCAAAATGCGCTTCCTGCGCTCCGTGGCGTGGGTACGCTGCTCATCTACTGGGTCGGACACGGCGTCATGGCCAACGACGAGCGCCTGCTGTTGTGCGCAGATTCCAGCGACATCAAAGCATTGCGCGTGATTGACGTGGATTCGTTCCTCGTGCATTTGCGCAGCAAGGAATTCCCGCGCACTCAAATAGGTTTTTTCGACGCCTGTGCGCAGGTTGTGCCAGCGCCCACGTCAGTCTTGAAGCTGGGTAACCCCGCACCCGTTCCCACGGACCAGTATTTTTACTTTTCCGCCGCAGCCGTCCAGGTTGCGGCTGCGAGCGCCGGGCCGCGCAGCTTTTCGGGCGCGGTGGTGGCGGCCCTCGCCGATCCGGCGAGGCCGTTTCCGCCGGAACCAGTGCCCTTGTTCACCGACCTCGGGCGGCGTTTCGAGGAATTGCAGCTGTCCACGCGCGCCTTTCCCTTACAGAGGACGAACGGGTCCGGCGACATGTGGGACTACGTGGGTGCGCAGTCCGACAACGCATTGGACAGCTTTGCACGTGCCGCACACTGCAGTCCGGGCGAGTTCGAGCATCTGCGCAGCGCGGCCGCGGGCTGCGTGGATGATCAGGCGCTTTGTAACGCTTTGCGGGATGGACAGATGGATCGCCTCTTGGCTGAGGTCGACAGAGCGGCCAGTGAAACGCAGCGGGTACGCGTGCTGCTCCTGCGCGACGCATGGCAACGCCTCGGGTCTGCGCGGAAGCTTGAGGCTGCATGTCTACGCATCGGTTTGTCTTGGGGAGAGTGGCAGGACCTGCGCGAGCAGGTGGCCGCGCTCGACAACCTGGGAAGATCGGTCCTGCCGGACAGTCTATCCAGCCTGCTGGCAGGACTGCTGGATCAGGCTAACCCTGAGCGCGGCCGCGATTCCTGCATCAGGCTGCTCGCATTGGCGGCACGGCGGGCACGGCGCAACAAACCGGCGCTCGCCAACCAGTTCGAAACCGAGGTGCGCCGCGAGGGGACGCTGGCTGAGCGCTGGAACGCCGCCGTGACCGTCTTGCCGAAGCCGAATGGACAAGTGTTCCTGTTGATCGGCCTGCAGGTCGAACCGCATCGCGGCATGCTTGCGGTCGACGACACCTGGCTGTACCAGGACAATGAAGTCGATTATTCATGGAGTGCGAAGCCGGGCCTGGGGACCGTAGTTGAGCAGCTGAACGAATTGATCCAGATCGCCAAGGTCAGGTACGGCCCGCTGGTCGTAGAGTTGCTGGCGCCTAGCGAACTGTTGTGCAGTCCACGCGAGCTGTTCGAGCTGGTGAACAGCGATCTGGGTACTAGCACCTGGCTGGAAGCGCAGTCGGTCCTGGTCCTGCGGTGGCAGGACCGCATGAAAGGCGCTTCCCGTTTCGCACCGGGCGATTGGGTCTTACAGGCCCAGGCCAGGGTCGCTTCGATGGCAAGCGTTGCCGATCTCGATATTGGCTGGTTGAACGAGCCTCCGCCGGGACATATCGTGGGGCTGCCGTTCCCGGGGCCTACGCCAGCCTTTCCAAAACGCAACCGGGTCGCCTTCTTCGATGCCTTGCTGAAGGGCGACCCGTGGATGCTCTGGCCGCGTGTCGAGCACGACGATCTGGACGCCTTCAAGCAGCGCGTGCGCGACTTCATCCGCAACCACGGGGGCGCTCAGGCAGGGCAGCCACACGCCCTCGCTGAAGCCCTGCGCCAGGAGCGCAGGAAAGGTCAGGATTCCATCTTATGCAGCCTGTGGATGTTCATCGACGACCCCAAGCGCAATCCTTACGATTTGGCCTTTATCGAAACGAACCACTGGACGACACCATGAGCAACTGGAAAATCTACGATCCGCAATTGCCGCCTGCAGCCGAGAAACGTGTTCTGCCGCCCGCGCCGCCATGGCGCCAGCCTGGCCAGGGTCGGGAAAGCGTATTGGCGACGACTTTTCGCCCCGACCTGGAACTGGTCGACGCCGTTAACACGGCGCTTTACCTGCGGCGGCCGCTGCTGCTGACTGGCCGTCCCGGCACTGGGAAGAGCGCGCTGGTCCACTCCGTCGCGCGCCAACTTTGCCTCGGTACCGTGATCGAATGGGCGATCAACTCGCGCTCAACCCTGCAGGAAGGCTTGTACCAGTACGACGCGCTGGCGCGGCTGCAGTATATTCAGCAGTTGAACGCACATCGGGGCGGTGAGATCAGCGGCGAGGAGATCGATGCGCGCGAAGCCGAAGAACTTGGCATGTTCCTGACGCTCGGTCCGCTTGGTACCGCGCTTGCCTCGGCCCGCGCACCACGCGCTCTTCTGGTTGACGAGATCGACAAGAGTGATGTCGATCTGCCGAATGACCTGTTGAACGTGCTCGATACCGGCCACTTCGTGATTCCCGAACTCAAGCGCGCCGCCGAGCGCCATCCGATCGTGAAAATTCTGGCGCGCGACGACGAACGCATCGAAGTGAAAAGAGGAGAGATCACGTTCACGGAATATCCCTTCGTGGTCATGACCAGCAACGGCGAGCGTGATTTCCCCGCGCCTTTTCTGCGGCGCTGCGTGCAGTGCCAGATTCGCGAACCGAACGAGACCGAACTGCAGGATATCGTCGCCGCCCACTTCGGCGGTGCCGCTGGCGCGTTGAGCGACGCGGAACGGCAGATCGTCTCGGAGTTCGTGAAGACCCGCGGAACGGTGAACCTGGCAACCGACCAGTTGCTCAATGCCGTACACCTGCTGCTCAAGTCTGGCGCGTCGCTGTCGCCGGAGGACCGCAAGCGTGTTCTCGGCACCGTGTTCCAGGGTCTTGGGGGATGAATTCCTCGGCCGCAGCCAGGCTATGCCGGGCACACCTGCTCGCGATAGGGCCGGACGCCGACGCTGCCTCGCTGGCGGATGTCGTCTGGCTAGCTCTGCAGCTGACGTGGCAAGGCGCTGCCGAGCCGGACGGAAGGGCGCAGCTCGACGATCGCACACTCTCTCCTGCTGACTTGGAATTCCCGTCCAATCGCGAGCCCGGTGGCGAGCTTACGGCGCCGACATCGGACGGCGTCGATCGGGCGCCCGATGGCTCGGTTCCCCTGTATCCGGCCTATTCGAGGCATCCGTTCGGAACGATCGGCGCTTCGTGGATTAACATTCCCGCCGGCGAGCCGCTGCCTCAGCGCTTGCACCTCGAGCGTGCGCTGAAACCGTTCAAGCGCCGCCTGCCGTCGCGCCAGCAACGCGAGCTCGATCCGATCGCCACTGCCGAGGCGAGCGCGGAGTGGCGTTCGATCACTCCAGTGTACCGGGCGTCGCCAGAGCGCTGGTTCGAAGTCGAGATACTGGCCGAGGACAGTGATGCGATGCGCGTCTGGGATGCAACGCTTCTCGAGCTGCAGCGCATGCTCGCGCGGCATGGCGCCTTCCGCCGCGCCCGCTTGTGGCGCTATACCTTGCGCAACGAGGCGCTGGTACTGTCCACCGCCGCCGCGGTGGCCGCGCCACGGGTGCTGGTGGATCCGCAAGGTCGGCGCCTGTGCTGGTTCCTTACGACCGGCACGTCGGCGCTGTGGCGTCATCCTGCCCTCAGCGACTTCGCCGCCACCCTTGGCCGATACGGGCCGACCGCGATCGTGCAGCTGATGCCCCATCACGCTTGGCCTCACACCTTGCTCGGCGACGCGAGCGACGAAGCCTTGAGCGGCGCGCCCGGCATGCCGACGGCGCGCCTGTGGTTGCGAGAGCCGTTTTCTGGCGAGCTCGAACGCGCGCCGGATGCGCTGACCGTGCCGATCACGAGTCTGGAGCCAAGGCGCTTGGCAACATGGGCGCGCTTCGCGATGGCGTCGAGCCAGGTGCTGCACCCTGCGGTCCGCTTGCAGGCCACGCCCGCCGCCGGATTAGGGCCCGCCGCACCGCGTGTGAGGGAAGGCTCACCACGCAAGCGTATCGCGGCATTCCGTGCGATGGCTTCGCCGGCCGCCTTTCAGCTGTTGCGCCTGCTCTCGGCCATGCCACTCAGCCTGCCGGTTATGCGCCTCATGCAGATGGGGATGCCTGAGCGGGCCCAAGTGCATCTGGCTGAAATCCTGTTGAGCGGCCTGATCGAGCGCGTCACGCCGCCCGGCGCTGAGGTGCCGCCGGAGCTTGTCGAATACGATTTCCTGCCCGGCATCCGGGAGGAACTGGCCGACAGCCTGACCGTGAGCGAAGGCAATCGCATCGAAGCGTCAGTGACACAGATCGCCGAGCAGGCGCGTCGCTTCGTTGAGGCCTACGCGGGCAGCGCGAACACTAGCTTCCCCGCTTTAGTGCCCGACGCGATGGGCGAGGAAAAAGTGCTGGCGCTGGCCAGGCACTTCCTGCACGTTAACCAAGAGTTCAGGTCTCTGCCGCTCAGCCCGAACCCACCCGAGCCGCGTCCAGCATCGCCCAAGCCTGGTTTCGAATTTCTTTCCGAGGGCGGTATCAAGAAGTACGTCCTCAGCCAAAACAGCTTGGCCCCGAGTACATCCGAACTACGGGCACTGCTTATTTATAAGACCCTCAAGCAGCAGAGCTGGCTGCTTGCTTCAGACCAGCAGGCCATTCTGGTGGTAGACGCCGCCAATACCCGGGGCGATGCCCGTCTGGTGCAGCGCAGCGGCAGCTGGTTCGACATGCTGCCGATCAGGGCGGAAGCGAAGCCGGGCACGGCGCCTATTGTCTACTTCGGCGGCGCGGGCGCCCCCGGCTGGGATTACAGTGCGGAGCTGTTCCCATCGCCGTCGGCCCTGGAGGAAGCGTTGGTGGCAATGGTGCCGGGCGGTGCCGATGGAGCGATCGTGCGCCTGCGCAAGCTGGCTCTCGAGTACGACGAGATTCGCGCGCACCTCCGGCCGAGCCCTAGACGTACGAACGCCATGCAAGATGTTGTCAACCGGATGGCGAATCTGCCGCCGCTCTCGGGGCTTGACCTCGGGCTGGCCGCCAGTAACGCTGCTCCAGGCATTCAGCTGATCGCTATCGTTTCCTTGCAGAGAAACTTCGACCCTAGCCAACTGGACTGGCTGTTCGAGCGTATCACGGGCGACCAAGCTTTTCTGGCCTACCAGGCGGCTCTGTCCCTGCAACGAGCGTCGCCTGGACTGTCAAAGCAGGACCGGCTGCGGATGCAGCGTCTGGCGATCGAGGCCAAAGGCAAGCTGCTGGCTGCCGGCCTCGCCGACGGAAACGTGCATAGCTTGCTCGACGAGTTTGTGGCGTCGCCAAGGCCGCAGCGTGCTCGAATCGCGGGCGGTGTGTACCGGCGCGTCTTAATCAACACGACTGGCTGGACCCTAGCGTCGTATCGCACGCACGCGGTAGCACTGCTGGAAGAATTTGGTCATGAAGTTGTTGATGAAGCGCCGATTGAGTCGGTCGACCAGCTGAAGGCAAGGCTCGCCCGGTTCGCAACTTGCGATCTTGTACTGTTGCTCGTCGGCACCAGCGGCGAGTACGTGCAGGCCAAACGCGCTGATCCGAATCCAGTCCTGTTGATCGAGCTGGAATACCGTGAAGCGGTGCGCGTCAGAAAGCCGGTACTGGTGATGATGCGCGAAGAGGACGATTCGGAAAGCATGGATGAGGGCGCATCTGGCCAGATGCGACGTTTCCGCCAGATGCTGCTGATCGAACATAAGGTGCAGCTCTTTCGGTCGATCAATCAGTTCGACGGGCTACTGCGCCGCGCACTGCGCGACGACGTCCTGGTCAGTGACCAGGGCGTGGAGCAGGTGCTGCAACGACGCGATACCACACCGCCGTCAAAGACGGGCGGCCTCTCTAGCCCCCGGCAAGTCGAAGAAGTGGCCGATCTATTGTCGGCCTTCGCCGACCAGATGCACGAACGTGTCATGCGCCTGGTGCGCGCCGACAATGACAGATTGATGCCGGAGAGTGACCTGGAGGTAGCCCGAATTTTGCTCGACGTGGAGATGGAATTGCGGCAGCGGGCAAACCATCTCTACACGGACGCCGCCGCTTGCGTCGTAAGCAAACTGGACAGATCGCAGCAGGATGTGCGTACACTCATGGGGAGCGCGGTGTCCGCAATCGCAAAAATGCCCGACGTGCGCGGCATGGTCTTGCTGGCCAGGCGCCTGCTCGGTCTCGGCGCAGCCCTTGCGACTGGCCTGCCTGCGCCGATCCTCGACGCGATCGAAGCGGTCGAGCAGACACTCACCGGAAGGTGGCAGGACCACACGCCGAGTCAGCCGGTATAACGCCGTCGAGCATGGCAGGGGGCTGGATGGGATCTGGCGTGGAAGAGGCGATGCTACGCGTAGTGCGGTCGACCGGAATCGAACCGGTACGGGTGGCCCGGCAGATTTTAAGTCCAAGCGTTCACGGCAATAAACCTCGGTAATCGGCATGCCGCTTCCCAGTGAAAATCGACATGCAACCCGAGCGATAGCGCGAAAGAGTAGGACAGCTGCTGACAGCCCTTTGGCTCAAGTGTGGTTTGTGACCGCACACCGGTCTACAAAGCCGCGGAGATAGGTTCGACTGCTTTCTTCGCCTTCACCATGTCGGTTGATAAGCGCTCTGGCGCTAATCAACGTCGATTACTAAAGGAGGCATGCGTCAGGCTCAGTTTAACTACTTTCTTAATAAGAAAACCATTAAGTATAGGTTGGAATTGTCTTAATGAGGATGTTCAACCCTTCGTATCTCGCATGTGCAGTAGTTTGCCAAGCCGAAGCAAAACTACTGCGAACTACGTGAGAGCCACTGCGAATTCACTGCAAAGTTTTCTGAGGCGCTGCGAAGTATTCTGAGAACCTACACAAGCAGTCCTTACACCACCGAACCCAGCTTAAAGATCGGCAAATACATCGCAATCACCAGCCCGCCGATCAGCACGCCCAGAATCACCATGATCAGCGGCTCCATCAGCGACGACAGCGCACTCACAGCCTCGTCGACTTCCTCTTCGAAGAAGTCCGCCACCTTGCCCAGCATCGAGTCCAGCGCGCCGGATTCCTCGCCGATGGCCACCATCTGCGTCACCAGGCTCGGGAACACGTTCGCGTTCTGCATCGCCACCG
>Ga0265780_10010098_pt1 | contig 11276 bp, 7 predicted proteins | sample P1T30metagenome_FD_192432 | JGI IMG/M metagenome (GOLD analysis project Ga0265780, IMG submission 192432) | Plant litter microbial communities from East Loma Ridge, Irvine, California - P1 T30 | ecosystem: Environmental > Terrestrial > Plant litter > Unclassified | place: USA: California... | reverse complement strand
CATCTGGTACGCCAAAAGTAAAGCTTACAACTGGCACTTGTTCATCCAGCAGGATATCTATTTGGTCAAGGTGATTATAAAAGCGGTAAGAGACAATTGGCTTATGTTCAAAAGGCAAATTATATCTCTTATGAAGCGTTTCGAGATAAGCCTCCATTTTTTTAATATCGTCTACACTTACCGTAGTTGCCAGCGAATGAGCAAAGAGGTTTACAGCGAAAGGCCTACTGGTTTTATTTTTTGTTTCTCTAATCAGTTCCAATGTTTTCTCCGGTGGCAATCCCCCCAATGGTAGGCAACCCAGTCCACCTGCATTTGCCACTGCCGCAACCATCGCAGGAGTGGTTACCCCCAGCATAGGAGCTTGAACGATTGGATAACTAATATCTAGTATTTGTTTAAGATCTTTCATAAACTACATAACAAGCTTAACTGTTAATTGCCTTAAATATTATTCGGCTACCATAATAGTAGGAAAACTTCTTCAAAATGAATTGCACCTGTAATGACACGAAGTATTGTATATGTTTAGTGATAAATATCTGAGGACCGAAGATATAAAAATCTCCACTTTGATAGAATTTCGAGTTGCGCTAAATTTTAAACAGTATGGTTAAATAGATAAACGACAACCCATTGACCCCAGATTAGCGGAAATTCCATTTGAATTAAATAATTAATCATCTTGCGATTATAGATTTGGCGGAACGGGGTCAACTGGATTGGTTTACCAAAGTGGAGATTTCGGCTTTATTGACCAAGTGATTCCTAAGCAAATTGAGCAGTGTTATAAATGCATAACTCGTTTTAGCAGATCAATTATCAGTATAGTGATGTTGTTAATCTAGAGCGAAACAGACTGAACCTAAAGTACAAAATGCATTGATCAATACTAGCAGAATCTCCAATGATATTTCTGTTGGGAAAAAATTATTACTTTGCACTAATAATATGGCGATCAAATCACAAGTACCGGTATTTAGTCTTGAGGGGTCGGGAATGGATTCTTTTGAAGTCCATCATATTGTTTCCGAAATGGATCACGTGCGTTCAAAGCAAGCTCATCGCGATACTAACTTCATATTAGGCTACCAGCAAGGTGGGGCTTGTGAAGTAGTGGTAGACTTCAAAAAGATTGAAATAGTTGGGCCGGCCACCTATTGCATTTTACCGGGGCAGATCCATTATGGCACTAGCCTTATTGGTTTCAATGCCTGGATTCTAGCAATAGACGGTGCCCTTTTGGACGCGCAAACACGCCAGCTGTTGATTGATGCATCTATTAATTTTCGTCCTGTTGCATTAACCGCTAATCAAAATTTATTTTTAGAGCAAAGTTTCCAGCTTTTAGACGCATTAACGAAAGTGTCTTCAAATGATTTTCTTGCACAGGTACAACGTAAAATGCTCGACACATGTGTGTCTATTTTCACTTCTATTTATAAATCAACTCCTACGGATGATAGCAAAATGGAATTGCGAGCATCAATTATTACACGCTCATTTTTGAGTTTAGTTTTATAAAATTTCAGAGCGGTTAAAAGTCCTCGAGACTATGCCTACAAGCTGAATATATCCACAACTTACTTAAATGATGTAGTGAAAGATATCACAGGCTTTGCCGTTAGCTACTGGATCAGGCAAGAGGTTATAATGGAAGCAAAGCGGTTACTGTACTACACACATTTTACAGTCAAGGAGATTGCTATTAATCTGGGTTACAGTGATACTGCCTATTTTATTCGATTATTTCGTAAAACCACAGGCGAACCACCATTAAGATTTCGAGAGAAAAGTCGTGTAAAATTCAATCAGTCATAGTGACTAAACATAATATATACAAACGATTTTAGATTGTATTAATAATTCAAAAAAATCAGAGTTAAATTTCCAAAGCTATCATAATGTGATAATTAGCTATGTACATTCCTATCATTTTTATCGACTGCGTAAAACAGAGAATGTTTCTATTATTTTTTACCGTGAATTGTCCTATAACTACCCTCCTTTATCCATTTCCTTTTAAGTCTAGCTTTCCGTTCTTTGCTAAACAATCAGTCCTCTTTAAATGAAGCTTTAGCATAACAGCCGACTCATCGTCAAAGGTAGTTGGTAAGGGTTTCTAGGATGTTTAAATTAGAAGTTATGGGTAACACAATAAAAAAAGTTTTCTTTGATTTCCTGGATAAAAAAATGGCTCAACAAGGTCACGTAATCGCCGTCCGTAAATGGGAAACTTCAGAAATATATGAGATTCAAGTTCATCTTCCTTCTCTCGATATGGAAAAATGGGTTTCAGTTCCGCGTATAAAAGTGAAAGTTGCCGAGTACGAATACAGGGATTATAGCCCCGCTTGCTGGAATGAGGAATCAAGAAATTGTTTATTATTTATCGATGCCAGACATAATGGCGTTGGAAGTTTATGGGCGAGAAAGATTAATTCTGGTGGGGATTTCCTTTTTGCACCTGCATCCGCTGCCTCCTTGCCGGCTAACAAAGGGGCAGTTTTATGCCTCGGGGACGAAAGCGCGATAGGCCATTTTCTTGCACTAAAGCAGCTCCTGCAGTTAAAAGAAAACGAGATATGTATCCAGGTAAGTGTTGAACAAAACATAACTATTCCTGCAGAGATGACCCTATCCAATAAAGAATTACATTTTATCAAAAGAACGCAATCCGATAGGTTGGTTAGCCTACACAAGGCGTTATCAGATTTGGATATCTCATCTTTTAGCAGTATTTACATAGCTGGGCATACTCCAATGGTTCAGGGAATGAGGAAAATTATAAAAAAGGAAATAAAAACTAACGCTAGAATTTTTGTAAACGGATTTTGGTCTTAGCAGTTCATGCCATTTAAGCCTTAGGCAAAGTAAATAAATATTGCCCACAAACCAACCCTCAGGCTTAAATGTACGGACAAAATGTATAAATTTTGATTTTACAAATATTAAAAAAATGATGAAACGAGTAGAAATATTCCGGACATATGTCCAACACGCACACCAAGCGGAAAAAATATGCAAAATACTGTCCCAGAAACTGACTGATAAAGTTGTCAACTTTGATCTTGATGACTGTGATAAGATTCTACGAATTGAAAGCGTCTATATCGACACCTTAAGAATACAGCACATCATGGAGATTCTAGGTTACTCTTGTGATTTGATTCCTGTTGGTGGATTCTGTGATCAAAGTGGTGAAGACAGCTGGTGAATATATTCAAGATGATTTGTCAAGAGGTCGGTATTGCATATCCTTTAGACTCCTGATCACAATCTCAAGAGCTAAACAGTCTAGGTATGTCAATCAATCATCATAAATCATCGCTTTACATTGTGATGGTGTGAGCAAATTTAAGACCGTCCGGGGTTTAACAATCTTCCACCTGTTCAACCATAGCCACACTTAAAATATAAGTTCGAAACTTAAAAATTCTTACTGAAGTTGAGATATAGTTTTGGCAGTAAAAGATTGCCATTCCTAGAAGAAATTGAAAACAGATGCATAGGATAAATGTAATCCATCGTATCAATCCATTTTGAGATGAGCAGATTGTTCTTTATCCCCTTCAATCGGTGACGTCTTCCCAAAAAAAATATTTGAACGGCAAATGATTTTCGCGACTTTTTCCGACGGCTACAATACCCTTGGGATTCAAAGAATTTGAAAAATCAAGGTAATTTTAAGGAAGCCGTACTGTCTGCAAATGCTGATTTGATTTTTTCATTGAAAGGTAAAATAAGAAAACAAAACCATATTCAATATCAAATCCTGCGTAATAAGACAGTGATTACTCCCCTGAAGAGATAATGATTATGACAATAACTCATATGACTAAAAGAAAGTAAACCAGGCTCAGACAATCTCAATATTAGGTACACCGTTCAGCCTCAAAACGTAACCTCCTACCAATATGCCGTTCAGCCTGCTTAATATAAATCCATTATTTTCAAAATTGCTATTTTTATTTTGCTTTTCGCATTAACTGGTTTTGTTATATTTTTTATGCTATTTATTAAACAGAAACGATTATTAGGTTCTGAAGTTGCTAACAGAGCGAAACTGCAATTGGAATTGAAAGCGATTCATTCTCAACTTAACCCTCATTTTGTATTCAATGCACTAAGTTCAATACAGGAATGGTCAATAAGCATGATATTAATAACTAAAAGGGATTTCTTCATAAAAATAAGGATTTGCCAAAAATAATAATTTAAGATAGTAAGATTAACTAACTACTCTTATACTTTAGCTTTTAATAATAAAGTTGTATAAATAATTTGTTTGGGATAAAACGGATAGCTTAGAACTTCATTCGTTTTTGCAAGAAAATCAATAAAGCGAACTTTACCGCTCTATCATAACAAATGGTCGATTCCTGATAAGCTCAAAAATCTTTAGTGTAAATTTCGTCTCAAAAAACGAAAGTATTCATCCCCTAGTGTATATCTTTCTTTCAGTTGTAAGTTTAATTGCAACAATTACGGCAAAGAGAAATTGGTACAAAAAAGGAAGAAATAATAAACATGCAGAAAAATAAAAATATGAAATACCTTAAGATCGTTTATATCATCAGCATTTCTTTATGCGCATTTCAGTTATTGTTATTTCTTGTCATGCCATTTGGTGGTCCATTGGGTATTTTTCATCTTATGGAGGATGGTATGTTTTCAGCACAAAGCGGTTTTACGGTAATACCAACAAACGAAATGTATTATCCAAATAACATTTATGTACAATACCTTGGGTTGTTCAACCGGATTTGTACAATCGGCTATTTCATGTCATTGGTCGGTGCATGTTTATCGCTAGCTTTGATCAAATTTAGACCAATAAACAAATACAAAATTGGGATAATATTTTTTATACTAGCTGTCATTTTTGTCTATGTCGGGCAAGCTATCTGGCGCTATTACGTTGGTGTGTATATCGAGAATCGATAGCGGTTTATTTGAGGATATACTAATATTTAGATTATGAATTAAATCTATATTATGCATCATATAAATAAACCTAAATGTTCTGTAAATGAAAACACTTTTTTATAAACAACTAATTCTTAAGGTGAGCCTTTCTTTATTATTTGTTGTAGTTATTACAAGTCACAATTTTGCTCAAGTAAACCAAAATCATCCAACTGGACATGAGCTGGCAATTAGGGTATTCAAATTTTTAGGCCGGACTAGCGATATCAAATTGCTAAAGAACAAAGAGCCATACTATGCCTTTAATTTGCGAATTAAGGTAACAAACAAGAATAACATACTTACAGTTGATGAAGTGGCGTTTTCAAAATCCATCGGTAAACAAATTTTTTTGAATATAGATGAATTAAAGGAATTTGATTACTACAGCTTAATAAATAAAAACTCTTCTGGGACTATACTTATTCCCATTTTAATTTTGAATAATTCATTTGACGCAAAAAATCAAGATGATAGTATATCAAATTTCACAAAAAAATCACTTATTAACTTTACTTCGTCGCTTTTTTATCCTGACATCTTACAAAAAGACATTATTCTTTTCCCAGTTTTTACAATTAATCGTCTAGAGATTCCTTGAAACAATTTTTTTAATACCCTACAAAATTCGCTAATGTGTCCGATTACTTTTGACTTAAAAGGCGGCACATGCCTAAAAAATTCTCCCAGCCTTTTATTAGCTTGTCTCAAAAAACGAAGTAAATCATCGACAATACTAGATATTCTTAATATTATTGTTTTGCTCTGCTACTCTCAAGATCATCTACAGCGCGTGCCCTTTTATTTGAATTACCGTTTCCGATCTTATACATCAGGATTAGTCTAAATTTCCTGTTGTCATTGTATCGGGTGCCAGCCTGTTTGATGCCATTAATTGTTCCGTTAAAGTAACGTTGACTCGTTTTGAATAGATCTACCACACCAGCTGTAAGTGTTAAATTACGCTTTAAGAGTGCCGCCCTCAAATTTATATCCAGTGCGTAATAATCATCATTTTTAAACCAATTAGATTGATCCGGAAACTGATACCAAAATACAATGTTTGACATAAGTGTCTTTTTTTTATTGATCATAAAGGTGTTATCTGTGGATAAATAACTGCTTAGACCTTTTAATTCAGATTCCAATATTACTCCGTTAGATTGAGATCTATAGTGATAAACGCTTAATTGACTTGTATTCTCCCACCATTTCTGTGGAGAAAAACTAATCGTTTCACTTAGTCCTATCTGCGTTGTTGAAGTATAATTAAGATATTGGTTGGATTGTACATTCGTAATGGCATCTAAAAAGGTAAGCGAACTAAATCCGTTCCTCAAAAAACTCGCATATATGTTTGTGGTAAAAAAATCCTTATAATTATAACCAAGCTCAAGATTGTTGCTAAATGATGGCGCTAAAGATGGATTTCCCTGATCGTAAACGTTGACCATAGAATATATCCTGGCAGGATTGAGTGTCGCATAATCTGGCCTATTTATCCGTCGCCCGTAAGACATTGTTACAGAATGATTTGCAGATAGCGTGTTCCTTAAAAAAAATGTTTGGAAAAGAGCAGTGTAATTGTATCTATCTACCTGATCTTTTATTGAGGAATTACCAGCTGTTTGTGTATTTTCCAATCGAAGTCCTAACTGAAAGGACCAGTTTAAATAGGATTTGTTAGCGTTTACATAAAGCGATTGTGTATTTTCTGTGTACTTAAAAATATTGCTGTTCGACAGGTCAAAATCTGTTCCTTCGCTATATAAAAGCGAATTGATGCTTTTAATAGCAACAACTTTAGTACCCAACTCCAGGTTTGCGAATTTATAGGGAAGCGTCAAGTCGGCCTTTCCCGAAAATATATTTGTCCCTTCATTGTTTTCAAATCCCACGGGTAAATATTTTCGGATTAATGAACCTGTTGGAGTAGTTGCAAGGTTAATAAAGGATGTGCCATTATCCAAGCTATTGTTGAAATAATTTGCCGACAGCTCCAGTTTTCTTCCCAAAGTGTCCAATTTTGATTCCAAGTATAAATCAACAGACCTGTTGGAAAGCGGCATGCTATTAAACCCGAAATTTGTCATTAACGAATCTATTTTATTTGGCGGAGTGAGGTAGGTTCCTTTGGAAGAACTGCTGATTTCATTTGAATTATAATTCTCGCTAAAGCGGATCCCGAATGATGAATTTTTACTTATATCATAATCAATCCTTAACTCCCCTCGCATTCCTCTTCTTGTCGACAGGTTCTCATCATATTGATCCCAAATGAGTAATCTACTTTCCAGGTTGTTTGATACAAATGATTTGGACTTGCTCAAGTTGGCACTGATTGTACTGCTGAGATGCAATCTTTTTGTATTATAATTGAGTATACCGGTAAGACCAGTGTTTTGATAGCTCGCTGAAACCAATCCTGTGTTGATCATCCCATTAAAGCCCAAGGTAAGATCTTTTTTGACAACCAAGTTTATAATACCTGAATTCCCTTCAGCCTCATATCTCGCAGAAGGATTGGTTATAACCTCAATGGATTTCAGGGTACTTGATGATATAGAACGAAGGTAATTCACAAGGTTTTCACCAGAGAGTTGTATCGGCCTGTTATTAACCATTATTCTAACCGCATTTTTTCCTATCAATTGAATTCCATCATCATTGACCCGTACCCCCGGAGCCTTACTGATTGCATCCATCGCATCTCCTATATTAGATACAAGGCTGTTTTCGATATTAAAGATAACCCTATCTATCTTCCTTTCAATAATTGGTTTTTGTGCAACGACGTTTACATCCAGAAGCTGTTTTGAAAGTCCCTGTATTACAATCGTTAATGCAGTATCTTTTCTCAAATGATTTAATCTTAGCGTATCAGATTTATAACCAACTGACTTGATGATCAGAATTACTGAGGCATTTGGCTTTTCGATAATTAAAAACCTACCAAGTTCATCACTGATAGCACTACCCAAAAAAACCTTTTCATCCATAGAATATTTTAATATCCCGGCATATGGAATGTTAGTGTTTTTGTCGTCAACAATCCGACCATAAATGTTGATTTGAGATTTACTTACTAACGGGATACAAAAAAATGAGAGGAGAATAATAAAGATTTTGATCATAAAAACGAATCGGAAATTTTAAATATTTAGGTCTAACAGATATAAGGATGCAGAAACTAGAGTTTTCCATAACAAATTTTAAAAATTCAGATATAAAAAAAATTGCACCTCATGTAAAAGGAAGAATAGTTCGAAAGAGGCAGGTTTTATAGAGCAATAGAACATCATTAAAGATTTGCAGTCTCACAAAACGAAGGTATCAATTCACCTACAATATATCTTTATTTCACCTGTACATCAATATTTCAACTACGGCAAGGTAAAAAATGTCTTACTAGACAAACTTTCAATTGGCCATTATAGTATAATTTATAAAAAAGTTCTTATTACGGCCCAATAGATTGATACTATTAGTGGTTTCTTCTAATAATTAATTTAATTGCTTGCTCCAAAACTTCATCCTTTTTTAATCTAATACCCTTTATGGTTGGATTGACATGTTTATCAATTTTCACACCATTTTTTTGAGTGTTCATCCCGTTCGGATAGTAAATGCCGATTCCCGAAAAGCCAGTTCTGATATCTCCAGGAAGGACTATATCTGACACAGTGCCATCAGCGCCTGCGGACCTACTTCCTACAACAGTTGTATTTTTAAAACTTTGGAAGGACATAGCTGTAAACTCAGCTTGGCTGATAGTTATAGAGTTAACCAGTACAACCACCTTCCCCTGATATGGTCTATTACCAACCAAACCATTTTTAAGCGCATCGGAATAAACAAACTCTCCGGGAAAGCCAGGATTTAGGTAAGAGTATAACACAAAATCGGTTAGACCAGACTTAATGTAATTTATTAGGTCATAGGTGGCTCTGAAATCAGGGTAAGTTCGAAGATCAATAATAATACCAGAGGTTTTATCCAGCTCTGTTCTAATATCTTGCCAATTCTTGTTAAACTTTTTTGCGTGAATGTATGCAATGTTTCCAGGAAGGATTTTATAGCTTGGTCCATCAATGGATAAATCCTGGTCATAAAAATTCACAGAAGTACTTTCTACAGCATTTTCAGTCAGCATTAGAATTTTTCCATGTCTCAACACATCAACATTAAACTTTTGAATATTGCTCCTTAAAATGAAATCGTTAAGAAGCTTGTTACGTTGTGCTTCTTTGTTCGAGGCAGGGGTAACAGGTGAGAATTTCTTAATCAAATCCGATATATTTTGACCATTAATTTTTAGCAGGAGATCACCAGCCTGAAGTTTGCTTTCTGGGAATTGTTTATAAAAACCCGTAACTACTAACTTGTTTGCACGCAGAAAAACGGCCTTGATCGGTAGTCGATATCTACCTTTGAATTCTTCAAGTATATCATTATGGATAAAACTATGCCCATCTTCAACACTTGAAATAAACTCTGCCATTAACTTTACATAATCAGTTTTTTGGAGTGGCACGATACCACTTAAAATCGTACGTCTTAATAAAAACTCGAAATTTTCAGAAATTAATTCACGATTTGGGGATAAATATTTTATGGCACCGTAATATCGAAAGATCGAAAGCAGTTGGTATCCTACATCAGGAAATCGAATATGTTGGTAGATTTTTCGTTATCAAATGTTGGATTGGCAGGACTAAAGCTAGTTAAGCCAAAGTAGTAATTTTTCCCATTATTTCTATTTTTAAGAATGTATTTGAGTTTTTCCTTAAGACTTGTACTAATCAAATTCGAGGAGAATAATTCTCCATAGTCAGCCTTTAACGCAATGTTTTTGTTTGCGCTAATGGTATCGCAGGAAGGGCATAGCTCCGGAAGCTTTAGGCTATCAACCTTTCTCTCAAGCACTTTAGAGAATGCCTCTTCACTATTCGAAGATAAAATATTCAAAAGCAACCGAAATAAATCGGCGTCCCAATTAACTCTACCTGAGGCTATTTCAGGGTGATGATATTTCAAAAAAACCCAGTACTGAGCTAAAATAGCCAACTTATCAATTGCTTGTTTAGATGAAGGAAATTTGCTTATCGTTGAACCAGTACTAAAAGCAGTATCTAACGATTGCAAAGCAACATTTTTTTTAATTATTGCTTTATCAATTGGTACATAATCTATATATAATCTGAAACTGTCAACCCACATTTTACCTTTGCCCACAAGCAACGCCCCTAAACTTACCTGATCAACAGACTCTTCTCGATTGGGGATCTCAATCATGTATTCCTTCCAGTCGTTGGTTCCTTTTAGCCCTTGTTTTTCCATGTTGTTGAAGTCAAGAACTTTTTTATCTCCACCATCTGTTCTAAGCCATATTCCGGCAAAGCCACCACTAATGTTTTCTGTTTTGATAGCAGCAACTAAGGTAATTCGTTTACCCTTGAAACGACTAGGAATTCGATAACTGATTGCTCCACTTGTTGACGTACTATTGCCGGATGCTATGGATATTGAATACTTTCCTTGATATTTCTCAGAGCTATCTACATCAACTAGAAAAGTATTGTAACCATCAAAAGTCAGGTCCCATCCTATTGGATTCCATTTGCTATCTAATCTTTCAATATTTCCATTGAAAGATTCCTGGGCGCTTGAAAGAAAACTGCTGAAAAGTAGGCTTAAAATTAATATAAAAAGTTTCATTGGCTTAATAAAGCCCTAAACTATAAAGTTTTAAATGAAAAATGAGACAGCGTTACTATTAATTGCGCTGTATAGGAAGAAATATCTCTCCTTGAGGAGATTTAGCTAAAATGGTAACGCCGTAATCCTATTCAGATTCCTTCAAATTTGTCTCAAAAAACGAAGATATTGTGAAAGTCAAGAGAGAAACGGACAAAAATTAAAGAAATTTCTCATGTTTATAAGTTATAGCGAATTTTGAGTGACAATTAGGAAAGATTTTCTATAAATAATAATATTAGCGTTTTTTATGATTTATTATGATTGACATAAGATTTTTGTGTTAGATTTTATGTAAAATCGACACTTACAGCATCCATACAGAAGTATAAACCATTAACAAAGTTTTATAAATATGATTACCAGATGTACGTTATTGATTTACTTATCTTTGGTATCTCTTTTTGCCGCTGCACAAAGGGTACAAATCTCTGGTATATTAAAGGAATCAAGTGTTCAGTCCATGTCTTTTGGTCAAATCATTTTAAATGATACCCTCCAAAAGTTTTCAAAAGCATATCTCGCCTCGCCGGAGCCTGGTGAAGGAGCAA
>Ga0265780_10010097_pt1 | contig 11277 bp, 12 predicted proteins | sample P1T30metagenome_FD_192432 | JGI IMG/M metagenome (GOLD analysis project Ga0265780, IMG submission 192432) | Plant litter microbial communities from East Loma Ridge, Irvine, California - P1 T30 | ecosystem: Environmental > Terrestrial > Plant litter > Unclassified | place: USA: California... | reverse complement strand
AGTCGGCCAACAACGTCACCGCCTTCTTCGCGCAACAACCGCAATCGATCGCGCCGACTCGGATCGCGTTTATCGGGACCGTGGACAGCGCGTCGGCGAGCGAACTCGTGATCGCACAGGCGATCCCTTATTTTCATGCCAATGCTGCGCTGATCGGTACCAACACCTATGGCAAACCCGTGGGACAAGTCGCGCTGGATCGTGCACAATGCGACGACAGACTGCGTGTAATCGCGTTTTCTCTGCAGAATTCTGCGCGACAAGGGGCTTATTATGACGGCTTGTCGACCATTATGGAGGCAAGTTGTCGCGCTGGCGACGACCTGACGCATCAAATGGGTGATCCGCAAGAGGCGTCGACGCGCGCCGCGCTCGATTATCTGGCGGGCCGGACTTGTACCCCGATCACCGGAACGGCGGGCTCGCAGGGAACCTTGTCGCTACGAACCTCCGCCAAATCGCTCGAGCTGCTACGTCCCGAGCGCCCCGACACCACGCAACGCGAAGTGCCGGGGTCATTCTGAAGGCGGATCAGGCCGTTGCGGCCTCTGCCTTCGCATTGGTCTTGCTGGTTGCCATCTTGGTCAGCTTGTCGTCCGTGGCATATTCCTCGTCGAGCGTTTCCTGCAGGATCGCTGCGATCTGGTCGCGACCGAGCTGCTTCGACCAGGCGATCAGCGTGCCGTAGCGCGTGATCTCATAATGCTCGACCGCTTGCGCCGACGCGATCAACGCTGCGTCGAGCACTGCCTTGTCGGCAATTTCGCTAGCAACTTCATTGGCTTCCTTGATGATACCTTCGATCGCTGGGCAGGTCGCGCCCTTGGGCTTTTCCCCGAGCAGATCGAACACCTGCTCCAGCCGACGAATCTGGCCCTCGGTTTCTAGCAAATGCGTCTGGAAGCCGGACTTGAGGCTGCTGTCGGTTGCCTTGTCGATCATCTTGGGCAGCGCCTTGGTGATCTGGTTCTCGGCATAATAGACGTCCTGCAACTGATGCAGAAACAGGTCTTCGAAGGTTACGATATCCTTGGTGAACAAGCCCATGTCGTCGATCCTCGAATGCAAGTTGGGGAGAAAGGGGTAGCCGGACGCGAGGGGTGGCACGTCCGGCTTGGAGTCTGAACGGACCGCATCGGCTGTGGTTGCGTCGCAGGTGCGAAATATCGTTAACTTCCGTCAACCAGACGTCGATTTGCGCCGAACCGAATTGATGACGCACAACGCCGCGTTCGGCGCTAGTATGATCTGGGGCCTTCCGCTCCGAAGGAATGCCCGATGGCCAAGAGTCAGAAGAAATCGAACAAGGAAACGCGCAAGCCCAAGGCCGAAAAAGCTCCCAAGGCAAATGCTTCGAACCCGACCACCAAGGGTCAGCCGGTTGCGATGGTCAACATCAAGGGATGAGCATGGCGGATCAGAACAGCGACAGTTTCGTCTATGACGAAGCAATCGGGGAATGGATCAGCGCCGCCGACGCCGGTTCTGTCGGTACCGAAATCGACGCTGTCGTCGTTCGCGACTCGGTGGGTAACGTCCTGGCGGACGGAGATCAGGTGACGCTGATCAAGGACTTGACCGTCAAGGGTGCCGGGCAGACGCTCAAGCGCGGCACGCTGATCAAGGCGATCCGGCTGACCGGCGATGCACAGGAAATCGATTGCCGTTTCGACGGGATCAAGGGCCTCGTGCTTCGCGCCGAGTTCGTCAAAAAGCGCTGAACCGTGCGTCGCGACGGGTTCGTTCGCAATACCGGGCAACGCTCGGCGTTTGCAGCAGCGACCACGGCCTTGGCGCTTGTAACAGAACAAAAGGGCAGCCACGGCTTGCCGGCGCTCCCTCTCGCAATGCCATCATGTGCCATGCCCTGCGGCAAACGCCCCCTGGCCCAACCAGATCTGGTTGGAGCATACGCAGGCCTTGACCCCTTCCTTGTTCGGAATAATCGTCTTGAACGCGTGATTTTTCGTACATTTGCTGAAAATCCGTATTGTTTGCGCCAGATCTGACACCTTTGTCCGATCGCGAGTGGTGCGCGCCGTGGCGCGACGACTCGGACGCTTGAAGGATCGATTCGCTGCCAAATGACATCAAACGCATGACGATTGTCGACGTCGGACGCCACGCGGGCGTCTCGACCAAGACCGTTTCGCGCGTTTTCAACAACGAACCGCACGTCAGCGATGCGGTCAAGCAACGGGTCCGCGCCGCGGCGGAAGCGCTCAACTATCATCCCAACGTATTCGCCCAGTCGCTCGTGCGGCGGCGCTCGCACCTGATCGGGCTGGTGTATGAAAAGCCAAGCGCGAGCTACGTCGTCGAACTGCAGATGGGCGTGCTCGATCGGCTGAAGGGCGAACGATACCGGCTTATCGTGATCCCGGTCCAATCGGTCGAGGAGAATGCCCCGAACATTGTGGGATTGCTGCGCGCCGCCGCGCTCGACGGGGTGGTGCTCGCCCCGCCCGCGTCGGACCATCCCGACGTTCTCGCGCAACTCGACGCTGCCGGCATCTGCTACGCCCGGATCGCGCCATCGCGCCAGCTCGAGCTGGGATCCTCGACCTTGCTCGACGATGTCGTCGGCGCGCACGCGGTGGCGGCGCATGTCCTGGCGCTCGGTCATCGGCACGTCGGAATCGTCAGGGGCGACCCGGGCCACGCCGCCACGGACGCGCGGTTCCAGGGATATGCCCAAGCGTTCCGGGATGCACATTGCCCGATGCGCGACGACTGGATCGAGACCGGGCTGTTCACCTTCGATGGCGGCTATGCCGCCGGCCGGCGAATCCTCGATCGCGTCGATCGGCCGACCGCGGTGCTGGTGCAGAATGATGAAATGGCGGTCGGTGTAATGCTCGCCGCGCGTGAACTCGGGCTCTCGATGCCGGACGATCTGTCGATTGCCGGGTTCGACGACGCCGAGGTATCGCGAATCGCATGGCCACGCCTGACGACCGTCCGCCAACCCGTGTTCGAGATGGCCGTCGCCGCGACCGACATGTTGATCGCCGATCTCGAGGACCGGGAGAGTGTCCGGCATACCCAGCATTCGAACACGCTGCTGGTTCGGGACTCGACCGCCCCACCGCGCAAGGAGATGCGGACAGTACTATCGTCACCCCGGACTTGATAAGACCAAGTTGTCTTACCGCCGCTTTGAACGTCGCAACCGTCATATCGAATTATTCCTTGGCTACGGATCAAATATTATCACATCATATTTCTGACAACTTCTTCATATGTGTTTCTACAGATACCATCCATATTGCAGCTGTAGTGCAAAATGCGTTTTATGATATGGAAATGACGGGGGTATACCCGTTATGTTACAGTCACTGTAACATTGACGACCCAATCGCTCTGTAGCGGCCGCTGGACCGGGATGAGAAATTTCTCATGGTTCAGGGGAAATCAAAATGACTGTTCGATCGCGCCTTCGTTTGCAGCTGCTGCTGGGCGGCACCTTGCTCGCCCTCGCCAGTGCACCCGCGGTTGCGCAGACCACGCCTGCCGCCGATCCCGCGCAGACATCAACGACGCCGGACTCCGCTGCGCCAGCTGCTGACGACCAGCAGGGAATCGGGGATATCGTCGTGACCGCGACGCGCCGCGAAACCAACCTTCAGAAGACGCCGATCTCGATCAGCGTGCTCAGCAGCCAGGGCATCACCGACCGCCACATCCAAAGCCTGTTCAACCTCGCCGACGGCTCGATCCCGTCGCTCCGCGTCGCGACCTTCGAAGCGCGCCAGTCGGCACTGACGATCGGCATCCGCGGCATCGTGCCGTACGACCAGAACCAGACCGCACGCGACGGGGGCGTCGGCGTCTATATCGACGGCGTCGCGCTCGGGAAGACCCAGGGTCTCAACGCAGCGTTGTTCGATATCGAGCGGATCGAAGTCCTGAAAGGGCCGCAAGGAACGCTGTTCGGCCGCAATACCGAAGGCGGCGCGCTGTCGCTCGTCTCCAAGGCACCGACCGGCATTCTCGGCGGTCGCATCACCGCGGGCGTCGGCAATTATGGCAGCCACAATGCCGATCTGCACCTCGACCTGCCGAGCTTCTACAACATCTCGCTTAAGTTCGATGGCGTCTATCAACATCAGGACCCGACCGTGAAGGACCCGCTCACGGGTTCGACCGGCTGGAACTATTATGACCGCAAGGGTGGCCGCGCCGCCGCGCGCTGGCAGCCGATCGACGGGTTCACCGCCGACTTTGCCTATGATTATGCGAAGGACGAGAACACCCCGCAATACAGCCAGCTGATCAACTACAACCCGAACAATTACGCGGTCGGCACGTATAACGCTGCGGGCGCGCTGCTGTTGAACGGCGCGGCTTGCGGCGGCACGATCACGGCGGGCAGCACCAAGCCCGTCTGCATCGCGCCAAAGGCACCGCTGGTCGGCGTCCACCCCGGTCGCCAGACCATCGCCGATGTCGGCGTTCCGCAGCAGCCAAGCGTCGATATCACGCACGGCTTCTCGGCCAACCTCAAATACAAGCTCGCCCCTTGGATCGAGCTGCGCTCGATCACCGCATGGCGCGGCGTCAGCACTGACCAGTGGGACAATTCGGGTGGGCCGGAGCGCAGCACGTTCGCGCCCTTCGTCCCCAACACTGCGAACCCGACCGCGCTCAACACGACCGGCACGTTCAGCCGCTACAGCCTGTCGTTCCTGCGCCAGCATCAGTTCAGCCAGGAAGTCCAGGCGGTCGGCAGCATCCCGCAGTTCGATTATGTCGTCGGTGCCTATTATTACACCGAGCAGGCCTCGGAATATGCGGCGACGCCGCTCACCAACCAGTGGAACACCAACGGCACGGGCTACACGATCCGCAGTGCGATCCCGGGCAATTCGTCAGCGATCACGGGGGCGAACTCGGGTTATCAGCAGTATGACCCTTCGTGCAACAACACGCTCGGTGCGACCGTCCCGCAATTCGCCAACAGCTGCCAGTTCATCACGCGCGCTAGCGAGGCGTCGGACCATAATTACTCGATGTTCGGCAATTTGACGTTCACGCCGGAAGCGCTCAGCGACGTCGTGCACGTCACCGCCGGCGGACGCTGGACCAAGGATGACCGGCACGGCACGCTGTTCGTCGTCAACAACCGCGCCGACCTCGCCGGCGCGGCGGGCGTGGTCGCGCCCTTCTCGTTCAAGAGCAACGTCAGCCGGTTCGATCCGATGGTCAATCTCGCTTTCGATGCCACCCCGGACGTTCATCTCTACGCCAAATATGCGACCGGCTTCCGCGCCGGTGGTGCGAACGACCGGTCGCTTCAGTTCAACGCCTTTGGCCCGGAATCGGTCAAATCGTATGAAGTCGGTGCCAAGATGGACTTCCTCCAGCATCGCGCGCGCCTGAACCTCGCCGGCTACATCATGGACCGCAGCAACACGCAGTTCGATTTCGACTATTTCGACACCAACGGGTCGAGCGTGACCAACGGCAGCCATATCGAGCAGACCGTCAATGCCGGAAACAGCAAGATCCGCGGGATCGAAGCCGATCTGACGGTCAAGCCGTTCCCGGAACTGACGCTGACCGGATCCTACGCTTATACCTATTGGAAGGCACCGTCGGCGGTCAGCCCGCTCGGCGGCGGCGTACAGCAGCTCTATATCGTCTATACGCCGAACAATGCGGCATCGGGCGCGATCGACTATGTCACCCCGATCCATATCGGCGATGCGAGCGTCCGCCTGCATCTCGACGGCAATTATGCCAGCAGCCAGTACAGCTTCCAGCTAGAGCCGACCAAGACCGACGCAAGCTTCGTGATGAACGGCCGCCTCGCGCTTGCCGACATTTCGGTCAACGACCACAACAAGGTCACGGTCTCAGTCTGGGCACGAAACCTTCTCGATACGACCTATATCTACCGCCGTTCGGCCGCGAACTCGACACCCGTCCAGAACATCGGCGCCAACAATCAGCTGATCTCGACCAACTACGGCGGCATCCTCGGCGATTATGCCAACTTCAACCCGCCGCGGACGTGGGGTTTTGAGCTTTCGACGAAGTTCTGATCCTTCTGTCCACAAGCGATCGTGAACACCCGGTCCGAGCATCTGCTCGGGCCGGGTTGTTCATGCGTCGCCGGGCAAACCGACGACCGCGCGTAGCCCCGGCGCCGCATCCTCCAACCGCAATGCGCCGCCATGCAGGCGTGCGATGGCGTCAACCAGCGTCAGGCCAAGTCCCTGCCCCGGTCGATCGACCGCCGCCTCAAGCCTCCCAAACCGCAGGATCACCGTATCGTGCGCATCGACGGGAATGCCGGGACCGTCATCGGCTACACCCACCTCCAGCAACGCGCCGGTATGCCGGACGAACAGATCGATCCGCGTTCCAGCGGGCGTATGGCGGATTGCGTTCTCGACCAGATTGACGACCATCTGCTGCAGCAAGTGAAGATCGCCCGACAGCATCATCGACCCTGCGGTTTGCACGAAAAGCAGGTCGCCCGCATCCTCGACCACGGGAGACAGCGTTTCCCCGACCTGGCAAATCAACTGTTCCAGATCGACCGGCACGAAGCGGCTGCGCCGCTGTCCGCCCTCGATCTCCCACAGCCGCATCAGGCTGGCGAACACTTCCAGCACCTGATCGGTCTCGGCGAGGATCGCGCTACTTTCATCGCCGAGCGGCGTCGCCGCGGCATGGCGTTCGAGCGCTGCGATCCGCGTGCGTAACCGAGCGAGCGGACTCTTGAGTTCATGCGCGACGTCTCGCGCGGCATGTTTGACGTTGGCCATCAGCGCATCGATCCGGTCAAGCATCGCGTTGAACGCCATCGCCTGGCGGTCAAATTCGTTGCGCGATCCATCCACCGGGACACGGCTTGCAAGATTGCCCGCCATCACCGCATCGACCGTATGCTGCATCGCGCGCAACCGTCGGCTGACCTCCCACACGATGGCCGCAGCACCGCTGGCAAACAGCAACGACGCGACCACCAGCCCGACCAGTTGTGCTTGGAACAGCCGGGCGTCGAAGGCATCAACTACGTCATTGTCCGACACGATCGCCAGCAACGCCCCATCCGCGACGCGTTCCACAAACGCGCGCCCGTGCGTCACCCCGTCGATGCCCGCGCCATCGCCGAAGTCCGAATAGCCCAGTGGCGGGATGGCGGCGAGGCGCAGGTCGCCCGCGACGGGTCGCCCCGCCCGGTCCTGCAGCAGGAACATCAGGTCGGCGCTTTCGTGCGCGCGCGCCTTCGTCCGGATCCGCCGCGCCATCGCCACGAGCGATCCGTCCCGCGCGTCGCCGGTCACCTCCTGCGCCTCCAGCGCAAGCCGTCGATCGACCTCGCGGTTGAGCGCATCGTGGATGATGACGTAATTCGCCCCCCGCACCGCTAGCAGTACGGCCACGATCACGCCGACATACAACAGCATGATCGCGCGCAACGACCGCGGCCGAAACCTCATCCGTGATCGACGATCATGTAGCCGACGCCGCGGATCGTCGTGATCGGGTCGCTTTCCCCGCCCGCGCACAATTGCGCACGGACACGGCGGATATAGGATTCGACGATGTTGGTGGCGGGCTCGAAATCATAGTCCCACACCGTCTTGTAGAACATCTGGCGCGTGACGACGCTGTTCTTGTTGCGGATCAGTTCGCACAGCATCTGAAATTCCAGCTTCGGCAGACTGAGCACGCGCCCGGCCCGCACGACGCGGTGCTTGATCTCATTCACCGCGATGTCGCCCGCACGCATCACGCCGCGGTCGTTGCTGCGCGCCGAGCGGCGTAGGATCGCCTTTATGCGCGCCTCGATTTCTACCGGTGCCGCGGGTTTGACGAGATAGTCGTCGGCGCCCGCGTCCAGTCCGATCAGTCGCTCGTCGAGATCGCCAAGCGCGGTCAGCATCACGATCGGCACCAGCACGCCTTGATTGCGCAGGCCCCGTGCGACAGCGATGCCGTCCACGTGTGGCAACATCACGTCGAGCAGGACTGCATCGAACGGTTCGTCCGCCGCTTGAAGCAACGCCGCCCTACCATCCGACGCGACGACCGTGTCATGCCCGAGGTCGGCCATGTCGCTGACCAGCATCCGTGCCGCGCGGGCATCGTCTTCGACGACCAGAAGGCGCATGTTCGATGGTTCCTTGACGCGATTCCACGTCGATGCCATCGGCCTTTCGAACGCCGGTTACAAATGCATTGTCATCGGCACCGCAACGGTCCGCAGGTCACTGGTTTATGAGGGTCGAACGCGGTTCCAGTACCGTATAATCGGGCAGGCCGGGGATCGTATCGACCCAGAAGTCGTCGGGCTGACATCCGGCAACCGGCGTCGACCGCAGGAAGGCTGCCGGATCGCACAGAACGGCGAGACAGTCCGCGAACAAGGGCGCTTCGGGGGGGCCAATCGTTTCGTGGACCATCTCGTCGGTCGTTTCGCCATCCTCGAGCAAATGCGCCCGGGCTGCCGACCATAGGGCAATGCCATCCTCCAGCACGAACGTCAGCGTCACGCGGAACTGCGGCTGGGGACCGACGCTGTGGCGCGAACCGTCCCGCGTGCTGTCGAACGTCTTTCGATAAAAAGCGTACATAGCGTACTTCCTACCAGAACAGGCCGTGCAACGACGCCTTCTTGTATTAAGGTCAGCATGGGTTGCCTATATAGCAGAAACACGGTGCGTTATGCGCCCTATTGCAGCGCGTAACCCTGCAGCACCGCGGGATCCGCACGACCGTGCGCAAGAACCAGACACAGTTCGGCGAATAACCGATCCCACAAGGTGCAAGGTATCGACAGCGGTTGCCCGCGCTGATGGGTATCGATCTCGATCCGGCTGACCGGATCGACTTCGAGCCGCAGGGTAGCCCTCCATGTCCCGAAGATCCGTTCGTCGGGAAGCAAGCCCGGAACCGCGAGCCGCGCCGCCATGACGAACCCCCACAGCACTTCAGCCCCGTAGAGATCGAGCGTCGCCTGAGGCTGACCGGCTACGTCGGGGCGTTGCACGACGATCCGTGCGCCGGTCGGATGCCGCTCGGCGCGCAACCGCAGGCGCGCCCCTAGCGCATCGATGATCTCGCGGACCCTGGGAAGACCATCGTTCTGCATATCGGTATCTTAAACGGTTGCATCTTGGTTCGGGCGCACGTCCCCGGCTAAATGGGCGTTACACGGCGTCAGAACGGAAACAGCGCATCGTAGATCTGCTGGCCCCAGCGCGCCTGCTGCGCATCCGACAATTGCCCGCGTCCGCCATAGCTGATCCGCGCCTCGGCGATTTGCGAATGGAGCACAGAATTGTCGCGCGCGATGTCCTGCGGGCGGACGATGCCGGTGACAATCAGTTCGCGCAGCTCGTTGTTGACGCGCACTTCCTGCCGCCCGCGCACGGTCAAATTGCCGTTGGGCAGGACGTCGGTGACGATCGCGGACATCGTCATGCTGATCGTCTCCGACCGACTGATGCTGCCGCCGCCCGCGGATTGCGAATTGCTGTTGGTGGTCGCCAGATTGGTCGGGTCGAGGCTCTTGGGCAGCAACGTCTGGAGGCCCAACAGGCTGCCGATGCTCGCATTCTCTGATCCGGTGCGGTTGCGGGTGGTATTGTTGCCGACTTCGGCCTTGTCGGCGATGTTGATGCGGATCGTCAGGATGTCCCCCGTCCGCGTCGCGCGCTGGTCCGCCAGGAACGCGGCGCTGCCGGCGCGGAACAGCGAGGCGGTCATCGGGCGGGCGGGCGTGGCGGCATAGGCCATGCCCGGCGTCCGCGCCTCCCGCCGGAGCGTCGCACCCGCCTGCCCTAGCGACGGTTCAGCGGCAATGTTGGTGGTTGCTTCGGTCGGCGACATTTTCGGCGCCTTGCCGATCGTCTGTAGCCGCCCGACCGCGCCGCAGCCCGATAGCAGCAATGCGCCGCCCGCGAGCGCAAAGATGGTCTTCATTGCACATATCCCCTGTTGGAAGGTCCTCGAGGCCCTCACCTCAACGGGCAAGGGAGTCGTTCTTGCTCAATCGTTTACGGCCCAACCAGCACCAGCCCGCTCGCCGCCGCGACGCCGTCCAGCGTCCGCGCGGTCGCTGCCGCGACGACGCGGACCGGCGCGCCCGAGCCTGCACTCGCGAGCGCACGGCCGCTGGTGGTGATGAGCAGGCCGCGGCTGCGATAGGCGATCAGCACGGGTTCGCCGCGGCGGACGAGGCGGGGCGTGACCACGTCGGTGATCCGCACGACGCTGCCAGGGGCGAGGCCGCGGGTCGCCTCCTTGCCGATCGCGTCGGCGGGCTGGATCGCGCCACGGGCTTGGCCGAGTGCGCGGTCTTCGTATGTAAAGTCCTCTGCGGACAGGATATTCCCCTGCGCGACGGGATGCGCCAGTACCGCGACCGACACCATCGCGGGACGCACCACAGGGACCACGCCCTGCGCCACCACCGGGCCTGCGAGCGCACCCAGCAGCAGCAGTGCCGCCACCCGCGCGCTCATCGCAGTTGGCTCGTCGTCGCGAGCATCTCGTCCGCGGTCTTCACGACGCGGCTATTCATCTCATAGGCACGCTGCGCGGTGATCAGTGCGGTGATCTCGGACACCGGATTGACGTTGGACGCCTCGATGAAGCCCTGCTGGATCGTCCCGAACCCCGGCTCGCCCGGATTGGCGAGCGTCGCCTGCCCCGAGGATGCGGTTTCGAGGAACATGTTCCCGCCCTGCGCTTCGAGCCCACCTTCGTTGACGAAAGTTGCGAGCTGCAACTGCCCGACCGTCTGCAGATCGGGCTGCCCTGCGAGCTTCACCTGCACCAGCCCGGTCTTGGACACGCTGACGTCGACCGCCTCGGGCGGCACGGTGATCCCAGGCTCGACCGGCAGGCCATCCGCCGTCACGAGCTGCCCCTGATCGGACAGCTGGAACGAGCCGTCGCGAGTGTAACCCGTCTCGCCCGAAGGCAAGGTGACGGGGAAATACCCGCGCCCCTGCACGGCCACGTCATAGCGATTGTCGGTCTGCGTCAGCGCGCCCTGCGTCGCGATGCGGTACACCCCGCCGGTCTTGACGCCCGCGCCGATCTGGATCCCGGTCGGCACGCGATTGTCGCCGCCCGCCGCCGCACCGGGGCGCGACACCTGTTCGTACAGCAGGTCCTGGAATTCGGCGCGCTGCCGCTTGAATGCGGTGGTGTTCATGTTGGCGATGTTGTTCGAGATGACATCGACGTTGGTCTGCTGCGCGAGCATTCCAGTGCCGGCAATCGATAGGGAACGCATATTGGTCTCCTGAT
>Ga0265780_10010096_pt1 | contig 11278 bp, 13 predicted proteins | sample P1T30metagenome_FD_192432 | JGI IMG/M metagenome (GOLD analysis project Ga0265780, IMG submission 192432) | Plant litter microbial communities from East Loma Ridge, Irvine, California - P1 T30 | ecosystem: Environmental > Terrestrial > Plant litter > Unclassified | place: USA: California... | reverse complement strand
GTGATACATGAGTGCATTTGATAAGTTGCTGCATATGTATGCTCCGTAACTCCGTCACCCAATCATACACTTTTAACAACCACACCCACCCCACCCATCGCGCCATCACTTCTCCTCCGTATGAACATGATACCTCTCACAAAAGTCCCTGTTCATCCCCGCAATCCACGTCTGCTTATGACTCGCCGTGCCGGGCGCTCTCTTCGCATCCCTCAACTTGACCAACACATCCACCAAGAAATCCTTCGGCAACTTCGCCTGATCCTCTTTCAGCGTCTTAAAGCCCCACGTCTCCGCCACGATATCGACCAAGAACCGTCTCAGCGGACTATCGGGCCTCGTGCGGACATACACAGCCCTCGCCTGCGTAATCGCCACGGCCCAATCCTGCACATTTTTCTGAAAAAAAAGCGTCATGGCCGCATTCTGCAGCTGCTGCATGCCATTATCGTTGGCGAAGAAGTACAGCTGCAAGATCGCACCGTCGTCGAACGGGATCTTGCCGTCGGCGGTGGCGCCCGGCGCCCAGAATTTGCTGGTGTACAGCCAGTACTTGACCGTCTCGAAGACGGTGGGATCGACGTCGAGCAGGGCGAGCGTCTTGGATCGGGTTCGTGCGGTGCCGAGGAGCATCGAGGTGAAGACGGTTGAATGGTGCGCTAGGAGGCCTTGGTGGATGGAATACTCTTTTATGTGAGGGGCGCGGCCTACGCGGACGGTGACAAGGTCGTCAAAGGAGCCACTGTGCTTGTTAGCTTGGTGTTTTGGTATGCATGAGGTGGTGAGACTCACGCGGGAGGTACGCCATTTGTGTGCTTGCACTCTGCGTGTTCGAGCGGGTGCGGCTGATTTGCGGTGGGCTCAGCTTTCATATTTCGCGCTGGCTTCTTGTCTCGTGGAGGAATTAGAAGATCGCTTTCGGAATTATGAAAGGGTTGGGAGGGATCGTCGAATCAGACGGGAAGTCAGAGTCGCCCACTAGATGACATCCATCCCGTTGTCCTCGTGTCATTGATGCTTGGAATGGGAAGGCGTGGCGTGGGTAGTATGGTAGGACATTTGAAGAGCCTTCGTTCAAAATCAGGTGAAAGGAAACAGTAACAGCCATCGTGCCTTCCTCCAATCGCTGTGCCAAGAGCACCCAACCAGCTGGTCAAACAAACATTGGCACGTGGCATGGAAGCCGCGCTGTCAATGGCAGGTGCATACGACTCTCTAGAGGGGGATCGCACATCATGTTCGTCAGTGAGCTGGGCGAAGCGCCTACAGGCTACTCGGTCACAAGTGAAGGTCATATTGTTGAATGACGTGAAAGAGGGGCTAAAGATTTGGAGAAACGACCAAGAAAGATGGGCAAGGAAATTAGTATGAGAAGCATAGCATAAGCTTTCCTGACATGTACTCATATCATGATCTGCATGGGCTCTGTTCTATGTCTCTTATTGGACCGTGGTACCGTCCATGCCGGTCCGTAATCTTGATTCGTTATGCTCATATAGCCATGTCCGCCTCATCACTTGCTTCGCCCGCTTAATCCTTCTTCAGCGGCGTGAACGTCTCCGCTATGCCCTCCTTCGTGATGATCATCATCTGCAGGCCGTCACCGACCTCGATATGCCTCTCGACCGCGCTCGTGAACGCATCCCGCACCAAGTCCTCGACGTGGTCTTGCGATAGTGGCTCTATCTTCTTCTGCTTCAGGTCGTGCCCAGTTCCGCTGCCTGGCTCGTACATGTTCTTGAAGTTGACCTGGTTGTCCAAGAAGGGCATGATGAGCGACGCCGCTGCACCAGCTGCCCTGCATTGCTCTCGCTCGTAGCTGCCGACCGGGTCGTAGGAGTATAGCGCACCGGTGCCGTTCTCGTCGAGGCCACCCAGAATGGCGTGGACGTAGTATGGGAAGAATCGCTTGTTGTAGAGTATATGGCTGAGTCGTTGTGCGCATGCGGCGACAGACATGGGCTTGCCGTGCTGGTACTTGTACATCTTAACGATGGTGTCGAGACGCTCCTTCAACGCATCGCCGTCTGCTGCGAAACCGACCACCGACAGCACTATCCTGGCGCCCTTGTTCTCCGGTCCCTCGCCGCCGATCTTGAAGAGCTTTGGTGCATATCGTGTGTTGATGTTGTAACCGGAAGTGGAACGAGTATCGCCCGCGAGGATGGCGAAGTCAGCACCCGAGATGCCCAGTGTTGAACCACCGTTGTCGGTGTAGCTAGGGCGAGTTAGTGGAGGTAATTTGAGGGATTGTGAGGCTATCATACGGGTAGAAGCCGTGTTGTCGCTCGCCTGATGGTGCAGCTGTGGGGGTTTGCTTGAACGAGTACCCTGGACCGCCTTGCGGAGGTGCTCCGGAGAAGATTGCGGACATTGTGGGATGAAGTGAAGCTCTTTGCTGGTTGCGGGCTTAATTAGAAGGCCTGGATGTCGAATTCGAGTGAGATTGGAAGGTAAAGTGGCGGGGGTGCTCGCTGGCGGTGTTGATGGAGCTCACGTTGACGCGGAGCTCTGAAGCCTACCAATGCCAAGCAATGGCCCGAGCTCCATGACTACGCGGTGATCAGGGCAACATGGTAACCTAACCTAAATCCAGAACAGTGAATCTATAGCTTAGCAATAATTCTTAAATTTCTCGATCTATGTCTGTACTCATAGATCCCCATTCCCTGCCCAAAACTGTCCTCCAAGGAAATTCCTCCCTAAACCCCAACATCTCCCTAATCTTCCTGTTCCTAACTGGCGCCTCCCTCCTCCCCATCTCATCCACAAACTCCGCCCTCTGACCCAAATCCTTCAGCCTCTCCACCGTACTCCCCTCCCCATCAAACACACTCTCATCATTCACCGCATTAAACACCTGAAACCCCAACCCACTCGTCCTTATGCCACAATCCACCATGTTCCCCAAATCCCTCGCATCCGTATAACTCCACGCATGCGCCTTGAAATCCCCGGGCCGACTCGAGTACGCCTCAAACTTCCGCGTGTGGTTTTCAGGCTCAATCACCGCGCCGATCCTCAGGCAGTAAATATCTACGCCCTTGAAGCGCTTCGCGAAACTAGCTGCTATGCGCTCCATGCAGACTTTGCTCGTGGCGTACACATCCATGGGCTCCGTTGGTGATGTTTCAGTCAGCGGGAAGTGCGGGTAGTCGATGTCGCCTTCGGCATATGTGACGCCGTAGGTGGTGATGGATGACGCGAGGATGATCTTCTTGATGCCGAGTTTGCAGGCAGATTCGATGATGTTGTAGGAGCTCATGGTGTTGATGCGGAAGGTCTCGTTGTCGGGGAGGCGCATGGGTTGGGGTATGCCTGGGGACGAAATTAGATGGCACATATGCTAGAGAATGGAGATGGATGTACCGGCAAAGTGTACGACCGCATCTGGGGTTCGGATTTCATCTGTGAATGGCTCGCCGATGCGGAAGTGGCATGATAGGCTGTTGAAGGCTTGGGCGCCGTCTGTGAGGTCGGCTTTCAAGGTGTGGACGTTTGGATTGTCCAGTGGTACGGTATCGACATTGAGTATCTCATGTCCGTATGAAAGCAGCTTCTCAATGACATGACGTCCTGCCACTCCAGAACCGCCTGTAAAGACTATCCTCTTGCCCGACTTGAGTGTAGACATGGTTGCGGATTCGGCAGTGTTTGGAGTATATCAATGATGGAAAAGCTCAAGGTGGTAGCGTAGGATCCAACAACTCAAACATCTGAACATACCCCGGTGTTCTTAAGCTCTGTTACACCTGTGTCTAGGTGGAGACTACCCCGCTCTTCGGAGACTGGTTCGGTGCTATGTTGCTAGCCTATGGTCATTACCCACGAACCAGACTTGCTGACACAGGTCACAGCGATGCACGCTCACACTTCATGCACCTGGTGTTGGATCTGTCAACCGTGATCGGTACATTCATTCATGTCTATCATGTAGTAGCTGGCATAGACGCTTACTGACGCCGATCTGCCAATTCATTCCACCCGATTCAGAGGGTCGAGAGGCCTATGCGGTCTGAGTTCCGTATCCTCTGATCCTGTCTGCGAAGGCCCAGCTCTGGTTCTCCAACTGAACGTTCTCATCCAGAGTGACACCATCCTTTGTAATGACCGCAATGGAGTACTTGTCCATACTTCTTGCGTCTCTGTAGAAGAGAACCTTCATGCACTCCTTGATCTTCTCTACGGCCTGCTCCTTTGTGACCTTCTCTACTGACGCCTCATCCGGTAGTATCGTCCTCAGGATTGGCTGGGCGAGATGTGCTCCGAAGCCAGTGGCTAATGACGGAGATGAGAAAGTAGTGCCTAGCAGATCCGCGCTTGCAAGGAAAGGCTTCGACTCGCCGTCCATACCAGCAATGAGCAGATGGTTCCAGAGCGGGTCGAACTTGGATCGGCGGTTGTACATGACTTTGGCGAGATATGTGTGGAGGTTCTTCGCGTTCAGAGCGGTGTCGTTCGACGAGTAGGTTTCGCGGATATCGAGAGAGTTGAGGAGGCGGTCGAGGTACTGCATGTCCGAGACATCGCCGCCGAAGCCGACCACTACCTCATCGTTGAACTTCCGTAGACGCTTGACGTCGGTGAAGCGGGCAAGCGAGCCGTATGATGCTATACAACCCGGTCAGTAAAGTTGTTCCCATAATTGAGACATGCCATGGGCGCTCATACCCAAGTTGTCCGCCGCGATGACCACGCCATCCTTGAACTTCGCCGCGAGCACTGAGGTACCGGTGACAATGGGGCTCTGGGTGTGCTGGTTCGGGCCAGCGGTTTGGAAGTGTGAGGGGTCGTACGCGCCGTAGACATCATCTCTGGGCTGGTACAAATCAGCATTGGTCGTGTTTGGCTCATTCGCGGTGACATACACGGCCCCAAGCTTGCGGAAGGTGGTTCATGATGGCGACTGTGAGGGTATCTGGTGGATTGTATGGGTTGTTTTGGGGCTCCGCTTGATGTCGAGATCGAGAGTGGGGTTGGCGGGTGAGGTTGGTGTTTCCGGCGATGCGTAGGCAGCTGGTGGTTGCGAAGCTCTTGCCAAGACATACGGGGTCCAAGCTCCCGGTGATTGACACAACTTGGACATGCCCTTGCAAGTTCTCACATGTTCACAAAATGTTAGGAATAAACTACGAGAGCAGTGATGAGGAAGACGCAATTCCTACAACCAAGACAGATGTAAGTCCTGAAGATGCCTACGAAGGACGTCGATAGCTACTAATATTGAGTTGACGAATGCTCTTCCAGAGAATGCGCCTGCACCGCTCCTCGAACCGACACCTCTCGAGCAGCCTGCAGCTGCCACAGGTCCAGTCAATGGTCCTTCGCAAGGGCCGACCGTGTCCCCACCTCCTCAAGATGATGCCATAACCGAGGCGCCCCCGGGTTCTCCATACACCTTCAACCGCGCCATAGTACAGAATCTTACCTTACCTACTGTGCCTAATTTCGATATACCGCCCTCGCCGCCAGGATCGCCACCACAGAGAGCAACAAAGAAGTTTGCGCAATTCTTAGATCTCAAGAGCAAGGGTCAGCACTTCAATCAGCGGCTGGAGGGCTCTTCAGTCCTACGAGACCCAGGACATTTGCGCCGGTTGCTAGAATTTGCTGGCATCAAAGAGGAAGAGCAATATGCCTCGGCGCTTTCTGAGCATATTGCGCTCCCAGTCGTATTCCCAGATTGGGCATATGCAGAAGAGTTGAAGGCTTCTCAGAAACAGATTCTCAAGGCAAGAGAGCAGCAAAAGGCCAAAGCGCCGCGCGAGGCTGTCGACTTTGTGTCTGCGACCAAATCCGGGACATCAAGCGGAGCAGGTACTCCATCTGCGAAAGCCTCACGTCAAAGCATCGCCGGAAAGATAGCAAGTGCGGACCAAGATCAGGCTAATGGTGCATCGTCAAATATGGCAGACAAGCGAAAAGAGCTGGAGCATCGAAGTCGAGATAATTCGCAGTCCAGGAGCAGATGGCGAAGCAGATCAAGATCACCTAAACGACGGCGGTCGAAGTCGAGAGACAGACGATAACGATCAGTGAACTTGAGCAGCAGTCGTCCATCACTTCTCAGGCCGAATTGTTCCTGCGTCTCCACCTGTCTCAGCCCAGAAATCTTTCACGTGAAAGCTCACGAATCTATGGTTCGCTCAAATCTAAAACAAACTTACCGAAGAATTCAAAATCTAATGTCTCAATTTGCAATATACAATCTCTTACCTCGTTGTTGATTGCGGCCAGTAGCCGATAAAGTTCATGATGGGCGATCGACCGTTACATCTTCCCCACTCGGCGATGCCTCGGCTCGTCGGCTAGTGCTCCAGCTGTGAGATCATCGACCATTTCAGCTCACCTGCATCTCTTGTCACTCTCTGTTTGCATGAAGAATAATCCATACGTCGGATTCATCTAACCAAAATGGCACAACCAAAGATCACCCTTTATGTTGACATTGTCTCTCCCTTCGCTTACATCGCCTTCTACATCCTCAAAGTACACAACCCACTTGTTACACAAACAACGTGACTAACTAGGGTACAAGAACTCCCCAGTCTTCAAACAGTGCGAAATCACATATGTTCCGATCTTCCTCGGAGGACTCATGAAAGCATGCGGTAACACACCACCGCTCCACATCAAAAGTAAGAATTCATCCCTCTCTTGATCTCCATCCCTTGATCTCACACCCCCAAGACAAAGACAAATGGATCGACGCCGAGCGTCTTCGCTGGTGCAAATACTTTAACATCTCCATGTCTCAAAACACCCCTCCTGGCTTCCCCATCAACACAATCGCCATCCAACGCGCCCTGGCCTCCTTGGAAATCTCCCATCCCCAGTCTATGCCACAGGCAATCGGCCTGTTCTGGGAGAACTTCTGGGTCCATTACAATGAGCCCATGAAGCCGGAGAATCTGAGCGCCATTGTGAGGACGATTGTTGGGAGTGAGGAGGTGGCAAAGAAAGTGCTTGAGAGCACGAAGAGCGAGGAGGTCAAGAAGAGATTGAGCGAGAATACGGATCGGGCGTTTAAAGAGGGGGCTTTTGGGTTGCCGTGGTTTGAGGCGACGAATGCGAAGGGCGAGACGGAGGGGTTCTGGGGTGTGGATCACATGGGGCAGATGTGTGATCATTTGGGGCTGGAGAGGCCGAGTGGGAAGGGCTGGAAAGCTTTGTTGTAAGCTGCAGGCTAAGAAAAGTTGACACGTGTTATTAGTTTTCAGATCTGTGTTCAGTACTACTTGTCTACGTTATTGTTACTTCTTCAGCTGCGTCAAGGACTGAAGTGCGTTAGGATCTCCTGCAAATGCGGCTACCTCAACGGTTACTTCCTGGGTCTCCAGGACAAATTTGCCTTCCTTCCATCTTTGTAGCGGTCGAAGGGATGCACTGATATCTGCAGTCTTCGATTCACCAACTTCCAAATCGACAGGCGCAAAGCCTAGCAGAACCCTCCTGGGGAAGTCAGGTTGCTCATAAACCCCATACACCTGCGCGATGAATCTACCTGCCCGACCGCCAGTATTCTTAACGCTAACCTTAACATCCAGAAATTCATTGCCCATATCTGGAGTGCCTACGTGCAAGTCAGATATCGTAAACGTGGTATAAGACAACCCGAATCCAGACGGAAACACAGCCTCGACACCCAGCTTATCCAACAGGTGCTGCCCATGCCATCGGTCATACGTGATCGTCTTCGCGTTCATGTCAAAGTATGGCAGGTGCTCCTCAGATTTCGGAACGCTGAACGGCAACCGACCGCTCGGATTCATTCGACCAAGGAGCACGTCAGCCAGAGCGTGGCCGCCTTCTGATCCCGCATACCAGCCCATGAGTATTGCTGGTACCTTATCTTTCCACTCCTCGATGATGACGGCACCCGCAGCGACAATGACGACGACTGTACGTGGGTTCGCTGCCGTGACGGCCTCTATCAGGGCAACATCAGATGGCCGCAGATGGAGAGATTTGCGATCTCCACCTGCGCCGGCCTCTGCAATGCTTCCCGGCTTGGTCAGGTCTGAGGAAGTTCCCCCTTGGCCGCTCAATACGCCGATGATATGTGAGACGTCGCCATCCTCTGGTGTAGGTGGGGGAAATAGGGATGCTACACCAGAATCGTGGTTGGGAATCATGTATTCTCCCTCGTCGTGATAGTCATAGCCAACGATACAGATTGCAACATCGGCTTTGGACGCTGCGTCTTTTGCTTTGTCTGCGGAATCCGTATCTTCGAGAACGATGCTGGCATTGACCAATGCTGCCTTTAGCCCTTCGTAAGGAGTCACCACGTGTGGCGGTACGACTTGTGAAGATCCGTGGTCGCCCGTGTTTGCTACGGTGGCAAGACGGCCGACTAACGCGACGGAACTGATCTTTGGGCCTTGTAGCGGCAGAATTACTGAACTTCCAACATGATCGTTCTTAAGAAGGACCATAGAGCGCTGAGCAGCTTCGCGCGCAAGTGCTCGATGCTCATCGCAAAAGACCACCGACTTGTCTGGGGTTGGTGTCTTCAGCCCTGCTACGAAGTCAAGTTGCTTCGAGAGTATTCTGGTACAAGCCTTGGCTACATCCTCCTAGTCAAGCTCGCCGGACTGCAAGGCTTTCTCAAGATGCATGGCGCGCTGCTGCGAAAAGGGTGCTTCGACATCGAGACCGTTCTTGACGGACAGTGGCGCATCCCGGAAACCGAACACAAAGTCCGACATCGTGAAGCCATCAAATCTCCAGTCGTCCCGGAGAATCTCGATAAGCAGTTTGCGGTTTTGACCGCACCATTCGCCGTTAATAGCGTTGTATGCAGACATCACTGAGGCAACCCCGCCTTCCACGATCCTCCGGAAATGTGGCAAGTATACCTCATGGAGGACATCATCAGCAACCTGAATATCGACCTGGAAGCGGGCGTTTTCCATAGAGTTTAATGCAAAGTGCTTGACACAAGCCATGATCTGCTCTTGCACGCCCTGCGCGAGTGCTAGTCCAAACTCCCCAAGTAGCAAAGGGTCGTCGCTGTATGTCTCTTGGATACGCCCCCAAGCCGGGTGCCTGGGGAGGTTGACGCATACACCAGCGTAGAAATTGGCGCCCTGAGCCCTGCCTTCTTTGCCGATGGCACGGCCGATTCGTCGTTCCAGGTCGACGTCCCATGTTGCACCTCTTGCCATCGAGACTGGGAAAGCGGTAGAGTTTCCCACGACGATACCGCAGGGGCCGTCTGAGAACCTCACACCCGGCACCCCTAGACGGTCGATCGTGCCCATTGAATAAGGTACGCTGTTATAGCGACCCGCCAACATCGAAGTGAGGCCAGTCCAGAAGCGCTCATCGCCGTCGAGCAGCAAAAGTCGTTCTGATCTCGTGAGAGATTTCAGAAGTCTCTGCGTAGTGTCTGAAAGGGAAGAGCCGTTTTTGACGGCACTGACACCGTCTTGGAATGTGTATGCGGCCTGCTGCGGGATTGCGTCCGCCATTGTATGTGAATGTTGTGTGAGTTGGATGTTCAAGATGTTGTCTGTAAAAGTGAAATTATCATACAATGCTTCTCGAACATAGTATATATTTACGCCAACTAGTGCGGATTCACAGTACCGAGTATCCGATGGGAATGGGAGGAGACCGTATACCGTGTTCCGCTGAACGGATACTGCTAGGGAGCGGAAACCGCGCCACTGCAGGGGTGACCGGGTTAATCCCGCCTCCACGATGCTTGATAGGTAGACGTAAAGATGCGTAAGCTGTTTGAGCCAGTTCTACAGAGGGACTCTTGTCAGAGTGTGTCCGGAACATGCCGGCCATTCTGGCAATACGCCCCGGTATACGGTCGGTATTACCTCCCCGAAACCTCGCGATCCTACTCAGCGCAAGTATCCGGCTTCCGTGGCTCGATGAGCTTGAAGTTATTCACCTCTTTTAGGCGTCCTGCGTCTTCGATATTTCCCTAAAATCATCTTGCGGGGTCGGGCTGAGCTCCTTGGGTTTTCTGGGCATGAGGAGACTACATGTAGTCCAACGCGATCGACTGCTTGTACTTGGTCAGCCAAGATGCGATATTAACCGGCGCCAGCTGAATTATACATTGCGATATGTACCTACTGCAGGCAATCACTCACAATGGAAAGCAAATATGGGCTACCAACAGGCTGAGGCCGTCCACAGGGTTCTGCTATCATCGACGCCTAACTATCATGTAAAGCTTCACGATGCAAGAAAAGCTACTCGTTATATCTTATCCACTTTTTGTCTTAGTCGACGACATGTAATAGGTCGTGAGGTGAAATCGACGTCTCTCCACATTTCCACATTGGGTTAGTCCGGTCCTTCCTCAACTTCAACTCGTTTGACCTTCACTTACTCTTTACCATCCATCTACACTGTGGTGTGCGCCACCATACGTATCACAATATAGTGTCTTTCTCGTTCTGACCGACTTGCTGTAGCAGTAATGCACCTCCCAAGATGGTCTCGGAACCCCTTATACTCTCGAGGTCTGCTCTACCTTTACCATGCTGTGCCGCTAAAGTGAAGACATTCCTGCATCAAAAGGCATGTCTATTGTGACTTCAAGTATCAAGCATGATGGAAAGTCGACAAGTCCTAGGAGGTGGGTGTGTCGTGCTCCAGTGACACGACCCTTGTTCCGTTTGTCGACAATGTTCGTCCCATCCTCTCTGCTATTTTGGGTCACCTTGGAGCACGCGAAAATATTTTCATCCGGACTTACACATCCAAGGCATGTATGAAGTAATCATCCGCGTTTGCACTTACGGTCACCAGCCTATCTGTTGCATTGCACTCTGCGGTGCTCTTAGACCTTTCACTTCTAGGTCTCCAAGGCAACAACCAGTTGTTGTCTGTGAAAACTAAGCTTGCGCGTCGATGCGCCGCACCTCTAGTATAAACCACACGCCCGGAGCTCTTCTACACTTCTAACCTCTAACACCCCACCCTCTACTGCCACAGCGCAACCCACAACCTTAAACTCCTGGACTTGGCCTCAAATCATGGATGCCTATCGACAGCACGAACTACCGGAGACGGTCAAACGCTATAAGCAGTATACCGACGCATTCCAAGGATGGCTGATGAAGACAGCTGTTCAGCGTGGCGTAGAGAGTGCCGCACAGATAGCTGAGCAAGCTAGGACAAAAAAGAAGGGGAAGAAAGCCTACAAGATGTCGGCGGCACAACAGCAGATCCTGGTCGATGGTATCGCTAGCTCAAAAGAGCCACTCGTCGACACTTCCGGACTACGAGACTTGCAAGACGCCATTCG
>Ga0265780_10010095_pt1 | contig 11278 bp, 11 predicted proteins | sample P1T30metagenome_FD_192432 | JGI IMG/M metagenome (GOLD analysis project Ga0265780, IMG submission 192432) | Plant litter microbial communities from East Loma Ridge, Irvine, California - P1 T30 | ecosystem: Environmental > Terrestrial > Plant litter > Unclassified | place: USA: California... | reverse complement strand
CAATGCGTTGATTGTGCTCCTTGAGGCTATCAGGAGTGCGGTGTCGCCACCGAGGGGACACGCATTGACGTCGGCGCCCCGATCCAGCAGTAGTTGTACCACGGGGAATGAGCCGCATGCGCATGCTTGCTGAAGTGCACTGCTGCAACGTCCCGACTGTGCATTGATGTTCGCGCCGCGATCCAGCAACAGTGTGACTGTGTCGAGGTGGCCCGCTCCTGCAGCTAGAGCGAGTGCGCGCCTGTGTTCTGAGCTCGGTGCTTTGATGTCAGCACCTCTGTCTAGCAATAGCTTTACTATTTCCACGTGGCCGTTTCTCGCGGCTGCATGAAGGGCATTGCCTCTGTCCTTGTACTGAGCATTCGGATCTGCCCCTTTGTTCAGGATCATGGTCGCTATTGCCGTATTGCCAGAATTGGATGCGACATACAGTGCATGGCCAACGTTAACATTAGCTCCCCTGGCGAGTAGTAGAGCTACCATGGCTTGGTTTGCGGCTGTACAAGCTGCCTGTAACGCATTGATGCCCCAGCTCGTGACTTGGTCAATTTCGGCGCCCCTATCGAGCAGAAGCTCTACTGTTTGTTGATGACCTTCGAAGGCAGCCTCATAGAGCGGACCACAGATGTGATGCCCACCACACGGTCTTTGTTGATCCTTGGTCGCACCATGATCAAGCAACAATTTGACGACCTTGGTGTGACCATTACTCGAAGCTGCGATCAGCGCATTGTAAGTTTCAATCATCTGGCCCTGACACTCGGCGTCCACGTTGGCTCCCTCACCTAGTAACCACTCAGCCATATCAGCATGCCCGTGTTCCGCTGCAACCACCAACGGCGTTCGATTCATGATATCTCTTGCTTCAATTGAGGTAAGACGGTCTTCTGTCGCAGTCGCGAGGTTTTGAGCAATCTCAACAATTCCAAGGCGTGCCGCGGCATGCAACGCTGTCGACTTGCTCACGTGAAACTGATACGGCCCTCTACTTTCCTGCACTTGTGTAGCACAAGTTACCAGACCCGTATGCATGAGGAATCTCGTGACTACATTGACTATCGCTTGGGCCTCGACAGCTCTAGCATGTTCGCCCCAATGGTTGGCTGCATAGCTAAGGAGGTGGTTGTCTTCAAGCCTATCTTGCAAGTCATGAGGAGTCTCGCACTCACCAACCTTGAAAACATCGAAAGAAAGATAGTCAAGGCATGTCGTGATAATCAGTAGCTGTGGAGCCGGGGCCCATGTCATGCTAGCGGCTTCGAGGTACTTTTGCGTGGTGTAGTGTCGGAGCCGTACGATATCTTGCTTCTCATCAAAAACAACGAAACCGGCGCATAAAGCGAGAAGGTCCTCGACCTCTAAGACATTGTCGGGATCGAGCTCTGTGCCGCCGGACTCTACTGCCACGGCACAGCATAACTCCGCAGTCGAGAGAGGCCTTGTTGCAAAAGTAATCCATGTCAGGATTTTCCTAGCTGAGGGATGATGTTCCATGTTTTTGAGAATTCTGGTGTAGGCCTTGTCCAGCGCCTTCGAATCACTTGAGAACTGTGAAAGCGTGATCTTGATCTCTTTCACAGTTCTGTTCTTGCAGAGCTCTTCTGTGTGCAGTTGAGCGAGAAGAAACCTGAAATGTGACGTCAGTTTGCAGCCTAGATAACAGAACTAGAGACGCATACATGCCATCCGCCACATCGGCGATCGTGTCTTGCACTGTGGTCTCCAGAGCAGGACTACGCTGAATACACCTAGGCAAGTGCACCATTTGGCCGACAACAAAGCGTCGGAAATCCGCTTTGGTGGCCTGGATTTCAAGTTGTAAGGAATCTCGAAAGGTGTCCACTATCTCTGGTATGAAACGCGAAGTTGCCATTAGCCGGACATCTCGTCCGCGCCGAATGGTGTCAAGTTCGGCGAGAACCTCGCGTCGTGTGCCATCTTGCATCTCATCTAAAGCGTCTATGACGAGGTAAACAGTTGTATAGCAGCTGAAGACGTCTCTGAGGATGCTCAACATATGTTCGTCCTCCAATCTGCATCCCTCTTGGTCCGCGTGGAGCTGGAGTAGTCGTACGAAAGGCTCGGTGTTCGGCTGCAACAGTTGCTTGAGTATGGCTGCTTGCATATCAATACTATGTAGGTCCTATTTGTAGCTGCAGTACACATAAGCAACGCCAATTATGGCAATGGGTTGGCCTTTCAACAGGTCCTCGATTGCGATGGCGGCGATCATACTTTTGCCTGCACCTGGAGTTCCAGGGCAAAATAGTGTTGCGTTGGGATCTTGATGCCATCTCTTCACTTGGGTCGAATCCAGGAACCACTGTCCAGTCCCTTTTTGTCTTTTCTTCAGAAAGTCAGATTGCTGAGCAGGAAAGTCGGATTGAGATATCCAGTTGCGAATATTGCGATACTCTGTGTTGTTTTGGCCTGTACGAAGCTTGTCCACTTCAGTCTGTAAGGCTGGTCATTGCGCTTGGAGAGTGTCAGTGTCTTCCTTGATGGCTTGCGACAACTTGCTGGTCCCTGTTAGCAATACAAGCTGAGTGAGTTTCTTTTTTTTTGAAGGCTCACAAGTGGTCCATCTGCAACGCGATGGCTACCAACGTCTTCAATCGCTCCATCCGAACCAGAACAGAAGCGATCTCATCCTTCTTAATCTTCCATAACAGCGCATGGCCGACCTGATGCCATGTTTCGCCATTGGTCATGCGGTTCTGTAGCAGTTCTAGCGCTTGCTTGAATTGGTCGAGCGGTCCATTCTCGACAGCAAGGGCTCGTATAGCTGTGAACCACGATGTATCCGAATCGCCGTTTTCGAGTCGGAATCTAAGGTTCACAAGCAGACTGTGGAGGTTTGAGGCTTCAATCGTGCATTTGGCGCATTCCTTAGAAGCATCTTTGACGTCGTTGAGGTAGCCCAGGACCTTGTTCGAGAGCTGCAGGATGGCGATGATGCTAGCAGTGACGCTGAGCGGATCCATGTCGATATGGAATGACAAACGTGAAGGTGTGCATGAGTGAGGGATGGAGCAAAGAGAATGATAGAGGGGCACCGCAATGAGGGTGCATCAGGCTGAGGACATTCGAGAAGCGAATCAGCCTAAGGGGTTACAGCATCGTGGCTGGACAGACGTGCATATCTGGTGCATGGCACAGCCACCACATGAGGGCTCGGTGTGAGGAACACCGACCAATCGTCAACGAAGACTCAAGGTCAACAGTAACCAGTTGTGATGAATAGAAAGGAGTGAAGAGCATGCGCAATAAACCACCTGCGGGATAGCAGCAAAGACCAAACGAGTGACTTATAAAGGCCAATCAATATCAGGCCAGGCGGATCATCGAGGAGGTGCGCCTCGCAACAGGCACTACTGCACCAAGGCTAAGGAAGCGCGTACAGAGAACAAGCGTACGACGCTGCTATGACGAAACATCGTTGTTCAGTGATGAAGAAGTGAGGGTGTGAGGATGCTTCAGCGATACCAAATGGTACGGTACCGCACGCTAACTAGACCGACACGCTGACTAATCCACCTCATATGGGCAGGAGCACAATATGCCAGGGCCGAACAAGAAAAGAGTGCAAGTCGTACCACGCTATCAATTTTAAACCATGTATTGCCCTAAACGTATGTTCCAGCGCCCAAGATAGTCGTAAGACATGCGATTCTACTGCGCAGTAGGAATGTTCTGACAGACAGCACAAATACACAGAACGACAAGACAAAGGTAGTATTCTTCGATTCTGCATTACACATCTTCGTAATCATATTCGAGAACGCCCGAGAAAATGCTAAGACATGATATCCATCCCATTTGCGCCGCGTATATGCCCACACCATTACATTCTTCCTCACTCATACGAACCGAACCCCTTAGCCAACAATCTACACACTTTCTTCTTACACTTGTTTAACATACGCTGTACACATGTCAGTCAACCAACTCTCCTCGCACCAGTACTCAACAAACAACTTACTCGCATCAATCTGCTTAATCTGCGGCAACGCCAAGCGAATCTTATTCCTATACAACGCCGGCTGCGCCCTCTGCAACGGGTTGCCCTCGAAGTACACCGTCGCCAGCACCTCTTTATCCCTCAGTTCGCGCTCGATTTCCTGGAAACTGCTCAGCTTGCAATTACTCGCCCAGAACTCGGCCAAGTGTGTCAAGCCATTCAGACCGCCGAGATGCTCGATGGGGTTTGCGCTGATGTCGATTACTTCGAGCTTAGTGTTGTGTTCGAGGCCGGAGATCTCGGTGAGGAGGTTGTGGGAGATGTGGAGTTCTTCGAGGTTGGTGAGGGATTCGAGGCCGGAGATTGTGCGGAGGCGGTTGGATTGTATGGAGAGGATGCGCAGGTTTGTGAGTGTGGTGAGGCCCTTGATCTCTGTGAGTTTGTTCTTGCCGAGCCAGAGTTCTTCGAGCTTCGTCAGGGTGCCTAGTCCGCAGATTTCTCGTATACGGTTTGCGCCGAGCTCAATTTGCTTGAGGTTTGTGAGGCTTTCGAGGTTCTCGATTGTGGCGATTTTGTTTTGGACAAAGTAGAGGTCCTTGAGTTTGGTGAGGTGGTTTAGGCGCTTGATGGTCTTGATCTTGTTGAAAGAGAGGTCGAGGGAGGTGAGTTCGGTGAAGGCATCGAGGCCTTTGATGTGTGCTATGAGGTTGTCGTAGAAGTCAACGTCTGTGAGGGTTGGAGCGACCGTGGTGGGTATGTCTATGGTTTCTATTCGGTTCTGGCGAAGACACAACCGCTGCGCATACTGTCAGTATGTCTGCCTGTCGAAGAGCCAGATGATTCAGTACCCTCATTTGCTTGAACCTGTCCAGCCGTAATGACGCCATGTCTGAGATCTTGAGGTGCACCAACTCGATGTCGTCTTCGTCCTCCGGTGTGTCGTCGAGCAGATCCTCGTCTGCTGGCAGCTGTTCTGGAGGCGGCCCTTCATCTTCCGAGTCCTCTGGCTCGCTCTGTATCTCGACATTTGGATCCCTGGGCTCTTCACTCAAAGCGAGCTTATCTACCCTTAGCTTTCCGTCCCAACCCTTGCTATCCCGTGGCTTGTGGTCCTCCATATCTTGGTCGCGTGCCTTGGTGCCGCCGTTCGCGTCGTTGATCGTGGGGGCAAGCTCATCGCCAGGTGGGGCACCGTTTGGTTCGGTCATCGTGCAGTAGATGGGAAGAAAGGTGACGGCGTCTGCAGTGTATATGTCTCGCTGATCGGTAGGCGATGACTGTACGCGGGACAGGCAGCCAAATGAAGTCTCGGATCGTGAACGTGACTGCCTCTGCGATCAGGAGGAAGTTGCGTGGGAAACAGCGTCCGCCAAGCCAGGGTCCATCGGAATGACGACGGCGCCCAAGCTTCAGCATTTCATCGTTCGCGAAACCCCATGTTGGTCTTTGCGTCTGACCATGCACTAATTGCGGAAGCTAATCATCGTGCGTTTGGGGAAGGGATGTCAAAGGCTCTCACTCGGCTCTGAAGAAGGCCATTTGTGGTGTGATCGTTTCGGCACCCAGCACCTGGTTCGGCTCACTCTGGTCATAGAGTGACGAAGCACATCGTCGAAATTGCTTTGGGAGGCATTTTCACCACTAGAACTGCACCGCGCCAAGTCCGTGCATATGCAAAGACTGATCTACAACGGTAGGCTTCGTGAAGAGCTACATGTCAAGCTGAAAGGAAGTTCAGATCGCTCCAAACATACCCAGGCACGAACAATCATTCCTTTGATCAGCAAAACTTCTCGAAATATGTAAAAGTCTCATCGAGTCTTAAACCGTTACCTGTCAGTATCACGAAAGGTAGCACAGCAACTGTCATATTTCTTTTCGTCCATCCAAGCGTGTCAGACTGAAGCTTGTCTTGAACACAAGCAAGGTACCTTTCGGCATTCTTAGCTCGCTACCAGATATGAGCTCTATGAGGCGTCGATGAGGCTCAGAACGATCGCCTGATGCGACTGTCCACCATCTCGACGGGGAATGCGGAACAAGCTAACCTCTGCACACCCTCCAGAGCTTCGATGCTGCGCTCGTGACATTCCATGCAGGCCAGCAACCCCGGACGGTTTCTTTCCGGATGCTGCAAGATCGTCGCGGATGACCTTGGACGTGCGACGGCCCGGCGCAGTGCACTCGCCACAGTGAAACGCACTACAGTTGGCATGTGACAGGTCTGGTAGACTTCGATCTTGACCGTCTGACCTGTAGGAAGCGGAAATCAAGTTGGAGGTCAACAGCCCTCGATACAGTAGGGAGTGTCCATGTTATCGATGTCGGATGAGCAAGGATGTGGCGGCAGAAGCGCAGAAGTCTTACAGTTGATATACTCGCTGATTCGCTGGGTGGCACATCGCTTCCCCATATCAGCGGTTAGCAATGAGTCCGCCCGCAAGCTGTGGCTGCACAGGCTGCACAAGCGGCCTGGTCTTGGGGACGGTCTCGCGTCTTTGCGACGCTGTTTATGAGATGGAGGTATTCGTACCGGACTTCCACTCACTCGATTACGTCCAGGGCATGGCGAAAGGGCTGCGTGATTATCAGCAGCGCGGTCTGCTCTGGATAATGTGTGCTTGGCCTTATTTCCTTGTGTGACGCGCTTGCTCAGCGATGGACTCTTGCGCTGCCATTGGTCGGCTTAGATGGATAACCCACTCGCCCATCTCTGAGTGGACGAGGTGCAGCGTGGAGGTGAATGTACATGGCCAGGCCGTTTGGCCGGCTAGGACAGTTTTGTATTAGAGGCCAAATCAAGCTGCAATTGAGCCACCCATAAAGGCCCCCTGTACCGTGTGGCCGCTCTTGCGCAGCCCCAGTCACTACCATACATACTCGATCTCTGTTTCGCATCTCCATCATTCACTAGAGCCGCATCGCATTCCCAGGCGCATTGTTTTCACGCGTGCAAGAGCCTCCCGTGTCGTCCAGATAGACGCACAGCTAGCCGGTGGAGCCACTGATGACGGTGAAAGGCGGCGCTCTCATTTCCCGCTCGCGTTAGCGAACCAGCCCAGCCGCCTCAGATCCTAACCTCGCTCGCTCGAGACAAGCTCCCCCTACACCGTCCACCGTCGCGCCCTCGAGCAGATCGCCCGTCCACCAGTGCCTCCGACGTCGCGATCGCACCTTCCATCTCGCGCGACTGCGATTGCTATCTGCACAGCTTGTTTACCAACTTGGAAGTAGCGACCGGACACCGCTCAGTCAGCCAGCCAGCCATCGCTTCCTCACCACACGAGGCATTCCACCACGCGACGACGCAAGGAGCTCCCACCTGCAGCACGCCTTGCCCATTGCTACGACCTCGAACTATCGCGCGCTATCTGTTTGAGGTACCCGCCGCGCAGCTATGAGCACCGAGCCCGTGATGCCCGCGCCCGTCACTACCGTGCTGCCGACGACCGACAAGCCGCAGGCCACCATGACCACCCAACAGCCCAACGGCACAGGTATGTGGTGCACCACTGGAGCAATGCATGCTCGAATTCAAGTACTATATACTGACTTCTCCCAGTCGGCCCCCAAAACACAGTCGTTCCACCCCGATCATCGTCCCGCGAGCCGGCCACAGACGAGCAGCGGAGAGCTGCAGGCACAGATGCCGACTCCAAGCAAAAGCAATCGTTTCTCGGCGTCCCCCAAACAGGCGCCGCCTCAGGGTCCACAGACGACCAGACACCTAGCACTGGCCTGAGCGGCGTCACTGCCGCAGACTCGGACAGCATTGGCCGGGGCTCGAAGCACTCCAAGCGCAGCTTCTTGAACAAGCGACGCGCCGGTAGCACCGCCAGCAGCAAGCGTTCCCAGCAGCGCGCTGCCGCCTCCGAGAAGACCAGCCAGCAACCGCCCGTCCCAGCATCGGCACAGCGCGAAGGCTCGACGCGAAGTAAGTCAAAACGATCCGGCGGCCTGCTTTCCTGCCTCCCGTGCTTTGCGCCCAAAGAGCACCAATCCAACGGAGATGCCGCCCCACACGAGAATGTCAAACCGGCTGTGCCAGGCAAGACAAGTCGGACCTCCCAGTCGACTCCGGTGAAGAAGCAGGAGACAAGTGCGGCCGAGTCGAGCACGGCGGACTCGAGCGTTCCCGTCGATGAGAAGGCTGGTGCTGAGACACATGGTGCAGGTGCAGGTGACAAGCCCACCAAGATTGATGGTACAGCTGAGAGGAACTCCCATGAGAACCGCGCCCCAATCATCACGAGAAGTTCTTCTAAGCGGCAACAAGCAGAGCAAACTTCACCCGCCCAGCCTGGCACCCTGCAGCCCGTTCCCATTGACATTCACGTCACGCAACCCACTCCCGGATCGACCCCAACTTTCCCACGGCCGTCAGCTGAGCAATCACGCATAATAGAGGATCAGACCGAGGAGCAGAAGCAGCTTGACACCGACATTGAGATGAAAGATGTACCGCTTTCCACCAACGATGTCCACCAGGAGGGCGAAGACCCCAACGCCGCTGTAGACCCCGATCACCCCAAGGTCGATCTCCCTCCTCCGCCGCCGCTCGAGCAGAGGCAGAACATTGTGCAAAGCCAGACGTCTGAAGCGTCCGAAGCCTCAGAGCCGCAAAAGTACCTGCTTGGCCCAATTGCACCACGATTCAAGGGGAAGAAGTGCTTGGTGCTTGATCTGGACGAGACGCTCGTCCACAGCAGCTTTAAGGTTTGTCATTGTTTTGTTTGAGTACTTGGACACGACGCTGACATCTTCTAGATACTGCATCAGGCCGATTTCACTATCCCCGTCGAGATCGAAGGACAGTATCACAACGTGTATGTGATCAAGCGGCCGGGTGTCGATCAGTTCATGAAGAGAGTGGGCGAGCTGTACGAGGTGGTTGTCTTCACCGCTTCGGTCTCTAAGGTAAGGAGATACTACTTTCGCAAGAGGACGGTAGCTAACAAACACAGTACGGCGACCCATTGCTGGACCAGCTCGACATCCACGGCGTTGTACACCACAGGCTTTTCCGTGAGAGCTGTTACAACCACCAAGGAAACTACGTGAAGGTATGCTCATTCAGACAGCCCGCCTCAGAGCTTCAGCTAACAGCCATAGGATCTCTCGCAAATCGGACGCGACCTCAAAGACACCATCATTATCGACAACTCGCCCACATCGTATATCTTCCACCCCCAGCACGCCGTACCCATTAGCAGTTGGTTCTCAGACGCGCACGACAACGAACTGCTCGACCTGATACCAGTTCTCGAGGATCTCGCCGGCAACCAGGTCAGCGACGTCAGCCTAGTGCTCGACGTAGCGCTCTAGGAGGCGCCGTGATTGCGAAAAGTACGCATGCGTATACCCTGTTTGCTGCGCGGAAAGTCTTATTCTCCCGGTCGACCGCCATAGACCATTGTTTTTGTAATCAGACTTGTAATTTGCATCGAGAGAGCGGAGTGTGCGCTGATGCAGTCGGGCGTTCCGGTAACTCGCAGAAGAAAAGTTGTAATATTGGCATCTACCCATCACACCACACACATACCCCATCCCATCATTCTCCCTAGGCGGAGCGCAATGTCGCCGAGCGTCAGACTATCGATTATGTTTCCTTTGTGCACACTTGAACGTTGAGCTGCATTTCATTGGTGCGTATTGTTTTGTTAGCATTGCTGGCGGGTACAGGCATCGTTTGTCCTCTGTTCCAAACTCCACGACTGGAGCGTGCATTTTGTGTCTTCACTCTTCTCTCACTTTGCGCGTTGAAGGGGAGTGTCATGCGGATATAGCAGAGGGAAAGGGATAGGCAGGCAGTGGAATAAAAATCTCTAATACAAAATCTCCTTGTGCTCGTGAGATCGCTTTACATGCCAAAGTGCAGTACTTGCACGCAATAATAACCGGTGGTACTTACTTGCACCGCGCACATTGCATGACCATGACGTTTGCTCGCTATGTGTGATATCTTGGCGTTCACATGTTAAGCCGTTTTCTTGCATGACTCGCCACTTAGCGCACACGACAAAGACGGTGGGAGCTGGCTGCACCTTGCGCGATTGGGTACTGACGCTGTCTTACGTTGTTTGCTTCACCGCATTTGTTTTCTATAGGCTTCGACTGCTACTTGACACTCCCTCCGATTCGACACTCGCTCCTCTCGTCGCACACACACAGGACTACATGTCTCGGTGACACGTAGCCCAAGCGTCCACACCAGCCCGCCAGCTATGGAGAAGTACTCCCAATTCCGGGACAAAGGTACCGCAGCCTCAGCCTCACATCTGCACCTCTCTTCCTTACACCATATAGGCACCGCCATAGCGCCCTTCCTGCCCGTCCCTCCCGCGCCCTTCAGCATCGTCTGGGCACCCGTGTCTATCGGCTTGTTCCTCTTCCGCCTGCCGTTCCTACTGAGCATATCGGTGCTGTACTTTTGTGTGCTGGAATGGGTTATGGTGGGGGTTGTGGGGGCGGGAGTCAAGTATTGTGCGCTGTGGTTGATGTTGGGGATTCCGGGGGTGTGGTGGGTTGATTTGCAGGTTGATGGGGTTAGGAGGGGGTGAGTTTATACATTTCCTACATTCTATGCTGGGAAAGATCAATGGGAGTTGGACGGAGGGGAACAAATGAAAGAGGGGAGTATGAGGCTGACAATATAACAGCCAACTTGCAACAGCAGGTTCCCACCTACCCCGCCCCGGCTCCATCATCGCCTCATCCTTCACCTCCCCCCTCGACCCCCTCTACCTCGCCGCAATCTTCCAACCAATCTTCACACGCTCCTACCCCTCCACCCGCCACGTCGAACGCATAACCCTCTTCTCCGCCATCCGGCTCGCCTTCTCTCCACCATCCCTGCACCCCGCGCCTACGTCCAAGAAGAACCTCGTCTCCCTCGCACACCTCACGCAGTCCAACCCGGGTAAGATTATATGCGTGTTCCCCGAGACGACGACGACGAATGGGCGCGGCATATTACCGCTTAGTCCGTGTTTACTTAGTGCGGGTAGCAAAACGCCGATTTATCCGGTTAATTTGAGGTATACGCCGCAGGACATTACGACGCCTGTACCTGGGCATTACGTCTTTTGGCTCTGGCAGTTACTGCACAAACCCACGCACCAAATGCGCGTGCGCATCGCTACGAAGACGTATAACACCTCCACTTCCTCCAGTTCCAGTTCACCAGCCAAAGCACGTGCAAGCGGCTACGACACGAATATCTTCGACCAGCCTGCGTTCAAGGAATCGAGCTCAGACGACGGGGCGATGCATGTTGATGCGGGGGGATACAGCGATGGTGAAGTGAATGTGGAGGAA
>Ga0265780_10010092_pt1 | contig 11279 bp, 8 predicted proteins | sample P1T30metagenome_FD_192432 | JGI IMG/M metagenome (GOLD analysis project Ga0265780, IMG submission 192432) | Plant litter microbial communities from East Loma Ridge, Irvine, California - P1 T30 | ecosystem: Environmental > Terrestrial > Plant litter > Unclassified | place: USA: California... | reverse complement strand
GTTTCCTGTACCGATGGGCTGTGGGGCTGGTATTGCCATCCGCAGTAATTTTTTCCGTTATAAGCAAATTCAATGAAGTATCTCATGGTGGTGCAAAGGTAGGAGAAAGTGACAAAGTAGCAAAGAAGCAAAGGCCTTGTAAATATCAAGATAATAAACTATGTACCTTTGCCTCTTTGCAATTTTGCTTCTTATTTATGAAAAAAATCCTGCTGCTTAGCGATACCCACAGTTATATTGACGATAAAATACTTAAGTATGTGCAATTGTCCGACGAGGTTTGGCATGCAGGAGATATAGGCGATTTACTTGTTACTGATACCATTAAAAAGCTTAAACCGCTACGTGCCGTTTACGGCAATATCGATGATAATAAGGCTCGTATGGATTTTCCGTTAAACAACCGCTTTATGTGTGAAGGGGTAGATGTACTGATAACACATATAGGTGGCTATCCCGGAAAATATAGCCCGGCTATTAAGCATGAGTTAATGCTAAACCCACCCAAGTTGTTTATTTGTGGACACAGCCATATTTTAAAAGTAATGCCTGATGCTAAACTGGGATTATTGCATATGAATCCGGGAGCTGCCGGTGTACATGGTTTTCACCAGGTACGCACCATGCTTCGTTTTGAGATAGATGGCGATAAAATTCAAAATCTTGAAGTTATTGAAATGGCTAAAAAGATTTGATAGTTAAGATTTTAACCTTAATTTTTAAAAGCGTAATTTAATATATTAGCTCCCATTTTAAGGGCTTTTGTACGCACTTCCAGCGGATCGTTATGTACTTCGGCATCTTCCCAGCCATCACCAAGGTCGGTTTCAAGGGTATAGAGTAATACCAGCCGTCCTTCAACAAAAATGCCCCATGCCTGCGGCGCTTTATTATCGTGCTCGTGTATTTTAGGCATACCCTGCGGAAACGCAAACGGGCCTTTAAATATTTCATGGCTTACCGGTACCAAAGCCAGCTCTTTATCTGGGAAAATCTTTTTTATTTCGCGGCGAATGTATTGATCCATACCGTAGTTATCGTCTATATGCAAAAAACCGCCCGAGGTAAGGTAATTACGCAGGTTGGTAATATCGTTATCACTAAACACCACATTGCCATGGCCCGTCATGTGCACAAAAGCGTAGGAGAATAAATCGGCACTGCCGGCCTCTACTGTAGCCGTTTTAGTATTAAGCTTGGTATTAATGTTTTGGTTGCAAAATTTAGCAAGGTTGGGCAAGGAGGTGGGGTTGCCATACCAGTCGCCACCACCGCTGTATTTGAGTACGGCTATTTCCTGGGCGGCAAGCAGGGCAGGGGCCAATAGCAATATGCAAAGCAATTTTTTCATAGAGAAAGATAATTAGGTAAAGATATAAAACAAACCCGCAACGAGCTATTAATCACCTTTAAGCATTTCAAGCAGTTTTAGGGTAGTATTCCAATTGCGCGTGGTAGACTTTACGCCAAGTTTACCTTCTATAAAGGAACTGTTGAACTTAGAGTCGGCAGCGCTTTGCGAAAGCTTTAGGTATAATATATTGCCAATGGTTTTAAACTCGTCATCACTACGGTTAAACTTTTTTATCTGGTCGTTGCCCTGAGTCGTGGCATCAGCAGAAAGAAAAACCACAAAATACTTTTTCATACCCGATGGCTCAGGCTCAGGTGCTGTATACGGGTTATTATCAACGGCTTTTTGCAATTCAGCTTGATCAAGTATAAAGTTAAACACATCGTGCCCATATTCGCGGTATAAAAGCACTTCCATATCGCGTTTTATCTTTGCTTTATCCGTTTCAGGAGTATCAAAAACCACGTTACCACTCTGTATATAAGTAGCTACGTATTTATAGCCCTCTGCCTCCATGAGCTTACGAAGATGTTCCATTTTAATGATGTTGTGACCGCTTACATTTACAGCGCGAAAAAGGGCAAGGTATTTTGGCATTGTTTAGATTAATGATTAATTACAAATTTATTTAATTTTTATGAGCAATAACGTATTTTTGCGCCATGGGAAAAAGAAAAACGACAGACAAAATTGTTTTTACTAATGTAGATGTGCTTGATGCCGGTGCTAAAGGCGTATCTGTAGCTAAGGCACCGGACGGCAAGGTTATTTTTATACCTAATGTTGTACCGGGCGATGTGGTTGATGTACAAACGTTTAAAAAACGTGAAGCCTATTATGAAGGCAAGGCCGTTCATTTTCATGAGTACAGTGCAGACAGGGTTATACCGCCGTGCCAGCATTTTGGGGCTTGCGGTGGCTGTAAATGGCAAAACATGCTGTATGAAAAGCAGTTATTTTATAAAAACCGTGAGGTGTACAACCATCTTAAACGTATAGGTAAGGTAGAATTGCCCGAATTTGAGCCTATTAAAGGCAGCGATAAGCAATTTTACTACCGAAATAAAATGGAATTCTCATTCTCTAACGCACGCTGGATTACCGAAGAGGAATCAAGAAGCGGGGAGGAGATTGATAACCGTAACGCACTGGGCTTCCACATACCACGCATGTGGGATAAAATATTAGACATTACACACTGCCACCTGCAGGAAGACCCAAGTAATGCCATACGCAACGCCGTGAGGGATTTTGCAAACAAGCATAACCTTGCATTTTTCAATCCGCGGGAGCACAGCGGATTGTTGCGCACATTAATGCTTCGCACGGCAAGCACGGGAGAAATTATGGTGCTGCTGCAGTTTTTTGATGATAATAAGCAGGAGCGCGAAATCCTGCTTGACTTTCTTGCGGATAATTTTCCTTCAATAACATCATTACAATATGTGGTTAACCAAAAGGCTAATGACACCTTGTATGACCAAAATATAATTTTATATAAAGGCCGCGACTATATACTGGAAGAGATGGAAGGGCTTACCTTTAGCATCAACGCCAAATCTTTTTACCAGACTAATAGCGACCAGGCGTATGAGCTATATAGTATAACCCGCGATTTTGCAGGCCTTACCGGTAATGAGCTGGTTTATGACCTTTATACCGGTACCGGCACCATTGCCCAGTTTGTATCGCGCAAAGCTAAAAAAGTGATAGGTGTAGAGTCTGTACCAGAAGCTATTGCTGACGCCAAAGAAAATGCACGCCGCAATAATATTACCAATTGTGAGTTTTTTGTAGGAGATATGAAGGAGGTATTTAATGCTGAATTCATAGATGACCACGGCCATCCGGATGTTATTATTACCGACCCGCCGCGCGATGGTATGCATAAGGATGTTGTAGAACAAATACTGCGCATTGCCCCACAAAAAGTGGTATATGTAAGCTGTAACTCGGCTACGCAGGCGCGCGACCTTGCCCTTATGGACGAGGTATATAAAGTAACCCGTGTGCGGCCGGTAGATATGTTTCCGCAAACACACCACGTAGAAAATGTTGTACTTTTAGAAAAAAGATAAGCACCTGCTATGAAAAGATTATCTGCCTGTATTCTTGCACTTATTGCTGTTGCTTTTTATCTAAGCAGTTGCGAGAAGGATGATTTGTGTGCCGATGGTACCCTGACAACCCCAAGCCTGGTTATAGAATTTTATGACAGCAGCAACCGCACCGAGCCTCAAAGCGTTACTAATCTTAAGTATTTCGCCGAAGGACGTATTGACACCCTTATGCCGGGTACAGTAAGCAAAATAAGGGTACCTTTAAAAACAGATATGCTTTCTACAAAATGGGGGTTTATTTATAATGAAGTTTTAACTTCGGGCGTAAGGCCAAATTTAGATTACCTTGATTTTAAATATATTGTAAATCAGGAATATGTATCGAGAGCATGTGGCTATAGGGCAACTTTTACTCTTGATCCTGACACTGATGCAAATCCAAATCCACTACCCAGCGGGGGTACTTTAAACCAGTGGATTGATGACATTGAGGTGATGACAACCAATATAGTTGACGAGTTTGAAAACGCTGAAGAAGACGAAAATGATGTACATATCAAAATATATTTTTAGCCTGCTGGTACTGGCTTCAGCATCTGCGTTTGCACAACAAAAAAATACCGATACTATAGCACCAAAACCTAAAGTTGAGCGCTATGGCATTAGGGTAGGTGCAGATTTGCACCGCATAAGCCGATCGTTTTATGATGATGATTTTAAAGGTATAGAGCTGGTTGCAGATTACAGGCTTACAAAAAAAATATACGCCGCAGCAGAACTTGGCAATACAAAAATAACGGTAGATGAGGCACAGCTAAACTTTACTGCAAACGGCAACTACATTAAGCTTGGTTTTAATTATAATACCTATCAAAACTGGCTTGACATGGAAAACATGATATATGTAGGGGTACGTTATGGTTTTTCTACGTTTAAGCAAACCCTTAATTCTTATAAAATATATCAAAATTCAGATATACTTCCTAATGATAATATAAGCGGGGTTTATAATTATTTTAATGAAGTTACTATTTATCCCAACAGGGAATATAGCAGCTTAACAGCTCATTGGGCCGAAATTGTTGGTGGGGTTAAGGTTGAGTTACTCAATAATATTTACATGGGTTTTAGTGTACGCCTTAATATTAAACTTGCAGAAACGGAACCGGATGGTTTTGCGAATCTTTATATACCAGGCTTTAACCGCACTTATGACGGTAGCTTTGGGGTAGGTTTTAACTATACGCTATCTTACTTCATTCCTTTTTATAAAAAGCAGGAAGCTTCTAAAGAAGTAAAGAAAAAATAAAAAATGCCGCTGTTAAGCGGCATTTTCATTTTAAAAACTCATCGAAATCTATTTAACTACTAACTTTTTCATCATTTGCTTACCCTCTGCGGTAAGGGTTATAAAATACATACCTGTTGTAAGGTGGGCGATATCCAGGCTGGCTTCGGTACCATTTATCACTGATGTAAGTACGGTTTTGCCAAGTACATCGGTAACGCTAACGGTGGCTTGTGCTATATCTTGTACTATCAAGTTAACGCGGCCGTTTGCAGGGTTAGGGTAGATGGTAAAGGTGTCTTTATCAAAAACCTGCGCTGCAAGTACCTGAATGGTTGTGGTGGCAGTATTGGTTAATACGGCAGTATTAAAATCAAAATATATACCCACCTGTGCACTCATAGTATCGCCAATAGCAGCTGTAGCTTTGGGTTTAATTTTATACATTATATAACCATGGCTGCCGGCTTCGTTAGATGTACTGTCGGGCAGGTTGATACTGTTAAACATAAACTTAATGTTGTTACCATCTCTATATGCCTGGTAGTTGTGGCTGGCTCCAACAGGCTCAAAAGTACTCCAGTCAAGATTAGCATCAAGCAGGCCTTCAACTTTTATATTAGTTGCCTGGTAGTTTCCTGTATTTTGAAAGCGAACCATATAGTGCAAATAATCATCTGCCTGATCTTCCGTAATAAACTCCCCTTCGCGAACAGTAATATCATTTGGGTCAAAAGAGTTCCATATGGTCTGGTCAAATACATACACGTTGTTATCTGGGTTTGCGTCGCCGGTTACAGGATTGATTGTTGTTGTAAAAGTAATTACATCGCCAAAGTTAAGTGCAGGTGGCGGTGCTACAGTAGCTGAGAACCAGAAGTACTGGGTTTCGAAAGCGCCAAGATTAGCATAATTTATGGTTAACGTATTGCCCGATTGCGTTATGCCTGCCGTGGGTATAAAAGTAAGGTTAGTAGCATCATACTCTACAGTTACAGTACCACTTGTATTTATTGTACCGGGATTTTGTATAACAACTACATAGCTCGCATCAAAACCGGCAACGGCATTGGTTGAAGGATACAGGTATACTGCTACATCCTGTACAGGTGCCGGAATTGTAAGGCAAAAATCCTGGTCAATTGGGTCGGCGTTTGGAAACAAAAGGTCTATACCGGCCGGAGATGCCGTTACTGTTAATGGCCATGACTGTACAGATACATAAGAGATTCCATCAGGCACATTTGTAAATTCATAATAGCCGTTTGAATCTGTGTAGGCATATTGGTAACTGTTGTTATGGCTATAATATACCCAGACACCCGGGGCCGGAGGATCGTTTCCGTCGCAGCCGTTAGCATCAGCATCAAATGTTACATGGCCGGAAAAAGTATTATCTGTAGGGCAATCATATAAGATCAACTCTAATGGGAGTATGCTTACACAGCCAGACGATTCCACCCTGACATAAACAGTTATTACCTGCGGTATTGAAACCGATACATAATTTGAAATGTTGGGTATTGCATTAGCGCCTGCCTCAGCATCTGAAGGTGTTTCGTGTACAGTTACGGCTACAACACCGGCTATCTGGTATATTGAATCTACTACCGGTTCAAGATTAAAGGCTTCAAAGCCATCTCCGTTCTGGTCGCAAATTGCTATTGGGCTTAAAGGAGAAATAACCGGACCATCGCCATTAATTGTAACCGTAAAACTGCTTTCAGCGTTACAAGTACCACTAACGGCATGTATATATATGGTTTGAGATGTTGTAATAACCGTTCCGCCCGGAATTTGGTTGCCGCCCATATTTGGTGCTGTGTAGTATAATGCAGGCCACTGGATAGGAGGCAATATATAAAAGCCGCACGTAACTACGTCGTCAAAGTCGGTTACATTAATGCCTTCCTGTACTGCTATATTAAAACTTGTGGTGTCAAACGTTCCGTCATTATTATTTTCTACACGGATATAAATTTGTTGTTCCCACTGACTGGCTATTATATAGACTTGCGGATTGGCAATTGCGTTAACATTGTTTTCAGCATCAGCCTGACTCGTAAAATAGGTTACACTAAATTGCGATGAGGGCTGAGTGCCCAGAGTAGACTGGTTTTGCACGGTAAGGTCAAAAACCTCATTCATGCATTGTACAAGTTCATCAACCTCATAGGCTGTGGTTTGAGAAAAACCTTTTAAGCTCATCAGGGCAAAAAAGGCCAGTAAGAGTAATTTATTTTTCATAGTGGTTAGGTATTTGTTTTAGCTTAAACAGCAGCACATAAAAATACCCTACCAATATGTTAAATTATATTTTCAACCTCCTGCAAAATAAGGAGGTTGAAAATTATGTTTTATTTGCCCTTCTTCTTTTTGGCAGCGCGTTTCGCCTCTACAGCTCGGTTGCGTGGCTCGGTTTTGCGTGGTTTGGTTTTACCCGGCCCACCAAGGTTAACCTTTTTATTTTTTTCTTTTTTATCATGAAAAGCACCACCACCGTCACGCTTAGGAGTTCTAAGCAGCACTTTCATTTTTTTCCTGTCCTTTTCAAACTCAAGCAGCCTTGTAGCTATTTCAACATCTTCAGGAATAGGCAATATTTCAGTTTCCTTTTCCATCAGTACTTCGGCAGCAAGATGTATTTCTTCTTCGTGCGGACTCACAAAACTTATAGCAATACCGGTTTTATCTGCACGGCCTGTACGGCCTATACGGTGTATGTACTGCTCCGGAGCTTCCGGAAATTCCATGTTGATAACATGGGTAATATCATGTATGTCAAGACCCCGCGCCATAACATCTGTAGTAACAATACCCCGCAGTTCGCCTTCCTGAAACGATGCCATGGTGTTAAGCCTGTAGTTTTGCGATTTGTTTGAGTGTATAACGCCAAACTGCCCCGCATGGTCTTCTTCAAGACTATCCATAACCAGGTCGGCTATTTTTTTATTGTTTACAAATACAAGAACGCGTGACAGGCTTTCGTCTTTAAGCAACTCTTTAAGCAGGCTGAGCTTGGTTAAAAAGTTAGGCACCATGTAACCCTGCTGGGTTATTTTTTCTAACGGTGTGCCACTTGCCGCTAAGGATACCTCCTGAGGAAAATCAAAATAATCGTTAAGCAAATCATCTACTTCATCTGTCATAGTGGCCGAGAACAGTATGTTTTGCCTTTTGTTCTTCATCATAGAAAGGATCGAAGTAATCTGAACCCTGAAGCCAAGATTAAGCATTTCATCAAATTCATCTATAACCAGTTTTTGAAGGCTGTCAAAACGTACCACATTATCAAGCGCCAGGTCCATTAGCCTGCCGGGTGTGCCTACAAGCACATCTACGCCGCCGTATACGTTTGTTTTTTGGGTGTTTATATTTACCCCTCCATATACGCCAAGGGCGCGTACAGACATATATTTGGTAAGCTTTTCAACCTCTTCAACCACCTGCACAACCAGTTCGCGTGTAGGTACCAAAATTACCACACGGGCAGAGTCTGTAGCTACAAATTTCCATTGTTTAAGTATTGGCAGTAAGTAGGCAAATGTTTTACCGGTGCCCGTCTGGGCTATGCCCATCATATCGCGGCCGCTGAGTATTACCGGCATAGCGCGTTCCTGAATGGGCGTGGGGTTTACAAACCCGAGCTCATCGAGGGCTTTTTGAAGCGATTTAGGTAAGTCAAAGTCCTGAAATGTGGCCATAATGCTGAATTTTGCTGCAAAGATAGGTTTTTTAGTCGGATGTCTGAAGCAGGATGTTTGATGTGCGGTTCTATTGTGTGCTATTGACATAGAATATCGACCCCTATGTTCATTAACAAATTAACAAAAACTTGTAAAAATTTTGTTTTGAGGATGGTATCTTAGTAGTATAAAATATAAGAAATATGTCAGAATTTGTAGTAGTAGGAGACCATATAACCGTAGCATCTATACGCAGTTATTTATTTGCCAAGAAGATAGACCAGGGCGACTCACTGGTACTTAACCCTATGGATTATGAGCATCTGATAGGCGATATTAAAACTTCGGGAGAACCTATTGATATACCCTTAAATGTACTGGGCGTACTTCTTGTAAAAGATACATCTGGCGATGTGCCTGTAGGTAAAATACAGATTATAAAAAACGAAGGCCTTGTGGGCTAATACCGTTTACCCATTAATAAAAAAAGCTCCGTGTGTATCACGGAGCTTTTTGTTTTTATAACTGGCTTATCGTAAAACAGCCCCGGCTTGTGCCTCAAGGTTTTGCCTTACTTTGCCCATAATTTTATCAATTTGCTCATCAGTAAGGGTTTTTGTACTGTCCTGCAATACAAAACTTACTGCGTATGATTTTTTACCTTCCGGCAGGTTATTGCCTTCATAAACATCAAAAAGGCTTATATCTTTAAGCAACGATTTTTCAGTCTGGCGGGCAATGTTATAAATGCTCTCAAAGTTAACAGCGTTATCTACCAATAAAGCAAGGTCACGACGCACCTCAGGGAATTTAGAAACCTCAGTATACTTAATTTTTCCTGAAACGAGCTTAGTTACCGCAGCCCAGTTAAAATCGGCAAACAATACTTCCTGTTTTATATCAAAATGCTTTAAAACAGGCTTTTTAATAGTGCCAAACTCAACAATTACTTCATTACCTACTGCAAAGGCAATACCCTCTGCAAATATATCATTCTGAAGCGGCTGAGTGGTAAAATTATCAACACCAAGCCTTTCGAGTACAGCTGTTACAAAACCTTTAAACATAAAGAAATCAGCTGCTTTCTGCTGTTGTGTCCAGGCCTCTGCCACACGGTTTCCGGTAACCGTTATTGTAAGGTGTTTTTTCTCCTCATAATTGCCCGGCATTTTATGGTAGCTCTTGCCAAACTCAAACAGTTTCAAATCGGCCCTACGGCGGTTAATATTAAACGATACCGCTTCGAGCGCGCTAAAAAGCAGGCTCTGCCTCATGGCAGAAAGATCGCTGCTTAGCGGGTTGAGCATAATTACATTGTATTCTGCATTAAGGTTTTCACTAAGCGCTACATAATCAGGCGTAGTAAGGCTATTGGCCATCATCTCGTTAAAGCCAAGTGCCGTTAACTGAGCCGCAGCAATATTTTGCAGTTTATGGTCGTCAGTACGTGCAGCATTAGCTATAGAAGCATTTAGCTTTGTAGTAAAGTTAATGTTGTTGTAGCCGTAAACGCGCAGTATCTCTTCAATAACATCAATTTCGCGCTCTACATCAACACGGTACGACGGTATAATAAGCCCAAGACCTTTTTCTGACATGGTGCTTATTTTTATATCTAGTGACACCAGTATCTTCTTAATAGTTTCTTTAGGCAATTCCTGGCCTATAACGCGCGTAACATTTTCGAAGCTTACAAAAACCGAATGATCTTCTATTTTTTTAGGATAAATATCTTCGGCATCCGATGTTATTTCGCCACCGGCAGTTTCCTGTATCAGCAGGGCTGCCCTTTTAAGCGCATATTGTGCAACTGTAGGATCAATACCCCTTTCAAAACGGAAAGACGCATCGGTATTTATACCATGCCTTTTAGCTGTTTTACGAATGCTAACCGGATTGAAGTAGGCACTTTCAAGAAATATAGCCGATGTGGTTTCGCTAACACCTGAGTTTTTTCCGCCAAGTACACCTGCGATACACATAGGGCCTTTTTCATCACAAATCATAAGGTCTTCCTCGTGCAGGGTGCGCTCTACATCATCAAGCGTGATAAACTTTGTACCGGCAGCTACTGTTTTAACCATTACTTTACCGCCTTTTATTTTGGCAGCATCAAAGGCATGCAGCGGCTGGCCCAGCTCGTGCATAACATAATTAGTAACGTCTACAATATTATTTTTTGGTGTAATACCTATGGCTTTAAGCCTGTTTTGCAACCATGATGGCGACGTCTTAACCGAAACCCCGGAGATGGTTACACCACAGTAACGTGGCGCCAGCTTGGCATCTTCAACCTTTATGTCAATTTTTAAAATACGTTTATCCACCCGAAAGTTACTAACCGAGGGTGTAATAAGCTCTGTTTGTACATTTTTTTGAGCAAGGCCTGCACGCAGGTCGCGCGCTACGCCCAGGTGACTCATAGCATCGGCGCGGTTAGGGGTAAGGCCTATCTCAAAAACCTCGTCGTTCTCTATATTAAATAATTTGGCAGCGGGTGTACCTGGCGCAAGATCTTCCTTAAGTATCATGATGCCGTCATGGCTTTCGCCAAGACCCAGCTCATCTTCGGCGCAAATCATACCGTAGCTTTCTTCGCCGCGAATCTTGCCCTTTTTTATCTGAAAAGCATTACCTTCTTTATCATACAAGGTTGTACCTATAGTTGCAACGGGTACCTTTTGGCCTGCAGCCACATTGGGCGCCCCACATACAATTTGTACAGGCGCATTACCATCGCCCAGGTCTACCGTGGTAACACGCAACCTGTCGGCATTGGGGTGTTGCACGCAGGTAAGCACGTGGCCCACAACCACACCCTGCAATCCGCCTTTAAGCGATTCATATTTATCTACGCCTTCCACCTCAAGACCCAGGTCAGTAAGTAGTGC
>Ga0265780_10010090_pt1 | contig 11281 bp, 7 predicted proteins | sample P1T30metagenome_FD_192432 | JGI IMG/M metagenome (GOLD analysis project Ga0265780, IMG submission 192432) | Plant litter microbial communities from East Loma Ridge, Irvine, California - P1 T30 | ecosystem: Environmental > Terrestrial > Plant litter > Unclassified | place: USA: California... | reverse complement strand
TAGATGACGACGACGTTTTTGACGTGCTGCTTCAATTTCGCGTCGAGGGAAGTCGCCGGCGCCGGCCTGGCGGCGGCATCGCCTGCCAGCGGCAGCGTGCTGGTGACGCCCACTGCGGCAGCGGCCTGGAAGATACGGCGCCGCGTGGGGCTGGCCGGTTGATTGGTCTCGTCGTGGGACATCTGCACTCCTGGGTATAAGGCAAAGATGCATTATCCCGCGTTTGAATATAACTATCAGTCTTTACAGCGCCAGCACCTGGTGCAAAGACTGGACGGCCGCTGCGCCCTCGCCCACCGCCGCCGCCACCCGCTTGACCGATCCGCTGCGCACATCGCCCACGGCGAAAATACCGGGCCGGCTGGTCTCCAGCGGATGCGGCGCCCGCGCCGAACACCATGCCGACTGCGGCACGTCGGCGCCGGTCAGGACGAACTGCTTGTCGTCCAGCGCCACGCAGGCATTGAGCCAGTCGGTATTCGGTTCGGCGCCAAGGAACAGGAACAGGTGGCGCACCGGCACGCGCACTGGCGGCGCGTCGTTCGTGCACAGGTCGACGCCGTCAAGGTGACCGTCACCGTGTAGCGCGCAGACTTCGGTGTGTGCGTGCAGCGTGATGTTGGGCGCCGCATCGATGCGCTGGACCAGGTAGTGCGACATGGTGGCGGCCAGGCCCGGACCACGCACGCAGATGTGCACATGGCGGGCAAAGCGCGACAGGAACACGGCTGCCTGGCCGGCCGAATTGCCGCCGCCGACCACGACGATTTCCTCGTCCTTGCAAAAGGTGGCCTCCATGAACGCGGCGCTGTAATAAATGCCGCGTCCTTCATAGCGCGCCAGGTCCGGCAACGGCGGCTTGCGATAGCGCGCGCCGGTGGCCACCACGATGGTGCGTGCATAAATGGTCTCGTCGTTGTCCAGTGTGATGGCGTAGCCCTTGCCATGATTGCCGTCGCAGACCACTTTGACGGCCAACACCGGCACCGCCACTTCGGCGCCGAATTTGCGCGCCTGCGACAAGCCGCGGCCAGCCAGCGCCTGGCCCGAGATCCCGGTCGGGAACCCAAAATAATTTTCGATCTTCGAGCTGGTGCCGGCCTGCCCGCCCGGCGCGGCGCGCTCGAGCACCGCCACGTTCAGGCCTTCCGACGCGGCATACACGGCCGCGGCCAGGCCACCGGGACCCGCGCCCACGACCACGACGTCAAACGTGCGGCCTTCCATCGCATCGGGACTGATGCCGGTGGCGTCGGCCAGCACGCGGATGGTGGGCTGGCGGAACACCCGTCCATCGGGCAGGATGACGGCCGGCGTTTCGCCCAGGGCAATCGCAAACCGCTCCAGCAGGCCCGCACTTTCGGGATGCAGCTTGACGTCGAAATACGCCGCCGGCTGGCCGTTGCGGGTGATGAAGGAGCGCAGCCCCAGCGTGTCGGCGTCGTCCTGCGAGCCGATCAGGATCAGGCCGCCGGCCTGGTCTTCGATGAACGCCATGCGGCGCAGGATGTACGCGCGCATGATGGTTTCGCTCAGGTCGGCCTCGGAGATGACCAGCGTGCGCAGCGACGCTTCGTCGATGACGATGACCTCGCAGTCGACGGCGGCGCGGCCGGTGGCAATCGCCGCGCGGCCGGCGAGCGTGCCGGCTTCGCCCGTAAAACTGCCGGGGCCGTGGCTGCCGATGACCCGGGTGGCAATGGCGCTGCCGCGCGAGATCTCGATTTTGCCGGCCAGGACCACATACATGGCGATGTGCCGCTCGCCTTGCGAGAACAGCACGGTGCCGGCGGGGATGTGGCGCTGGGTGCCGTAGCGCTGGAGGATGGCAAACTGGTCTTCGGTGAGCGAAGGGAATATCTGGTGCTGGCGCGATTCCATCGGCAATTCTCCTCGGTCGGTCACAAACTTTCAGTGTAGCGCAGTGGCGCGACCGCCAGTACTGGCCTTATGGCCGGGGCAGGCGGGCCAGCACGCTGTTCAATTGCGCCACATCGACCGGTTTCACCAGGTGGTGATGGAAGCCGGCCGCCAGCGCCGCCTCACGGTCCTGCGTGCGGCCGTAACCGGTGACGGCGATGCAGACCATGTGCTTTGTCGCCGGCTGCGCGAGCAGGTGACGCGCCAGCGCGTTGCCGTCCATGCCGGGCAAGCCGATATCGAGGATGCCGACATCGAACGGCTGCCGCGCCGCGCGTTCGATGGCGCGGTACGGATCGTGTTCGACGACGACCGCGTGGCCGCCCAGCGCCAGCAGGTCCTCGAGCATCTGCGCGGCGTCGACGTTGTCGTCGACCAGCAGGATGCGCAGCGGGGCTGGCACTGTTGTCGCCACGGCGCCGCTGGCCGGCATGGTGGCCGGCGCGACGTGCGCCTCCGCGCGCGGCAAACGCACCGTGAAGCGGCTGCCCTGCCCCAGGCCGGCGCTGGAGCAATCGACACTGCCGTGATGCAGCTCGGCCAGGCTGCGCACCAGCGCCAGCCCGAGTCCCAGGCCACCGGTGGCGCGGTCGATGCTGCGCTCGCCCTGGGTAAAAATATCGAAGATGTACGGCAGCAGTTCGGGCGCGATGCCGACGCCGTTGTCTTCCACGTGCACCAGCACGTCCTGTTCACGCACGTCCATCACGAGCTTGATCGCGCCGCCCAGCGGCGTGTATTTGGCGGCGTTGTTGAGCAGGTTCGCAAACACCTGCACCAGCCGCTTGGCGTCGCCTTCGACCCGCGCCGGCTGGGCACTGAGCTCGATCGACAGCGTGTGGCGCTGCGCCTCGATCAGGGGCCGCGCCTGTTCCACCGCCGCGGCCACGATCGTTTTAAGGTCCTGCGGCGTGCGCGTGATGGAAACGAGGCCCTGCGTCACGCGCGAGACGTCCAGCAGGTCGTCCACCAGCGCGGTCAGGTGCGTCACCTGGCGGGAGATCACCTGGCTGGTCTGGCGCACGCGTTCCGGTGGCAGGTCGACCATTGTCATCAGCTGCGCGGCCGCGCTGATCGGCGCCAGCGGATTGCGCAGCTCGTGCGCCAGCATGGCCAGGAATTCATCCTTGCGCCGCACCGACAGCCGCAATTGTTCTTCCACCACCATCCGGTCGTTGTACGCCCGCGCGGTTTCCACGGCGTGCCAGGTGCGCTCGGCCATGTCGCGCGCGACCAGCACATCGTCGTCGGTCCAGGCGCGCGCCACGTCGTCGTGCAGGCTCAATATGGCCACCATGACGCCACCCTTGAACAGCGGGAGCGCCAGGTTCGCGCGCACGCCGACAGCGGCGTAATTGGTGGCAAAGGGCGCCGTGCGTGGATCGGTGCGCACATCGTCGATGCGCATCGCGTCGCCACGGCGCAAGGCGGCGACCGCATCGGGGCCGAAATCGTTCAAGCGCAGCGTGACGGGCGCCATCGCCGCCGCACCAGCGCGGGTCCAGCCCAGCGCCACATGCACGTCGTCCTGGGCCGTATCGACCGCCACATACAGCACCCGCGCCACGTCCAGCTGGCTGCCCAGGATCAGGCACGCGGTCGACACGATATCATCGGGCACCGACAGTTCACGCAGCGCGTCGGCCAGGCGCAGCGACACATCCTGGCGCGCCGCACTGACGCGCAGCGCTTCCGTGGTGCGGGTCTGCTCGGTCACATCCTTGAACAGCACGCCCACCTTGTGGCTGCCCGCTGCACCGATCCGGAACGCATGGATCTCGAACCACCGGTGCAGGGCCGCCGCCTGCTGCAGCGCCCGGTGCGGCGCGCCGGTACGGACCACATCGCCATAGGCATGCAGCCAGGACGCTTCGATGACTGGAACCAGCTCCTTGATCGTACGTCCCTTGGCGCCTGCCAGCCCGCTCTGCTTTTCAAAGGCCGGGTTGGTCTCGAGATGGCGGTAGTCTACCGGGTTGCCGTCAGCGTCGAACATGACTTCAATGATGCAGAACCCGTAGTCCATCGCGGCCAGCAGCGCGTCGTAGGACTGTTCCAGTTCAATGGCGTGGTTGGGCGTGTGGTTCATCGCACGCCTTCCCGGCAGGGTGCGGCCGGGTGGAATGCGCGCATCGGGGCGCCTCTGCCGCCGGTGGACACGGAGACAGAGACAGAAAATAAAGCGGCAGCCGGCTGCCCGCTGGTGGTGGAGATCACGTGCGCGTCGCGTGTTGACGAAAAAAACCAAGTATAAGCGTTTCTGAAGGCGCATCGTGCATCGGCATGCTATTCGCGCCATGCAGGCGATCTGGTACAGTCGCAGCATGATGCAACGTGAATCAACTCCCCGGACAGCTTGGTGACAATGGACGTTCCCGACCCTCTGCCAGGCAATCTCGACCCGCGCGACTGGCCGGCGTTTCGCGCGCAGGGCCAGCAAATGCTCTCCGACCTGCTCGACTATATCGAAGGCATCCGCGCGCGGCCGGTCTGGCAGCCGATTCCCGCAGAAACGCGCCAGCGGTTCCATGCGTCCCTGCCCGCGCAACCACGCGCGCTGGCCAGCGTGCACGCCAGCGTCATGCAGGACATCCTGCCGCACGTGGTCGGCAATACGCACCCCCGCTTCATGGGCTGGGTGCACGGCGGCGGCACGCCCATCGGCATGCTGGCCGACATGGTCGCCGGCGGCCTGAACGCCAACGTGGGCGGGCGCGACCAGATGCCGCTCGAAGTCGAAGCGCAGGTGCTGCGCTGGATGCGCGAACTGTTCGCGTTCCCCGCAAGCGCCAGCGGCGTGTTCGTCACCGGCACGTCGATGGCCAACTACATGGGCCTGCTGGTCGCGCTGACGCACACCCTTGGCGCCAGCTACCGGCGCACCGGCCTGGGCGAACGCGGCGCATCACTCATTGCCTACTGCTCCGCCGCCACGCACAATTCGGTGGCGCGCGCGATGTCGATGGCAGGCCTCGGCAGCAATGCGTTGCACCGCATCCCGGTCGACGCATCCCAGCGTATGGATATCAAGGCGCTGCAACGGCAGATCGGCATGGACCGCGCCGCCGGACGCCATCCGTTCCTCGTGGTCGGCAGCGCCGGCACGGTCGACGTGGGCGCCATCGACCAGTTGACAAGCATTGCCGATATCGCCGCGCGCGAACAGCTCTGGTTCCATGTCGACGGCGCCTACGCCGCGCTGGGCATGCTGGCGCCGGATGTCGCACCGCTCCTGGCCGGCATCGAACGCGCCGATTCGCTGGCCTTCGATTTTCACAAATGGGGGCAAGTGCAGTACGACGCCGGCTTCCTGCTGGTGCGCGACGGTGCGCACCACCGCGCCGCGTTTGCCGCGTCGGCCGACTACCTGCAGCGCGACGCGCGCGGCCTGGCCGGCGGCGATATCTGGCCGTGCGACCTGGGTCCCGATCTGTCGCGCAGCTTCCGCGCGCTGAAAACCTGGATGACGTTCACGGTGCTGGGCACGGAGCACATCGGCGCGTCGATCAGCCAGTGCTGCCGGCTGGCGCGCAAGCTGCAGGCCGAGGTGCAAGCATCGCCCTTCCTGGAGCTGCTGGCGCCGGTGGCGCTGAACATCGTCTGCTTCCGTTTCGTCTGCGCGGACGCAGGCAGCGCGGACCGCACCGATCAGATTAACCGCGACATCGTCGCCGACCTGCACGAAGCCGGCATCGCGGTCCCCTCCACCACCTACGTGAATGGCCATCTCGCCATCCGCGCCGCCATCGTCAATCACCGCACGCTGGACGCCGACATCGATATCCTTGTCGCCGCTGTCATTGCCGCCGGTTGCAGCTATTTGAAAGACCCTGCATGAACCCTGCACCGCTCTCCAAACTGATTGGGGTGGCGCCGCTGATGCGCCAGGCCTTCATGGACGTCGACCTGCGCCCGCTCGGCGCTGAGCTGCTCGCGCGCGCCCAGGCCCATCCCGACGACGCCAACGCGGTCTTCGATTTTTCCACCGTATTGCAACTGACGGGCGAACGCGATGCGGCGCTGGCGGTGCAGATGGAAGCGATCCGCATCAACCCTTTGTTTTCGATTCCGTCTGCACAGCCGACGCGCCTGCGCCTGCTGGCGATCATGGGGCCGGGCGACCTGATGTCGAATACGCCGATCGAGTTCTTGCTGGAAGATTCCGACGTGGCGCTGGACATGCTGTTCCTGACGCTGGACACCGCATGGCCGGAAACGGTGCCGGACCACGATGTGCTGCTGGTGGCCATCGCCGAATCGGAAGCCAACCGCGACCTGCTGCCGCTGGTGGCGCAGCTGGTGGCCCATTGGCCGCGTCCCGTCATCAACCGTCCCGAACACATCGCCGTGCTGTCGCGCGACGGCGTCTGCGCGGCGCTCGAAGGCGTGGCCGGCATGCTGCTGCCCAAAACCATCCGCACCGACCGCGGTTCGCTGGGCGCCTTGGGAGCCGGCGACATCTCGGCAGCCGAATTGCTGCCTGGTGACGAGTTTCCGCTGATCGTGCGGCCCCTCGGTTCGCACGCGGGGACGGACCTGGACAAGGTGGCCAATGCTGCTGAGCTGCAGGCCTATTTGCAGCGGGTGGGCGGCGACGAGTTCTACCTGTCGCGCTTTATCGATTACAGCGGCGCGGACGGCCTGTTTCGCAAATACCGTGTGGTGCTCATTGCGGGCGTGCCGTATATCTGCCACTTCGCGATATCAAAACACTGGATGATTCACTACCTGAACGCGGGGATGGCGGAGAGTGAAGAAAAACGCCGCCAGGAAGCGGAGTGCATGCTGCATTTCGACGATGAATTCGCCGCGCGCCACCGCACCGCGCTGGCCGAGATCAACCGCCGCATCGGCCTCGATTACGTCGGCATCGACTGCGCTGAAACGGCGGATGGCGAACTGCTGATTTTCGAGATCGACAACGCGATGATCGTGCACGGGATGGACCCGGTGGACAAGTTCGCGTACAAGAAGCCGATCATGCAGAAGGTGTTTACGGGGTTTCGGGCGCTGCTGGAAAACGTGCGTGGGGATACGCGGGTGGCTTAGCCTACCCCGTCATTGCGGCGCACGCCGCGATCCATGCGGCGTCATCGAAGCTGCTCGGCGCCACCGCAATTCGTCGTCACAATGGGTCCCGTCTTTCGACGGGATGACGTGCAGCAGCTCACGCCGCCAGTAACTCCTGCATGAACGCCCGCTTGTCAGCCGACCGCGGACTGGCCCAGAAATTATCGCGCTCGAGGTGCACCGCATCGTCGCTGACAATCCGCACCCGTGCCGGCTTACCCAGCATCACCGAATGCACGTACGTCGCAAACGTCTCGGCGAAATCATCGAAGGCGTTGGTGGATGCGTACAGCGACGGGAACGTCGTGCCCTGCAACGCGCGGTACGCCGACAGCATGGCCGCGTCGTCCAGGCCCTTGGTATCGTAATAAAAAATCCCGGTGCGCTCGGCGAAATCCTCTTCGGCTTTTGGCACGATCCGTTTTTCCCCATTGATCTGCCAGCCCAGGCGCAGGAAATCGTAGTCGCCGGTCTCTTTCATCGCGTCGGGCGGCAGCCACCAGATCGGCAGGAACTGCTTGCCGGCGGTGAGCACGTGACCGAATTCATGCAGCAGCAGGAACTGCATCGCGTTGGCGCGGGTGTTGTCCTCGCCCTCGGCAATTTCCACTTCAAGGCGCAGGCGTTCGCTGGCGGAAAACGGGGTGTTTTCCTTCCAAGTGGCCCAGTCGTTCGCGGTGCGGTCCATGAATGCATCGAGGTCGAGCATCACGACAGAACCCAGGATCTGGCCATCGTGATTGACGATCACGTCGGTGATGGCTGACGAACCCAGGCCGGTGCTGAAGAACACGCCCAGCAGCGCACCATCGAGTTTTTGCAGGATCGCTGCCGGGATCTGGCGCATGGCCGTTTGCATGTCGTGCAGGAAGTCGGCCGGCGCGTCGGCTGCCACGGGAACGGCGTCCACGCTCAAGGCCTGGTTGACCATGCCGACGTAGTTGACCAACTCCACTGGCGCGGCGCCGTGGCGGTCGATCACATCGTGCTGCGCCATGATGGCCCAGAAATCAGGGAAGTTGGTAACGATCAAAGCAGCCTCGGAGATGATGGCGGTATGACACCGGCGTCCCGCAACGGGCTCCGGCCATGTGTCCTGATAACGGCAAACGCGGCAAAAACTTGAAGGAGAACAACAACAGCAGCTAATTGGCGGGTTGCACCAGCCCGCGTTCAAAGACATCGTCAGCGACGCGCCGCCCCATCACCGCACCCTCGGTTTTATCGAATTGCCAGTGCAGGCCCAAATAAATGCGGCTCTGGCCACTCTCTTCTTCCGCCTGCGACAAGGAGGTGTAGGTGCGCGGCAGGCGTGGCCGCACACGGCGGTGGTTATCGCGCGTCACGCCATTGAATTCATCGGACACAAACGTGAACGTCTGGTTGTCCCCATACAAACGGCGCAGCATGTGAAACATCGCGCTCCCCAGCCCGGCATGCCCTGACGCATACGCGGGAAACGGCGGCGTGAAGTTCGGTCCGATCAGGTTGCTTGCAGGCGCGCCCAGTGGCGTCCAGCCAGAGTCGCCCATGGTGGCAGGGTTGCCATCGCCGGCGCCAGTGGGTCCCACACCGGGCGAACCCTCACGGATCCCTGCCACCGGCCGCCAGAAGTCATACAGATATTTGGCGTCCCACACTGCAATCGACGCGTCGGCGATCGCCACGTTCACCAGTGCCAGCGCGCGAGCCAATTCCAGCACATCGTCGGTGCAGTGCAACGCCAACTGCACAGCAATCTGGTTATACAGCCGGGGGCGGCTGCCCACCCAGGCGGTGCCATCGTAAGCCCAATAGATGCCGATGACGGTCTGTTCCGGCGTGCGTAGCGTGGGCGTTTTCAAACCGTCTCCACCGAGCTGCTTGACCTCGTTGAAGGCGCGTGCGTAAGCGTCGCTTGCCAGCGGTGGTGGTGGCGGCGGGCGATAGCGTGCGGCCGACGCCACCACGAATGGCTTGATGCTCCCGGCATGCGCACCCAAGGCGATGTTGATGCGGCTGACGGGATCCGGGCGCCAATGGCCCGGCGCATTGCTGAGAGGATGTTCGGTGCCGATGACAGGATCGTCGATCAGTGCGCCGTCGTTGGCGCGCAGGGCAAGAATTGCCGCTGCAGCGCGCTGGCCAAGGTCGATGCCATTGCGCTTGGCGCGGCTGGCGGGCAGCCGGGCCAGATCGGCCACCAGCCAGTCATTCAGGCGTGCCACCTGGTTTGGGTAGAGCGCGACCAGCGTGTCATGGGCCGCCTGCGCGATGGCAGCGTCAGCCGAACTGTCGGGAAAGGCGGCAAGGGTGCCGCTGTATCCCGGATACCGGTGGCCGATGGCATTGACCGCGTCAAACACGGCAAGCTGGACGATCGCCATGGCGCGGGCGCTGCGGACCGGTCCCAGCTCGTCCGCAGCGCCCGTGACACCCCCGGCCACCGACGGCGTATTGTCCACGGCGTTCGCACGCAGCGCCACATCGTTCCAGTACGCCAACCTGGCCACCGCGGCAGGACCTGGGGGCGGCAGGTAACGCAACGGAATGGCGTGCGTGCCAGGCTGGGTCTGGTACGGTGGATCGACATCGCGCGGGCCTGGCGGATGGTGCGTCCCGGCGCCAGCAAACGGACTGGCCATGGCAGCAATGAGGACAAGCAATAACGTCAGGCGCGTTCGCATAGGGTCCCCGGATCGTGATGAACTGGTTGGAAATGGCACGACGCGAAACGACCCGGTGAACCGGTGTCAACGCCTATGCCGATGCATCCAGCGTACCCACAATGCATTGGCGGACCAAGCCAAAACAGCACCGATATTGATGAGGAACAGACGATTTATTGTGATCAATTAAATCGTTCTAGAAACATTCCCCCACGCCTTTTTCCGGTGGTTAATTGTTCAGTCAAACGCCGAAAAATCCGGCTTGCGCTTTTCAAAAAACGCCGTGAATGCTTCCTTCGCTTCAGGCGCCAGCAGCATCGCGCTGAAGCGTTCGTTTTCAGCGGCGATCGACGCCAGCGTGGCTTCCATGCGCGGCTGCTTCATCAGCGCCTTCGTGGTGCGCACCGATGCCGCTGGCAGCGCGATCAGGCGGGCGGCTTGTTGCTGGGCGAACGGCAGCAGTTCGGCGGCACTGAGGACTTTCGAGACCAGGCCCATGTCGAACGCTTCCATCGCCGTAAAGCTATCTCCGAGCAGCAGCTTTTCGGCCGCGCGCGGGTAGCCGGCCAGTTGCGTGAACAGCAGGCTGGAACCGAATTCAGGACACAGGCCAAGCTGTGTGAACGGCATCGAGAACTTGGCCGTGTCCGCGCAGTAGACCAGGTCGCAGTGCAGCAACAGCGTGGTGCCGATGCCGATTGCAGCGCCCGAGACAGCGGCAATGACAGGCTTGGTGCAGCCGATCAGGGCGCGCATGAACTGGAACACAGCGCGGTCTTCCGGCTTCATGCCGGGGACGGGTGCCGAGTTCTTCATGAAGTCATCGAGGTCGTTACCAGCCGTGAAAATCTCGGGCTGGCCGGCGATCAGGATGGCGCGGATGGTGGTGTCGGTGTTGGCGGCGACCAGTGCATCGGCCATCGTTTGGTACATGACTGCGGTGATGGCGTTCTTGCGCGGGAGGCGGTTGAAGGTGAGGGTCAACAGGCCGGATTCGGTGGTGGTAAGGATGTCCATTATTCTTGTCCTTTTTTCTCTCTGCATGCGCTGGCAATGTAGCGCACGTGGTATGGGCCCCGGCCTTCGCCGGGGTGACGGATGTGGCGGTGGTCAAATAAAAAGGGCGCTGGGTTTCCCGCAGCGCCCTCTTCCATCTCACACGTTCTGGCTTACACGCGTTCGATGATACCGGCGGCGCCCATGCCGGCGCCGACGCACATCGTGACCATGCCGTATTTCAGCTGGTTGCGGATCAGCGCGTGGACCACGGTCGCGGCGCGGATCGCACCGGTGGCGCCAAGCGGGTGGCCAAGGGCGATCGCGCCACCCATCGGGTTCACTTTGGTCGTGTCCAGGTCCAGGTCGCGGATCACGGCCAGCGCCTGTGCGGCAAACGCTTCGTTCAACTCGATCCAGTCGAGTTGATCCTGCGTGATGCCGGCAGCAGCGAGTGCAGCAGGGATCGCGAACTTCGGACCGATGCCCATGATTTCAGGCGGCACGCCGCGCACGGCGAACGACGAGAACTTCGCCAGCGGCGTCAGGTTGTGCTCGCGCAGGATTTTTTCGCTGACCACGATCAGCGCGCCGGCGCCGTCGGACATCTGCGACGACGTTGCCGCCGTCACGGTGCCCTTGGCAGC
>Ga0265780_10010089_pt1 | contig 11282 bp, 12 predicted proteins | sample P1T30metagenome_FD_192432 | JGI IMG/M metagenome (GOLD analysis project Ga0265780, IMG submission 192432) | Plant litter microbial communities from East Loma Ridge, Irvine, California - P1 T30 | ecosystem: Environmental > Terrestrial > Plant litter > Unclassified | place: USA: California... | reverse complement strand
GTCCAGAGGTCGCCGCCGTCCTCCGTCCAGCCGCGCGCGGCGAGCGTCGTGCCCCGCACGTCGAGCCCGACCGCGACGGCCTCGCCGTACTCGGCGATGACGTGGGCGGCCCACTCGGGGTTCTCGAGCGCGGCGGTGCCCAGGTTGATGCGCTTGACGCCCGTGCTCAGGGCGTCGTCGAGCGAGCGGTCGTCACGGATGCCGCCGCTGAGCTCGACGTCGATGCCCTTGACCTGCTTGATGACCTTCTTGATGATCGACCGGTTGTCGCCCCGACCGAACGCCGCGTCGAGGTCGACGAGGTGCAGCCACTCGGCGCCCTGCGACTTCCAGTCGTCCGCCGCGGCCACGGGGTCGCCGTAGCCGGTCTCGGTGCCCGCCTCGCCCTGCGTCAGGCGGACGGCCTGCCCGCCGGCGACGTCGACGGCGGGGAACAGGGTGAGGCCGGGGGTCGTGCAGAAGTCGCTCATGGTGTCTCTCTCGCGGACGTGCCGCGTGCTGTCGCCGACGTGGGCCGGGGATCGCGGTCGGGTCAGGGGGTGCGGGTCACGGGGTGCGGGCCACGGGTGCAGATCACAGCGTGCGGAGCCAGTTGGAGAGCAGCCTGATGCCCGGCTGCCCCGACTTCTCCGGGTGGAACTGCGTCGCCCAGAGCGGCCCGTTCTCGACGGCCGCGACGAAGCGCCCGCCGTGGTCGGCCCACGTGACGTGGGGCTCGGGGAACGGGCGGATCACGTCGAGGGTCCAGGCCTGCGCCGCGAACGAGTGCACGAAGTAGAAGCGCTCGTCGCGCACGCCGTCGAAGAGAACGCTGCCCTCGGGGGCGTCGACGAGGTTCCAGCCCATGTGCGGCAGGACGTCGGCCTTCAGCTCGTCGACGACGCCCGGCCACTCACCCAGGCCGCCGGTCGTCGCGCCGCGCTCGACGCCGCCCTCGAAGAAGACCTGCATGCCGACGCAGATGCCCATCACGGGACGACCGCCGGCCAGGCGCCGATCGATCATCTCGCCGCCGCGGACGGACTGCAGCTGGCTCATCACCGCGCCGAAGGCCCCGACGCCGGGGACGAAGAGCCCGTCCGCCGCCTGCACCCTGCCGCGGTCGCGGGTGAGCTCGACGTCGGCACCGGCGAGCTCGAGCGCCTTGACGGCCGAGTGCACGTTGCCGCTGCCGTAGTCGAGGACGGCCACCGTGGGACGGACCGTCACAGGGCGCCCTTCGTGGACGGCACCCCGGTCACCCTGGCGTCGGGCTGGACGGCCTGGCGCAGGGCACGGGCGAACGCCTTGAACTCGGCCTCCGCGATGTGGTGCGGGTCGCGGCCGCCGAGCACGCGCACGTGCACGGTGATGCCGGCGTGGAACGTGATCGCCTCGAAGACGTGGCGCACCATGGAGCCGGTGAAGTGGCCGCCGATGAGGTGGTACTCGAAGCCCTCGGGCTCGCCCGTGTGCACGAGGTAGGGACGACCGGAGACGTCGACGACGGCCTGGACGAGGGCCTCGTCCAGGGGCACGAGCGCGTCTCCGTAGCGGGAGATGCCCGCCTTGTCGCCGAGCGCCTCCCTCAGGGCACCGCCGAGCACGATGCCGACGTCTTCTACCGTGTGGTGGACGTCGATGTGCGTGTCGCCCGCCGCCGACACGTCGAGGTCGATGAGCGAGTGCTTCGAGAGGGCCGTCAAGAGGTGGTCGAAGAACGGCACGGACGTGTCGATCGACGAGCGACCCGTCCCGTCGAGGTCGAGGGACAGCTGGATGCGCGACTCGCTCGTCTCACGGGACGAGGAGGCGGTGCGGGCGCGAGGCTGATCGGTCACGAGGAGAGCCTAATGTCGCGCAGCGCGTCGAGGAACGCGGTCGTCTCGGCCTCGGTCCCGGCGCTCACCCGGAGGTGCCCCTCGATGCCGAGGTCGCGGACGATCACACCTCGGGCGAGGAGGCGGCGGAAGACGTCGGCCGGGTCGTCCACGCCGCCGAAGAGCACGAAGTTCGACCAGGTCGGCCACGGGCTGTAGCCGAGCTCGGTCAGGACGCGGACGATGCGGTCGCGCTGGGCCTTGATGTCGTCGACCATCGCGAGCATCTCGTCGGCGTGCGCGAGGGCTGCCACGGCCGCCGCCTGCGTGAGGGAGGAGAGGTGGTACGGCAGCCGAACCAGACGGAGGGCGTCGACGACGGCAGGGTGGGCCGCCATGTAGCCGACCCGGGCACCGGCGAAGGCGAAGGCCTTGCTCATGGTGCGCGAGACGATGAGCCGCTCTCGGCCCTCGAGCAGGGTGAGCGCCGTGGGCTGGCCGGCCGGCATGAACTCGGCGTAGGCCTCGTCGACGAAGACCATGCCGTCGGTCGCGTCGTACGCGGCCCGGACCGTGTCGAGGTCGAGCGGGGTGCCCGTGGGGTTGTTCGGGCCGCAGAAGAAGACGACGTCGGGCCGGAGACGCTCGATCTCGGCGACCGCCGTCTCGGGCGAGATCGTGAACCCCTCGTCGCGGGCGCCCTCGAGCCAGGTGCTGCCGGTGCCCGCCGCGATGATCGAGTGCATCGAGTACGTGGGCGGGAAGCCGAGCACGGACCGACCGGGGCCCCCGAAGGCCTGGAGGATCTGCTGGATGACCTCGTTCGAGCCGTTGGCCGCCCAGATGTGCTCGCGACCGAGGCCGTGCCCGAGGTAGCCGGCCAGCGAGTCGCGAAGGGTCGAGAACTCGCGATCGGGGTAGCGGTTCACGTCGACGAGGGCAGCGCCCACGGCCTCGAGGATGTCGGCGGCGACGTCGGCGGGGACGGGGTGCGTGTTCTCGTTGACGTTGAGGGCGACGGGGACGCGTTCTTGGGGAGCACCGTAGGGCGTCAGCCCCTTGAGGTCGTCGCGGATGGGCAGGTCGGCGAGGCTGAAGGACACGACACCATGGTAGGCGGCGGGCGGAGCACTGACCTCATCGTGACGACGTCAGGCGAGGTCGGGCCCGACCTCGCCGTGACCGCTCGGGCCAGGCCGGGTCAGCGGCTGTACTTCTCGGGGACGGCCAGGGTCTGACCAGCAGCCACCTCGGCGCTCGGCAGGTTGTTCAGGCGGACGAGGTCGCTGACGACGTCGCGAGGGTCTTTGGTGGGGGCGATCTCGTTCGCGACCTGCCAGAGCGACTCGCCGCCCTCGACGGTGACCTGGGCGAAGGACACGTCTGCGGCCTGGTCGGACGCGACGGCACCCGGGCCGAGGAGGAGGCCCGCGGCCACGACGGCGGCTGCGCCGAGCGCGACCGCCGCGCCCACGACCCGGCGGCCTCGACGCGTGATGCGGAGGCGGGTGCGGGGGACGCTGGTACCGGGGGTCGTGCCGAAGGTGCTGCTGCTGATGCTGCTCATGAGGTGGTTCCTTTCACCGCGAGAGTTGGTCGTACGAGTTCGTGCCCGGCACTCGGCCGGGAATGCCGGACACGAAGACGTGTACCGAACATATCTTCGATCAAGCCCGACGGCAACCACTTTCTTCGAACATCTGGCGCAGGAATGCGCGACACACTCGAACATGTGTTTCGCCAGGCGGCCGTGATCCGATAGGTTCCAGTCGGTGGGACGAGTACACCAGCGACCACCGACATCGACGGCAGGAGAGACATGACCGACCGGCACAGCGCCACGGCGACCGCCCCGGCGACGCCCCCGCGCAAGGCGCTCACCGCCAAGCAGGAGTCGATCCTCGCCGCCATCCAGGCGAGCATCGCCCAGAGCGGCTACCCGCCGAGCATGCGCGAGATCGGCGACGCCGTCGGCCTCAAGTCGCTGTCGAGCGTGACCCACCAGCTGAACCAGCTCGAGCTCGCAGGCCGGATCCGTCGCGACCCGAACCGCCCCCGTGCGCTCGAGGTCCTCGGCGACCCGAGCCCCGTCGCCCCGGTGACGAGCATCCTCTCGACGAGCGACGACGGCGACACGGCCCACGTGCCCATGGTCGGCCGGATCGCCGCAGGCATCCCCATCACCGCCGAGCAGCAGGTCGAGGACGTCATGCCGCTCCCCCGCCAGCTCGTCGGCAAGGGCGAGCTGTTCATGCTCCGTGTCGTGGGCGAGTCCATGATCGACGCGGCGATCTGCGACGGCGACTGGGTGGTCGTCCGACAGCAGCAGAACGCCGAGAACGGCGACATCGTCGCGGCCATGCTCGACGACGAGGCCACGGTCAAGGTCTTCCGTCAGCGCGACGGCCACACCTGGCTGCTGCCCCGCAACAGCGCGTTCGAGCCGATCGTCGGCGACCACGCGCAGATCCTCGGCAAGGTCGTGGCGGTGCTGCGCTCGGTCTGACGTCGTCCCGAGGACGACGAAGCGCCTCCTGCCCTGACCGGGTCGGAGGCGCTTCGTCGTGCAGGGAGCGGACGGCTCAGGAGGCGGTCGTCTCCGCCGCCACGGCAGCCTCGCCGGCCTCCGCCTGCACGAACGGCGAGAGAGCAGCGACGTCGCTCGGGTAGACGCGCGCGTGCACCCGCGTGCCCTGCTCGTCGTAGTCGGTCGTCAGGACCCGGCCGGAGTCGTGCAGGTGCGAGACCACGTCGCCGCGGTCGTAGGGCACGAGCAGGTCGAGCTCGACCTCGGGCTCGGGCAGCAGACCTGCGAGCTTCGCCAGGAGCTCGTCGATGCCCTCGCCCGTGCGCGCGGAGACGAACACGGCCGTGGGCTCGAGCCCCAGCAGCACGAGGCGCTGGTCGGCGTCGACCAGATCGCTCTTGTTGAACACGACGACCTCGGGGATGTCGCGGCCGTCGACCTCGCCGATGACCTCGCGCACCGTCGCCAGCTGCGCGGCCGGGTCCGGGTGCGACCCGTCGACGACGTGCACGATGACGTCGGAGCCGGCGACCTCCTCGAGCGTCGAGCGGAAGGCCTCGACGAGCTGGTGCGGCAGGTTGCGGACGAAGCCCACCGTGTCGGCGTACGTGAAGGGACGCCCGTCGGTGGTGGCGCTCTTGCGGACGGTCGCGTCGAGGGTCGCGAACAAGGCGTTCTCGACCAGGACGCCAGCGCTCGTGAGCCGGTTCAGCAGGCTCGACTTGCCCGCGTTGGTGTAGCCGGCGATGGCCACGGAGGGGACCTCGTTCCGGTCGCGGTTCGCTCGCTTGGCGTCGCGTGCCGGCTTCATCTCCTTGATCTGGCGACGGAGGCGGGCCATGCGCGTGTGGATGCGGCGCCGGTCGAGCTCGATCTTGGTCTCGCCGGGGCCCCTGCTGCCCATGCCGGCCCCCGCGCCGCCGACCTGGCCACCGGCCTGGCGAGACATCGAGTCGCCCCAGCCGCGGAGGCGCGGCAGCAGGTACTCGAGCTGCGCGAGCTCGACCTGCGCCTTGCCCTCTCGGCTCTTCGCGTGCTGGCTGAAGATGTCGAGGATCACGGCCGTGCGGTCGATCACCTTGACCTTGACGACGTCCTCGAGGGCACGACGCTGGCTCGGTGCGAGCTCGGTGTCGGCGATGACCGTGTCCGCACCGAGGGCGGCCACGGTCTGCCGCAGTTCTTCGGCCTTGCCCTTGCCGAGGTAGGTGCTGGGGTCCGGGTTCGGCCGGCGCTGCAGGAGGCCGTCGAGCACCGAGGCGCCCGCGGTCTCGGCCAGCGCGGCGAGCTCGCGGAGCGAGTTCTCGGCGTCCGAGAGCGAGCCCTGCGACCAGACGCCGATCAGGACGACGTTCTCGAGGCGGAGCTGTCGGTACTCGACCTCGGTGACGTCCTCCAGCTCGGTCGAGAGGCCGGCCACGCGGCGGAGCGCGGCCCGGTCTTCGCGGTCGTACTGGTCGCCGTCGCCCGAGCCCTCGAGGGAACGGGTCTGGATCGCCTGGGCAGGCGAGAAGATCGTGTAGGCGGACGCCCGCGACGCCGCACGCTCGAGGACCCGCGCCACGACGTCGTCGCCGTGCTGTCCGTCGCGCTCGTCGTCGAGCGGGGTCGTGGGGGTGTCTGTCATCGAAGTGATACTAGCCCTCCGGAGGGGGTCGAGCCTGGGCCGTCACGGGCCAGGCAGCTGATGTTCGGTAGGTTGTCGTGCGTGACCAACGACCACTACTTCTCCCCGAACCCGGAGAGCGAGCTGCGTCGGCGGACGATCACGGCGACCCTCGCAGGGCGAGAGCTGACGCTCACGACGGCATCGGGCGTCTTCAGCCCCGAGCGGGTCGACCCGGGCACGGCCGTCCTGTTGGCCGGTGCACCGCAGCCGCCCGCGACGGGCGACCTGTTGGACGTCGGGTGCGGATGGGGCCCCGTCACACTGAGCCTCGCGTTGTCGTCACCCGACGCGACGGTGTGGGCCGTCGACGTGAACGAGAGGGTCCTCGACCTCGTCCGTGAGAACGCACGGGCCGCGGGCCTCGTCAACGTCAACGCCGTGACGCCCGACGGTGTTCCCGACGACGTCGTGTTCGCCTCGATCTGGTCGAACCCGCCCATCCGCGTCGGCAAGGAGGTGCTTCACGGCATCCTGGAGACGTGGCTCCCACGCCTGGAGCCCGGCTCCGACGCCTGGCTCGTCGTGCAGAAGAACCTGGGTGCCGACTCGCTCCAGGCGTGGATGAACGCGACCATGTCCGACGTCGTCCACGTCGAGCGCTCGTCGACGAGCAAGGGGTACCGCGTGCTGCGGGCCCGCCGTGCCTCCTCGTCGCCCGCCTAGGAGGCCGCCCGCGCCACCCGGGGCGGACCTGCCCCGTGCGGCTACAGGGTCAGCGCGCCGCTGAAGACCAGCTCGGCCGGACCGCTGAGCGACACGTGCTCGCCGTCGTGCCCCGGGCTGACGTGGACCCCGAGCACACCGCCGGGGACCTCGACGGCCCAGTCGTCGGGCGCGGCCGCGCCGGCCCAGTGCCTCACAGCGAGAGCCGCGGCGGCGGCGCCCGTGCCGCACGAGAGCGTCTCGCCGCTGCCGCGCTCGTGGACCCGCATGCGGATGCGGCCCGTGCCGTCGACGACGAGAGGATCGGAGGGGACCACGAACTCGACGTTGGCGCCCTCCGCGGGCGCGGGATCGAGCACGGGGACCCAGGAGAGGTCGAGCCCGTCGAGCTCGTCGTCGGAGGCGAGGGCGACGACGACGTGCGGGTTGCCCACCGACACGGAGAGGCCGGGCCGGGCGGCGTGGAGCTCTCGGGCCCTGACGGTGGGCTCGTCGTCGCCGAGGGCCCAGGCGCCGAGGTCGACCCGGAAGCCCGAGCCGTCGCGTCGCACCGTCCGGACACCCGCCCGCGTGCCGATGGTGAGGGCCCGGCCGACCGGCAGGTCGACGAGCCCTCGCTCGACGAGGTAGCGCGCGAAGACGCGGACGCCGTTGCCGCACATCTCGGCGAGGCTGCCGTCGGCGTTGTGGTAATCCATGAACCACTCGGCGGCGGGGTCGCTCTCCAGCGCCGCCGCACCGGCCGGGAGGGCGGACGAGCGGACGGCACGGATGACGCCGTCGGCGCCCACGCCGAAGCGGCGATCCGTCAGGGCGCGGATGGCGACCCCGTCGAGGTCGGTCTCGCCGTCGGCGTCGGTGAACAACACGAAGTCGTTCCCGGTGCCCTGTCCCTTGGTGAACTGGAGCGTCGTGGTCACGCGAGGAGTCTAGCGAGGGCCCGCTCGACGGCCGCCGGGTCACCGGTGGTCGACCAGTCGACGTCCGGGTACCTCTTGAACCAGCTCACCTGGCGGCGGGCGTAGCGACGCGTGAGCGCCTGCGTGTCGTCGATGGCCGCCTGCTCGTCGATCTCGCCTCGCAGCTGGGCTGCTGCCTGGGCGTAGCCGATGGCCCGGGAGGCGGTGATCCCGTCGGCGAGGCCGAGCGGCAGCAGACCTCGCACCTCGTCGACCAGGCCGTCGGCCCACATGCGACGGACCCGTGCGTCGAGACGCTCGACGAGGACCGGCCTCGCCTCGGCGATGCCGACGATCGAGGAGGGACGCCACCGCTCCGCCTCGTCGGGCAACGCAGCAGAGAAGGGCTCTCCCGTGATCTCTCCGACCTCGAGGGCGCGCACCAGGCGCCGCACGTTGTGCGGCCCGATGCGCTCGGCCGCGACAGCGTCGGTCTGCGCGAGCAGCGCGTGCAGCGCGGCGGGACCGCCGTCGTCCGCCATTCGCTCGAAGCGCTGCCGCACCTCGGCGTCGGTGCCCGGGAACCGGAAGTCGAAGAGGACGCTCGAGACGTAGAGCCCCGACCCGCCCACCAGCACGGGCACGGCCCCCCGATCGAGGATCCCGTCGACAACGGCCCTGGCCCGGGACTGGTACCACTCGACGCTCGCCTCGGTGGTCACGTCGAGCTCGTCGAAGAGGTGGTGCGGGACGCCCCGGCGATCCGACTCGGGCACCTTGGCCGTGCCGATGTCCATCCCTCGGTAGAGCTGCATCGCGTCGGCGTTGACGATCTCTGCCGGCCGGCCAGCGTCGCGGAGACGCTCGGCCAGGTCGAGCGCGAAGGCGGACTTGCCCGTCCCGGTCGAGCCGACGACGGCGATCAGCTCACCGAATGCTGATTCACCGACCGTCGACATGGTGCCCCAGTGTAGGGCGGGCCGTCACTCGAAACGGACGCCGCCGCGGCTGCTGCCACCACGCGGGAGGGCCTTCTCGACGGCACGGCGCACGGTGTCGGATCGGTAGCCGCGACGCATGAGGTAGCCGTTCAGCCGACGCTCGGCCGTCGCCCTGTCCAGACCCCTCAGCGAGCTCGCGCGCTTCTCAGCCCATTCGTCGGCCCTGGCCTGCTCGTCGGCGTCGTCGGTCTCGGCGAGGACCTCTTCGATGACGGAGGCGTCGATGCCACGCGAGCGCAGCTCGGACGTGACGGCACCGCGACCGAGGCCCTTGCGGCCCTGCTTCGTCTCGAGGAGGTTCTCCGCGAGTTCCCGGTCGTTGAGGAGGCCCACCCCTTCGAGGCGCGACACCTCGTCGGCCACGACCTCGGGATCGAGGTCGCGCGCCTCGAGCAGGGACGCCATCTCGGACGACGAGACTCCCCGTCGGCTGAGCGCGTGCAGGCTCACGTTCTCTGCCCTGGTCCGCTGTGCGTCCAGGTCTTCTGGGAGCTCTTCGGCTTCTGCCTCGTCGCTGCCGGGAAGAGCCGTCGCCGACCCGTCAGACCAGTGCTGGCTCACGGCTGCCAACGCAGCTGCCGCGTCACGCACCGGATCGTGCCGGGGACTCTCGCCGGACGGCTCGACCGCCTCGACGTCACGCGCGACGGGTGCGGGCCCCCTCGAGGGGTGGCTCGACGCCTCTGCGTCTGAGCGGCCGGACCTGGCCCCGCGGACACCGAAGAGAGGCGTCACGGGAGCCAGGTCGTCAGCCGACTCGTCGTCGTGCGAGGTCATGCGCCCTTCCGGGCGGCGATCTTCGCCTCGATCGACTCGACGGGCGCCTCGACCGGCTTCGCCCCGCCGACGCCGAGCTTGGCGAGGATCTTCTGCTCGATCTCTTGCGCGACGGAGGCGTTCTTGATGAGGAAGTTGCGCGAGTTCTCCTTGCCCTGACCGAGCTGGTCGCCTTCGTAGGTGTACCAGGCACCGGACTTGCGGACGATGCCGTGCTCGACGCCGAAGTCGATCAGGCTGCCCTCACGGGAGATGCCGACACCGTAGAGGATGTCGAACTCGGCCTGCTTGAAGGGCGGTGCCATCTTGTTCTTGACGACCTTGACGCGGGTGCGGTTGCCCACTGCGTCCGTTCCGTCTTTCAGGGTCTCGATGCGGCGGATGTCGAGTCGCACCGAGGCGTAGAACTTGAGCGCCTTGCCGCCGGCGGTGGTCTCGGGGCTGCCGAAGAACACGCCGATCTTCTCGCGCAGCTGGTTGATGAAGATCATCGTCGTGCCGGTCTGGTTCAGACCACCCGTCAGCTTGCGGAGGGCCTGCGACATCAGACGGGCCTGGAGGCCGACGTGGGAGTCGCCCATCTCGCCCTCGATCTCGGCACGAGGCACGAGCGCCGCCACGGAGTCGATGACGACGAGGTCGATGGAGCCGGAGCGGACGAGCATGTCCGCGATCTCGAGCGCCTGCTCACCCGTGTCGGGCTGGGAGACGAGCAGCGCGTCGATGTCGACGCCCAGCTTCTTCGCGTACTCGGGGTCGAGTGCGTGCTCGGCGTCGATGAAGGCCGCGATGCCGCCGTTGCGCTGCGCGTTGGCGATGGCGTGCAGGGTGAGCGTCGTCTTTCCCGAGGACTCGGGACCGTAGATCTCGACGATGCGGCCACGAGGAAGGCCCCCGATGCCCAACGCGACGTCGAGGGCGATCGAGCCGGTGGGGATGACGGCGACCGGCGCGCGGTCGTCACTGCCCAGGCGCATGACGGCACCCTTGCCGAACTGGCGGTCGATCTGGGCGAGCGCCGTCTCGAGGGCCTTCTCGCGGTTCTCTGCTGAGGGCATGGTGACTCCTTCGTGGTTGATGTCCGTGCGCCTGTAGGCTGTCGCGTCGCGCTCGGCCCGGGGGCGGCGGTCTCGACGACAAGGCTGGTGTCCTCGCGGATGCGAGAACGATGGAACGTCGATGAGGGAACGCTACGACCGGCCACCGACATCGCAGACGCGATCTCGATCGGAGGTGGAGCACTCGAGCGTCGACGCCCTTGTGGAGGAAGCTACCACCGCACCGAACGCACGTTCGAACCAGGGCCCCGGCGTGTCGAACACCTGATCGTCGGTCCGTCCCGGCGGACCGGGTCGTCGCGAGGGTCAGCGACGCGGCTCGGGCAGCCCGGCTCCGTGCCTGCGGGCCACGGGGACGCCTTCGGCCTCGCAGAGGGCCAGCCACACCTCGCGCGGCGGGACGCCTCTGTTGAGGGCCTCGTCCGCGGTCTCGTCGCCCAGCGACGAGAGGACCAGGTCACGGGTGACGACACGCCCGTACGCCTCGCCGAACTCGTCGTCGACCGCCCTGCGGAACTCGCTCTTGCGCATCAGACGAGGCTACCCGGACGCGGAGACGCCCCCGGCATCAGCCGGGGGCGTCTCGGTGCAGCGTGCACGACGGACCGCGCGGTGCAGAGGTTCAGCGCGCGACCAGGTCGGTGTCGAACTCGGCCACCATGTCGTCGGGAAGCGTGTCGGGGATCGGGTTGAGGCCCTCGATGACGGCCATCCGGTCGCCCACCTCGCGCATGATGACGGAGATCGGGGTCTCGAGCGCGTCGGCGACCGACGCGAGGATCTCGGAACTCGCCTCTTTCTGCCCGCGCTCGACCTCGCTGAGGTAGCCGAGTGCGACGCTCGCCTTGCTGGCGACCTGTCGCAACGTGCGGCCCTTCTGGAGACGGAA
>Ga0265780_10010088_pt1 | contig 11284 bp, 8 predicted proteins | sample P1T30metagenome_FD_192432 | JGI IMG/M metagenome (GOLD analysis project Ga0265780, IMG submission 192432) | Plant litter microbial communities from East Loma Ridge, Irvine, California - P1 T30 | ecosystem: Environmental > Terrestrial > Plant litter > Unclassified | place: USA: California... | reverse complement strand
CGGTGTGATGCAGTCCATTTTGCCTCAAGGAAGTTTGTGAGTGTTGTTCAGACGACGACGGCGATGATGGCTGATCTGGAGCCTCATCACAATAGCAGACCAAGAGGCTGTACTACTCATATACATAACGACAGCTGCGATTGGGACTGCAGTCGCCAAGATGAATACGTTCGAATCGCGACAAAATGAGCTACATTGCGAGTTTTCTTGCAAAGTCTGGTCAACAGCGAACTTGTCCCATGTCCACGGATAGCTGATCAAGGTTGGAAAAAGTCACTGCTAAATTGAGCAGCGGAAACCAGGGTCAGCCCGGCAGAAGGAAAGCTCCCAGATCCGCCAAGCTCTAGCGTCGCCGCGGGCACGGCGTCACAAGACGCTAGGTTCCAACTCAAAAGTAGCGTACCGCAATCGGGCTCACAACGTGGGAAGTGCAACGCACACAACATGGCAATCAGCCCTGATCACGAAACGCTTCCCTTTCTTAGCCGACGCCGATCCTCAATCTTTAATCAACCGCCAACGTTGATTGGCTCTGGATGCCGCGTTGGCAACGACGTCGCCGCCCTAACTGGTGCGGGCTCGGCACCGGCCCACGTCAACGCGGTCATTGGCACCGATTTCAACGCACGTCGTCCCTTCACGTCAAGCTCTGGTCCCAACTAGGGGGGTAAAGCCCTGGCCTAGTGAAGCTTACTTTCTTAAGATCCATAGCAAAGCTCGCAGAAACCCCCATGGGCACACACCACAGGCCTCGTTAATATATATGGTCTTCGATTCCGGCACCCTGGCCAGAATCTTGACCTGCGCTGCATCTCTCGCAATCCTTGAGATGTAACACACTCCTTTGATACATTCTACACTCTCTACCACTGCCCCGGTGGTCTGGCAGCTCCGCTTCTCGCTCACTATCGTTAACACTTATACCTACACGGTCATCAGTACCATCACATTCTTTCCCCACCCCTGGACACGCCGAACTAATCAACACCCTACGCGAGCTTTGCCGACTACAATTCACCGAGGCGTCACCATCAGTCCAGTAAACCCCCATTGTCTTGATCCAACAACATGGCTTTTCCTAACCAGACGAGTCAATTCATGACCAGTCAGTTCGAATCACCAGCCTCTGTGGAACCATCTCCTGGCACTACAACCGAGAACAGCCCGACTATGGGCATCAACTTCAAGACGAGCCAAGTGTTCAACGCAACTACACCACCCCTAGCCCAACACTTTGGCTCGCCATGCGATACATCTCAATACAGCCCACAACAGCGTGCAGCAGCTGTTCACGGCATCACCAATACATACGGATCGATCCAGCGTACGAACTTCGTAGCCCCTCTTCCTCCTACCTCTCTCGCTCAACAAATCCAGGCCATATCTCATCTCTTGAAGAGAGGAACAAACCCGAACGATATTGTCAAGTATGTGGAAACCTTCAAGAAGATGCTGTACTCTGGCAACTTCAACGACCTTGCCATCATAGCTGTGCGTCCTACGGAAGAGCTTGCCGAGTTGGTTCTACAAGTCGGTAAGTAGAGGTAGCGTTGTTCTAAGACACCACACCAACCCTAGCTAGCCACTTCGCAGGTTTGCCTGACCGTCGAGCCACTTCCGACCTTCGAGCCACTCCCGACCGCCGAGTCATCCACGACCGTCAAGCCACCCACAGCTGCCAAACGCGAATCCATCGACGAGGGCACGGCCCCGCGCCCACAAGCCTCGAAGCGACCGCGCACTTCACGTAAGGGCAAGGAGCCAGCACAACCAGCCGTTGTTCGAAGAGGCTGCCCAGGGAACAACTGGGGGTGCAAGCCTCATGAGCAACGCACCAGGAAATACTGGGACACACGTATCGGTTTCTTCAATCACTTCGATGCTGAACATCTGGAGGACTGTCGCGTCGCAGGCAATCGTTGGCAATGCCCAGCCTGCGAGCGTCCTTCGTTTGGGGGAGATGGACATGAACTCAAGAAACACATGTGGGACGACCATTGGGAATGACAAGGCTACGGATGGTCTCGCAAACTTTCTGGGTTGAAGTCTACATCGTCTTAGCAAGTGTCTACTTGTCAAGATATAGCGGTATGTATACTTCAAACTGCGACACGGATTCCAGCCACTCCCGGTACCTCGGCGTATGTCGGCATGGTCCCCACGCTCCTTGCCACTCGCACAATACTACGATCTTTTCTTCTTCTGTATATATATATCTTTGGGTAGAACGCACCTTGTCCAATCCATGACGAATGGTAACGCTCGCTACGATACACTACATAGACAAAATCACTCTTTCTATTGTCGATGATGTCTTTACTCATGGAGTATATCACTGCGACCTGCTGAGCTCATCACGCGTACTGCCTCCCCTTCTTCAGCGGCGCAACATCACCGTCCAACCGCCCAATCCCCAACCTCCCGATCGCATTCTCTCCCTCCACATCCCCAAAACGAATGCGCACATGTCGCATAAACCGCGATCGATCAGCCGCGTCGAGATGCGTCCCCGTAGCCGGCAAAGCTACATAAGGATTATCCCTCGTCGCCAGGCTGGAGAAGTTCATGAGTATATCCGGGCCACATGAAAGCTTCGTCCGGACGTAGAGAGGAACCAGGCTCGCCATGATGAGAATAGTCGAAGAGATGATGAGCGCCACGACCCATTGATAGTGGGCGTGAAAGACCTCCACATTGCTGCGTTTTGTGCCTGTCGTTGCCCATGTTCTTGCTAAACTATAGTGATCATAGTTCCATGTCGACGATTGGCCCGCCCCGGGGGACTGAAAGCTACAATTTGAAGTCTTTCCGAACGGACAAATGTAGATGTTTGGCCCAGTGGAGCTAATCAGTTGACTCCCATCCTGGTACTTCCAAGCGATGGATTGGTCCAGCCACGTCGTGTGTTCGTTGAACGCGCCAGTAAAAACGCTTTTGCCATTCATGGTTGCCCAGTATGCGTTGAGCATCTGTCCGATTCGTATTCCAGCTTCTTCGGCAGTTGTATTTCCCTTCGATGTCCGTAATTGGTTCCGCGGGTCTGTTGGGTCCTGGACGTAACCTTCAGAAAGTAGCCCCGAAGACGACTCGATTGCTTTCTCCCACATAGTTTCATTATCCCGATATATCAGCCCTAATTGCGTGTACGCCACAGGCGGGTGCTTGAGAAGGGAACGGCGAACATGCGATGCCGAACAAGTGGTGTGTGATGCACACGAGACTTCGACCTCGACGTATGCCGTTTCCAGAGTACAAACGAATGGTTTATAATCCGATTGAGGCTCCGCCCTTGTTTTCCAGACGAAACTGAAAGGTTTTAAATCCTCAGCGGAACGTCTGGAACGTTCCACGGTGTTCTCGGTCCAGTGTAGATTCCCGATCCAACTTGAGTGATTGTATTCGTCGTCCGGGAATGAAACATCAGAACATCGTGGATGAAAATACATGGCCTCGATCTTGGCTGCGTAGTCGGCGTAATCCGGCGAGTCTAAGCCACTCATCGGCACACCAATGAATGAACTGTAAGAGTCGCCCGTGCCGTTGTTGGTCGTATACCAGCCTTCTTTGTCGGCACTGGACGTGCTCTCATAGTGTTCGATTCTGGGGATCTTGACATGGCCCCATGCATCACGCGGAGAGGCTTCTTTGGTAGCTGGGCTAAGAAGCGCGGCCACGTAGAAGCTGTTCAAGATCGACTCGGTTGTGAATTGGTCGGGCGCCCACATACCAGGTCCGGGTACGACATAAGTGTAACTTGCGCCCTCGGAGTGCTGTTTCGGACCGAAGGTTATCTGTCTAAAAGACGACTGACCACCAACAGGAGATAGCATCCAGATAGCGACTAAGCCTAGACCTACGTAGCTGACCGTCCGTAGGTGGAATTGTGAAGCAACAGTACTAGTGAGAGATGTACTGCCAGCTAGTATGTCCAGGGTCGAAATACGTTCGCCTTTCTCGAATCTCCAAAGCAGAATAGCATGGGTGGCTCGCCCAACAACCGAAGCAAAGAGTATGGGATAGATCGTTGGGCCCTGGATCCAGTAAGTAGCTTGATGGCGAGATCTGGAAGCTTTTGACTCACCCAATTCGAAGCCTGCTCAAATCTCTGAGCTGCTCGTTGATGAGAACTTGTTGGCTTTTGATCGAATGAAAGGACCAAGATGGCGAAAACGAAGAAAGTAAATGAGATCGCCAGTAGCGATATGTCGACAAAGATATACCAGATCAGTAAACTGGCAGAGATTTCGACCGACCGCGGTGACGTTGGCCAGCCTTGGAGGGCTCGCAAATGCGTTTCTTGTGACAGGTCATCGGCAAGCACAGAGCCTGGAGTGATGCTTTTGTCGAGCTTGTGTGCGTCATCGGCGCTAGCTCCTGATTCGAGAGGCAGTGGGTCATCGCGGTAGGGGAAATCTAGTATTGATAAGTCGGTACTGACTTGCGATTCGAATGAGAGCCGTCCGTGGCTGAAAATGGAAATGGATGCGACCTCGGAAGTGCTGTTCTCCCGTGGATTGTTTTGTCTAGCTGCCATGGCGGAGAAGCTAACTGAACAGTCCCGATGATGCCAGCATATGTGCTGTGACGCGAAGCGCGAGCGGTCTACAAGCCGTTGTATTCATATTGAGAGGTCAGACTGAAGGCTGAGCACGTGCGGGCTGCATTAGGCTGTGGTGTAACATTGCGTCCAACAAGGATTCAATTACCCTGCGAATCTACGAGCTGCATCAGCTCTGACCGATTGCTTGGCTTGTGGTGAGTATTACATACAGCCTTGAGGGAATGGTGCTGAGGGGTGGAAGATAAGCTAGAAGGCTGTGCATTCTACCGAAGGCGTTCCATGCCAATGCGACAACGCCAATCTGCCGTAAGCTGACAGACGCTAATCTTCAATTTATCGTAGAGGCGGCACGTTGAGGCAGTACCGAAAGAAGGACGTCTTAGTTGTAGTAGTGATGACGGTGAATGGATCCAGGTGCCGACCGGCCTCAAGCTTGAGCGCCAAGCTTACGGGTTCTTTGCGCGCCAGTGGCTCTCACCATCTGCGCACTTTGCTAGGAGATGCTGTTGCGCTACAATATGTCACTGCGTTGGTTTAGTGTAGCAAACCATAGAAGTAGGGAGTGAGATGCGCTGCGGCATCGTCAGTCTTATCAAATGACCCTTGGCATGCCGACGACCCGATGGTCTAGCCTCTTCAAGCCTTAGCTTGTGCGGGCAGCTGGATCGCCGAGCAATACAACGCGTCCTGCTCATTCAACTCACCATCATCACGACATCATACCACTCGATTTACGACGACCGGGTGCAGATTGCGCTCTCACATCGTTTCGCAAAAAGATGGTGACCGGTATTGCGCACGACACGAAGCCTCCTGTCGGGCAAAAGATGGCAGGCTGGTAACGGGCACGCGATAGGCTCCGTCTGGCCCAATAACACCACAAATGCTGTACACCATATGCAGCCCCCGCATCTCTCGACAGGCATGCATGCGCATCCAGCTGTCTTCAGCTGAGACTTTGCAGCGCTCGCAACAGATAAAATGTTAATACCTTAGGGTTTGACGATGCCTTCATTCTGGGCATCTTCAGCATCTTTATAAAACCACTCACACAGCCTCGCACACTTGCAGCAAAATATCGACTTCTGAAATGCGATATGGCGATCACATGGGGGCCTCGGCTAATGGCATCCCTCCTGTTGTATGGCTCGTCATGGCGTTGATAGACTGGTCGCTGACCCACGTGAATAGGTTACTGTTCCAGATCATCAGTATTGCAAGCGACATGGTGTTCTTCAAAACGAAAGAGAACTTTCCGTCAACATATATCGACGACACGATACTAAAGCGAGCCCCCGCGTTTTTCTCTGGCGGATCATTGACCAGCAAAGTGAAGGATTTCTTCAAAAACATTGACATAAGTCGAGTTGTCGTTCCGCTCCTCTTTACCACAATGAGTGCAGTAATAGTATCTGTCGTATTCACTGGTGCAGGCAACACATACCGCGACGAGGGCAATGCTTGTAGCACAAAGCCGGATGCCGACATCAGTGGCGTCGGCGTACGCGCCTCCATCTGGGGACAAATCGGAATGCTGATCTTGATCAGTGGCTGCGGCTACTTCCACAAAAAAGAGACAGCAATCAAGGAAGTTGCAGGCGGCTTGATTCTCACCCATGTTTCCCTAGCGATAGCTATCATCGTGCAGATGTATAAGAAGACGTTGACATCTGTTGATGCTGCAATCGGCGCAGCTATTCTGGACGCCCAGAACGTTGCTCTACACATCCCCGTGGCTGCCAAACAGACTCTCGCAGCTCGATGGCAAGTGCTCATCCTCATACCGGCTCAGATATTGGGTCTAGCATTTCTGCCACTCCTGGTAATCAAGTTCATCATGGGAAGCTTCGCATCGGAAGACTGCAAGTGTTTCGGTTTCTTCTGGTGGTCCCATTTCAGCGACTGTGAGGTCATCCCCAGCAGTGAGCTTTCTCTCTTCTGGATCTACTACTCGCTCCGATGGATCATGTGGGTCCAGGCGTTCGTTCATTCCATGTACAACGCCGAATCGTTCCACAGGTCTGAGAAGGAGGGACGCATTCCGGTTTTCTTCACAGAAAAGGGTTTGGAAGATAACTCAAAGGAAGCTAGAGCGCGTGAGAGGCAGGAATACCCAAAGCGGACGCTGGGGAAAGCGACGATTCAGTCTGGCCTTTTGTACAAGGAATACCCGGCTACAACATCGGTGTCTTCTACGACATATGCGGTGTACTCAGTCACATCAATGGCTGTTGCAGAAGTTACTATTCGAAAGTACACTCTTCAGCCCGTCTCCCAAGTGAACTCGATCGGCCAAATCATTGCTATGGTCGTTGCGCTCGCCACCTTCATTCGAGTTATTTGGAGTTTCCAGAGTCTCTACAATCGGTTTGAGAACAATTCTTTTCCTGACTTGGTCTTTAATCCTCGCAAATCATGGCCCAAATGGTGTTGTTGCGTCGACTCAAAAGAAAACGGAACGGGTGATGGTCAAGCCTCGACTTCACCAAAACAAGATGGAGAAGACTCTTGGAAAGAAGCAGATACTGATAGCGGAAATCATGGCTCTGGACAACGGCGATCTTCACAACATACAGCACCGCTTACCCCACCCAAATGTGAAGCGTATAGTCAACATGAACAATATGCTCAACAATACCCTCAATCACCTGCTTTGCGTAATGGCCGGCCATCGTTAGATGCCACTGATATATCAAAGACGATGCCATATTCACCCCTCGAACAAGACAGCCGAATACGACACATTCTACCAGGACAGCCGAAAATGCCACCACAGCGAAGCCATTCTTACGAGCCAGGATACCGATTCGAGTTCCAACAGCCATTCCACTTAGATGCCGTAAAGCAGCTTTTCCTTCCTACTTTCACTCAATATCTGGAAGACCGAAAGGAGGACAAGGTTACGGTTCCTACAAGCGATATTCTAACCACGCCTCCATTTGAGCCAACAGCAATCGATCAACCAACAGCCTACACCTTGCCTGGACAGTCACGGGGAAGTATCGGTAAGGGCAAAGCTCCGCTGCCGCTTTTAGTCGAAAATGCTCCTCATCAAGCAGAAGCTTCGACTTCCCGCGACAACCAACACCCCGTCAAAACTGGGGGCAAGCCCCCAGATTCGATTGGAGCCAAGATGATACCGGAGATAGACAACTCCGTTGTGATAGGTCAGTCAGGACAAGGACCGGAACTCGAAGACTCACAGCCGCAACTTGCTACACGTCGCGATATGACCCCCGCATCGATCTCAACCCGCCCTGGACCACAGGAACATCAGCCGATCGCCTCTCAAAAGTCTGGAAAACAGCAATTGGGATCACTTCCCTCTTGGATACACGCAACAGAAGAGGGTCTGCCGGAACCTCCAATAGTCAGCGAAGGTCCTGACTCTCCAGAGCAAGTTGACGCACCAACACCAGCTCCAAACAGCCTACGGGAGATCGTATGGACATGGCGGACATTGAAAACACATCGTGAATTACGTGATCGATCGAAAGCCGCCCAATCCTTATCAGAACAAGTACCAAGGGACTTAACTCCGGCCAGAATTAATTGGCAACGGGTGATTCCGAAGATACGACACCTGGTACAAGCCTCGAAGTCTGGAGGGGAAGGCAAGTCTGCCGTTACAAGCGCAGGAGATGCTTTACCGGATTCAACGCCCATCATGCTCAGCGCCCAAGGTCCTTTGGAAGACGAACGTGTACCTGTGAGCATAGATGACGACAGCACATCGGGATACGCAATATCTGGTGATGAACAAACACATCCTCTTTATCGTTCTGCTTCGACCAGGAGAGAGGTCAATCGTACACTCAAAGACTGGCTTACTGCTCATCAAAAGCATCCTTACCCTAGCGACAGTGAGATAATAGCTCTTCAAGACCGTACAGGATTAGACAAAGCGCAGCTCAAAAACTGGTTCGCGATTACTCGTCAGTATGGCAGAGAGCTGGAATCGGATGAAGAGTACCCTGATGATATCGCAGACCAGTCAAAAGCTGGTAGGGAACCACAACAACCCGAGGCTCAGTCTAAGAAAGATTGCACATTAGCCTGGGGTATTGCTTCGCCTGATACAGGTTCTGAAACGAAAGACCCTCAGTCAACATGGCAGTCTGGAAACCTGGAATACCGCAAAAGACTACAGCTTGAGTTAGCACGATTATCGTCCAATAAGATGAAGTCAGATCTATCATGGCAGTCGAGAGGAATCCAGGCGACTCTTCAATGGGATCTTCTTCTGAATGATTTAGGGTTAGTCCCCTACGGAAAAATCACACCCGACTACCTCAAGCGCAAATTTGCGCGTCGATGGGAGAGGATGATGTGGAAAAGACGAGAGAAAAGAGTGCTGGACGAGGTGATTTTCGATATGCGCCGCCCGCGATCCGGATGTCCAGGCAGAGGGGAAAAATGCGAACAAAGCGGAACCGTCTGGGAAGACCAGAGCTCGTTTGTTGAACACTTCTTCACCCATACGCAAGGATTTCGACCGTTTGACTTTCTAACGTGCCACGAATGTGGGTCTAGCATATCTCCGGTTTCCGTCTCGGGTTCTGAACTTAATCGACTATCTCTCCCATATCACATCTGGCGCGAGCATATGCACGTGGAGCATCGCGACCCATCATCGCCCCCACCGGCGGCAGCAGAGCAGGACAAAGGAAAATTGGCGGAAGCTTCGAAACTGGAACTTAGCCAGCGCGTCGATGCTGAAAGGGGTGATCTGCAAACGACTACCCAGCGCACTATCTTCAGGCCCCATTCACTACGTTCCAATCATTCCAATCATTCAACTTGACGACTCGACCCTATGCGTCTCCTTCAACTATAACTCTCGTTATCAGTACTTGCCGTAGCAACCTACAATTCTTGCGCTTGCCTTTCACGCGCACGCAAAAGCTCTGAATACACAGTCTCACGTACATGCGATGTATTCAAATATCTATAAATCCTGACATTCATGTCGTTGCTATTATCGCGGCCCTAGAATCAAAGCCAATACAGCCATCAATACACCAACGTACACACCCCAAGTCCTCTTAATGATTATACCGCGTGTCCAAAAGCATACTTGTCTTTCCGCACAACCAGCGCTAGCCCAACAATTAGTAGAAGCCGCAGAACGCCTAATCTCAAAATTGGTTCAGAAGGGGTCTCGCGGAGGATCAGAATCTGCTTGCTCGCATACTGGAACTGACCAAATTGCTGTATGCCCTAGTCCTCTACTTTCTACGAGCATCAATGATATACATGTCCTGCAAATACCGCAAACGTCTCGCTTCTCAATGTGTCTTCCCCTATCCGTCACAGAATAGTATCTGCACTATAAATACGCACGCGTCACTATCTAGCATCCCAACAACAACTCCAACATATTGCAGAAGGCGTTCGATACGGACGCATAGCAACGACTGTGCGTGAAATAAGTAAAGTCGCCAGGGCGAAGATGAAAAAAGCTACTACAACACAGAAAAAGCTAAATACCTCGCACATCTTCAGATTAAAACTTTATTGCGCAAGAAATAACTCCCGCTTGAAAAAGTTTCCTTCAAACGAAAGCCAGGCTTAGCTACAACCCCCCAATCCCATCACCATCACCATTACCATCTCTTAGGTAAACAGCCGGCGGTGAAGGATCTTAATCTTACAAAAATCCAGAAACCCAAGTCGGAGAGGAGCTGGAGGATCTTAGTCATACTCCCCCCTCTCCAGCCTATCCCTCTCCGCCCTATCCCTCTCGACCAACTCATGAAACGACCCCCCAAACATTTCCATCCTCAACCTCTTCAACCTCCTAGCCTTCTCCTTCTTCGACGCACGCTCAGCATACTAACGCTTCCTCTTCTTTTTGCCATCATCCTCACTCGCATCAGCCGCAGCCTCCTTGTCCTTCTTCGCCGCCTTCTTATCGAGTTCATCCCAAGATTCGCCTTCACTAAATTCATCTTCACTGCCCTCATCTGACATCTCCTCGGAAGCGTTCTCATCAAAGTCCGATTCGTCAGACGACTCATCCGAGATAGCCAACTCGGATTCACTAACCTCAAACGCAGACTCCTCTTCCTCCTCGCCATCCCCCTCGTCATCAGTTTCGTTAGACAGGAAACTCCATCCGCCGTCGGCGAAGAACTGGTGGGGGTCCGAGGTAACGGTTTTCATAATGGTGGCCCAGTTGAGGTTGAGGGGACCCTCTGTGAACGGGATATCGACGGAGTCGAGCCAGTCTTTGACGGGGTCGAGGGACTCGACGGGAATGGTGTTGATGTGCACGGGGGGCCGGTTGTAGTCCTTAAACACAACCACCATATCGAAGTTCCTCAAACCAAACTGTACGCGTTCCAAGTGTACGATTTCGATTTCGGAGAGGGTGAGGCAGGTGAAGGGGGGTTCGGTGAGTTGAACCAAGCAGTCGGTTGTGGGTTGAACGAGGACGGAGGAGCGGGATGGGACACCGTTGAAGCCGAGCTCGCGGTACGGGATGTCGACGCTGACGTTTTCGTTGCGGGCGGCGTCGGCGATCTTCTCGGCGAAGTTCTTGAATTCCTTGTCGAGGGCTGCGCGGCGGCGCCGCTCTTCTTGTTCTTGCTCGAATTCTTCTTCGTCGCCGAACTTGTGGCGCCGCTTGCGGTTGCCTGTTTCGTCGAATTGCATCTCTGTGGCTTCGCGGACGAACTGAACATCCTTGGTCTTCTTTTTGCCCAGCATTATTGGGTTCTT
>Ga0265780_10010084_pt1 | contig 11286 bp, 13 predicted proteins | sample P1T30metagenome_FD_192432 | JGI IMG/M metagenome (GOLD analysis project Ga0265780, IMG submission 192432) | Plant litter microbial communities from East Loma Ridge, Irvine, California - P1 T30 | ecosystem: Environmental > Terrestrial > Plant litter > Unclassified | place: USA: California... | reverse complement strand
AACAAACCGCCTGTCACCTGTCGTACTTTGGCTCTTGGATAGACTGCGAGCGCAGCTTGCAGAGCTGGAAGAAATTTCTTTTTGAAATCCTTGTCTGCATCTTTTCCCTGGTATTCCTGGGCGAACTGCGCTCGCAAGTTGGCCCAATGGAGTATGAGCGGTCGGCCTTCGATCCGGTGTAGTCTTTCAGCGAGCCAAACATATACGTCCATCGCCAGAGACGAGCCTTTGAGGGCCATCAAGGCGCGCATATCAAGCGGCACGGCATGATCTACCAGCGTCGAGAAATACTCATCCGAGAATGCTATAGAGGCTGGCCACAATGACCGCTGTTCGCCAGTGTTATCTAGCCATGCTTCAAAGCGTTTGATCGGTTTGCCTTCATAGGTCTGTGCCTTTCCATTGGCGTTAAAACCCAACGTCATTCGGCAGGCCGATAGTGCCTGTACTTGCTGCCGGAACGTGGTGTAGGAGCTTCGCTTGCCTCCGTTGACGTTCTTGCCCAGCATCCGCAGAAAATCACTCGCGCTATCGCCCACCGGTATTTCCTGCGTCTTAAAGCGTACAGCGTAGGTATTCATCCAAGCCAGCATCAATCGGGGCATTGTCCCGTAGGGGATGGGCTGCTGGACGAACTGCTGGCCATCCCATAACTTGCCCGCTTCGACCAGGAGCGCCGAGTTACCCGAATGCCGTTCAAAGCTGGTGCCGTCCACTTTGGAGCGGGGCAAACCGACCTGGCACATGATGGTATGCATGAATGCCATATCATCGCCATCAGGGCGGGCGCCGGCAATCTCGGCCGATGCCTCGACCAGCTTTAAATCGTGCCTGGTAGCTTCCTTGGCCTTGTGCTTTGGAGGAATGACGGCCAGCGATGCCGGCACCGCTTTGGGCGGCTGTGCCGGCTTCGGCTTACTCGGCCTGGGGTCGCCGGTCTTGGATCGGGCGGCAGGAGCTGCTCCGAACAGATCAGTTTGTGGGGTGGTCGAACCCATCATTATGCCCTTGTCGTTATCCAGGATTCGGCTTCGTCCCGGGCATCGTTGTAAGCCTCTGCCAGCAGGTACGCATGGCGAGCTGCAGCCGGCATAGCCGACGCGGCCATCATCAGCCAATGGGCGCGCTGTTCCTCCGCCAGGCCGTTCCACCAGTCCATGCCGGCTTGCGGGTCGTCCTGGGGGATCGGAAACACGCCGCCGCCGGCTTCCTGGTCGTTCTGCAGCAGAGTCAATTTCCACCCGCCGCCCACCTCGGCAGGGCGTGGCTTTATCTCGTAGCTGTAGCTCATCATGCGGCCTTTCGATTCCTGGCAACGGTTTGGTGCACGATGTCCAAGGCGCGTTGTACAACATCCTTTTTGGTGGTCAGTTCCCACTGTTCCATCAATTCCGCGAGCTGGGCAGCGTTGGCCGGGTCCAGGTAGAAATCTAACCTGGTCGCGCCCTGTGCGGCGCGGCTCTGCCGGCTTTGGCGGCTGCGCTCGGTGGGGGGAAGCTGATCACCCGATCCGGCCGGCCGGCCTGGTTTGCGCTTCTGTTCGTCCATCTTTTCAAGTCCATTGCATGTAAGAAACCTGGTTACTGTACCCTACACAGTGACCGGCCACAATAATTATTTGTGCGTTGACATAAAATCCGTTCCACACTGTCGATAGCACACTGATATTTTTGCAGCCGGTTGCAAAAACCGCCCTGAGAGTTCTTTATCACGCTGGCAGCTGCGCCAGGTCCAGTTGCGAGAAATGCGGTTTCCTCATTTCCCGGCAGCTGCTCCTTGCGCGTCAGGTGGGCAAGGTCAGGACGCCGGCGCCGCCGTGACGACCTGGGCCATGGTAATTCGTCATCACGGCGCTGGCTGGGAACTGCGCCAGCTGCAGTTCCAGGAAATGCGGTTTCCTCATCTCCTGGCGATGTGATTTCACACCTGATGCCGGCTGCTCTGAGCACGGTGCGACTCAGTGCGACGCCGTTACATCTTGATGCAAAGTGGTGCACATTGTGGCGCTATTTGGGTTATAATTTGATCCAAGAGGTGTAGGGGCGCAGGACAGAAGTTCGTTACCCTGGACTATATCTCTGCAGTATTCTAAAAGCCGCTTTCTCTCTGAGAAGCGGCTTTTTTCATTTCTGGATGTCGTTCGGCTTCGTATCCCCCTTGGGGATTACCGAGTACAGTTCGGCTTTCGGCCGCCTGGCGTACAGCTCCAAAACGGCCAGGTTCTGCACTTGACTGCCGTAGGCGTCGGCGCGATGTGTAGAGTTGAGGATACCGGTCATTTTCCAGTGCGACACCGCGACCGAGTCGGCAGACAGTGCGTTCGCGATCATGGCCACCATGTCGTCGACCGTGTAGCCGTCGGCGCTACGGCTGTTGTACAGGTGCCGGCCCATGAACAGGATTTCAGGGTCGTCTAGCAACGGCTTCCCCTCCGCCAGGCGAAGTGCGTTGATCGCCTGGTGCTGCGCCTCGGTAAAGTAGCCAATCGATACGAAGCGCGGCCGGCCGCCTTCGCTGAGAAGCTGCAGGTTGGCTCTGACCAGGTCTATTGCGTTGGGATTCAAGGGCATAAATTCTTCTTTTTCGTAGTGATATGTCTATGTATAGCGATTCTCCATAATCGCGGTCGAGGCGCTACGCCCCGGCTTCCAATTTCGATAGCCGCCTGCCGGCCAGCTGCTGCCAGGCAGACCCTCAGTTAATCGTCAGCTGCAGCCGCCGGCTTGCGGACGATCCTTTTTGGCATAACCGCTGTCTCTTGCTTAGGCGTTGCCGACGGCGGCGGTGCCTTTTCGGACGCAGCTTCTGCCTCGGCGGCGGTGCGGCTGATCATCTTGGGCATAACCGCTGTCTTCCCCTTGGGCGACGGCGGCGGTGGAGGCGGTACCTTTCCGGACGCAGCCGCTGCTGCAGCGTCAGCTGCGGCTTTAGCTTTGGCCACGTCAGCCCAGTAGGCGTGGACCGCCTCGATTTCGCCCAGGGCGCCGATTTCGCCCAGTCGGTCGATGAAACGAGCGTACAGCCCTTCCTGGATGCGCTTGTGATTGCGCAGCCATTCCATCGCGGCGTTTGGATTGATGAGCAGGACATAGTGGAACTCGCCACTCGGCCCCGGTTTGGTCTGGATGAACCACAGCTCGCGCAGTTGTTTCATCCGCCGGCGCCAGGTATCCACTGCTCTGGCGCCGACAAAGCCGGCCTCGCTGGCGAAGGTCGCTGGATTTTCGATCGTCACCAAGGCATGATCCGGAGACCGGGCCCACAAGCAAAATAGGGTATGCCCAGCGGGTTGGCCCTTGGTCTGGTCATCGATGGCCTGCATGGCCAGCGGCAAGGTCCTGGGCATCGTCGTGTAGCCATCGTTACGCTTCCGGTGCCATACCCACGCTTCCGAAAAATTGGGGAAGTGGAGATCCATTTGTTGCTGCGCTCGTTCCACCATTTTCAGGCGGCGTGCTGAGGTCTGTTTTGCGTTGGCCATCTTGCTTCCTTTGTTAGTTCGTTGTTGTGGATGGCAGTGTCCGCTACGCTCAACCTTTGCACAACCCGTGGTTAGCTGCACTGATTCCGCTGGATTCAACCCCTTGAAGGAGGGGTTCAACCCATTGAGCCGACTGAATATAGTGCGACTCGACTATCTGTATTGCGTGATATCGCGCAGGTTTTTTTAAATTTTGCTTTATTTATCAACTATTTGGTGTTTTTTGCTGTGCTCCCCGTGCTCCCGTACTCCGTGTGCTCCGTGTGCTCCCCGTGCTCCTGGGATTCTAAAGGGGGCGAGTAGCCCCCATTTCCCCGGTACGAGCTGGACATATTTCGCAAAAAATTTGGCTGCCGATCGACGCACCAGATAAAAAAAATACTTGCGCGGGCCGCCACGGAGAAATTCGTGACACTACGCTGGAGGTGAAGGCGCGGGTGTTCCACGCTGTGTTGGAAGAGGTCAGCAATGCAAACTCAAATCGATAACCTGGTGCGGGACATTCATACCAATCTGGCCAGAGCGGCCCGTCCGACCCTCAAGTGGCCGACGTCTTCATGTTTCTGAGATACAACATCCAGGCTGTTGCCGCCGAGCTGCGCAACGTACTGGCCAGCTGGTCCGAGGATGTCCTGTTGTCAGCGGAGATACGCGCCTATGCGTGCCGACATCTCGACGCCTTGCCGGTGTTCTAAGTCCAGTACCAGGGGCGGCCTATCGCGCAGCCACTCCGGTGCGGCCGGTCGGGCTCCGCTCCCTGCAGCTTGTCGCTGCCTCGGCCGTCCGTAGCGCATCCGCCATGGCTACACCGCCTTCTGCCCTGGCGTCCAGTCTCGTAGATAGAGTGTGGCCTTTCCGAGTCCCATACTTGCTTTTTCAACCCTCACCAAGCCAAGGCCTACGGCTAGGCAAACAAGTTATCAATCCTCCTTAACCTACAAAAAGGTCTTGATTGGCGAAATCATCGCTAAAGGCCGGAAAAACAAGGGGGCCCCAAAGTATGGGGTCCCCCTGCAGGAAACACACTAATGCGGCAAAATGCGGCAAATAGCGGCTGAAAATGCTTTGACGGTTGATACCGCGTGGCATACCCTTGAAGCGTTTCCAGCGGCGGGTGGACTAGACCCGCCTATGAAAACGCTAGAGGGTTATGCCATCGGGCCTGACAACACGCTCATCGTCATCAGCGACAAGGTGACAGCTGGTGTCAGATCGATGGTCAGTTTTGTGTTGCCAAATTGCAAGGTAATGCTCATAAAGCCTCCAGTTGAAGTGTCAATGTTGTGCCCCGGGCCGGTTTGCAGACCGGCCCTTTTCTTTTGGGGGCATCTCTAGTATCTCAGGAATTTGTCCTAAGATTTTTTGCAACCACGCACTAATGCCCAAGACCTTGCTAAAGATTAAAGCAATTTTGACAATAAGTTGAGGAAAGCCAAAGTTTGCAAAATGGTTTTGGCCCCCGTGCAGTGGGCTTCTTTTCTTCTTCTTACCTACTTGTGATTGTAGTTCTATAGGAAGAAATAACTTTTGTTGCGAAAAACATACAATGGAAGAATGTATGTCCGATCATGCAGCTGTTGTCATTGAGGTTGTAATTTTGCCTTGCGAAATGTCGTTGTTCTGCGTGTTGTTGTTGGAGATGAAGTTGTCATTGACCATGGTTTAAGCACTTTGATGCCTAACGTTGCACAGCGGTAACCAAAAAAATTTCCTCATTGACTTATTTGCAATTCGCTACTCAACCCACATACGAAATCCTAACTATGAGGGACACATCAAATTGACTGACGCTGAACGATTGATTCTGAGCAACCAGTCCAAGTACTGGCCAAGCTGGAGGATGACGAACACTATGCACTGATGGCCGAGACTCTGCGCCAGGGTCACAAGTAGTTGTACGACGAATACCTGGAACACTTGTCGCCAAATCTTGACGATGATAAAGCTGAATTCGTGGTCGACATCCTGGACATCTACAGTGTCCTGTGCAACAGCTATAGGGACTTGGAAGACCAGAGCGGCATCGACGCTGACGATGTGAAATTCCCTGGTTTCGACGGTAACAACGAAGCTGACCTGCTAGTCTTTGCAGACGACCTGTTGAAGCATCGCCGCTTTGAAGACACGTTGCGCAAGCATGGCAACAACTCGCATATGCCAACGGTCGATGGGTACCGCCGCATGATTCAGACATGGAAAGACATGGGCGAGCCAACCTATCCATACTCTAAAGAACAGATTCAAGAGCTGCTGGAAGCCCGCAAATACAGGTAAGAAGTCGGGCGGCGCCAGGTGTGTGTGAAATCACGAGGTTTGGGCTTTGCAACCGCCCATATCCGCGTTAAGGTGATGACCCCAGACGCTGCCTACTCAAATTGAGTGATAAACGACGTCTGGCTATCAGTGCTCGTCCTCATTCGCGGCCTTGTTCACCACTGCCCGGTACGCGTTTAATTCGTTCAGCCTAGCCGCGTCGATGCTGCTGCACATTGTCATAATCTCTTGGCCCAAGTTGCGTACACGAATTGCCTGCTCTCGCTGAGATTTCGGGATAAATGCAATGAGGTTAGCCACGGTTTCAAACATGGCCATCGTTGCCCCATAAGCGCAGTAGTAGACTTGCTGGCGTGCTTCAAAGTCGGTTTGGTCCTTGAGAGATTCGCGCATGACGTTCATGTACTTGTCTGCAATCTCCTTTACGGTCGCTAGATACGCCATATCGACAGAGGCTTTTTGGGACATCGGCATTCCTTATTGGTGAGCTAAGCGGGATCACGGATGATCCCTATAGGGATCAGGCATCACTCATTTTGAGCAACATTTCCTGGTCTGCTTGGTGTATTGTTCGGCCGTTGAGTCGGTCTCAGTGGGCTTTCTTGACACGAGAGGGCGGCGCCGCAGTCGCCTCCCTCTCCATCCTGCGATACTCTGCAGTTACCTCGCTATCCTACAACTCGCGGAACTTGATCGCCTGGCCCGAGTCGGCAGGCACGCACACAACCGGCCAAGGCTCCGGCAGCGACGATTGATCTTCACCAATAAAAGGGCCGGGACTATCCCGGCCCTTTTATTGCCTTACCCTACTCAAAAGCTGCAGTCGTAGTTGCTCTCCTGGCTATGGTCGTTCCCCTTCTCGTCACCTTCCAAGTCCAGATGAACCACGGCGCCGCCTTGGGGTGCGGGTTCTGAGGCGCCGATTCCAACACTAATCAAAAGCGCAGCACTTGCCGCCAGCAGGTCAATTGCTCCAGGCTTCACCGGCAGGACAGCCGGCGCGACGTTGCCGGCCTGGCGAGCTGCAGCGCCGATGAGCGCCGCAGCTGCAGCCCGCTTAGAGTCCTTGGCCGTTGTCATGGTACGAGGTCGAGAACTGCGACTGGCCGGCCAGCTCGCCGCCCCACGGCATTTCTGCGCCGTTGCCCGCCTTCGCGCTCGTCGGCTTGCATTCGTCGCCCAGCTTACGTTCACATTCGTGCCGGCCTGGTAGTCGGTTGATCCCTTCTCAAAAAGTGCGTGCTGCTACCGGATCTAAGCTCTACGCGCCTTGGCGCGTTCTAAGCCCGCTAGCGGGCTGACACTCGTGCCAGTCATCTTGTGAAAATTACAAAGGAAAATTGGTATCGCATGGATGTATCTTGAAATTGATTAGAAGTAAACATATGCTTGCCGTCAACCATGAGAATCTAAAGAATCTTGATAAACTTGAGAATCTGTGCTAGCCTAATGATTAGTATTACTTAGATTGAGGTCACGAGATGAGCGAAACTTTATTCCAAAGCATGCTTGGTTCGCAAAGATACATGCTTGAATATTTCATAAATTACCGTAATGCACTACATCGGGCTATGTCTTCCGATGATATTGATACGCGTCAACAAGCAGTGCGTGTTATAGATGAGATACGCAGCAAGTATTTACAAGCTCGCTATCAGTATTTGCAAGCTCTTGAAGCAATAAAGTCTGATAACGGACTACGTAGAATAAGCAGTTATCTAGCCTACTCTCGCTATCTACTGCACATCGAAAAAACGATTGCAGGACTTGTTCAACTAATTGTTCAACATGCTGTCCGTAAGTCTTCTACAGCGCTCCTGCCAATTAGTCTTTTAAGCCGAGTGAGACAGCTAACCGTTACCCACCCAGCCATTGCACCACCCCAGTTTTCTTAAGGATCGAGATATGAAATTACATTCTGATTCTCATGTTATTGAGTCTTCGAAGATTCATCTAAATAAACATGACGATGCTATTCTAAAGATTTTTTCAGATCTGATTGCAGTGCGTGCAGATGAATTAGTGAAAGGCCCCGATCGTCTTCGCGTACTTAGCTTGATGAAACGCGTTGTTGATGAAGTGCATGAGACGTTAGAACTTAAGGGTATTAGCACGGAAGCAAATTCTACTCAAAAAGTTAGCGTCTTGCCAGTAAATAAACTAAAGGTTTCGGAAGTCATTAAACAGGGTTTGGTCGGACTTTCCCCAGCATCGTTTTATCGCGCCATGGAACAAAAACGATTTTACAGCGTTACTCGATCTGGCCGAGCGATTGGTAAGGAAATTCCGGCGTGGCAGTTTATTTCTCCGGTACCTGAATTGATTCCGCCTGTGCTTCAAATGTTTAACGACATGCCGGATAGTGAAATCCATGCTTTTTGGATCAGCGAAGCCGAAGAATTAAATTCCTTGTCGCCAGCTGAAGTGCTCGCGGGGCTCCCTTTTTCCACGCGGAAGACGATATTTCCTAGTCAGTCGAATATTCTTAATGCAGACGTAAAAACACGGGCTTCTAGAGTAAACGAATTTGCAGGATTTAAACTCAGAAATGTGGCCGATTTAATAGGCTAAATATGTCGCATTATAATAGTGCAGTGATTCCTAAACATATCGCTGCAAGCTTGCCAAATATAAATCTATTACGGCAAGTATTACCCCTCAACCTAACCGAACTCGACGCTTCAGTTCATCTAGTACGAGCAGCTTGGAATGAGGCGTCGGTTTGGCCCAAAAAAGTGAATCGCACCTATCGTTACGGCCCAAACATAAGCCTAAAGACGGCGGCTGGTTTTCCTTTTCACTGGATATATGCTGCTAAAGAGACGCTGACGGCGATATGGGAAGCACAGCTTTGTACTAATCCCATCACACATCCTGGGCGTTTTACGTTGGAATTGGGTGCGGAAAAAGCGTTTATCGCTAATCTCTCATTCGATCGGACTTTGCGCTTGTTTGATCTTTCTGGCGAAGCCGCAAGTAAACTGGGTATTTACGACCAACTACGTAGCCCTGATTATGAATGGTGCCAATGGTTTGGTTTCCAGATAGACCAAGTACTTTCTGAGCAGAGCGAAAAAGTTCACGGTTTCGTCTATCCATCACGCCGACACCCTAGCTCACTTGCTTATGCTATTTCTTCTCGTGTGCATGCAGAATTGGCTAAAAGCCTTGTGTCCCCTATGCAGGAATTCGAGAAGACACAGGAATATTCTGAACTGATTTCTGATCCGTGCTTCATTAAGCGCGAGGATTTATGACGTAAAGCGTGCTTAAACCTTGTCTACATATTTACTTCTAGACAAGCTAGATACAAGCTCTGGTTTAATTGATTAATGCCAGATTCCATTACGTGCATGGGGAGAATTCAGCTACTAGATAGACGGCCCAGCCTAGCCCAGACAATAACGGCTATAGTATCAATGGCTAAAATGAATCTAAAATAAAAGTCATGGATGTCATCAAAAAATCAGCGAAAGGTTGGTAACGTCATAGATAAAAAATATTTGAGGATGAGATGCCGATTTTATTTAATGCGATATCTTAAATTTAAATTAATACATTTTATATTTTAAAAAATGGGTAAATATCTTTACCCATTTTTACATAAAAAATCATTCCACGTATTTTGCGGACGCGAAAAATGCGTCAGCCTTACCACTTTCACGCCAAAATTTTCCCTGTGCTCGCCATGACAGTTGAGTCAATTTGAGTAACCTGATGTAAGCAAGTTTCTGTCGGCAACGGCTTCACCGTGGAAAAGGCGAAGCCGCAGACAGGCAACAAGGAAAGAACTGGGCCGAGAGCTACAGACCTGCTCCGCTGCACACGCGGTAAGATACTCAATTATATACTCGACCGCCAGCCAATATAGCTTCAAGATTTTAGTAAGTCACCATCTTTCGATTCCGAAACCAATACCCATTCTGTTTTGTTTCCTTTTGGAATCATAAGGATGCGATTGTCGTCCCTGAGTGAATAGAAAACGTTTTTCATCGCATTCTCAGATTTAATACCAGTTATCTCCCTGCCTTGTTTATTAGTAATACTTGAATTTTTTTCCAAAAACTCCAAAACCAACTCTTCAGGTTTTGCTAGTGGAGTGTGCCCAATTGTAACAATAACTGAGTTTTTTCCTTCTGAAATAATTGGCGCCTTCAGCTTCCATTCTTTCATTTTTTGGAACGCTGTGTTCAGGCCTTCACCCATATCCTTATTTGGCGGGTTTTTATATCTAGAAAGAGTACGTACAATCTGTTTATTCCTAGAATGCCGGACATCCAAAATGTTGTCGACTGTCACAAATCCCGGCAATTTACCAGGACTATGTACTTCAATTCTGTTATCGTAAATATGAATTTGAACATCATCAGACAACGAATAGTCACGATGGATAATTGCATTTACAACAATTTCCCAAATTGCTTCAGGTGGATAACTCATCTTCTGCAACCCATCAACCGTCCATATGCTCATATCAGACATGATTGATGTAATCTTCTCAACCACCATATGTATTAGCTGGTATGCGGGAGCCTCAAACAAATACGAATCACCTAAATGATCTCGTTCCGGATCATCCTCTCTTGTTTCATAACGAGTTATACGTACACCTGCACGGTTTGGAGAAGACGAGGATGGGTTTGGCGAAAAAAGAACCAATCCAGAAACTTTAGGATCCCAACTTTTTAGATCAAGTAAGTTCTCGTTGACTGCCAAGGTAAGTCCATCCAATTTCTTATTTGCTAAACCTGACAGAAAACTATTCATTTCGTCAGATTCTACAACTAGTTCAAGGGGAACAGATGGTACAACGACATCTTCAAACGAAGCCATTCCTTTTGCAAATTTTAATGCTATTAGGTGTTCAGGATCCTTAACTGGAAGAGATTGAGCGCCTTTTCTTAAATATACATCACGAGACGCTGTTTGATGCAGCTGCGAACTCTTGTCAACTTTTATGAAAAGAATATATCCAGACAGATCTTTTGATGCCAAAAATTCTAGGGAAGCTGGAACCTGCGGAACAATAGAATGTAATGACTGAAGTATTCCGTTGTAGTCCTCCATTGTATCGAGGCCAATCCATCGTTTTATCGGATCAGGATCGACCTTATCATCCTCAATTCCGAGAACTACATCGCCACCATCGGCATTCGCAAACGCCACCAATATTTTCTGGAATTTTTCCCCGCTTAATCTAGCAGATTTCTTATCAAAAAAATGTCCTTCTTCACCATTTATTAATGCAAGTGCCTCTTCCCTATCAATTACTCGTGTAAGCATTTATCTCTTTCTAGTTGATTAATATTTATTGATATAATGCAACATTTCTACCAATTGTTAAGCTTATCAATTCTCTTTCAGTAGTTTATGTTTTACAAGTGTTTCAAGAAAGAAAATTTTGGCGTCGTCTATTCTTACTATTGATAAAATAGGTTATCAATAGTAGAGTAGGACGGCTGACGCCGACTGATCTTCGCATCGCAAAAATCAGTCCGAGCTGGAAAAGTGGGCTGGACGATCAGGGATGG
>Ga0265780_10010083_pt1 | contig 11286 bp, 8 predicted proteins | sample P1T30metagenome_FD_192432 | JGI IMG/M metagenome (GOLD analysis project Ga0265780, IMG submission 192432) | Plant litter microbial communities from East Loma Ridge, Irvine, California - P1 T30 | ecosystem: Environmental > Terrestrial > Plant litter > Unclassified | place: USA: California... | reverse complement strand
GACAGCCTGGCGCGGCTGCAGGCCTGGATCCGCACTTACGTCGGCCTGGCGCTCGACTGGGACGTGCGCCTGGTACTAAAGAAGGAACAGAGGCCGCCGCTGCGCCTGGGCGGCGCCACCCGCATGGGCTGGAGCACCTGGCTGGCCAGCGGCCCGCCGCGGCGTGACCTCGACCAGATGGTGATCCGGCTTCATGAATCGATATAACACCAACCAGGGGAAGTCATGGCAGACATCAGCCGCGTCGCATTGTTTGGAAAACTGAACAGCCTGTGTTACCGGGCCATCGAAAGCAGCACCGTGTTCTGCAAGCTGCGCGGCAACCCCTACGTCGAACTGCTGCACTGGCTGCACCAGATCCTGCAACTGCAGGATTCGGACCTGCTGCGCATCGTGCGCCAGTACGACATCGATCCAGCCGCCCTGGCGCGCGACCTGACCGCGGCACTGGACCGGCTGCCGCGCGGCGCCACGTCCGTGACCGACCTGTCGGCGCAGCTGGAAGAGTCGGTAGAGCGCGCCTGGGTGTATGGCACCCTGATGTTCGGCGAATCGCAGATCCGCTCGGGCCACCTGGTGGTGGGCGTATTGAAAACTCCCGGCCTGCGCAACGGTTTATACGGGATGTCGAGGCAGTTCGAGAAGATCAAGCTGGAGCACCTGACCGACAATTTCGGCAAGCTGCTGGACGCATCGCCGGAAGCCGGACTGGTGGCCACCGACGGCTTCAGCGGTGGTGGTGCGAGCCCGGGCGAAGCGTCGGGCGCCATTGCGCCGGCGGCGATGGGCAAGCAGGAAGCGCTGAAAAAATTCACGGTCGACCTCACGGAACAGGCGCGCAGCGGCAAGATGGACCCGATCGTCGGCCGCGACGACGAGATCCGGCAAATGGTCGACATTCTGATGCGGCGCCGCCAGAACAACCCGATCATGATCGGCGAGGCCGGCGTCGGCAAGACCGCGGTGGTCGAGGGCTTCGCCCAGCGCATCGCGCGCGGCGACGTGCCCCCGTCGCTCAAGGATGTCGAGCTGCGCGCGCTCGACGTCGGCCTGCTGCAGGCCGGCGCCAGCATGAAAGGCGAGTTCGAGCAGCGCCTGCGCTCGGTCATCGACGAGGTGCAGGCCAGCCAGAAGCCGGTCATCCTGTTCATCGACGAAACCCACACGCTGGTCGGCGCAGGCGGGGCGGCCGGCACCGGCGACGCGGCCAACTTGTTAAAACCTGCGCTGGCGCGCGGCACGCTGCGCACCATCGGCGCGACTACCTTTGCCGAGTACAAGAAGCACATCGAGAAGGACCCGGCGCTGACCCGGCGCTTCCAGAGCATCCAGGTCGACGAGCCGGACGAGGCGCGCGCGATCCTGATGATGCGCGGCGTGGCCTCGACCATGGAGAAGCATCATCAGGTGCAGATCCTGGACGAGGCGCTGGAAGCGGCCGTGCGCCTGTCGCACCGGTATATCCCGGCGCGCCAGCTGCCCGACAAATCGGTGAGCCTGATCGACACCGCCTGCGCGCGCGTGGCCGTCAGCCTGCATGCGACGCCGGCCGAGGTGGACGACAGCCGCAAGCGTATCGAGGCGCTGGAGGTGGAGCAGGGGATCATCGCGCGCGAAGCGGCGATCGGGATCGAGGTCGGTGCGCGCGCGGACGAGACCGAGGCGGCGCTGGCACTGGAGAAGGAGCGCCTGGCAGGCCTGGAGGGGCGCTGGCAGGAGGAACGCGCGCTGGTCGACGAGTTGCTGGCCTTGCGTGCGCGCCTGCGCGACGGCGCGCGTCCGGTCGAGGGCACCAGGTCGAAGCTGGAAGCGGCAGCCAGCGAGGTTGCGCCAGTGCGGGACGAGAGCGAGCGCGCCGCGCTGAAGGAACAGCTGCAATCCGTGCAGGCCAGGTTGACGGCACTGCAGGGAGAGCACCCGCTGATCCTGCCCACCGTCGACTACCAGGCCGTCGCGTCGGTCGTCGGCGACTGGACCGGCATCCCGGTAGGCCGCATGGCGAGGAACGAGATGGAAACCATCCTCAACATCGCCTCGACGCTCAGCAAACGCGTGATCGGCCAGGACCACGCGATGGAGATGATCGCCAAGCGCATCCAGACTTCGCGCGCGGGCCTGGACAACCCGAGTAAACCGATCGGCGTGTTCATGCTGGCGGGAACCTCGGGCGTCGGCAAGACGGAAACGGCGCTGGCGCTGGCCGAGGCGCTGTATGGCGGCGAGCAGAACCTCATCACCATCAACATGAGCGAGTACCAGGAAGCGCACACGGTGTCGACGCTGAAGGGCGCGCCGCCGGGCTACGTCGGCTATGGCGAAGGCGGCGTGCTGACCGAGGCGGTGCGGCGCAAGCCGTATTCGGTGGTGCTGCTGGACGAGGTGGAGAAGGCGCACCCGGACGTGCACGAGATGTTCTTCCAGGTGTTCGATAAAGGCTTCATGGAAGATGGGGAAGGGCGCTTCATCGACTTCAAGAACACGCTGATCATCTTGACCACCAATGCCGGTACCGATTTGATTGCCGGTTTGTGCAAGGACCCGGATTTGATGCCGGATCCGGAGGGGATGGCCAAGGCGCTGCGGCCGGCGCTGTTGAAGGTGTTTCCGCCGGCGCTGCTGGGGCGGATGGTATCGATTCCTTATTACCCGCTGTCGGACGCGATGCTGGGGTCGATCGTTCGGCTGCAGCTGGATCGGATCAAGAAGCGGGTCGAGGCGCGTTACAAGATTCCGTTCACGTATTCGGATGAGGTGGTCAAGCTGGTGGTGTCGCGTTGTACCGAAAGCGAGTCGGGCGGAAGGATGATCGATGCGATCCTGACCAACACAATGCTGCCGGATGTGTCGCGCGAGTTCCTGATGCGGATGATGCACGGCGATGCGGTCAGTGCACTAAGCATCGGGGTCCAAGACGGGCATTTTCATTACGTCTTTGCGAGCCGGGAGGCCTTATGCCAGGCATGAAGGATTTACCGAACCGCGCCCTGGCTGGAATCGGGTCGTTTCTGGAACCGGCCGAGCACAGCGCGCTGCAACAAACGACGCGCGTGCCTCTGCCGCGCACGCGGCCGCGCAGCAATCAACTGGTCACCGGTGCGGTCATCGAAGTCGAAGGGTTGAAAATCGGATGCATCAGCGATCCGGTTTTCGACAGTGCGGCCGTGTATTACCCGTTACCAGCCAATCGAAGCTTTCTCGCAGCGCATATCGACGTCAGGTGCAAGCGCGGCTGGAAGCTTCACATTTCGGCCTACCCTTACAACGCGCAGGAGATAGCAAACGTCGTGCTCCCGATACTCTGCAAGATGCGAATCGGACACAAATACGTTCAATCCTCTATGTTGTTGAGCCGAATGACCGGCGAGCAGCGCGGTAAATTCATAACAATATATACGAACGACAATTCGGAAGCGGGCGAGGGTGATCAAATCGCTTCCATCAAAGCCACCGTGTGCCCGCTTCTGCAGCATTTTGCTGGGCCCGAGATAGTCGATGGCGAGGGCGCTCCCGAACGGAAATTTGGTCATCTGATTTACGGCAGACTCAGCAGCGATTACAGGCGGCCGGGCGCTTAGGCCTACGGGGTCGTGTGAAGGCAATGCGTGGATGGCACGGCAGTCATTGAATTGCCGCCGGCTCCACGTTGATTGAATGCTTGAGGAGATGACATGTACAGCCTTAGCGCAATTCAGGACGATCTGAAAATAACGTTTATTGCCATGATCAACCAGCACCAACTGAGAAATCAGGGAATGCAGATTCCGCTCCGGATCAATTGGCCGGAACCCGATCACCGCAAGACAATCAGCGATGTGACATTGGCAGCATTTCACAATTGGTTCCAGACGACGTTTCCGGCAGACGCTGATGTCTCACCATTTTGCCCTGCCTCCAATTACCGATATGAAGTGGCTACCTCTGGATCGACCGCTGGGGTATACGATTTGAAGATATCCCCAAGGCTGCCGGGGGGCGCCAGCGGTCCGACGGTTTTCAATTATCACGTCATGGTAGTGACGCCATTACCTCAATAGTGGCGGCGTGATCGGCTGAGGTGGCTACCGATTGTCGGCCTGACGCTTCCGCGTGACCTTTTGTTTGTGACCCTCTGTGCGGAGCAATGCGATGAAGCGCAAATTGGAAGAAAGCGGTCTGGACTATGTGCTTGTCCCTGATGTCAAGAAAACGCGTTACGGCGATCATGTCGGCCAGCGGGCGGAGGCATTCTGCCTGCTTCTTTACAAGGTGGCGCTCCTTTGCAAAAAGTACCAGCCACCCCAGCCGTTCACGCAATACCTGACCGATCATGCCGAGATACAGGTCGACCAAGGTATCTATGCCAAAGACCGTGAGAAGATCGACGCTGCACATCTGTGCAATACCAGCTTCAAAAGCGATAAGTTCGTGGGGCCGTTGACTGGATTGAGCGCGACTGAGGCGGAAGCGTTGAGCCGATATTGTCGCGCCCTATGCACCCTGTCAGGCGCCACGACACCTCAGGCTAAATCCGACAATGTAGGCCCAGACAAGGTCATCGACAGCTTTCAAACTGAATTCAAGAATAAGTACTTACGTAAGTTGGCGGCCGATCCAGCATTCGTGATCGATCCACTGCACATGTGGAATGACTACGTTACCGACCTGAACACGGCGCTGGTCAATAGCAAGAGCAAAAGCTTCACTCAGACAAGCTCGGGCGGCTACGAAGGCGGGCGGGCGGCGCTGGCGCAAATGGCGGATCTGCGAACGGATGTCATGAATGGTCACGTCGACTGGGCCTTATGCGAAGAGTTCAAGATCACTGCGGCGACAATCGATTCCCTTTAGCATTCACTTAGGAAGCTCTAGATAAAAACATGGCCAATCACGCAAACCGTTGTCTTCAAGTGACCTGCAACTTCACGCATCCTTCGGCCCAGACGGGAATCGCGTTTACGACTCGAAAACCTATATCTACATTTTTCCGGCCGATGACTTAACGGTCACTATTCAGAACCATGCAAAGCGCATGTATGCCCCCGCCATGAAAATTCGTGGAGGATGGATTGGTCAAGTTACGCTGAAAATGTCGATCCGCAATAACATGCGGCCGACGAATCATCTCAATGAAAAATAACAGGTGCCGGCTTGACCCGATGGCACGGCGATCGCAAACCAGCTTTCTCGATTCGACCCGTTGATCGATGTATGCGCCGCATCCGCGCGCAATCGGCACAGCAACATTCTGGAGTAAAAATGACAAGCATCAAATTGAACGTTCCAGCATTGGCCCAGGAAATGAGCGACTGCTGCTGGCATACCAGCGCGATGATGATATGGCAGTATTCGCAACAGCAGACGGGACGCCAGGGACCCATGAACACGCTGGGTAAAGTCTATACCGATAACCAGGGCCTTTCGGCGCAGGCCTTCATCACCCTGGCGAAAATGGTCGGGATGAAGGTAGTGCCGAACCAGAACGTCTGGAGCGTGTGCAATTTGTGGTTGGCTCTGCGCGACCGCGGCCCGCTGTGGTGTGCCGGACATTGGTTCGGACCGGGCCATGTGGTGGTACTGACAGGGGTCGATGGGGACACCATCTATTTCAACGACCCTGACGGCGGCGTGAAAAAAACCGCTACGGTCAGTTGGTTCAACACCAAACTGGCCAATGGGCTCAAGGGATGTGTGATGGTCAAGAATGCCGCCGCTTACTGAAACGAGGATGACTTGGCCTAACTAGCACAGCGTTTCGGCCGAGATAACCAGATCGTACTGTGCCAGATGCACTGCCAGCGACGCCAGCAGTTCGGCTGATTACAGGTGTCGGTAGCCGCCGCGCGCCGAAGCCTTTTTCAGCGCCGCTCGGCTTCGTCGAACTTGGCGGCATGTTGCGCTTGCAGCGCCATGCGCAATGTGCCGTAGAGAGGTGCCGTGCGGGTCCGGGACAAAGGTGGCGTGCGCGTCATGTGCCCGCGCGATGGATATGTCGCCAGCGTAAAGCAAAACGTTGCAACGATGTACTCGTTCATCCATACTTGTTGAACAGACGTGCCACCGCCCGCAGGAGACGAACCATGCCGAACCAAGTGTCGATGGGAGCGATGATGACCTGCACTTTTGGGGTTGCGCCGTCTTCGCTGGTCGTCCTGCCCGCCAATAAAGTGCTGTGCGAAGGCCCGCATGCCGCCAACATCATGGACCACATCCCGATGACCAACATCATGCCGTTCGGGATGTGCAATTCGTTGGCGAATCCGACGGTGGCCGCGGCCACCGCGGCTGCGTTGGGCGTGCTCACGCCGATGCCGTGCGTGCCCGCGACAGCCGCGCCCTGGGTGCCGGGCGCCGCCACCGTCATGATCGCCAAGATGCCGGCCCTCGACAACGTCTCCAAGTGCATGTGCAACTGGGGCGGCGTGATCGGCTTCACGAATGCCGGCACCGTCAAGACCATGATCCCCTGACCCGATGACCGACTGTCCACCGCGCACATGAATACGACTCAGTCCAGCCGCGACGTATCCGTCAAGACCGCATTGGCCGACGACGTGCTCCTGTTCGCCAGCATGGAAGGCACCGAGCGGCTCGGGCGCCTGTCGACGTTCACGGTCAAGCTGGCGTCGACCGACGGCGCAATCAAGATCGCGGACGTGCTGGGCAAGCCGCTGACCGTGACCGTGACGCTGGCCGACGGCAGCGGCAAGCGCCACTTCAACGGCATCGTGACGCGCTTTCGCAGCACCGGCCTGGCCGGCGAGTTCGCCACCTACGAGGCGACGGTGCACCCGAGCCTGTGGCTGCTGACACGGGCCTCGAATTGCCGGATTTTCCAGGACATGTCGGTGACGGACATCGTCAAGGAAGTGTGTGGCGCCTACGGCAGCGCCGTGGTGCTGTCGCTGGACATGCTGAGCAACAGCTATGCAGCGCTGCCGTATTGCGTGCAGTACCGCGAGACCGACTTCGACTTCGTGTGCCGCCTGCTGGAGGAGGCGGGCATCTACTTCTACTTCACCCATGATGCGGCCAGCCATACGATGGTGCTGGCCGATTCGTACAGCGCGCACCAGCCGATCGCCGGCTACAACGCGCTGAAGTATATCGGCAGGACGGCCAGGGCGACGGATGCCGTGGAGACCGTGTCGGCATGGTCGGTGGGCGGTCACATCACTTCCGGCAAATATGTGCTGGACGACTTCGATTTCGAGAAGGCGTCGGCCAGCGCCAGCGGCGGCCTGGTGACGACGGCCACGATCGATGCCGCCTATGGGCAGGCGTCGTACGAGATGTACGATTACCCGGGCAACTACAACAAGGCCGACGCCGGCAATGCGCGCGCGCTCGCGCGCCTGGAAAGCCTGCGCGGCCAGGGCGAATTAATCGCCGCGACGACCAGCGCGCGCGGCCTGTATCCGGGCGGCTTGTTCACGTTGGCCGAGCATCCTCGCCCCGACCAGAACCGCGCCTACCTGGTGACGGCGGCCAGCTATGCGCTCACCGGCAACGACTACGCCAGCGGCAGCGAAGCCTTCACGTTTGCCTGCACCATCGACGCCATCGGCAAGGAGCACGCGTTCCGGCCCATGCCGGTCACGCCGCGGCCTGTCGTGCAGGGACCGCAGACGGCGATGGTGGTCGGCAAGGCCGGCGAAGAGATCTGGACCGACAAGTATGGCCGCGTCAAGGTGCAGTTCCACTGGGACCGGCTGGGCAAGGACGACGAGAACAGTTCGTGCTGGGTGCGCGTGGCGCAGGGCTGGGCCGGCAAGGGCTGGGGCGCGATGGCGATTCCGCGCATCGGCATGGAAGTGGTGGTGAGTTTCCTGGAGGGCGACCCGGACCGCCCGCTGGTGACCGGCTGCGTCTACAACTCGGATGCCATGCCCCCGTATGCGCTGCCGGACGAACAGACGATTTCGACGGTCAAGTCGCAGTCATCCAAGGGCGGCGACGGCTTCAACGAATTGCGCTTCGAGGACAAGAAGGGCGAGGAGGAAGTCTTCCTGCACGCCGAGCGCGATTTCCTGCGCGTGGTGAAGAACAACGATGCGCTGAAGGTCGGCTTCGAAACCGCCGCCAAGGGCGACCAGACGGTCGACATCAAGAACGACCAGACCGTCAAGATCGGGAACGACCAGACGCTGACGGTTACGCACGACCAGACCGTCGGCATCGACGGCAAGCAGGCGGTGAAGGTCGGCACCACCATCGTCATCGAGGCTGGCACCTCGATCGAGCTGAAGGTGGGCGGCAGCAGCATCAAGATCGAGGCGTCCAAGATCACGATCAAGGCGCCGGAAATCGAGGTCGCCGCCGATGCCAACGCCAAGGTCAAGGCCGGCGCCATGATGGAGATAAAGGCCGGCGGCGTGATGACGATCGGCGGTTCGCTGGTGCAGATCAACTGATGAACATACGGAACCTACATTGAGCACGACGCTGACCCTGCGCATTCTGACTTACCGGAACCAGCCGGTGCCACCGGCGGCGCCGGTGCGCTTCGGCGCGGACGGCGGCCATGTCGGCCGCTCGCCCGACAACGCGCTGGTGCTCGACGACCCCAGCAAATACATCTCGCGTGTGCATGCGCGCGTGTTCGCGCGCGATGGCGCTTTCGTGCTCGAGGACCTGGGCAGCAATCCCAGCGTCGTCAACGACCGCCCTGTCGGCAAGGGCAACCAGGCCGTGCTGGCGCCGGGCGACCGGGTGATGATCGGCGACTACCTGCTGCAGGCCGTGCTTGAAACTGCGCCGGACGCGCCGCCGCTGGCAGCGGCGCCTGCCAACAACGCCGCGCTGCTGCTGTTCGAGCCGCCGCCGCCCACGCCGCCGGCTTATCTGCCGCCGCTCGACTTCGCGCCCACAGCGTCCGCAGCACCCGCATCCCCTGCGGCGCCGGCGTCCGCCCAGTCGGAGGCGCTGCCCGACCTGCTGGCCGGTGCCAGCATCCTCGACGTCGCGCCGGGCCAGGCCGGCATCGGTCACGACGATCCGCTCGGTCTGAACCTGTTCGCACCCACGGCGCCGGCGCGCGCCGCCGAGAGCGACCATGTGTCGCCCGAGCTGATGGCGTTCTCGCGCGTGGGGCCGGCGTCCGCGCCGGCCGCGTCGGCGCCGCCGCCCGGGCCGCCGCCGGCGCCTGCATCCAGCAACGCCTTCGCCATCCCTCACGATTACGATCCGCTGGCCGACCTGTTCCCGCCGGCCGCCGCGCAGGCTGCCGTTACGCCGGCGCCGATACCGGCGCCCGCGCCGGCCGCACCTGCGCCAGCAGCGCCGACCGCGATCGCGTCCGCGCCTGCACCCGCACCCGCACCCGCACCCGCACCCGCACCCACGCCGGCCAACGCGCCAAGGGCCGCCCCGCCCGATGCTACGGTCTTCATACCTGCATCGGCGCCCTCGGCAACTGCAGCTGCGTCGGCAGCTGCACCTGCGCCGGCAGCGGCACCTGCGCCCACGCCGGCCCAGACCACCCCCGCAAGCGACGCCACCATCCTGCAAGCCCTGCTGCGCGGCCTCGGCCTGCCCAACCTGCAGCTCGGGCGCCCCCCCGCCGAAGTCGCGGAACTGGTCGGCGCCATGCTGCGCGAAGCCACCGCCGGCACCATCGACGTGCTGATGGCGCGCGCGCTGACCAAGAAGGAAAGCCGCATCGACATGACCATGCTGGCGGTGCGCGCCAACAATCCGCTCAAGTTCTTCCCGAACGCCGAGGGCGCGCTGACCCAGATGCTGACCGGCGCGATGGCCGGCTACATGCCGCCGCTGGAAGCGATGGCGGGCGCCTTCGATGACCTGCGCGCGCACGAACTGGCGGTGATCGCCGGCATGCGCGCCGCGCTCGGCGCCGTGCTGCAGCGCTTCGATCCGGCCGCGATCGAGTCGCGCCTGGCGCTGCCGAGCGTGATGGACAAGATGCTGGCCTCGAACCGCAAGGCCAAGCTGTGGGACGGCCTGGTGGCGCTGTACGGCGAGATCGCGCGCGACGCCGACGACGATCTGCAGCGCCTGTTCGGCGAAAAATTTTCGGAAGCCTATGAGGCGCAGGTGGCGCGCCTGCGCCAGGCCCGGCAGCACCTATAAGGAAACAAGCGTTATGGCGTGGAAGAACAAGGTGGTCTGGTCCGAGGGCATGCTGCTGCAGCCCCAGCACCTGCAGCAGCACGACCGCTATTGGCAAAGCCAGCTCGAGAACCGCGTGGCGGCGCTGCGGCCCTACAGCTGGGGCTTTTCCGAGCTCGGCTTCGATGAACACCAGCTGGCGCTGGGCAAGCTGGCGCTGGCGTCCTGCGCCGGCGTGCTGCCGGACGGGACGCCGTTCACGCTGCCGGCCGACGACGCGCTGCCGATGCCGCTCGAGGTGGCGCCGGATGCGCGCAACGTGCTGGTGGTGCTGGCGCTGCCGCTGCGCCGCCATGGCGTGGCCGAAGTCGGCAACGACGAAGGTCCTGATAATTTTGCGCGCCACCGCACCGACGACTACGAGGCCTGGGACAGCAATGGCCTCGACAACAGCGCGCTGATGCAGGTCGGGAAGCTGCGCATGCGCCTGGCGCCGGCGCCCGAAGTGGCCAACGCCTGGGCCACCATCGGGGTGGCGCGGGTGGTCGAGCGGCGCGCCGACGGCAGGGTGGTGATCGACCCCGACTACAGCCCGCCGTGCCTGGACTTTCGCGCGGCGCCGCGTCTGGCCTCCTTTGCCGACGAACTGGCCGGCCTGTTGCATGCGCGCGGCGATTTGCTGGGGGCGCGCCTGTCGCAGCCGGGTGCCGCCGGCGCCGCCGAGATCGCCGATTTCCTGCTGCTGCAGCTGGTCAACCGGGTCGAGCCGCTGGTCATGCACCTGGCCGGCGCCAGCGGCATCCATCCGGAATCGCTGTACCGGGTGATGGTGTCGCTGGCCGGCGAACTGGCCACCTTCACCGATCCGGGCAAGCGCGCCGCCGCCTACCCGGTCTACCGCCAGGACGCGCTGGCCGAGACCTTCGCGCCGGTCGTCGCCGATTTGCGCCGCGCGCTGTCGACGGTGATGGATGCGCAGGCGGTGCCGATCCCGCTGGACGAGCGCCAGTTCGGTATCCGCGTGGCGGTGGTGCCGGACCGCGAGCTGCTGCGCTCGGCCAGCTTCGTGCTGGCGGTGAACGCGCACCTGCCGCCGGAACTGCTGCGCACCAGCTTCCCGGCCCAGGTCAAGATCGGTTCGGTCGAGAAGATCCGCGACCTGGTCAACCTGCAGCTGCCGGGCATCAAACTGCGGCCGCTGCCGGTAGCGCCGCGTCAGTTGCCCTTCTTTGCCGGCTA
>Ga0265780_10010082_pt1 | contig 11287 bp, 3 predicted proteins | sample P1T30metagenome_FD_192432 | JGI IMG/M metagenome (GOLD analysis project Ga0265780, IMG submission 192432) | Plant litter microbial communities from East Loma Ridge, Irvine, California - P1 T30 | ecosystem: Environmental > Terrestrial > Plant litter > Unclassified | place: USA: California... | reverse complement strand
CAAAACCAACTTCGATACGGAAGGTCGCCATGCCCGGCTCCGGATCGCGCATCACGCGTTCTTTCTTGAAGCCCGGCTCGCGTGCAGGACGCGCCGGACGGTCTTCCCAGTCGCCACGCGGTGCGCGGTCCTGGAAGCGCTCTTGCCCGCCACCGAACTCGCGCTGCGACGGCACGAATTCAGGACGCGCTTCGCGGTCCGGCTTGGTCAGCAGCAGCGGCTCGTCGCCGCGCGCCAGCTTGGCCAGGGCCGCAGCGATATCGATCGCCGGCACATTGTCGTCGCGCTCGATGTCTTCGATCAGCGAACGGAACACGTCCAGGCCGCCTTCGGCCAGGGCCGTGCGGATCTGGTCCTTGAAGCGGGTGATACGCACTTCATTGACCGCCTTGACGGTTGGCAGTTCGAGCGGCGCAACCGGCTGGCGGGTGGCGCGTTCGATCGACTTCAGCAGGCCGCGCTCGCGCGGGGTGATGAACAGGATCGCGTCGCCGCTGCGGCCGGCGCGGCCGGTACGGCCGATGCGGTGGGTGTAGCTCTCTGGGTCCGACGGCACGTCGTAGTTGATCACGTGGCTGATGCGCTCGACGTCCAGGCCGCGCGCGGCCACGTCGGTGGCGACCAGGATGTCGATCTTGCCATTCTTGAGGTTATCGATCGTGCGTTCGCGCTGCTGCTGGGCGATATCGCCATTGATGGCGGCGGCCGCGAAACCGCGCGCCTGCAGCTTGGTCGCCAGTTCTTCGGTACCCAGCTTGGTGCGGGCGAAGATGATCATGCCGTCGAACGGCTCGGCTTCGAGGATGCGGGTCAACGCGTCGAGCTTGTGCATGCCGGCCACCAGCCAGTAGCGCTGCTTGATGTTGTCGGCGGTGCCGGTCTTGGCGGCGACGGTGACTTCTTGCGGATCGCGCAGATAGGTTTTGGCGATGCGCTTGATCGCCGGCGGCATGGTGGCCGAGAACAGCGTGGTCTGGCGCGTGGCCGGGGTCTTTTGCAGGATCTGCTCGACATCGTCGATAAAGCCCATGCGCAGCATTTCGTCGGCTTCGTCCAGCACCAGGGTGGTCAGCTTGGACAGGTCGAGCGAGCCTTTTTCGATGTGATCGATGACGCGGCCCGGGGTGCCCACCACCACGTGCACGCCGCGGCGCAGGCTCGACAGTTGCGGGCCATAGCTCTGGCCGCCGTAGATCGGCAGCACGTGGAAGCCCTTGATATGGGCAGCGTAGCTCTGGAAGGCTTCAGCGACCTGGATCGCCAGTTCGCGCGTCGGCGCCAGCACCAGCGCTTGCGGCGCGGTCTGCTTGACGTCGATGTTCGACAGGATCGGCAGCGCGAAGGCGGCAGTCTTGCCGGTACCGGTCTGGGCCTGCCCCAACACGTCGCGCCCTTCCAGCAGCAAAGGAATGGTAGCGGCCTGGATCGGCGACGGCGTTTCGTAGCCGACTTCTTTCAATGCTTTCAGGACAGGCGCCGAAAGATTGAGGTCGGAAAACGATGGGATTGGGGTGTCGGACATGTAGAAGTTGCTCTTAAATAAGTAGAAACGAAAGCGATAGTTTACACCCTCGCCAAGCGCAAGGCGCCAAATAGGGCTAAACAGGAGAGGATGCAGCGGCTACGCCACAGAATCCGGAAAAAACAAAAGCCCTTGCAGGCAATTACCTGCAAGGGCAGACCGGCCTTGCCGCTATGGCGGCGCGCCAGGATTACAGCTTGTAATTCAGGCCGAACAGCATCTGACGGCCATACTTGCTGTAGCCGCGCGGGCGGTCTTCGGTACCGGCGTAGCTGCGGAAAGCGGTATTGGTCAGGTTGTTTACCTGGAACAGCACCGACAAACCTTCGACTTGCTTGAAGTCATAACCCAATTGCAGGTCGACTACTTTATCAGCTTTTACGTAAGTTAGCTCGGTTGCGCCACCAATTCCGCCAATTTCACCCACAAAATCGCTACGATAACGCTGGCTGATACGCGCCGAGAAGCCATTTTGCTCGTAATACGCGGTCACGTTGAACACGCGCTTGGACAGGCCCGGCAGCGGAATCGCGACACTGCCGAAGCGCTGGTCGACGATCGAGATCTCGCTATTGGTGAATGAGGCGTTGGCGGTGATGCCGAAGCCGTCGAGCATCGGGTGGATCATGTCGAGCGGGGTCGAGGCCGCGAATTCCAGGCCTTTCAGGTTGCCGCCCTCGCCGTTCATCGGCTGGGTCATGGTGCCGATATTGGTCAGCGCGCCCTGCAGGTTGAACTCGGAGAAATCACGCGGCACGGTCACGCTATAGATGTACGAGGACAGGTCTTTGTAGAAACCAGCCGCCGAGATATAGCCCTTGTTGCCGAAGTATTTTTCGTACGACAGGTCGACTTGCTTGGCGCGCCACGGATCGAGCTGGGCGTTGCCGCCGTTGCCCCATGGGGTACCGGTGGTTTGCGCGGTCAGGCCGACTTCGAGTGCGGCGTTCAGCTGGTTCAGCTTGGCGCGCGCCAGGGTCTTGCCAGCGCCGAAGCGGATGAATTGCTGGTCAGGCAGGGCCCAGGCCAGGTTCACGCTCGGCAGGTAGTCGGTGTACTTCTTGCCATCGGTCAGCGGCACCAGGTCGGCGAACGGCCAGGCACGCAAGGTGTTGGCGGTCGAGCTCTGGTCGGTATCGATCACTTGCACGCCGATATTGCCGCGCAGCGGCATCGACATCAGTTCGGTGTCGATGTTCAGCTTGGCGTAACCGGTCTTGACCTTTTCTTCGATCGACCAGTTCTTGGTCGCGCCCCAAGGCACCAGCACCGATGGGGTGAATGGGCTGAAGTTGCCGGCCAGGACCGAATCGATGTCCCAGCTCAGCGAGTTCTGCAGGCCATACAGGCCTTGCGACCCATTCAGCACGCCAGGCGCGAAGGTGCCGTCGCCCAGCTTGGTGAAGCCGGTTTCCAGGTGTTCTTTTTCTTTCTCGCGCTTGGAGTGGTTGTAGCCCACTTCCAGGCTGCTGAACGGACCGTCGGCGAACTTGCGCTCGAGGCTGACGCGGAACGACGTCATCTTGTCGGTCATGTTCGGGGCATTCACATAGCCGTCGCCGAACTGGCCGCCGATGGCGATCTGCGCAGGATCGTCGTAGACGCCGGACAGGGCCAATTGCGGGATGGTGCCGCCGTTATAGGCATAGTTCAGCGTCTGGCGCGCAGCGCGGCCGGCGTTGATCTCGATCAGCTCTTCCTTGTGATCGGCTTTCGAGCGGCTGATGTCGATGATACCGACCCAGTCGCCTTCGCTGTAGCGGTTGTTCCAGCCGAAGGCGGTCAGCTTGTCGTCGCGCTTCATGCGGTTGTTGCGCACTACCGGGTTCACATTATTGGCGGTGCCGCTGATCATGGTGCCATTGACCACAGTCGGATTCGAGAAGCGCACTTCGCCGTCGTCCTTGAGTGGCATTTCGATGCCGCGGCGGATTTCTTCCTGGTCGAAGCGCGAGTGGTACACATCGAAGGTCGACGCAAAATTGCGGTTCGGACGCCATTCCAGCACACCCATCAGGCCGTCACGCACCTGGTTGCCGGTGGTGGCCATCGACTTCATACCCTTCGGCACTTTGACGGTCGAGCCAGGCACGACATTGGTGTCGTCGACCCAATCCCAAGTCTCGAACTGTTCTTGCACGTTGGCTTTGTCCTGGCGCGCATAGCCGATTGCCACGCCAATGGTGCGGTTGGCGAACTGGTCGATGTAGGAGGCGCTGACGCGGCTGCCGGTATCCGGCGAACCGGCGCTGATCGAGCCGGCCGAATTTTTCTCGCCGCGCACATTGACACTGATGGTGCGCTCGCGCAGGGACAGTGGCTTGATGGTTTGCAGGTCGACCGTGCCCGACAGGCCCTGGCCGATCACGCTGGCGTCGCCGGTCTTGTACACGGTGACGGCATTGATCAGTTCGGATGGGTACTGGTCGTATTCGACGGTACGGTCCGAGCTGGTGGTGACTTGCTCGCGGCCATTGAGCAGCGCGGTCGACAGGTCGCCCGAGGTGCCGCGGATCGAGATCGACTGGGCCTGGCCATTGACGCGCTGGGCCGACAGGCCCGGCAGGCGCGCCAGCGATTCGGCGATCGACACGTCCGGCAGCTTGCCGATGTCTTCCGAGGAGATCGCTTCGACGATGCCGGTCGATTCGCGCTTGACGGCGATCGCGTCTTCGATGGCGCGGCGGATGCCGGTCACGGTGACGGTGGTGACAGGCGCGTCAGGATTCAGGTTGGCGGTTTCGCCGGTCGCGGCGGTCTGCGCGTGCGCGCTGCCGGCCATGACTGTGACGAAGATGGCGCAGCCTGCAGCGACTGGGCTCAGCTGGAATGCGGCACGCTTGATAGCGATGTTTTTCATATGTCCCCTCAGAACGACGTAGGTTCCCGAACGGCTGTGTAGCAGACCCGGGAGCGGCTTGTTTTGCTTCAAAATCAACGTTGACCGGGATTCTGTATTAAAACTAGATGCACTGTCAACGGGAGTTCTTTAGTGCAAGGATATTCGTCGCTTTTTCAGGATTCATCGAAAAAACAAGTACTTATGTAGCCACGGTAGTTCTGGCAGAGATTTTATCGATTTGTAGTCACGCTACAAATGCTCTAAAAAGCAGCAGTATTTATTGATTTGCACCACCATGGTGCGTTCCTGTAGTAAAACCTTCAACCACCAATCAGCCTTTGGAAACTTTGCTACGGAAACCAAAAAACAAACGGCCGCACGAGGCGGCCGTTTGTTGTGAAAGCGCCGCAGTTTACATTTTGCGTACCGCGCAATGCTTGGCGATGTATTCCTCATGCGATGGCATCACATCCACGCACTTGCGAATCACATCGCGCACGCTCGCCATGTACTCGGCAATATCCGCTTCCGACTGCGTATCGGCCAGCGGATGGTAGCCCTCGATCGGCATGTTCTGCCCTTCGAACACCTGCAACCAGCCGACTTCCGAGAACAGCTCGTTATCCACGCGCACGATCTTGCCGCGCGAACGGTACAGGTCCATCTTGGCTTGCAGCGTTTCAGGGATCGCCATGTTAGCGCACTCCTGCCAGTAGGCCGAATCGGTGCGCTGGTTCAGGTGGTAATGCAGGATGATGAAGTCGCGCACGCGTTCATACTCGAAACGCGCCTGCCGGTTGAACTCGTCGCGGTCAACGGCGCTGAAGCGGCGGTCCGGGAACAGTTCGACCAGGCGCGCAATATTCGACTGGATCAGGTGGATGCTGGTCGATTCGATCGGTTCCAGGAAGCCGCTCGACAGGCCAATTGCCACCACGTTGCGGTTCCAAGCCTGCTTGCGCATGCCGGTGCGGAACTTGATCATGCGCGGCTCGTCCAGTGCGCGGCCGTCCAGGTTCGACAGCAGCGTGGCCGCCGCCTCGTCGTCGCTGATGAAACGGCTGCAATACACATGACCATTGCCGGTGCGGTGCTGCAGCGGAATGCGCCACTGCCAGCCCGCCTTGTGCGCGGTCGCGCGGGTAAATGGCGTCATCGTCGATACCGATTCGCAGGGCACGGCCAGCGCGCGGTCGGCCGGCAGCCAGTGCTGCCAGTCCTCGTAGCCGGTCTCGAGCGTCTGCTCGATCAGCAGGCCGCGGAAGCCCGAGCAATCGATGAACAGCTCGCCCTCGACGCGCTGGCCGCTTTCCAGCACGACCGCGTCGATGAAGCCGTCCGGTTCGCGCTGGGTTGCGCGGCTGATCTTGCCTTCGATGCGGACCACGCCGCGCGCCTCGGCCAGCTTGCGCAGGTATTTGGCGTACATGCCGGCGTCGAAGTGATAGGCATAGGCGATGTCGCCCAGCGGCGAGTTACCCACGTCGTGGCGCGGCGGCATGAACTTGCCGGCCTTGGCCGCCATGCGGGTGATCGAATATTCCTCCAGCGGCGCGGCCTTGCCCAGGCCGCGCATCTTGTGCCAGTACTGCTCGAACGGCACGGTCGCCAGGTCCTGGCCCATGCGCCCGAAGCCGTGCATATAGCGCTCGCCCACCCTGCCCCAGTTGACGAACTCGACACCCAGCTTATACGTACCCATGGTCTCGCGCATGAACTCGGCTTCGTCGATGCCGACCACGCGGTTGAAACGCTGGATCATCGGGATGGTCGCCTCGCCCACGCCCACGATGCCGATCTCGTCCGACTCGACGAGGCGGATGTTGTAGCGCCCGTTCAGCATGGTGCTGAGCGCTGCTGCCGTCATCCAGCCGGCGGTGCCGCCGCCGACGATGACGATGTCCTTGATTGCCTGGTGTTCCATGTACTGTGTCTCCTGCTCTTCCAATAAAAAACAACCCCCGGGGCCGAAGCCGCGAGGGTTGCATTGTAGTCCTGCCCGGTTTGGACCAGGCTTAGAACTTGTAGTTGGCGCCGAACTGATAGGTACGGCCGTACACCACGCGGCGGGTAATCGACTCGCTGTTGTCGGTGTATTCCTGGTACGGCGTGTTGCTCCAGTTGTTGGCCTGGGCGAACACCGACATGCCCTTGGCGAAGCCCGACTGGATCTCGTACGAGACCTGGAAGTCGACGATGGTCTCGCCCTTCACGAAGGTGTACTGCAGCGTGTCCGAGAAGTCAGGCGACTGGCCCAGGAAGTCCGAACGCTTGCGCGCCGCGGCGGCGATCTGGAAGCCGTTTTTCTCGTAGTACAGGCGCAGGTTGCTGACTTTGCGCGACAGGCCTGGCAGCGGAATCGACTGCGCTGCGGTCTGCACGTTGCCGAAGCCCAGTGCCGGGATCTGGATCGCCGAGCTGGTGTACGAGTGGTTGGCCATGATGCCGAAGCCGTCCAGCCAGTCGCTCGCCATGTTCAGCGGCACGTTGACTGCCAGCTCGTAGCCCTTGATGCTGCCGCCTTCGCCGTTTTCAGGACGATTCAGCACACCAATGGTCGAGCCTTCGAAGGTGCCCGAAGCCGGCAGCGGCGTGGTCGAGGTGACCCATGGCGCGAAGTCGTATTCCGACGGCGTGCGCAGGATGAAGCTGTCGAGCTTCTTGTAGAAGCCGGCGACGCTGACATACCCCTTCTTGGCGAAGTATTTTTCGTACGACAGGTCGAACGACTTGGCTTCGAACGGTTTCAGGGCCGGGTTACCGCCGCCGCCGCTGATGAACGGGTTGGCCACGCTGGTGTTCACGCCAAAGCCGAGACCGCCGCGCAGGTCGTCCAGGCTCGGACGCGACAGCACCTTGGCCACGCCCATGCGCAGCACCTGGTCGTTGCTCAGGTCAAACGACAGGTTCAGGCTCGGCAGCACGTTCCAGTAGTCCGCGCCCTCGACGACGCGCACGACCGGGCACGATGCGGCGGTTTCGCCGGTGCAGTTGCCGCTGTTGTAGCCGCCGCCGGTCTGCTTGGTGTGCACGAACTGGGTGCCCACGTTACCGCGGTACGGGAAGCCCATGAATTCGCCGTTCAGGTCGCCCATCACATAGGCGGTCTGCACGGTTTCCTTGACGTCCCACAGCTTGGTCAGGATGTCGGCATTGACCTTCTCGGCCAGCTCGTAGACCGTGCCCAGGGACCCAAGCGGGTTCCAGGACGCGACCGGGATGCCGGTGGTGCCGGCCGTGTTCGGGGTGCTGCCCGGCATTGGCACAGCGCCGAACAGGTCGCCACCGATGATCATCAGGCGGCCTTCTTCGCCGGCGCGGCGTTTTTCGCGGTCGGTGAAGTTGTAGCCGAACTGCAGTGCCGACATCGGGCCCCACTCGACGTCACGCTTGGCGTTCAGGCGGATCGACTTGAGGTTGTCCTCGATGTACGGCTGGGCCAGGTAACCGGCCTGGGCCAGCGGCTCGGCCGCGGTGCCCGACCAGCCGTTGACGTCGGTCAGCTGGGCGACGGTTGGATCGGAATAGTTCAGGCCGGTACGGTAGGCGACGTCGGCGTAGTTCAGGCCATTGAAGCCGGTCCACGAGATCGTGTCCAGGTTCGCTGCATTGCCCGGCAGGCCGGCGGTGGTTTCGTAGCGCGAGCTCAGCTTGGTCGCTTTCGACCAGGTGACGTCGGCGCTGGTATTCCACTCGCCCAGTTTCAGTTCATTTTTCCAGCCGACCGTTTTCAGATCGTCTTCCGCCGCCTCGATGTGGTTACGGATGACCGCTTTGTAGTTGGTCAGGGTGCCGCTGGTGGCGATACCGTTCTGCACGGTCACGTTCTGCAGCACGCCGACCGGGTCGTAGCGGCCCGATTCGTTGTTGCCGATCGCGCCTTCCAGGCCGGTGCGCTTGAAGCCGGTTTCGCCAGCCGAATAGAACAGATCGAGCGTCGAACGGAAGTTGCGGTTCGGGCGCCATTGCAGCGAGGCGAATGCGCCGTCGCGGTTGTGGTAGCCGGTCTCGGTGTCGGCGGTGAAGCCGGTCGGCACGCGCACGTTCTGGCCCTGGTAAGGCAGTTCGGCAGTGTTGCCGCCCCAGGCGTCGAACTTGCGCTGCTCGCCGCCGGTTTCGTCGTACGAGGTCAGGCCGACCGCCACGCCAAAGGTGCGGTTGGCGAACTGGTCGATGTACGACAGCGAGAAGCGGTCGCCATCGCCTTCTTCGGCGGTGCGCACGCCCAGGCGGCTCTTCTTGTAGTTGACAGCGATGACGCGCTTGCCGAAGTCGAGCGGCTGCACGGTCTTGAGGTCGATGGTCGCGGCCAGGCCCGAGCCGATGACGCTCGCGTCAGGCGTTTTGTAGATCACCACGCCGCCCATCAGTTCGGAGGGGAACAGATCGAATTCAGGGTTACGGGCGTTGCCGGTCGAGGCCATTTCGCGGCCATTGAGCAGGGTGCCGTTGAAGCTTGGCGACAGACCGCGCACCGAGATCTCGGACGAGCGGCCGCTGCTGCGGCTACGTTGGGCGGTCACGCCCGGCAGGCGCGCGATCGATTCGGCGACCGAGCTGTCCGGCAGCTTGCCGATGTCTTCGGCCGAAATCGCTTCGACGATCGAGTTGCTGTTGCGCTTGACCGAGATCGCCGCTTCGATACCCTGGCGGATGCCGGTCACGGTGACGGTCGAGACGCTTGGCGCGCTCGGGGTAACTTCCTTGGTCGCGGCGGCGGTCGGGGTATTCGGTGCGGTCGCGGTGGCTTCTTCGCTGCCCGATGCCTGCGCATGGGCCTGGCCGGCGAGGAGCGACAGCATGACGGCGCAGCCCGCGGCGAAGGGGTTCAACTGGAATGCAGGACGGGCCGGCTTGGCGGCGCGCCGGGTGGCGGTGGCTTTCATGTGTCTCCTCGGTGGCAATTATTGTCAGTCCTGACCAGAACTGTATTAAAACTAGATTCTTGCAGTCAGAAAACTGTATGTATCGACAATAATGGCATGTTTTGAAGTAATGCGCGTATATGTGCGTTGTATGTGAACTACAGAAATCGGCAGTTCTTGAAGTAACAACACTACATTTCGTTCTTCATCTTAAGGAAATCTGAAGATTTCTCCCGTAAACCACCATGTAGTCGGGCTTCAGCACCGCAGGGCTGTAATGATTGTTTGGACATTATTTCTATAGTACCCTGCCTGCATTACAACAACACTTGGCCTACCCACCCTGCATTCGTCACGTTGAGTATTGTAGTTTGACTACCTCAACAGCCGATGCCTGTGATGGAGCCCGACTACAATGAGACATCTCCTCGCCAGCATCCTGCTCGGCGGCGCGTCCTTCGCTGCCTACGCCCAAGCCCCAGCCATCGCCCACATGGAGCCGCCATTCTGGTGGGCCGGGATGCAGCACAACCAGGTCCAGCTGATGGTCCACGGCGACAAGATCGCCGACCTTGAGCCGTCCCTGCAGTACCCGGGCGTGCGCATCGCCTCGGTCACGCGCAGTCCAAACCGCAACTACCTGTTCATCGACCTGGTGCTCGACCCGAAAGTCGCTCCGGGCAGCTTCGACATCGCCTTCAATGGCGCCGGCCGCAGCACCAGCTACACCTACCGCCTGCTGCAGCGCGAACCCGGTGCAGCCAAGCGCCAGGGCTTCAGCAGCAAGGACGCGATCTACCAGATCATGCCGGACCGCTTCGCCAACGGCGACCCGTCCAATGACAGCGTCGAGGGCATGCCGGACCGCCTCGACCGCAAAGGCGGCCTGGGCCGCCACGGCGGCGACATCAAGGGCATCATCGACCGCCTCGGCTACGTCGCCGACCTGGGCTTTACCCAGCTGTGGCCGACGCCGCTGATCGAAAACAATATGCCGGGCTACTCCTACCACGGCTATGCGGCGACCGACCTGTACAAGATCGACCCGCGCTACGGCAGCAACGAGGACTTCCAGCGCCTGTCGAAGGAAGCCGGCAAGCGCGGCATCGGCATCATCCAGGACGTGGTGCTGTCGCACATCGGTAGCCACCACTGGTGGATGAAGGACTTGCCGGCGCCGGACTGGATCAACTACAACGACAAGTTCGTCCCGACCCACCACTACCACACGGCGGTGCAGGACCCGTACGGATCCAAGGAAGACGCCGACAACTTCACGCGCGGCTGGTTCGTCAAGAGCATGCCGGACATGAACCAGTCCAACCCGATGGTGTCGACCTACCTTATCCAGAACAATATCTGGTGGATCGAGTACGCAGGCCTCTCCGGCCTGCGGATCGACACCTTCGGTTATTCGGATCCAGCCTTCCTGAGCGAATACACCAAGCGCCTGATGGCGGAGTACCCGAACCTGAACCTGGTCGGCGAAGAGTGGTCTACCCGCGTGCCGGTGGTGGCCTACTGGCAGCGCGGCAAGCAGAATTTCGACGGCTACCGCGCCTATACCCCGAGCCTGATGGACTTCCCGGTGGCCGAGGCGATGCGCAAGGCGCTGGCCGATAAAAAAGGCGGCAACGTCTTCACCGACGTCTACGAGACGCTGTCGCTCGACTACCTGTATCCGGAGCCGGGCAACCTGGTGCTGTTCGCGGACAACCACGACATGTCGCGCATCTACAGCGAAGTGGGCGAAGACTACGACAAGTACCGCATGGCGATGATCTTCATGATGACCGCGCCGCGCATCCCGCAGTTCTACACGGGCGACGAGATCCTGATGACCAGCGCCACCGGCGACCGCAACGACGCCACCTACCGCACCCCATTCCCGGGCGGCTGGGCGGGCGACAAGGTCGACGCTTTCAAGGGCACCGGCTTGAGCAAGAAGCAGAGCACGGCGCAGGACTTCGTGCGCAAGCTGGCCAACTGGCGCAAGGGCCAGCCGGTTATCCATCACGGCAAGATGATGCACTACGGGCCGCAGGACAATACCTGGGT
>Ga0265780_10010081_pt1 | contig 11289 bp, 8 predicted proteins | sample P1T30metagenome_FD_192432 | JGI IMG/M metagenome (GOLD analysis project Ga0265780, IMG submission 192432) | Plant litter microbial communities from East Loma Ridge, Irvine, California - P1 T30 | ecosystem: Environmental > Terrestrial > Plant litter > Unclassified | place: USA: California... | reverse complement strand
GCCAGGCCCTGCATGAAGAAACCCATACCGATGAAAAGTACGGGCGCTTCATGAACCACAATTACGCCGAATACCACGTGGCGGTGAATGCCGACATCCACGATATCGACGTGATCTTCGTGGAAGAGGACGACCGCATCGTGAGCAAGCAGCTCGGCGCCAAGGGCGTCGGCGAGATCGGGATCGTGGGCGTGGCGGCGGCGGTCTCGAACGCCATCTTCCATGCGACCGGCAAGCGCCTGCGCACTACACCGATGACCCCGGCCAAGCTGCTGATGGGAGATCGCGAACTGCCGGTGAAGGCGCCGGTCTAAACGCTGGCTCTTACTCCGCCCTTACGCCGACAGCCCGCGCTGTCGGCGTAATATTTTCCGAATTCACACCCTGCTTTTCGTCTGGCGCCCTACCGCTTTTGCTGACCCTCGTCACACCCATGCGACATACGTATTTCCACGTAGTTGCATATCAATATGTTTACTGGTACAACCCTAGCTGCGTAAGACAACGCTAGAGCGCAGCAGCGCACCACAAGGGTGCGGGCCGCCGACCCCATACCAAGAACGAGATTGACGAGGAAGACAAACATGAAGCTCAAGATGCTGTGCGCTGTCGCGTGCCTGGCTGCTTTCGGCAGCGGCCTGGCCCAGGCCCAGAACTACCCCACCAAGACCATCACCATGATCGTGCCGTTCGCGGCCGGCGGCCCGACCGACACGGTCGCGCGTCTCGTGGCGCAATCGATGGGCAACACCCTCAAGCAGCAGATCATCATCGAGAACGTCGGCGGCGCCGGCGGCACCATCGGTGCGGCGCGCGCTGCCAAGGCCTCGCCCGACGGCTACACCCTGTTCCTGCACCACATCGGCCAGTCCACCGCCCCTGCCCTGTACCGCAAGCTGCCGTACAACGCGATCGACAGCTTCGAGCCGATCGGCCTGATCACCGACGTGCCGATGACCGTCGTTGCCCGCGGCAACTTCCCGGCCAAGGACATGAAAGAGCTGATCACCTACGTCAAGGCCAACAAGGACAAGGTCACCTACGCCCACGCCGGCCTGGGTTCGGCCTCGCACCTGTGCGGCATGCTGCTGCAGACCGCGATGGGCGTCGAGCTGACCACCGTGCCCTACAAGGGCACCGGCCCGGCGATGAACGACCTGCTGGGCGGCCAGGTGGACTTCATGTGCGACCAGACCACCAACACCACCAGCCAGATCAAGAGCGGCAAGATCAAGGCCTACGGCGTGACCACCAAGACCGTCGTGCCGTCGCTGCCGAACCTGCCGACCCTGGCCTCGGGCGCGCTGCCGGGCTTCGAAGTCGGCGTGTGGCATGGCCTGTACGCGCCAAAAGGCACGCCGAAGCCGGTCGTGGACGCGCTGGCCAACGCCCTGCGCGCCTCGCTGCGCGATCCGAACGTGATCAAGCGATTCAACGACCTGGGCACCGAGCCGGTGCCGACCAACCAGGCCACGCCGGAAGCCCTGCGCACCCACCTCAAGCAGCAGATCGACCTGTGGGGTCCGATCATCAAGAAGGCCGGCGCTTTCGCCGACTGAGCATGAGTAGTTGAGATCACGCACCGTGCCGGCTTCACCGGGACGGTGCGTGTCGTTGTATCTGCGTTGTATCTGTTGTACCCGTTGTACCTGTCGTACCGTAACTGAAACTTCGAACCACTGCATCTGTAACATCGCATTTGCATCACAAGAAAAGGGGACCACCACGTGCCAGCATTCATACGCCACCCAAAGGATTTTTGGAGTGGCATCGTATTTCTCTTCTTCGGCCTCGCCGCAATCGTGATTGGCCAGGACTATGAAATGGGCACGGCCGGACGCATGGGCCCGGCCTACTTCCCGATCGTGCTCGGCGGCATGCTGTCGCTGATTGGCGCGGCCTCGCTGGTGCGCTCCTTCTTCCGCCAGGGCGAACCGATCGGCCGCCTGTACTGGAAGGAGCTGACGCTGGTGCTGGTCGCCGTGCTGCTGTTCGGCTTCCTGATGCGCGACGCGGGCCTGGTCCCGGCCACCCTCCTGCTGATCCTGATCAGCAGCTACGCCGGCCAGAAATTCAACCTGGCCAAGGCCGTGGCCCTGGCCGTCGGTGCGACGCTGTTCGCCGTCGGCCTGTTCGTCAAGTTGCTCGGCTTGCCGATGCCTATCTTCGGTCCCTGGTTCGGTGGGAATTAAGACAATATGGAACTCTTCAGCAACCTCGCACTCGGCCTCGAAACGGCCTTCACCCTCCAGAACCTGTTCTACTGCCTGGTAGGCGTCTTCGTCGGCACCGCGGTCGGCGTGCTGCCGGGCCTCGGTCCGATCGCCACCATCGCCATGCTGCTGCCGGCAACCTTCGGCCTGCCGCCGGAGTCGGCCCTGATCATGCTGGCAGGTATCTACTACGGCGCCCAGTACGGCGGCTCCACCACCGCGATCCTGGTCAACCTGCCGGGAGAATCGTCCTCGGTCGTGACGGCCCTCGACGGCTACCAGATGGCCCGTAACGGCCAGGCCGGCAAGGCGCTGGCCACCGCCGCCATCGCCTCGTTCTTTGCCGGCTCGGTCGCCACCGTGCTGCTGGCCCTGGCCGCGCCGCCGCTGGCCGATATCGCACTCGAATTCGGCCCGGCCGAGTACTTCTCGCTGATGGTGCTCGGCCTGGTCGCCTCCGTCGTCCTGGCCAGTGGTTCGCTGCTCAAGGCGATCGGCATGGTCATCCTCGGCCTGCTGCTGGGCGTGGTCGGCACCGACGTCAACTCGGGCTCGGCGCGCTACACCTTCGACCTGCCCGAACTGGCCGACGGCATCAACTTCGTGATCGTCGCGATGGGCATGTTCGGCATCGGCGAGATCGTGCGCAACCTGGAGCATGACGAGTCGCGCGACCTGGTGATGAAGAAGGTCAAGGGCCTGATGCTGAACAAGGATGACTTCAAGCGCATCATCGCCCCGGTGCTGCGCGCCACCGGCCTTGGTTCCGTGCTGGGCATCCTGCCGGGCGGCGGCGCCATGCTCGCCTCGTTCGCCGCGTATTCGCTCGAGAAGAAGGTGTCGAAGAACTCGGCGCAATTCGGCAAGGGCGCGATCGAAGGCGTGGCGGCCCCGGAAGCGGCCAACAACGCCGGCGCCCAGACCTCGTTCATTCCGATGCTGACCCTGGGCATTCCGTCGAACCCGGTGATGGCACTGATGATCGGCGCAATGATCATCCAGGGTATCCAGCCTGGTCCGGCCGTGATGACCGAGCAGCCTGGCCTGTTCTGGGGCCTGATCGTCTCGATGTGGATCGGCAACCTGTTCCTGGTCGTGCTGAACCTGCCGATGATCGGCATCTGGGTGCGCATGATCATGGTCCCGTACCAGATGCTGTATCCGGCAATCCTGATGTTCTGCGCGATCGGCGTGTTCAGCCTGAACAACAGCACCTTCGACGTCTACCTGATGGCTTTGTTCGGCCTGCTGGGTTACCTGTGCGCCAAGCTCGAACTCGAACCGGCGCCGATGCTGCTCGGCTTCATCATCGGTCCGATGATGGAAGAGTACCTGCGCCGCGCCCTGCTGCTCTCGCGCAGCGACCCGATGGTGTTCATCGAGCGTCCGATCTCGGGCGTGATGCTGGGCCTGGCCGCGGCGGCGATGATCGTCGTGCTGCTGCCGTCGCTGCGCAAGAAGCGTGACGAGGCGTTCCAGGAAGACTGATTCGACAGCACGCAAGTGCCACCCGGCGCCGGCCCCGACAGGCCGGCGCTTTTTTTTGCTCAGCCGGCGCGCCGTCGCATCCCGCCGGCGACGAGGGCCAGCGCCGCGAACGACGCCACCGCGACGTTCGCCGAGGCGTGGTCCATGACGAAGCCGAACGCCATCGCGCCCAGCGTCTGGCCCACCGCCAGCGCCAGGAAGGCAACAGTGACGCCGGTTGCCGGCCTCTCGGGCAGCGCGGCAATCCCCCACACCAGATAGACGCCGGTCAGCATCAGGTAGGCGGCGCCGAAAAGTCCGCCGCCGGTGAACACCAGCCACGGCGGCGCGCCGTCCAGCCCGACCGCGGCCACCGCCAGCCCCATGGCAATGTGGAACACCAGGTGCACGGCGCGCATGCCGAAGCGGGCGATCAGGGATCCCGCCATGGCGCCCACCACGCCCGCACACCCCATGACGGTCCATAGCATGCCGACCTGGCCGCCGCTCCAGTCGAGATTGGCCGCCAGCAGGTCGGCGCCGAAACTCCAGACCACCGTACTCGCAGCACCGCTCAACCCGGCGGCCGCGGCCAGGCGCTTCAGGTCGGGCGACAGTGGCGGCAGCAAGGGCGCGCGCCCGGCCGGCTGCGCGGCCGCGCCGGCCAGCACTTTCAGCGTCGCCAGGGCCATCAGGATCGCGGCGCCGGCAAAGCCGGCAAAGGCCAGCCGCCACTCGGCGCCCATCAGCGCGGCGACGGGGCCGGACAGCGCGACGCCGGCGCTGGTGCCGGCATTGACGAACGTATTGGTCGCGTCCTGGCGCGCCGCGGGCACCATCGAGGTCACCGCCGCCGCCAGCGCCGGCGAGGCGAGGCCCGTGCTCGACCCGGCCAGGATCACGAAGGCCGCGAGCCAGGCCGGTGAGGCGCTGGCAGCGATCCCGATCATGCCGAGGGCGCCGGCGGCTCCCGCGGCGACGGCCACGCGGCGCGGGCCGATGCGCTCGGTCAGCCATGCCGCCAGCACGATCGCCAGGCAAAAGCCGAGGAAGGAGCCGGCCGAGATGATCCCGGCCAGCGTTGAAGACAGCGCGAAGTCGTCCGCAATCGCCGGCAGGAACAGGCCGAAGGCAAAGCGCGCGAAGCCGTAGCAGACCGCGATCAGGCCGAAGCCGGTGGCGCCGAGAATGACGGTCCGGTTCATGCCGCGCGCACCGCCGCAACCAGGTCAAGCGCCGCGCCGCAAGCCGCCTCGATCGCGGACGCGCCCTGCCAGGCGCTGGCGGCCACCGCGCCTTCGAACAACAGCACGATGCGCTCGGCCAGCACGCTGTCGGCGCGCCCGAGATCGGCCTGGACGATCCGGGCGATGTGTTCGCGCAGCCTGGCCTTGTGGGCCTGCACCGCCGCCACGATTGCCGGCTCCACCCCGCCGGTCTCGCCCAGGATACGCAGGAACAGGCAGCCGCGCGCCCCTTCGCGCCCGATCCAGCCGGCCAGCGCGTCAAAGAACGACCGCACGTCGAGCACGTCGACCTGTTCGAAGAAACGCCGGTCGCGCGCGACAAGTACCTCCGCTACCAGGGCCGCCTTGCTGCCGGCATGCTTGTACAGGGTGCGGCTCGACATCCTGGCGCTTCGTGCCAGGGTGTCCATACTGGTGGCCAGGTAGCCCTGCTCATAGAACAGGCGCTCGGCGATCTCGATGAGTGCTGGGTTCGTATCCATGGCCCCAGTGTAAAACGATCGTTTTACACTGGGGCGCACGGTTGGCATTGAGTTGAGCGTGCGCTGCATCGAAAGCCGCACTGCACCCGCGAGGCTCACCTGCATCGCGCTCCTGAGCAGATCCTGATTGACTCGGCTGCATAGCGATGTCGGGTATTATATTGCCCATAAGGAATAGCGAAGCGCACTACCACGGCAAAACGCGCGTCACACCAATTAAACCGTAATCGTTGGAATATCGATGACTCATCCGATCAGATTGGTACAACTCCTGCGCCATGTGGACGGCATCCGCGTGTCGCGCTTGGGCGTCTCAGCCTACTGAACGTCCATGGTTACCCTGCCCAATTCACGCGAGCCGAGGTATGTGCGAAGACCCGCGCACGAGGACGAATTCGAAGAGATGTGCGCTATCATCTATGGCGTGCTGTACAACGACCCGGGTGCACGTCGAAACGGTCGCCGCGGCGGCCGGCAATTCGGGCGCGATGTCTTCGTCACCGACTGGTCGCGCCGTCACGCGGGACAGGTCGGTAAAGTCTGGATCCAATGCAAGCACACAACGCGCGACGAGCCCGACATTGCGTCAGTGAAAGAATCGATTCTCGACGCCGCCAACCATTTGCGCTCGGCCCTCGGGCGCAGCGGCGCCTACCTTTTTATCGTCGCGACCAGTGCGCCGAACAGCGCGAAAGTGAACTCCGAGGTCGAGCGCCTGAAGGCACACTCGGACCTACCGTTCGACGTCGAAGTCCAAGCATGGGACACGTTGTGCGACCACATTGTGCGGCACACGGCGCTCTGGGAGCTCTACAACGACGACCCTGGCGAGACGCTGTCGTTCGACGCGCGCCACTCCGCCACGCTCATGGCAAGGAATCTACGGCGGCTGACCGCCAGACTGGAACTGAAACAAGCAAATGACCTGGTAAAGCGGTGGAGGCGGCAGGCGATTCCCGCCTACGGCATCGCGGATCATCCGCCGCAGGAAGCATGGCAAAGCCACCCTGCACTGCGCGCCGCGCTCAAGGAGTTGGCCGAGGCGGGAAAGGATTCGTGGAATCTGGTCAATTTGCTGCGCCACGAATCGCGCATGCACGAAGCCAAGTCCGCGGGTGCCCTGCTCGACTACCTGCTCGCCGAGCGCGTGGTCAGCAATTTGCGTGCTCCGGCAACCGACTTTGTGGTTCAGGGCGACCGTCCACGATTCGACGTCGTGCTAGCGTCGAATGCCGAAGATATTCTCGCCCTCGATGGTCCCCCCGACGAACTCGGATGCCTCGCGCTACTGCTAATCCTTGATACCGACGATTCCGAACTGTGGGATGCCGCCCTAGAGATGATGTGCCAGTTACTGACCCGCACACATGGCACGGCATGGAGTCTCGCCGGCAGGATCGTCCACGCCGTTGTGCGATTTTTCTACGTTATGCGCGCCGGTTGGGTAAGGCAGGCACGTGTCTATGCACTCGGGGATCGGGTTGGACGCAACGGGGCGAGAATAGGAATTCTCGATCCGCGCCTCGACGAGGCGTTTGATCATGATGAAGCACTGCCCGTTAGAACCGCAGCGGGCGATCCGTGTCGCCCCCCCGAGACCAACGCGTGCGCCGTCCACATGGCCGTCGCGGGCATGGCAAGGTGGTGCGGCGTGCGCGCAGAAGACATTCTGCCGCGCATGAACGCTCAGTGCAGGCTGCACGCGATGTTCCGGCCGTCCGGCCGAACTATCCACTGGCCGTCTACTGTCTGGTCGCTCTCGGGACTGCGCGTCATCGATTTCCGCACGCTCATCGGCCTGGCCGAACAAGCCGAGTGTGCGTCAATCCTTGACACTTACGGTTTCCTGGCGACGCAAGATTCGTTCGAGCGACTCCTCGCCTACCGCGCCGTCTTGCGTGCGTACGTGAACGGTCCTGTTCAATCGATGCAGGAACACCAGCGCTTACTACTGGCGATCGACGGCCTGATCGAACGCTGCGCCACGGTCGCGACAGGCATCAGCACCAAGCGCGGCCAGATTTCCATCGCGCCGCTTTACGACGACCCACCACCGGTGCTGATCGAGAGCGAGAAATTCCCTGAGTTCGGCATTCGGCGGCCGACCAAGTTCACGGTCACACCGGAGACGGCAAACGCCACGATCGACACCTTCCGGACCTGGGGACCGTTCAGCCGACAGCATCGCGAGGTTCTTGACCGATATCGCCAGCGCGACGATGAATTCATCGCAAGCTGCCTGCTTGCGCTCAGCACCGGAACCCCTCTCGTTACCGACGACTACCTAAGGCACGCTATCGCCCGCAGCATGGGCATCGGAGCCGAACATCCGCTATGCGCAAAGGGCTAGCCGGGGCGCAACACCCGCTCAATCGAACCTGCGCTGCATAGCCAGCAGAACGGCGCCGACCAGGCCCACCCACATCACGATCCAGAACAGGTCCTGGCCCGCCAGCACCCCGGCCTGGCGCGCCATCTCGGCGCCGCCGTCGGCGAGCACGGTCGCCTTTTCGGCCAATCTCGACGAGTGCAGCGCCGTGCGCTCCTGCAGCGCGATATTGGTCACGCCGACGCCCAGTGCCAGGCCTACCTGGCCCAGCATGTTCTTGAGCTGCTGGGCGTGCGCAAAGATCACGTTATCGGCCTGAAGATCCTTGAACGAGTGGATCGCGGCGGTCGCCATGCCGAGCGTCAGGAAGCCGCCGAACAGGCCAAGCCACAGCATCACCGTGTCCCAGGCATCGGCGCGCGGGTCGAGGGTCGCGAAGCGCCAGCCCAGCGCCGCCAGCATCAGGAAGCCGGTCACGAAGAACCGGGTCGGATGCGGATTGCGCTTGACCAGCTGCAGCATCACGGCAAACACGACGAAGGTCGACAGCAGGCCCACGCCTTGCAGCACGCCGGCCTGTTCGAGTCCCATGCCCAGGCCCTTCTGTACCGCTTGGGGCAACAGGGTATTGACCATCCCGAGCACCGCGTAACAGACCGCGAAGATGACCAGGCCCAGGCGGTAGCGCGCGCTGGCCAGGATGTTCAGGTGCAGGAAGGGCTCGCGGCGGCGCGCCTTGAGCAGGCCAAACGCCAGCAGCAAGGCAATCCCGAGCGCCAGGTGGCCCAGCAGCGCGGCGCGCTCGCCGCCATGCCAGTCGTAGGTCAGGTGCTGCAGGGCGAACAGCGTGAGCGCGGCGCCGCCGCCGAGCAGGATCGCGTCCGGTACGTGGAGACGCGTCGGGGTGCCGTCGAGCGTGTCGGCGCCGACAGGCAGCCAGCGCGCCGCGATGCCGGCGCCGATCGCGGCCAGCGCCGCCAGCAGCAGGAACATGCCGCCCCAGGCTTCGTGCCCGACGAACTTCGCCGCGGCCAGGGGGCCGAGCGCGAGCCCGAGCGACAGCGCGCCGCCAAACGCCGCAATGCCCTGCAGGCGCTGGGGCGACGGCGGAATCAGGTTCACCATCATGCGCGAGGCCGTCATGAACACGCCGCCGCCCATCGCCATCAACAGCCGGCCGCCGGCGAAGGCGGCGACGCTGCCGCTGCCCGCGCAGATCCAGGCGCCGATCATATAGAACACCACGCCGCCGAGCAGGTAGTTGCGCCAGCCAAGGCGCTGCACCAGCACCGTCAGCTGCGAGATCGACAGCACCGCCACCGCCGCATACAGCGCCGAGACGGTCGCGTATTCCTCGGGCGAGGCGCCGACGTGGCCCATGATGGTCGGGGCCGCGAACACCGTCATCCCGGTCGAGAGGAACTCGATGAAGTTGAAGACGAAGATCGCGGCCAGCAAGGCCGGACGCGGAATGGAGAGCGGAGTAGAGACTTTAATGGGGGCGTTCATCGCCTGCCCTTTCCATCAGCGCGACGCCACCGCGCCCGGGTGGCCGAGCGCACGCCGGATCGCCTCCTCGGCGCCATGCGATTCGGTCTCGAACACGACGGTCTTGTATTGCTGGCGCACCGCGCCGGCCTGCATCAGGCTCGCGCCCTGCTTGCTGCTGGTGTCGATCGCCACCTTCATCGACAGGCCCAGGCGCAGCGGATGGCGCGCCAGGTCGGCCGGGTCGAGCGCGATGCGAACCGGCACCCGCTGCACCACCTTGATCCAGTTGCCGGTCGCATTCTGCGCAGGGACGGCCGCGAAGGCGCTGCCGGTGCCGGCTTCCTGGCCGACCACGCGGCCATGGAACACGACGTCCTTGCCGTACACGTCGGCGGTGACCGCCACCGGCTGGCCGATGCGCACGTCCTTGAGCTGGGTTTCCTTCAGGTTGGCGGTGACCCACATCTGGTCCAGCGGCACGATCGCCATCAGGGGCGTGCCCTGCGCCACGCGCTGGCCGATCTGCACGTTGCGACGGGCGACGATGCCGCCCACCGGTGCGGCCAGCGTGGTGCGCGCCAGGCCCAGCGATGCGTCGCGCAGCTGGGCGATCGCGGCCAACACGTCCGGGTGGCTTTCGACCGTGGTGCCGTCGACCATGGCCAGCGCCGAGCCGACCTGCTGGCGCGCGGCCGTCAGGCCCGCGCGGGCGGCGGCCACCGCATCCTCGGCGTGGCGGATGTCCTCGCCCGAGACCGCGCCGGTGTCGGCCAGCTTGCGCCGGCGTTCCAGGTCGCTGGTGGCCTTGCCGAGGTCCGCCTCGCGCTGGGCGACCGTGGCGCGCAGCTGCTCGACGCCCGCGAACTGGGCCCGCACCTGGCGCGCCGACTTGGCCAGCGCCGCCTCGGCGCGGTCCTGGGCCAGGCGTGCGTCGACTTCGTTCAGCTGCACCAGCACCTCGCCGGGCCGCACGAAATCGGTGTTGTCGGCCGCGATGCGGGTCACGGTGCCGCCGACCTGCGGCGTCACCTGCACCAGGTTGCCCTCGACGTAGGCGTCTTCGGTGTGCTGGCTGTTCCAGCCGATGCCCAGCACCTCGGGCGAGGACCAGGCGATGCCGCCGGCGGCGGCCAGCACGGCGGCGGTCAGGCCGATCGCGATCTTGCGACGGCCCTGGGGAGCGTTGTTCGTATTTTTGGTGTCCATAGCGTTCTCTCGATTGTTCAATGCACGGCCGCAGCCTGGTAGCCGCCACCCAGCGCGCGCACCAGGTTCACGTCCAGTTCATGGGCGCGGGCGTCCAGGTCGGCCTGGGCGCGGCGCTGGGCCACGACCTGGGTCTCGGCGATCAGCACCTGCACGAAGTTGCCGAGGCCCGCGCGGTAGCGCTGCTCGGCCAGTTCGTAGGCCTGTTCGGCGGCGCCCAGCGCCTGGTCCTGCTCGCGCACCCGTTCGCCCAGCCAGCGCAGCGACGTCAGTTGCGCCGCCACGTCGCGCAGCGCCTCGATCACCGCGGCGTTGTAGTTCTCGACCGCGACGTCGAATTCGGCATTGCGCGCTGCGAGATTGCTGCGCAGCCGACCGCCGTCGAGCAGCGGCAGGGTCACCAGCGGACCGGCCGCGAAGCTGCGGCTGCCGCCCTGCAACAGGCGGTCGAAGCCCAGGCTGGCCAGGCCGCCGGAGACGCTCAGGTTCACGGTCGGATAGAACTGCGCCTTCGCGACGTCGATCTCGCCGCTGGCCGCTTCGACCTGCCAGCGCAGCGCCACCAGTTCCGGCCGGCGGCCCAAGAGCGCGGCCGGCACGTCGGCCGGCGCAGCCGCCGGGCGTTCCAGGCGCAGCTGCGGACGGGCGATCGCCTCGGCCGCATCCTGGCCCTGGCCCCCCAGGGCCGCGAGCTGGCCGCGGGTCAGCGCGATCGCCTCGTCCAGCGCCGCGATCTGGCCACGCGCGGCCGGCACGCCGATCTCGGCCTGCTTCAGCTCCGCCTTGCTGTCGAGCTGGGCGGAGACGCGCTGCTGCACCAGTTCGAGGATGCGGCTGCGCTGGCGCAGCTCCCA
>Ga0265780_10010079_pt1 | contig 11290 bp, 7 predicted proteins | sample P1T30metagenome_FD_192432 | JGI IMG/M metagenome (GOLD analysis project Ga0265780, IMG submission 192432) | Plant litter microbial communities from East Loma Ridge, Irvine, California - P1 T30 | ecosystem: Environmental > Terrestrial > Plant litter > Unclassified | place: USA: California... | reverse complement strand
CCCGGCTACCATCATGACCGATAAGGTTATTGCCGACAATGTGTACCTGCTGCCCCTCACCTGCGAAAGTTTAGAGCAAATTTTAAGCGAACGCCAGATTGATGCCGTACTGCCTACCATGGGTGGCCAAACCGCCCTGAACCTCTGCATCGAAGCAGACGAGCGCGGCATTTGGACAAAGTTCGGGGTTAAAATAGTAGGTGTTGATATTGCCGCTATCGAGAAAACTGAAAACCGCGAGGCTTTCCGCCAGTTAATGGTAGAAATTGGCGTAGGTGTTGCCACCTCTAAAATTGCCAACTCATTTTTAGAAGGTAAAGAGGCTGCACAAGCAATTGGCTTCCCGCTGGTTATACGCCCAAGCTATACTTTAGGTGGTAAAGGTGCCGGCTTTGTACATAAAAAAGAAGACTTTGATGCCGCTTTAAGCCGTGGCTTACAGGCATCGCCAACCCACGAGGTTTTGGTAGAACAAGCCGTTTTAGGCTGGAAAGAATATGAGTTGGAATTACTGCGCGATAACCGCGATAACGTGATCATCATCTGCTCTATCGAGAATTTTGACCCCATGGGTATCCACACCGGCGATAGCATTACCGTGGCACCGGCCATGACCCTGAGCGACCGCTGCTACCAGGAAATGCGTAACCAGGCAATTAAGATGATGCGCGCCATTGGTAACTTTGCAGGTGGCTGTAATGTGCAGTTTTCGGTTAACCCGGCTAACGAGGAAATTATCGCTATCGAGATCAACCCGCGGGTATCGCGTTCATCGGCACTGGCTTCTAAAGCAACAGGTTACCCTATTGCTAAGATTGCCGCCAAGCTGGCCATAGGTTATAACCTGGATGAGGTAGAAAACCAGATCACCAAAACTACATCGGCTTACTTTGAGCCTACTTTAGATTACGTAATTGTAAAAGTACCGCGTTGGAACTTTGATAAATTTAAAGGTGCTAACCGTGAGTTAGGCCTGCAAATGAAATCGGTAGGAGAGGTGATGGCCATTGGCCGCAGCTTTATCGAAGCCTTGCAAAAAGCTTGTCAGAGTTTAGAGATTGGCCGTGCCGGTTTAGGTGCCGACGGTCGCCAGAGCCGTAACCTTGATGAGATTATGCACAGCCTGGAGCATCCAAGCTGGGACAGGTTGTTCCATGTGTATGATGCGTTGAGTTTGGGTGTGCCTATCGAGTCGGTACGTAAAGTAACCAAGATTGACCGCTGGTTCTTGAACCAGATACAGGAAATTGTGAACCTGGAGGCCGAACTTCGCCGCTACTCGGTGAACAACATTCCCGAAGATATATTTTTAACCGTTAAGCAAAAAGGCTTCTCGGATGTGCAGATTGCCTGGATATTAGGCGCTAACACTACCGAAGAAGAAGTTTACCAACGCCGCAAAGCGCTGGGCATTAACCGGGTTTATAAAATGGTTGATACTTGTGCCGCTGAGTTCCAGGCACAAACGCCATACTATTACTCCACTTACGAGGGCGAGAACGAATCCATCCCATCTGATAAGAAAAAGATCATTGTATTAGGCTCGGGCCCTAACCGTATTGGCCAGGGTATTGAGTTTGATTACAGCTGTGTACACGGGTTGTTAGCGGCTAAAGAGGCCGGTTACGAATCTATCATGATCAACTGTAACCCCGAAACGGTATCTACCGACTTTAACATGGCCGATAAGCTGTACTTTGAGCCCGTATTTTGGGAGCATGTACGCGAGATCATCGACCTGGAGAAACCAGAAGGTGTTATTGTGCAGTTAGGTGGCCAAACTGCCTTAAAAATGGCCGAGAAGCTGCATGAGCATGGCATCAAGATTATTGGTACTTCTTACAACGATATGGATATTGCCGAAGACCGCGGCCGTTTCTCTGACCTGTTGAAAGACCTGGATATTCCTTACCCTTTATATGGCGTAGCCGAAAGTGCCGAAGAAGCTATTGAGGTTGCCCACAAAGTAGGCTACCCGGTTTTAGTACGCCCAAGTTATGTATTAGGCGGACAAGGCATGAGCATTGTGATAAACGATGAAGACCTGGAGCGCGCCGTAGTGAACCTGTTAAAGGCACTGCCCGGCAACCGTGTACTCATCGATCACTTCCTCGACCGTGCCTCTGAAGCAGAATCTGACTCTATTTGCGATGGCCAGAACGTGCACATCATCGGTATGATGGAACACATTGAGCCTGCCGGTATCCACTCAGGCGATTCATTTGCCGTGTTGCCACCATTCGACTTGAGCGAAACCGTGCTGCAATCTATGGAAGAGTACTCTATTAAAATTGCCAAAGCACTAAACGTAAAAGGCTTGCTCAACATACAGTTTGCGGTTAAGAACGATAAGGTTTATGTAATTGAAGCCAACCCGCGTGCCTCACGTACCGTACCGTTTATTGCCAAAGCATACGATGTGCCTTACATTAACATTGCCGCCAAGGTAATGATGGGCGTAAACAAGCTCACCGATTTTACCATAGAACGCAAGCTGGTAGGTTATGCCATTAAAGAACCGGTATTCTCGTTCGATAAATTCCCCGAGGTAAGCAAAGAGCTTGGCCCCGAAATGAAATCGACCGGAGAAGCTATCCGTTTTATCCCTAACCTGCAAGACCCATATTTCCGCCACCTGTACAAAGAAAAATCAATGTATTTGAGCAAGTAAGGTTTTTAGATAAAAGACTGATAGAGGAAGGACAAAGGATGAAAATTCTTTGTCCTTTTTTGTTGGCGGGTGTGTTTCCGCTAATTGATTACATTAGCAATGCCGTGAGAGAACCAACGACACAAAACTATAAACTAAATGACAAAAATCAGGATTGCTGGTATAATCGTTATTCTATTAGGAATCGGTATGTTTTTTATAGGCATTGCCGGATTTAGCGGTAGCTTACCTAATTATCTAAGACAATTAGGGATTTTTTCATTTTTTTCTTGGTTCCCAGCTTTAATAATTGGAATAATTTTAACTGCTGTTGGAAGGAAGAGAAACGTTTGAACCACAGTCTTATTTTAGCGGCACGGCGATAACACCGACCACAAGCTGAAAATGCTTACATTTTTATCTAAAAGATTCATTTGATACCTTAAAATTGCGAGGATTTCTTTTATCAACAAGAATGATGATTGTATCGCCAACTTTAGGAATGTTCTGCCATCTCCTGAAAGCATATTTAATAATTTCGGGTTTTTTTGCAATTTCCTGACCCTCTAGTTCGAAAGATATCTCCATTATAGGCACCGAAAAAGTTCCATCTCCTTCAAAAGAATTTGTCTCCCTAATTGAAGTAACTTTTGCAGGCACCTTAAACCCGTTTTTTCTAAGCATGTAGTAATTATACGGCTTCCTTACAAAGAAAAAGTAAACAAACAATATCATTAAAAGTAATATTATAGGTTGAATAACAAAATCAGGCATAGAGGAAGTTGTTTACTAATTTGCCAATTTGTAAAGCATTGCAGCAAGTTCGCCTTCCCAAATAGGATTATGTAAATGGCCATTATACTGTAAGATATTTGAAAATAATTTTAATAAATCCAAGGTATCATCAAAGAAAACCTTAACGTCAGTATATCTAACTGCATTAAATTGCTTAGGGTAAATTCGTTCAAAAGAATCGTGGTGAGCAAATTGCATATCCCTCATATCAAGGAGCTTTTCATGCTGATTAATAGTTTGTAAAACTTTAGTGCGTAAGAATGATAACTGTTCGCCATTATCAGGAAAGACTCCATTAGTTTTGTCTGCAAGGATGTTTAATAGTTTTGTAAACCTATAGTAACTATTTTCTTTATACAGATTTGAAAGATCAATTATTGAGATTCTACTCGTAGCATATTTAAACTTCTGTAAAGCTGGGAATTTGTTAGTCGCATGTAATTTATCGTTTGTAAATGACGGCTCTAATTGTGAAGCATAGTAATAGCAATCTTTAGCTCGTCCATAAATCTCTAACATTTCCTGGAAAAAAATAGTGACTTTACAGCCACACTCTATGCTTTTAAAATTAAAAGGTGTTACCATTCGATATGTCAAATTTAAAATACTCAGCTAATATACTTTCCGCTTTATTATATAATGATTAACATTTTGAACTCCCCCTTGCTGGCGCACGCGTGTCGCGTGTGCCTTGTAAAATATAACAAGCCCAATTTAACCATTAAGATGTTCAATTCAACAGTTTGTTAATGGTCACACGCGTGCACTAGCAGAGAGCTGATTTGCTGACCATTTTTAAGAAATGCCGCCCTGAAATGGGTTATTTTAAATTCGACTTACGCTTATGATATCCCGCGCTGTCCGTAGTCTCTGACTATGGACATCTATGCCAGCAGACTTTAGTCTACATCAAAACTAACCATTAGTACCCCCTAGCTCCCGCAAGCGTCACGCTTGTGGTAAAATGACAAGCAGAAAGTACGCAACAATCCAACTTAAAACTATTCAACCACAAGCGGGACGCTTGCGGGAGCGGTTATAATACCGCTCCAAGGCTAAAACCTCGATCATACCTTTTGAATATAAATATATATCAGTATCACGCCACCGCTATAAAAGAAGAAATGTGTATAGGCTTTGATTTTTGGGGCATTGTCTAATACCGGCTTTAATAAGCCAATGGCATTAGGCTTGTTATAAGTGTGGTGAAACTGCACTTGTTTATCCACCATGAAATTTACAATGCCATAAAACCAATTAAACAAGGTTAGGCTGGCAAACATCATTAATATAATTTTAAGCCAATGGCTTGCAAAGGCATCGCCGTAGGCTGGCCTCAGGTAAGCAAACCATAGTTTCAAAGGATAGATAGCAGCTATAAAAACTAACAAGTAGAGTAAAAAGATCCACTTAGTAGATAACTTTTTGTTAAGCCCGTAGTAGCAATAGGTAAATATGACGAAATATATGAAGTAAGCAATATAGTCTAACATGCACTGATCATTAATTTAGAAACCTGGTACTATATTAAACTTTTCCTTTAACAATTGAGCAACCTTACCTTCAGGGTTAATAGGCTTTACTCTTTTAGGTTTCACCTTGCGGTAGGTAATGGATACCCTGCGTTCCCGGTGCTGTACATGGCCTTGTACAACATCTTTCTTTCGCGGTGGTATGCCATGTTTCCACTTTTTACGGGCGTCGTCTTGCATTACATATAAGGAGCGCCTGGGTATTTCCACATCTATTATTTCCAGGTTTGCTCCTCTTATAAACCGCATAATACAACTGCTGCCTAAATTAACACCGCAAATTTGATTTTCGTAATAGGCCCTGTCTTTATGCGGCTTAATACCTTCTCCCGGAACATATTCATTAATAATTACCTGGTCTGGTTGGATCAATACAATGCCTTGCGCTACAATCTTTTGTGATAATTGCTCAATTAACGGGGGCATGGCAACCGGGAATTTAATTAAGTCGTAAGGTTTATCCAGTTCGTTGCGGTATCCGTAGTATTGTAGCCTTCTCAAATAATCAACTATCCAGGTCTGGCTGTCAATTTCGGTTAACAATTGCTCTTCTACGGCCTCTTCAATAAAATTGGGATATAAGTATAAACCCGGTACTGCTGTTTCCATGTTCAATTAATTAACCATGCCTGATATCAAAACAAGTTCATATCAAGCATGTACCCAAGTGTAACAGCTATGGCATGGCCCGGTTTGTAAATTGCAACAACTATAGGTTGAGCGGCTCCTCTTGCTGACGCACGCGTGTCGTGTGCCAAGAAGGTGCATAAACTGTATTTCGCGTAAGGGATAGGAGCGGGTACCGGCCAGGTGGCTAAGGCCTTGTGCAGTATGAGCGGATAGCCCGGCCCGAAGGGATACGCCCCAATTATAATGAGTGAAGGATGGAATGGGTGAATGAGTGATTATACAAGCTTGCTATTTTGTGTGGGTGGTTGCCACGGTGTAGCTCGCAAATACAAGAATCTATATACCCGATAATCTTGTCCTGAAATAGGTTTACACTAAAAAAAAACTGTTCACGAAGGCGTTCATAAACCGTTCAAAAGCGTTCACGCGTGAACGCTTTTTGGCTAAATTCTACCAAATATTCTCCTTTCGACAGCTACAAGAAACCTGCTTTAATGAGGAAACATGAGGTTTTTTGAAGTTTTATGAATAAATGCGGGCAGTTTCTGCGTGAACACTTTTACCTGTTCACCATTAATCCCACCACCTCAAATACCAAGCGCTGCTTAGGGTTGGTTTTCACCCCATGCTCTCTCGAACCGGCTAATTGCTGCTGGTCATCGGCCGTAAATTGCTTGGAGGCCACACCTGAAATGATAACCTCGCGGCCTTTGATATCTGTGGGCAACACCACGTTGTAATTTTTAAAGTGTGCGGCGATGGTGCGGCCTCTGCCTGCATCTAAGGTAAACCAGCCGCCTTTGGTTTTGGTAACCTTTAAAATTACACCGGTAATGGCTGCACTGGTGCGCGTGCGCTTACCCATAAAGTCTTCTAGCTTAGAGGCTGGCATGAGGCCTACGGTACTCGGTCTACTGCCAAATATCATTCCGTGCGGCAATGGGGTGCGCTTTTGTGCCTGAGCAGCAGCTATAAAAAACAGGGCATATATACTTAGTAAGATATGTTTCATGGTTAAGGGCGTCTGTCAAACAACAATACTTTTTAAGCATGGTTTTCATTAAAAGCCACACGTAACTGCCCAGTTACAATTATGATACCATTAACAAATTTTAACACTTCGGCATACCGCTTTAGCGCTAAAGAGTTGCTTAATTAGTAGCATAATTACAACTAAGTGTTTTTGACTGCTTTTTAATGAGTATTTTGTGCCGTTATTTTATGGCGCACCAGTAACGCCATCCACACTGTTAACGTACTAAGTATATTGGCCCATTTATAAAGCCAATTTTGATGAATAAAACTTTTATGATCTCGAAAATTTACCCAATTAAGAATACTTTGCTTGCCGGTTTAGTAGCACTGGCCTGTGTTTACAGTAGTTGCAATAAAAGCAACGATGTAGAAACCGTTATCCCCGAGGCTACTACCACCCTGGTAATTGCCAATGTAACGCCAACTACGGCGTTAAGCGGTGGTACTATTACCAACCTGGGTTCGTCGTACACGTTAACCGCTACAGGGGTTTGTTATAGCGCCACCAATCAAAATCCTACCATTGCCGACTCTAAAACCAGCGATGGTACCGCTTACATATTTAAAAGCCCCGTTACCGGTTTAACAGCCAATACCACATACTACATGAGGGCTTACATACAAAATGATGCCGGTGTAGGTTACGGTAACGTGATCAAGTTTAATACCAGTGCCACCACTGCCGATACCACGGTAAATGTAACCACGCTTGCCGGTAACGGTACCCCGGGTTTAGCCAATGGTGCTGGTACCGCAGCATCGTTCAATAACCCACAGGGCACCGCGGTTGATGCCGCAGGTAATGTGTATGTATCCGACTCGTTTAACCACTTGATTCGTAAAATTACGCCGGCCGGTGTTACCACTACCTTTGCGGGTACGGGCACTTTAGGCTTTACAGGCGGCTCTACAGCTACGGCACAGTTTTACAGTCCGCAGGGATTGGCTTTCGATAGCAACGGCAACCTGTATGTGGCAGATCAGGGCAATAATGCCATCTACAAAATCACGCCTACAGGTACCGTAACTATATTAGCGGGCACCGGCCTGGCAGGTTACGTTAATGGCGCTGGTACAGTTGCCCGTTTTAACGGACCTCAAGGCATTGCCGTTGACGCTACAGGCAACATTTATGTGGCCGATAGAAATGATAATATGATCCGTAAGATCACGTCGGCAGGTGTAGTAAGTACCTTTGCCGGTACCGGTGCTTATGCCTTAACCAACGGTGATGGCCCTACTGTGGCTGCGTTTAACCGTCCGGTGGGCGTAGCAGTTGATGCTGCAGGCAATGTTTATGTAACCGATCAGGGCAACAATGCCTTGCGTAAAATTACCCCGGCAGGGGTAGTGAGTACGCTAATTGGCAACACTACTACCACTACATTGTTAAATACACTGTCGGGTATTGCTATTGATGCACAAGGCAACTTGTACATCACCGATCAAACTGGCCGTATCTTACTTATTAATACGCAAAGCATCCTGTATACCCTGGCCGGTAAAGCCAATACTTCCGGCTTTTTAGATGGTTCAAAAACTACCGCCTTGTTTTCCAGCCCTAACAGCATTGCGGTAGATGCCAATAAGAATATTTATGTGACGGATTATAACAATAACCGCGTTCGTAAGCTGGTAGTAACTACCAGGTAAGATGAATACAAATCATAAAAAAAGGGCTTCGATATTTGAAGCCCTTTTTTTATGATTTGTATTCTAGAAGGATATTCAGGAATCCTATTTAGCTTTATTTGCAAGAGTAACAAGATTTATCGGTATCTCTCGAAATGACCGAATTGCTTATAAACCTTACCCAAACAACAAACCAAACACTTCTTCTATCCGGCTTACTGCTTTAATTTCGATCTTATAGTGAGATAGATCGAGCTGGTTTTTATCCTTTTTACCTGATGGTAGGTTATATTTAGAGATAAAGATTTGCTCAAAGCCCAACTTTTGTGCTTCGGCAATGCGTTGCTCAATACGGTTTACCGCTCTGATTTCACCCGAAAGTCCTAGTTCTCCTGCAAAACAGGTTTTAGAGGAAATAGGCATATCCTCATGTGAGGAGATGATGGCTGCTGCCAGGCCGAGATCAATAGCCGGGTCTTCTACCCTGATGCCGCCGGTAATGTTCAGGAACACATCCTGGTTACCTAACCTAAAGCCACAGCGTTTTTCAAGCACCGCTAAAAGCATGTTCATACGGCGTGTATCGAAGCCCGTAGCCGAACGTTGAGGCGTTCCGTAAGCCGAAGTGCTCACCAGGGCCTGCGTTTCAATAAGCATAGGCCGCAAGCCTTCCAGCGTAGCGCTGATAGTGATGCCACTCAAGGCTTCATCGCGTTGCGATAATAAGATTTCCGATGGATTAGATACTTCGCGCAAACCTGCACCCAGCATTTCGTAAATACCCAGTTCAGAAGCCGACCCAAAACGGTTCTTAATAGCGCGGAGTATGCGGTACACATGGTGCCTGTCACCCTCAAACTGCAGCACAGTATCAACCATGTGTTCCAGTATCTTAGGGCCGGCAATCATGCCATCTTTGGTTATATGCCCTATCAGGAATACCGGCGTAGAACTTTCTTTGGCAAAGCGCAGGAGTTCGGCCGTGCATTCACGTACTTGCGATACACTACCAGGTGTTGACTCAATGTGCGCAGAATGAAGCGTTTGTATCGAATCTACAATAACAAGATCGGGCTGTAATTGCTCTATTTGCTTAAATATATTTTGAGTCGAGGTTTCAGTAAGCACAAAGCATCCCTGACCTATTACGCCTGCTGTTCCACCTTCTGAGGGCTGTGGAGTTATCCGTTCAGCACGCATCTTTAATTGACGGTCGCTTTCCTCGCCCGATACGTATAGGATTTTGGCAGCCGGCATACTTAGCGCCAGTTGCAGCATTAAGGTAGATTTACCTATGCCTGGTTCGCCACCAATAAGAACCAGAGAACCCGGTACAATACCGCCACCCAATACTCGGTTAAGCTCTTTGTCGGGTGTTAAAATCCGGTGTTCTTCGCTGTATGTAATCTCGGTTACCTGCACGGCTTTATTAGCGCGCTGCAACGAAGTAGAGCCGTTGCTGATACTTTTCCAGTTCGGAACAGCTGCATTGGGTTTGTCAATAATTTCTTCTACAAAGGTATTCCACTGCCCGCAAGAAGGACATTTGCCCAGCCATTTGGCAGCCTCAAAGCCGCAGCTCTGGCAAAAATATGCTGATTTCGTTTTAGCCATTTGTCTGATTTCGGAAATCGGATGTTCGATTTCCAATTACATAATAGTATGTAAAGTTACGAAAAATGCTAATAAAATTAGTCTAAAGTATGTTTTACTATAAAAAAGAAAAGGCTCCTGAAACAGGAGCCTTTTGAGTATTGAATGGAATCTGAACGTCCGAAATCGAACATCCGACTTCCGAAATCATAATTTGATCTCTTCGTCTTTGGCATTCATGAATCTGAACTCTGTGATTTGGTAAGAGGGGTTAGCTTTTACCTTAATCCATTGTCCGTATTTAAAATACCATTTTACTTGTCGGCTTATGAGGCCTTGTTTAATATAAGCTTCGATGTACGGGTGTACAGCAAGCGTAATGTTTTTCTCATTTTGCTCTACCAGGATGTAATTGAAGTTATTCTCAATATCATCTATCAGCAATATGCTTGAGCGTATGGTGCCTGTACCTTTACAGGTTGGGCATACCTCGTTGGTTACAATGTTCATTTCGGGCCGCACACGCTGGCGGGTAATTTGAACTAAACCAAACTTGCTTGGTGGCAAAATGGTGTGCTTGGCTCTATCGTGCGCCATCTCATCGCGCAAATAGTCAAACAACTCCTTACGGTTGGTGGGCTTGTGCATGTCAATAAAATCGACCACCACAATGCCGCCCATATCGCGCAGGCGTAACTGGCGGGCAATCTCCCTTGCCGCCTCTTTATTTACCTGGAAGGCATTATCTTCCTGATTCTCCTTATTGGCTGTACGATTGCCGCTGTTAACGTCAATTACATGTAATGCTTCGGTATGCTCTATAACCAGGTATGCACCTCCGGCCAGGTTTACGGTTTTACCAAAGGCAGATTTGATCTGCTTTTCTACACCGTAATGTTCAAATATAGGGTCGCGGTGCTTGTGCAGGCGAACTATACTTTCCAAATCGGGCGATATATCATGCACATATGATTTGATCTCTTCGAATATCGAAGGTTCGTTCACATGTATGTGCTGAAAATCGGCATTCAAAATATCGCGTAACAAAGTAGAGGTACGGTCAATTTCGCCCAATATTTTCTTGGCCGGTTCGGTAGCGGGTAAACGCAACATAAAAGATTCCCACTTGGATATTAAATCCAGCAGGTCTTTCTGCATTTCGGTTACGCCTTTACCTTCAGATACCGTACGAATAATTACCCCAAAATTGGCAGGCTTTATACCTTCTACTATTTTGCGCAGGCGGGTACGTTCGGTATTGCTCTTAATCTTTTTAGAGATCGAGATCACATCAGAGAACGGCACCAGCACTACATAGCGTCCGGCTATTGACAGATCGGCACTCAGCCTCGGGCCTTTTGTTGAAATTGGCTCTTTGGCAATTTGTACCGGTATCAACTGGTTTTTGGTTAACACTTCAGAT
>Ga0265780_10010078_pt1 | contig 11292 bp, 9 predicted proteins | sample P1T30metagenome_FD_192432 | JGI IMG/M metagenome (GOLD analysis project Ga0265780, IMG submission 192432) | Plant litter microbial communities from East Loma Ridge, Irvine, California - P1 T30 | ecosystem: Environmental > Terrestrial > Plant litter > Unclassified | place: USA: California... | reverse complement strand
CTCTTCCGATCTACGGGAAGATATTGACCGTGAACGAATTCTCCAGAATAATGCCTTCGTTGGTGATCTCGTTGGGCGTCGTGGCGTTGCCCACCACCGGCGCGTAGAGCCGCTCGAACGTAATGAACTGGTTACCCGGCTGGCCCGGTGCCGTAACCGGAATATCGATCGTTACGTTGATACCGGTTCCCTGCGGAATCATCCGCAACCGGACCTTACCCGTTAGCAGGTCGTCGACGTCAAAAAAGTCGAAGAAATCTTTCTTCAGCGGGAGCAGAAAACCTTTGTCCGTAGCCGGTGTTTGCAGATTGCCGTCGAAGAAGCGGCCGCGATCGGTGGGGAAGGGCAACCGGATGAGGTACGGCTCCAGGAAATCGCTGACCGTTAGCCAGGGGTAGTTTCCCGGCTGGCCCGGCAGCGACCGCTGGTTTTCTTTCCAGGATTCGCGGACGTAGTATGGCACCGAAATGTTGGGGTTCCACCGCGTCTGCGGTACGTAGGTGAACTGCCGGAAAAAGCGGTTCTGCAACGCCATTGGGCGTGGCTGATTCGGGTGCAATCGGGCATATTTGTCCGATTTGATAACGAAGTCGCTAACCTGATCGATGGCCCGCGCATCCGATTTCTTCTTGCGTAACGGAAAACCGAGTACTTCCACAATGTCGCCGGGTCCTGTCGTCAGTTCATCAAAATCGGCGTCGAATTTCTCGCGGGTCAGCAGGGGTTGGCCATTGGGCAGTTCGATATGTTCGTAAAACAGCGTTGGATTCTGTTGCTGTAACAGGGTGCGGCTGCGGTTCAGGTAGTCGTCTACCTCGCGGAAGCGCTCCCGGAAGTTGGGCATGAACTGCTTGAGCGCGTACCAGAATTTCTGGTACTCAATATCCCGCTGGTACAGGGGCGTAGTCGACTGGTCGAACAGCCGGTCGTTGCCCATTGATACGTCCACCCAGCTCAGATCATTACCCGAACTGAAAAATAAGGTCTTTGGCGACGTACCACCCACAACGCGACCCCGGTAGCTCAGCACGAACAGCCGGTTGATGTCATCGAAATTGTACTCCGGCGCGTCCTGATCCAGAAACAGCTTTAAGGCGTCTCCCAGCCGCCGGTGGCCCTGATTCGACGAATTCCGAAGTTGGTCGAGGTTAGTCCGGACATCGAAGGGGGTGATCGTTACGAAGGTTTTGAGCTTGTCGTAGTTGAAAAATAACTCGCCCACGTCCAGACAGTCGGACACAACGCGCTGGTCGTTGACGGTACCGCTCAGGTCGGGGCGCATGGCCAGGTTCAAAAACGCCGACCGAACCAGATCCATTCGCGCAAATGGGCTAGGAATAGAGGTCGGTTGCTTGACGGTTTGACCGCCCTGCGGATCACGGATGGCCGCAATCTGGTCGGTGCCCATCGGGCGGCTAACGTACCAGTGAAGCCCCGGCGTTGGGTTATGTAAGCTAAGTGTCGTTGGCATAAAGTTGAGCGATGGGGTTAGTAGTCCATTACTTTCGGCAGGCGCTCGCGCACAAACCGGTCAGTGCTTTCCGAGAAAAGCTGGATAAATTTATCGGGTTCGCTGACGTAGGCTTTACCCTCGGCAGTTTTATTAAGCACTTGGTCGAAGTCGTTGACGATGTCCAGTTTTACGTCCGATTCGCCACCGAACAGACCTTTCTTTTTGGGTTCGAAACCACGTACCGTATGGCCAAGGTTGTCCGCGTCGAGCAGGAACGGATCGAACCCCCGCTTGTTGGCGCTCATCTCCGATAGCCATTGCCGGAAACCCGCATCGAAATTTTTGACGCTATTGTAGAACGACGAGTTCAGGAAGGACGTCGAAATAGGTGGATTAGCTTTCGCCCACTGGACACTTCCGGCCGCCGACTTGAGCCGCTGGCTGACGTAGGTACTGAACAGGGCCATTTTTGCTAGCGGCAGGTTAATGATTTGCCGGGTTGCTGCCGCCAGATTGCCTAACTGGAACGTAGTGCCGTCCTGCTCCACGCCAAATTCTTTGTAAACTGGGTTATTCGGTCGACCGTTGCTGACCGCCAGTTCACTATCGCTCATATTCATGAAATCGACCATCGCCAGTGCCGATGCCATTTCGACGAAGTGGGCTTCGTTTTTCTGCCCACCCGCGCCGGGGTCGTAAGCGTAGGCTTTGGTCTGGTCATCGCCGATGTAATACAGCGCGTTGACCGATGGGTTGACGCCCTTCTGGTAGTAGTTCAGTGCGGCTTTGGTTTTGCCAATGAACGAGGCCGGGTCGATGAGTTTGTTATCGTTGGTGGTCAGGCTGAAATACGGCATAACCGTAACGGCCCCAATTTTGGCGTCCCGCAGGAAAGCCGGATTCGACACCTGACCGATGGCCTGAGCCGCCCGGATATTTTTGAGCAGAATCGGGAAGCCTGCCGCGCCCGTACCGCCAAAGATGGAGCTGATAATGAAGATCCGGTCGTTGGCACCGAAGTTCTCGGCAAAAGCCTGAAACACGTCCGAATACCGGAACTGGTTCAGGACCGTACTGCCAATGTTTGGATTCCCGACGAAGCCGATATCCATTTTCGTTTCCAGATTCTCTTCCGAAAATAGCAGAGCAGCCAGCGCCTTTGCCGGCGCGTCCAGTCCTTCGTAGTTGATATAATCCCGAAATTTCTCCTGCTGGACGCCCTGTAGTTCGAAGACGTACGTATCGGCGATGGTGGCATTACCGCCAATGGCCCGGTTCAGGGTCTTGATTTCGGTGCTGAAAAAGCCCTCGGTGGGTTTGGTCTGTAAGCCCGCCCGGATGTTGCCGTACTCCCGGAGTAGTTCTTTGGTACGTAGCAGGTCGTCGTTAGTGGCGTGCGGGTCCAGCACGATGGGAATAATCTCGTCGGTGTTGTTCATCTTAACGCCCGACGCCAGTAGCATCGTCAGCGCTTTAAGTACCCGTGAGCCGGTCCCGCCGATGGCGAACACAAATAATTTAGCCATAATATTGAGTCTTTTGTGTGAATGACCTCCCCCCAGCCCCTTTCCTAAAACAGGAGAGGGGCCGGGGGTGAGGTCAGTACTATTTCGACGGCCAGAGCATGGGCCGGTGTTTAGCGTTTTTGCTGAAGTTTTTCAGAACCATCGAGATTACGAAAAAGATGATCGCCGTCAGCAGGGCCATTTCGAACGAAAAGCTTAGGAACGTACTGATGCCCTGATCGAACAGCGTTCCCTGCTCAACATCGGCCTCGTCGCGGGGAATTTCCTGACCTGCTTTCTGGTAGCAGGTAACTAGCGTAATGACAAACAGCAGCACGGCACTCACGCCCAGCATGGTGAGCCAATGTTCCAGACCGCTGAAACTGACGCGGTTGAACGGCCAGATATAAAACGCAAAGGCCACAACAAACGCCAGTCCAATTGCCGTCCAGGTCATTGGCGACAGGAGTTCTTCCTGATACAGATCTTCCAGCAGGCTGCTGTTAACGAACAGGTTGTAAAAATTATAGAGCGATTCTTCCATGGGTAAAGAGTGAAAGAACGAAAGAGTGAAAGAGTGAAAGAGATCCGTAGTGGGTAATTGCTCTTTCGCTCTATCATTCTTTCGCTCATTCAAGATTAATCGTTAGCGTGAAATATTCGGTTTGGTTGTTGGGGTTGTAGGCGCGTTCGACGCCCTGTAAGAGGTTTTGCAGGCCGAAGGTAGAACTGGCATCGGGGGCGGCATCCGTCGTTGTGCTGGTGTTGGCAATCCACTGGGGCGGGAACTGCCGACGCAGGCGAATGGTAGCGGTGCGTTTGCCACGCGCAGGCTGCGCCGAACTAAGCAGCAGCTTGTGGGTTGTGCCGTTTGCGCCCGAGTACGTCTGCACCGACGATACGCGGAAGTTGTCTTTTCCCTCAACAACGTATTGACTAGCATCGGTCAGTAACGAAGTGGGTAAACGGAGAGCAGACAGATCGACGGCCACCGGAATTGCCAGTTTCTTTTCGGCAACGTCGGGTTGTACGTCTTCAAGTGCGTGAATGGCTTTGGCTTTCTCGCGTACCTCATCGCTCGATTTTTTGAAGCGGCCTTTCTTCGTTGGATCGCTGACCAGCACGGTGTAATAGGGCGTAGTGGTTTTCGTGTCCCGACCGAAGAACCAGGAGTTTTCGTAGCCGGGCAGCCGGTCAAACTGCCGGATGGTCTGGTAAGCCGGATCGTTGTAGAGCTTTTCCATCGCTTCGTTCCGGCCAATCAGGCAGAGGTAGTACGGGCGTTGCCCCTTGTACGGGTGCTTGGCATTGTTTGAGCTATAATACGTCCCGTCGAAATCGGCGGTGAGTTTCAGAACCAGCATCGAGTGGGTCGTAGCGAAGGGCGTAAAAACCGTCGTTAGCAGCGAACTGGCGGCATCGAGCGTCTTCTGAGCGCTCATGCCCGTCAGGGTAGGGTCGGAGTAGATCAGGTCCGACGCCAGCACGCTCAGGTCGCTGCCCGACGTTTCGGTCAGGATCGTCCGGAATATTTTTTCGAAATCGGTACTGGTCGTCTTGCCTTTGGTTTTGGCAACGGTGAAGATGTTTTTCTCCTTGAAGAACTGCGGCAGACTCAGCCCAAGCGGATTCACTTCCGTGTTAACAACGAAGAGTTTACCCTGATAGGGAGCGGTGGCTTCGAACTCGGTCAGTACGTCATTGAGCGTTTTTTTGAACGTACCGTTGCCACTCGGTGCATCGTAGGGAAACATGCTGCCGCTGGCTTCGAGATACAGTCTGAGACGTAACGGCTCCGTGGTAGCCACGGCTCCCGAGAGGGCGATGGCCGGCGTTTTACCTTCTTTGGCCAGCTTGCGATACGTGCGGTTTCGTTTGACAAAAGCAATCAGCGCCGACTCGTCAATCTTCCCGTCGGGCGTTAATAATGCTTTCGTTTTCTTGTCGTCGGTCAGGGCGTCGGTTTCCTGACCAATGTACACGCGCAGCGCGTCGGCTTCATCTTTGTCGATGGTCTCGTCATCGAGGGCATCGCTGACCTGGGTATCCAGTTTTTCGGCGGGACTGGAGCAACCCGTCAGCCAGACGGCGGACGAAATCAGGAGAGAAAATAGACAAAAACGGATCCGGAGCATGAATGGTTTGGGGTGATAATGGGTTGGTCGGGCAGTAGCAGGTGATATGGGTTTACTCATCCACAACTGACTTGGCGGGCAATAGGCCCGTCGGGTGCCTTAAATTTTCCTAAATTTCTTTCTAAACGTAACGAAAGGTCTACCCATTTTATGACAGCCGGTACAGTTTAACGATGAACGGACGTTTACCTTTGTAGTCTTAGTTTCCCTGACATGACGTTCCACCGTTTCTTTTTTGTTATTCTCGTTGCTCTTCCCGCCCTGCTCCAGAACTGCGCGCAGGTAGCCCAGCCCCCCGGCGGAAAAAAAGATACGCTGGCTCCAAAGCTGGTGAGCAGCCTCCCCAAGATGCGCCAGTTGAACTACGACGGAAAAACGGTTGAACTGGAATTTGATGAATACGTCAACACCGAAAATCTTCAGCAGAAAGTAACGGTGACCCCCCAGGACAGCAATACGTTTATCGCGAAATCGCTGCCGCAGGGCGTTCGGCTCACGTTTGCTAAACCGTTTCAGGAGAACACGACCTATACCATCAACTTTGCCGACGGGATCAAGGACATTACAGAGCGGAACATTGCCAAAGATGCCAAAATTGTATTCAGTACGGGCACAACGATTGATTCCCTCAACCTGAGTGGGAACGTAGTGGACGACGAAACCCGGCGTCCGCTGTTGAACTTTTTGATAGGCCTGTTTGCGTCTACCGATACGCTGCCCATCACTCGCAAACGCCCACAATATTTCGCCCGAACAGACAGTAACGGCAATTACCGTATCGAAAATATCAAGGCCGGACTATACAAGGTGTACGGCTTTGACGACAAAGACCTGAATCTGGTTAACAATACACCCAACGAGCGGGTCGCCTTCCGGGACAGCGTATTGAATCTCAATCGAAATTATTCGGATGTTAACATGGTGGCGTTCCGCGGCTCGACCAAACCACGGGTCACCCGGCGCGAACGGACCGACGAAACACTGGGCCTGGAACTCAACAGCGGTATTGCATCCTACCGGGTGACGTATCCCGGTTCCAAAACAGCCATGTCCACGGGGACCGTATCCACGTCGGCCGTTCCCACGTCCGCTACGTCTACAGCAGACAGTACTAAATCTACAACGGCCGCATCTACGTCGTCCATATCCACAACCGCCGTTTCCACGGCAGCTCCCAATGCAAAGAACAATGGCGATACGTTAATTTCGTTTCTGGAAGCGCCCAAGATGATCCGCATTTTCCGGCCTGCCACCCGGGCCGCGAACGATACGATCAATATTGTGATTGTGGCTGTCGATTCGGTGGGAAACCAGACCGAGTTGAAGGAGCGCGTTTATTTTTCTCCCCTCAAAACGCGGGAGAAAGATCGCAAGCCACTGAACGTGCAGGTCCTGCCGCAGACCCGCGAGCCCATCGACAACAACCTGGATTTTACGCTGACATTTACCAAACCCATTCTACGATTTGACCCAAAACGGGTCATCATCGGCCCCGATAGTACCAAACCAATTCAGCTAACATCCGGGGACTGGAAGTGGACAAACAACTTCTCGAAGTTATCGATCAAACGGGCGACAAACTTGACAGATACGCTGCTGTTTAAGTTGGAGAAAGGTACGTTCATCAGTGTGCAGGGGGATACGCTGGCGTCGTACGTTGCCAAATACACCATTGCCAAAGAAGATAGCTACGGGCTGATTGCAGGAAAAATTAATTCATCGGCAGCTGTTCCGTCTGGTACGAACGTAATTGTTGAACTGCTGGATGAAAAATACACTGTACTGCGAACCTCGCGGGGGGCGTCGAATTATAGCTTTGCCCGGCTTAGACCGGGCAAATACCGCGTTCGCCTGATTGTTGACGCGAATAAGAACGGTAAGCGCGATGTCGGAAACGCACAGAAGGGTATTCAGCCCGAAATGATCATTTACCAGCCCGGTACCGAAGAAGATGGGACGATCCGGCTTAAACAAGATTTCGAGCTGACCGACATTGATTTTTAATGTGGGTAGTTACTGGACTAAAATGACCGAAAGAGCATTTCAGTCCAGCGGTTTTCTCATCAGTATGTCCGTTTGTTCATCGTCACCCAGCATGAACAGGTGCTTGTCGAATGCAACAAAGCCGTTCTTTTCGTAAAACCGGATGGCTCTTGGATTTTCCTCCCAGACGCCCAGCCATATGGACGACTTCTTTAATGACTGGGCAACTGCCAGTGCTTTTTCATAAAGCAGGTTTCCTACGCTCTTGCCGTGATAGGCGCTCTTTACGTAAATCCGTTCTATTTCGAGCGCGCTGTCGTCCTGTAAATCAGTCTGTGCGTTGCCTGTATTCACTTTTAAATAGCCAACGGGGTTGCCTTCTTCCCAGGCTATAAAGAAAAGCGAGTCAGGGTTGGCCAACTCCGCTTTTACTTTTTCATCGTTGAAGCTTTCCTGCAGATATTTTTTCATATCTGCCTCGGTATTGCTCTGGACGAACGTTTCGAAAAAGGTTTCTCGTCCGACTTGTTGTATCACTGCCAGATCGCCAGGGTTGGCTTTGGTGATCGTTATCTGTGTCATGAGCTGGTTCTGTGGGCTATTCTGCTGCTTGCAAACTTATTGATATACCAGACCCGAAACACAATCCGGTCCTGCAATAACTAACAGTCCGGCTTCAGAATGGATTTGCCCCGCAAAATACACTCGTCAGGGATAACAAATATTTCACGGACGATGGACGAAAACAGGCACAACTTGTTTTCGTCATACCCCGTACCTTTGCGGCAGAAATTTAACGCGCCCGTATTGTGTTCGTAAAACCTAAAAAAGAACTTGGTCAGCATTTTCTGACCGATCTCAGCATCTCCCAGCGTATCGCCGATCTGCTGACGGGGCATCCCACCGCTGATGGACAGGTGTATACCAAAGCGCTGGAAATTGGTCCGGGTATGGGCGTCCTGACACAGTTTCTGCTCGAAGACAAGCGATTTGAAACCTATGTTATCGAGATCGACCGGGAGTCGGTCGACTATCTGAATCAGCATTTTCCGGCCCTCGAAGGACGTATTCTGGCCTCCGATTTTCTTAATATTCGCACCGATCTACTGCCCACCAAACAAGTTAGTACCGAGCCGTTTGCTGTGATCGGCAATTTCCCGTACAACATCTCGACCCAGATTCTTTTTCGGGTACTGGAAATACGCGACCGGGTGCCCGAAGTTGTGGGAATGTTCCAGCGGGAAGTGGCCCAGCGAATCGCGTCGGGGCCGGGCAACAAGGATTATGGTATCCTAAGCGTACTGCTCCAGGCCTGGTATGATATCAAATACGAATTTACCGTTGATCCAACCGTCTTTAATCCCCCCCCTAAAGTGTTTTCGGGCGTACTTTCGCTACGGCGGAACAAGGTAACCGAGCTGGGGTGCGACGAGCGGAAATTTACGCAGGTCGTTAAACATGGCTTTGGGCAACGGCGCAAAACGTTACGTAATTCGCTGAAACCCCTGAACCCATCGGAAGCAGCCCTGGCCAGCCGGTTCATGGACAAACGCGCCGAACAACTTAGCGTGGCCGAATTCGTTGAATTAACGCAATTGATGGAAGAGAAAGAGTAAAGAGGAAAGGAAGGAGAGGAGGAAGGAGAAAAGAGGACGCAGCCAGAATCCTTTCTCCCCTCCTCCCTTTCTTCCCCTTCTTCCTTTCTTCTCCCTCTTCTCTCTCTTCCCATGACCTTTGAACTGACTAAAGAATATCTTGAGCAACTCCAGACGGCCATCGAAGTGGGTGACGATGCACAGCTTCGAGCGGAGATGGAGGGACTTTATCCAGCCGATATTTCGGAGATTCTGTACGAACTGGAACCCCAGCCTGCGCATTATCTGCTGAGTTTGCTTGACCGGTCGGTCGGTGCAGAGATCCTGGCGAATCTTGATCCCAACGACCGGACCAGTCTGCTGAAAACCTTTACGTCCGAAGAACTGGCGCCCTTCATCAATCAGATGGATTCCGATGATGCCGTAGACGTACTGAACGAGCAACCTATTCAGGTGCGGGAGGAAGTGATCGGCCTGCTCGAAGACCGTGAACAGGCCCGTTTTATCCTCGATCTGCTGCACTACGACGATAGTGTGGCGGGGGGGCTAATGCAGAAAGAGCTGATCAAAATCAACGTCAACCTGACCGTCAACGAGTGTATTGAAGAGATTCGTCAGCAGGCTGAAGACGTTGAAAACGTTTATGCCATTTACGTAGTCGACGATCAGGGTAAGCTGCTTGGGTTAGTGTCGCTGAAGAAAATTGTACTGGCCCGCAAGACGACCCAGATCGCCGACATCTATCAGGCCGATGTGGTATACGTAGAAACGTACCGCCCGGTTAATGAAGTGGCCGAGATGATGCAGCGCTATGACCTGGACACGATTCCCGTTGTCAATATCCAGAAACGCCTGCTGGGCCGGATCACCATCGATGATATCGTTGACGTAATTACGGAGCAGGCAGAGGAAGATATTCAGGTGATATCGGGTCTGTCGGGCGAGGTCGAAGAAGACGACAGCGTCTGGGAACGGTCGAAAGTACAGCTTCCCTGGCTCGTGGCCGGGGCAGTAGGTAGCCTGCTGGCGGCAACCGTCATCAACGGCTTCCAGAGCGAACTGGGCAAAGTAGCCGCGCTGGCCGCTTTTATTCCCATCATCGGGTCGACGGGTGGGAACGTTGGCATTCAGACATCTTCGCTGATTCTGCAAAGCCTGGCCGATACGTCCGGACTGAGCACGACGCTGGGCCGACGCCTGCTCCGAACGCTGTTGGTTGCTATTATCAACGGGTTGGTCGTTGGACTGATTGCCGGTACGTACACCTTCCTGATCGGTGAGCCCCGGCTGTTTTTCGTCGTTGCTACGTCGCTGCTGGCCGTCGTAATGCTGGCGTCCTTCATGGGTACCGTAACGCCCCTGCTGCTCAACAAAGTCGGGATCAACCCCGCCGTGGCTTCTGGCCCGTTTATTACTACGGCCAATGACCTGATCGGCATCGGTGTCTATTTCATGATTGCGCAGGCGTTGTTGTCGGAGTTATAGATCAGCCAGTTATCACAACCAGTCCCCAAAACTCTGGTAGCGATAACTGGCTGATTGGAAACGTAACTATACCTTGAAACAGACAAAAAAATCTCAATATTACCTAGTTTATGAGCGTTGAACGTTAAACTCTACGTACCTTTCGACCATCTATAGTATGGACGTTAGTAACGTACCAAATAACCTGATCATCTCTCATGAACAACAGTTCTAAAATTACCCGCCAGGAGTTTCTGCGCCTGGGTGCGCTGGCTGCCTCGGCGGCAATGCTGCCCACCATGAATGTGTTTGCCGCTGCCCCCAAACAGGTTGGGCTTCAGCTTTATACGCTCCGTGAGGCAATGGGAAAAGACGCGGATGGTACACTGAAAAAAGTAGCTGAAATCGGCTACAAGGAAGTAGAGCCGTTCGGCTATAGCGACGGTAAATTCTTCGGCAAAACGCCGAAAGAGTTCTCGGCCCTCCTGAAAGATCTGGGCCTGAATGCGCCTAGCGGCCACTACATGTCGGGCAAAACGATGCCGAACATGAAAGGCTCATTGACCAACGAGTGGCAGCGGGCCGTTGACGATGCGGCTGCTATTGGCCAGAAATACATGGTCTGCGCGTACCTGTTCCCGCAGGAACGTACTAAACTGGATGATTACAAGATGTTCGCCGAGCTGTTCAACAAGTCGGCCGAAACCTGTAAAAAGGCTGGTATCCAGTTCTGCTACCACAACCACGATTTCGAATTCAAAGAAATGGATGGCCAGCTGCCGTACGATATTCTGGCTAAAGGGACCGACTCGAAACTGGTGCAGTTTGAGCTGGACCTGTACTGGGCTACGTTCGCCAAGCAGGATCCCGTTGAACTGTTCAAGAAACACCCTGGCCGGTTCCCGCTCTGGCACGTAAAAGATATGGAAAAAACCGCTGAACGGGCATTTGCGCCGGTTGGTACGGGTTCCATCGATTTCCAGCGCATTTTCGACGCAAAGAAAACAGCGGGCATGACCCACTTCTTTGTGGAGCAGGACGTCTGCAAACTGCCCCCGCTGGAGTCGATTGCCATCAGCTACAAGAACATTGAGAAGCTCAAGGTATAGCTAGCTAGCTGTCTTTGCCTAGTACCGGTAGCGAATTGCTGTACTTTA
>Ga0265780_10010076_pt1 | contig 11292 bp, 5 predicted proteins | sample P1T30metagenome_FD_192432 | JGI IMG/M metagenome (GOLD analysis project Ga0265780, IMG submission 192432) | Plant litter microbial communities from East Loma Ridge, Irvine, California - P1 T30 | ecosystem: Environmental > Terrestrial > Plant litter > Unclassified | place: USA: California... | reverse complement strand
TTGGCCAGGTCGAATTCGCTTTCCGCCGGGTCGAGATCCTTGATGTAGTTGACGGCGCGGTCGAGGATGGTCAGCGTGGTCAGGCCCAAAAAGTCGAACTTGACCAGGCCCACGGCCTCCACGTCGTCCTTGTCGTACTGCGACACCACGCCGGCGTCGCCGCCCTGGGTGTACAGCGGGCAGAAATCGGTGAGCTTGCCCGGCGCGATCAGCACGCCCCCGGCGTGCATGCCGATGCCGCGCGTGATGCCCTCGACCTGCTGCGCGAGGTCGAGCAGCTGTTTGACTTCTTCTTCGTTTTCGAGGCGTTCCTTGAGCATCGGTTCTTCCTCGATCGCCTCGGCGATCGAGACCGGCTTACCCGGCTTGAACGGGATCAGCTTGGAGATGCCGTCGCAGAAGTTGTAGCCGAAGTCGAGCACGCGGCCGACGTCGCGGATCGCGCCCTTGGCCGCCATGGTGCCGAAGGTGGCGATCTGCGATACCGCGTCGCGGCCGTACAGGTCCTTCACGTGCTGGATCACGAGTTCGCGCTTTTCCTGGCAGAAGTCGATGTCGAAGTCGGGCATCGAGACGCGTTCGGGGTTCAGGAATCGCTCGAACAGCAGGTTGTACTTGAGCGGATCGAGGTCGGTGATCTTCAAGGCATACGCAACGAGGGAACCCGCACCCGAGCCGCGGCCCGGACCGATCGGCACGCCGTTGTTCTTGCCCCACTGGATGAACTCCGCCACGATCAGGAAGTAGCCCGGGAACTTCATATTGATGATCGTCTTGTTCTCGAACTCCAGGCGCGCCTCGTAGCGCGGACGCTCCTTCTCGCGCTGCGCCTCGTTCGGATACAACTGCACCAGGCGTTCTTCCAGGCCTTTTTTCGTTTCCGCGACCAGGAATTCGTCGATCGTCATGCCCGGGGTCGGGAAGTTCGGCAACTGCGGCTTGCCCAGGGTGAGCGTGACATTGCAACGCTTGGCGATCTCGACCGAGTTGGCGAGCGCGCCCGGCAAGTCCTTGAACAGCTCGGCCATCTCGGCCTGCGACTTGAAGCACATGTTCTCGTTGAAGCGGCGCACGCGCTTGGCGTTGGCCAGCATCTCGCCTTCGGCGATACACACGCGCGCCTCGTGGGCGATGAATTCGCTCTTGTCCAGGAACTGCACCGGGTGCGTGGCCACCACCGGCAACCCCAGGCGGCCCGCCAGCGCCACCGAATGGCGCACCTGCTGTTCCTGGTTCGGCTGGCCGGCGCGCTGGATCTCGATGTAGAAGTGGCCCGGGAAGATCTTGGCCCAACGCTTGGCATTGGCCTCGGCCTTCGCCAGGTCGCCATTCTCGATCGCCTGGCCGACGTCGCCGAAATGGGCGCCCGAGAGCACGATCAGGGCGTTGTCTTGCGGCTCGTCGGGATGCAGGGTCGAGACCGACGTGGCCAGCGCTTCCAGCCACTCGGTGCGCAGCTCGGCGCGGCCCTTGTGCTGGTTGGTGAGCCAGGCGCGCGCCAGCAGGTCGCACAGCTGCAGGTAGCCGGTATGGTTCTTGGCCAGGATCAAGAGCCGGTGCGGCTTGTCGCGGTTATCGTCGTTGGTGATCCAGGCGTCGACCCCGACGATCGGCTTGATGCCCTTGCCGCGCGCCGCTTTATAGAAACGCACCAGGCAGAAGGTGTTGGCCAGGTCGGTCACGGCCAGCGCCGGCTGGTTGTCCTTGACGGCGGCCTTGACCAGGTCGTCAATGCGGACCAGGCCGTCGACGATGGAGTATTCGGAGTGGACGCGCAGGTGGGTGAAAGTCGGGGAAGTCATCCGCACATTTTACCGCGTGCGGCTTTGGGAAGGGATGTCGGACTTGCCTTCGGACATAGCTACGTTGCTTCTTCGCCAATTCGCCCGCTATGCATGTGTCGTACCCCAAACGATCCCCGCGCGATCATTGAAACAATCGACCGCCGCTCGTAAAGCCTGTGAGCGATGGTTCAGGATTGATACCAAGATTTCATAGCCGGGCAGAGATGCATACTCTACCCGGCCGTCCATCAGATACCGCCCGGGATACCGATCAGGACGATATCGTCCTGGTTTGGCACACCATCATCGAACGTCGCAATTACGCTCAGCTCGTTCGCATCGATTTTACCGTTTTTGACAGAATCCTCGAAGTGGATGAGGATTCCTCCCTTGCCGTCGGCACTACGCGCCAGAATGAGCAGCGTCTCCGGTAATTGCTGGTCGTGCATGGCATTGCTGAGCGTCTGGAGCGTCTCCGAGCTCACCATATTTACTTGTTCGGTCAGAATCCGGCTATTGATGACGAAATCGACTGCTTCGGTGTGAGCGGTGAGCTGTGGCGCACCACTGGTATCGTTTGACGCCCACTGCAGTTTGAGGTCGCCATCACGATCGATTTTTACAAGCGCATCGCCCTCGAACTGGATCTTGTCGTCACCTTCGGCACTGAACCCCTGAATGAAGTCATGGTCTGCATGTTTGATTGCATCGTAGACGATGGTCATGTCTCCGCCATTATTGATGACCACATCATTTCCACCGCCTGTGTGGATGAATGCCGCGATGCCTTTGTCGACGATGAAAGCCGAGCTGACCCGGGCGTCGTTCGCTTCGTGGTTCGTGCCCGGGAACATGGACGCGATCTTCGTTACCGTGAATCCCTGCTGGTAGATCTGGCCATTGATGTGTCCGCCTGCAAACATGAAACTTTCCGCCTTGAGCGTGCCCGTACCGGTGGCGATGGTATTTGCCTTCCATCCCATTTCGTAGAAACCGGCTTCGAGCTGCAGTCCCAGATTCAGTCCATTCGGCCGAACACCAAAGAACGGGCCCGACATATAGGCGTCGCTGACTGGCGCAGGGGCGCCATGACCGATTTCAAAGAACGAGAATCCCGATTTATCGATGAAGCCCGATGCGCTGCCTTCGCCCTGCGCTTTCACAATGCCACTTGGCGTACTGAAAATATCGAGACTATTCGTAGGTCCGGGGGTGAAACGATAGAAAATGTTGACTACTGCCGATGCCGGAGGAATATTCGTCTCAGGAGGTTGCGGCTGCGGATCAGGCAACTGCGGAAGTTCAGGCAATTGCTCGTTCCCGGAACGAAGAACGGTCTGCTCCATCGTATCTCCGATATTTCCCGCAGCATCGATCAGGCGCACTTCGATGGTCTGCTCACTCTTACTCAGGTCGATGCCGAACAAGGTGAAGGAACCGTGGTCGAACTTGCTGACGGATTGCCATTTGTCTTCGCCACCTTTCAAACGCCACTGGACGATGGCATCATCGCCGGCGCCGCTCAGCATGAACGTCACATCAGGATTGTCACTGGTGGTCGTGTTATCGCCCGGAGCGCCATCGTCAATACCCTCGAAGCTCAGTTCCCCGTTTGGCGCGATACCATCATAGATAATTTCCTTGGTTCCGAAAGCCAGCTGCTTTTTTGCGGAGTCAAGCAGGCGAAGCTGGAAATTGTTCGTTACGGCCGTGCCTGGCGATCCTTCGATAAATTCATCGAGGTTGATCAAAGAATCCTTGCCAGTCAGCGAGACGTGCATTACCGTTACAATCTTAGCTTCAGGATGGATTTTGAAATCGGCCAGATTCCAGTTCTTTCCACCGTCGATGCTGTATTGGAAATACTCTCCATTTTTCGGATCAGCCCCTGGATAGCTGAACTTGACGTCAGCATTCTTGACGTTGGTAATGTTATCGGACCTGTCGATGTCAAACTCGCCCTGGCTGACGCTGACGAAGTTTAGCTTGAGCACAGGTGCAGGACCCGATTCAGCCACCGGCTTTGTCGGATAGACCACTTCCACAGCGGCTGGCAAGCCACCTTTGCCCAGCGCCGCAACCACATCCTTCAGCGTGGCCGCGGCCGGCATCACCTTGAGCACCTTGTCCATGCCGCCGCCACGCAGCAGCGACTCGAGCGTGACCGGGTCACCGGCGGCAGCCTTGGCGGTATCGGACAGAGCCTGCGCCAGTGCGACCGGGTCGCCCTTGCCGCGCGTGGTGTCGAACAGCGCCAGCAGCGTGGTGTTGACGGCGATGGCCTCCACCACCGCCGGGTTCTTGGTCGCGGTATCGGCGAACGAGACCGCCGATTTCACCAGCTGCGCCACGTCGGCTTCGGTGGCGTTCGCGGTCACGGCGCGCACCAGGATGCGGGCCGCTTCGATCGACGCGTAACCGCTGTATTGGCTGCCCGATGCTTCGACCTGTGCGGTGAAGTCGTCGGCTGCTTTCTGGCGCAGTGCGGACAGGCTCGCGTCGGTATCGCGGGCGCCTTTCAGGATGGCGATCGAGACGTCGGCCAGCGATGCGCTGCCCTGTTCAACCGCGCCCCTCCAATAAGCCAGGCCGTCAGGGTCGATCGTACGGTTGAACAGCTGCTGGTAGATTTCGCTGATGCGCTCGTCCAACGAATCGTTGCCAAAGCGCACTTGCGCTTCTTCCGACGTAGCGAAGGCCTGGGTGATGGCGCCCAGTTCGCCATTGTTGGCAGCGAGCTGCTGCGACCAGAATTTCAGGCCAGCTGGATCGGCAGGCCGGCCATAGAAGGCCAGATAAAAGGAATTGACCGTCGAATCGAAATTGCTCAGTGTGCTCATGTGAAATAAACAGTGGTAGGCATGGCGGAAGTTGCCACAGCTCAATTATCCCTGCCAAGAGATTACAGACATACACAAATTTTCAGTTTTGCGGCCTTGTCGTATTTTGCATACAGAAAGTGTAGGATTTTTATAAAATTTTCATGCGGCATAGATAAGACATCCCAAAAAACTATAGATTATTGGTATTTATTTGTGATTTTTTTGAATTTTGCGTTTGAATCTGCTACTTGTTACTGCCTGCACGCACGCATTTGACAATCGATCTGGTGGCGCCAGCCCGATAAGCGGCACTGCACCGGTAAAGAGTTGATCTCGACCACGAAAAAAAGCCCCGCCCGCTTGCGCGGCCCGGGGGCTTCGTATGAATGCTAATCGGCGCATTGGGTGTAACCCGACGCTGGCTGGCTCACTGAAAACGTGAGCCAGGGTTCAATGCCGCCAGCCCGAACGATCAGGCCTCGTCCGCGTGCACGCGGGGGCGAGGTTCACCTGATACCTCAGACAGGCTGCTGCGTGCCGACCACGATGACGTCATCCAGGTCCGCAATACCGCCGTTGAACATCGCCAGATACGTCAACTCGGCGGCATCGATCCGGCTGTTGCCGTCCAGGTCGCTGTAATGGAACAGCGCGCTGCTACTGGTATTGTCGGGTTCAACAACATAGATCAGCAGGTCCTGTTCAGCCAGGCCGACGTCGATGTATTTGTTGAGCACATCCGCCGACTGCGCCAGGGCGGCTTTCGATCCGACGGCGATGGTGTCACCCAGGTCCAGCATAACAGCAACACCTTCGTCCATTGCACCGACGGTGACGCGGCCTGCGCCTGCGATGCTCCAGTCGATCGTGCCCTTGTTGCCGCGATCGAGAGCGGCAGCCGCAGTACCTTCAATGGCAATCTTGTCGCTGCCGGCATCGAAACCAAGGATGAGGCTGCCGCCTGCGAGCGCGAAGTCGTTAAAGCCGATCGTGAGCGTGCCACTGTCGACCACGACGTTGGATGCCTTGCCTGGCACGATGTGCGTGGCGCCGATGCTGGTAGCGATGATGGCGTCGTTCAATCCATAGCTTGCGTCGCGGATGGTGTCGCCAGTCGCATACTCGATACGGGCGATCGAGGTTCCATCATGCGTGAACGCCCCCGCGCTGCCACCGGCGAACAATTGCATTCCATTGCTCAGGAAACCGTTGGTGGTGGTGAAAGTCTCCGCCTTCCAGCGCAGCAAGTACAGGCCAGCATTCAGTTCGGCGCCGAATTGCATGGTGTTGCCGGACATCGAGAAGCCGTTGGTGAGATACTGGCCTTCGACCGGCAGCCAATTATTGCTTGCGTAATTGCTCATTTCGAGCTTTGCCGGGTCGGTCACACCCGTGACACTGCCGGTAGAGCTGATCAGCGTCATCTTGTCCTGGCCGCTCGCGAACTGATAAGTTGCGCGGTGATAGAGATCGGTCTGGGGAACCGGCGGGGTTTCCGGCTCCGCTGGCGGAATGCTCGGCGGCTGATCCGTGTCCGACGGTGGAGTAGGCGGCGACGATGGCTCCTCCAGATCCGGTACGATCGTGAAGGTCACCGCCTTCGATGCCGGACCGGCATTGCCGGCCGCGTCGAGCTGGCGCACCTGCAGCGTGGTGCCCTCGGCCTGCATCTTCGACAGGTCCAGTTCGGCCTTGCCGCTGTCATTGTTCTCGCCGCCATCCGTCCAGGTGACGCCGTTGTCGATGCTGTATTGCCAGGTGGTGCCGCTGTCATTGTCGAGGCCGGTGATGAGCAGCTTGGCGACACTGGTGACGCCGTCGTTCGGGCTGGCGCCGTTGTCTTCGGCCAGCGAGATGACAGGTTGGGCAGGCGCCTGCTCGTCGACGTCGACGGAGAGCTTGGTGATGTCGAACCCTTGAAGGTTGTCGAACAGCGCCCGCTCTTCCATCGACAGGGTGTCCATCAGCCGCACCAGGTTGACATGCTCGAACAGGGCTTCGACCTCGTGCGAGACAAACTTGCGCGCGCCTGGCTCGCCGCTGAAGATCGCGCTCTTGACGTCGATAAGGCCGTAACCGTTCACGCCGTTCGTGTCGGCGTCGCCCAGCGCTACGACGATCTCGGTCAGCTTGCCGGTGACCGTCACCTTGCCGGCGTAATCCTTGGCGAACACCGTGGTGATGTCGTTCATGTTCCCCATCGGGTTGTGGCCATTGCGCAGGATCGTGTTCGTGGTCAGGTCGACGATGACATTGTCGGTAGCGGTGCCGGAAATGCTCAACGCGTGCCCAAGGCCTCCCACGATGAAGGTCTTCTCGGGTTGCGGCGTCGGGGTCGGCGTGACTTCCGGCGCGGTTGGCGCGGTTGGATACACGACCTCGACTGCGGCCGGCAGGCCGCCGTCGGCCAGCGCCTTGACCACGTCCTTCAGGCTCGCCGCAGCCGGCATCACCTTGAGCACCTTGTCCATGCCGCCGCCGCGCAGCAGCGACTCGAGCGTGACAGGGTCGCCGGCGGCAGCCTTGGCGGTATCGGCCAGTGCCTGCGCCAGTGCGACCGGGTCGCCCTTGCCGCGCGTGGTGTCGAACAGCGCCAGCAGCGTGGTGTTGACGGCGATGGCCTCGACCACTTGCGGGGTCTTGGTGGCGGTATCGGCGAACGAGACTGCCGATTTCACCAGCTGCGCCACGTCGGCTTCGGTGGCGTTCGCGGTCACGGCGCGCACCAGGATGCGGGCCGCTTCAATCGACGCGTAACCGCTGTATTGGCTGCCCGATGCTTCGACCTGTGCGGTGAAGTCGTCGGCTGCTTTCTGGCGCAGTGCGGACAGGCTCGCGTCGGTATCGCGGGCGCCTTTCAGGATCGCCATCGAGATGTCGGCCAGCGAGGCATTGCCTTGCTCGACCACGCCGGTCCAATAGGCCAGGCCATCGGCATCGATGGTGCGGTTGAACAGCTGCTGGTAAATCTCGCTGATGCGTTCATTGACCGACTCGTCGCCGAAGCGCACCTGCGCTTCTTCAGAGGTGGCGAATGCCTGGGTAATGGCGCCCAGTTCGCCATTGCTGGCGGCAAGATGCTGCGACCAGAATTTCAGACCTGCCGGATCGGCAGGACGGCCATAAAAGGCCAGGTAGAAGGAGTTGACCGTCGAGTCGTAGGTGCTGAATGTGCTCATGAGATAGAGAGTTAACCAGGCGAAAATTGCCGAGGGTCAAGTATCTATGCACTTGAGATTGCAGACACACACATTTTTAGTGTTTTTGCTGCTTTGTCGTATTTTACAAACGTTTTATGAACTTCTCGACAGCATTTTCATAGATTTACCATACATAAACGGCAGATACCGAAAATCAAGAAACGCCTGAATGGGTCGCGCGGCGCTGATGCGCCACCTCCATTCGATCCATCCTCAAGCGACTGGCGCCTCCTCTTTTTTGGCAGTTGCGCCGTAGCGGCGGCGCATACGCAGGAAAGGCTCTTCGACGATGTGGTAACTGAGGGTCGCCAGCGCCCAAGTGGCCGCATAAGTCACGACGATCATGAACAAGGCGTCCGCCCAGCCGATCTCGAATGGCCGTACCGTCCCCACCTGGGTAGCGAGCAGGTGCAACAGCGCCATGTGCAGCAGATAGAAGGAAAAACTGATCTTGCCGCCATGCGTCAGCACCCGCTCGACGACGCCCGGCAGGCGCGGCCGGAAGGCGGTCCAGCCCAGGATCAGCAGCGCCCAGCCGGCGCTTTCGATCAGCGACCACACGATCCAGAACGGCGAATGCGTCACGCTGCCGAAACTGGCCAGCCGGTTCATCAGTGCCGTATCCCACATCACCAGCGCGAGACTGGCCGGCACCAGCAAGGGCGCGATACGCTGCAGGAGTGCGCCATGGCGCGCGTACACCATGGCCGCGATCATGCCGATGATGAACTGGTCGAAGCGGCCGACGAAGGTGCTGAAATACATCAGCGTGCTGTTGGTATTGACGGTGAACGCCGCCGCCTTGAAGAACAGCAGCAGCACCAGCCAACCCGCCAGGTAGCGGATGCCGCTTTCCATGGCAAAGCGCGCCAGGAACGGGAAGACCAGGTAGAACAGGAACTCGAGCGAGATGGTCCAGGCGGCGCCAGTGATCGGCGTGCCGGAGGTTGGCGCCAGGCCGAGGTTGGTGGCGAACACGTACAGCAGGTCGGCCGGCTGGAACTTGTCGCGCCCGATCGAGGTGGCGACCAGGAAGATCAGCAGGTACAGCGGCATGATGCGCAAGACACGATTGCGCAGGAAGTCGGCATACACGATCTGGCGCTGGTGCAGCGCGATCAGCATGAACAGGAAACCGGACAAGGTGAAGAACAGCCCCACCCCGGTATGGCCTTCGATGATCAGGGCCGCCCACGGCGAGCTCAGGCCGGTGCCGCCAAGACCGCGGTATTCGAGGTGGAAGTGAAACAGGAACACGAGCGTGGCCGCCAGCCAGCGCAACTGGTCGATTCGTGGGTTGTACCCGATGTTCAGCGACTGCATGCCGTGCCCCGTTGTCAAAGGCAAGCATTGTAGCGTTACTGCCGTGAAATAGCCGTGGTATTTGCGGGTGGCCGGGCGTGGCGGCACTGTCGAGAAAACACCAGCGCCACGTGGTAGACGCCGCATGCTGACTTATAATGTCGGCCTGTCTTTTCAACCGCCTTTGCAAGGCCATCGACCATGTCTTCCCACACCCAATACGTCAACATCGCCGCCTACAAATTCATCACGCTCGACAACCTGGAACAATTGCGCCCGCAATACCAGGATCTGTGCAACGAGCTTGGATTGAAGGGGACTGTGCTGCTGACGCCGGAAGGCATCAATATGTTCCTGTCGGGCACGCGCGAGCATATCGACCAGTATCTGGCCTGGGTACGCAGCGATGCCCGCCTGGCCGACCTGCAGTGGAAAGAAAGCCTGTCGGCAGAACAGTCGCACAAGCGCATGCTGGTAAAGATCAAGAAGGAGATCATCACCATGCGCATGCCGCTGATCAAGCCGGAACTGGGCCGCGCGCCGTTTGTCGAAGCGAAAACGCTCAAGCGCTGGCTGGACCAGGGCCATGACGACGACGGCGTCGAAGTGGTGATGATGGAAACCCGCAATGCCTTCGAGGTGGACGTGGGCACTTTCGACAACACGCTCGACTACCGAATCGACAAGTTCACCGAATTCCCGGCCGTGGCGGCCGAGCACAAGGATGAGCTGGCCGGCAAGACCGTGGTGACCTTCTGCACCGGCGGCATCCGCTGCGAAAAAGCGGCCATCCACATGAAGGAAATCGGCTACGACCGCGTGTACCAGCTCGAAGGCGGCATCCTGAAGTATTTCGAAGAAGTGGGCGGCGACCACTACTCGGGCGACTGCTTCGTGTTCGACTACCGCACCGCGCTCAATCCGAAACTGGAACCGACCGAGACCGCGCAGTGCTTCGCCTGCCGCGCCGTGGTGACGCCGCGCCAGCAGCTCTCGCCCGATTATGTGGTGGGTGTGTCATGCCCGCATTGCGCGGGCAAGCCGGTGCAGGACGCATCCGGCGAGACGACGGCAGGCCAAGCGGCGGCCTGACGTCCGTCGTACCGGCGCGGCGCCGCGCCGGTTTTCATCTCTACTGCGCAGCAGCGATGCTGCGCGATCTTCAGCCCAGGGGCAGCGGCTCGACGCCGGTCTGCACACCCACCAGCGCGGTTTCTCCGGCCGCATGCGCGTCCACGATGCGGTCGATCCATGCGTCCACCACGTCGGTATCGAGCGCATCGGCGGCGGACGACAAGTCCTTGATCGTGGCGAGGAATTCGGCCGCGATGTCATTGCCCTCGCCGGCATAGGCGGCCTGTTCATGCGGCTCGTCCAGGCGGTCGGTGAACAAGGTGGCCGCCGCGATCTTGCCCATGAAGGCGACATCATCCTGTCCCTCGGCGCCGTCGGCGATCTGGGTTACGACGTTGTCGATCGTGATCATCTTGTTGTCGAGCAGGCCGGCCCAGTAATCGACGCCGGCGGTTTCAGCCGCGCGGCCGAACAGGTTCATGTAGACCTCATTGACGACGGCGCGGTTGTCCATGCCGGCAAAGACGTCGCGGTATTCATCCGACGTGGAGAACGAGCGTGACAGCTCCTGCAGCGCATCGGGGTTGGCGTCCAGCGCTTCCTTCCAGTAGTCCAGACCGGCGACGTCGGCCGGACGGTTGAAATACGCCACGTACAGTTCCTGGATATCGAGTTCGGCGATTGCCATGCTTACCTCCGCTATTAATTGGTGATTTGATATTACTCAAAATGAGTAACTAGCGGCGCACACATTGAACGAATTTCCGCGAAATTACGTCTTTTGAATGCGAGATAACGAGGATTGCTGCGAATTACGAGAAATTGCTTTACTCGAGGGCGAGGCCTGAGTAGGGAGATCCGGCCGCCTGTACGGGCAGCCGGAGTGACGATCAGCGGAAGAAGGCGCCGATCTGGCGAACGGCGTCCGGGGCCATCGTGCCGGATGCGGCGCGCAGGCGCATGAGGCCCACGAGGTAGGAATAGCGGGCCTGGGCCAGGTCACGCTGGGTGGTGACGAGCTGTGACTGAGCATTGAGCAGGTCGAGGTTGATACGCACGCCGCCCTTGATGCTCTGCTCGGTGGCCTTGACGAGTTCCTTGCCCGAGTCG
>Ga0265780_10010075_pt1 | contig 11292 bp, 15 predicted proteins | sample P1T30metagenome_FD_192432 | JGI IMG/M metagenome (GOLD analysis project Ga0265780, IMG submission 192432) | Plant litter microbial communities from East Loma Ridge, Irvine, California - P1 T30 | ecosystem: Environmental > Terrestrial > Plant litter > Unclassified | place: USA: California... | reverse complement strand
CGCGATCTGGGCTTTTCGCTCGACCAGGTGCGCGCGCTGCTGGGCCTGTCGGATGACCAGGCGTGCGACTGTGCCGGCATCGACCGGATCGCCAACGAGCATTTGCGCGAGGTGGACCGCAAGCTCGCTGATCTGACCGCACTCCGGCGCGAATTAAAGGCGGTGATCGATTCCTGCGATGGCGGAACCGTTGCCGAATGCCGGATCATTGAAGCCCTCGGACCAGCGACGCTGTTGGATGCTTGAAAGTGTCACAACCGGAGGGTTGTGACACCTCAGCGCATCCGGCGAAGAAGGTCAAAACCGTTCGGTTTTGACACTGGGCGCACCATGGTCGCTCACGCCCCGTTCGGCCGTTCAGCCCGCTCGACCAATTCCCGTTTTCCCATGTCCGACCGGCAATTTCGGGAAAACCCAATCGGGAACAGATTTGGGAAAGCGCAACCCGGAAGGGCCGCGTGGTGCGTGTATCAACGGCCTTGTCCTGATTGACCTTCCTTTTTGGGAATATGCTGGTCATCTAACCCGCCCACCAGCTCTGCTATCCCTTCAGTCCGCTATGCTCAGTTTCGTCAGTGTGGCGGCTACGCATGTATGTCTTTCCTCAGTCCGCACGCCGCAGCGTGAGCAACGCGCCGTCGAACCACCACAGCGCGATGGTCCCGTCGCGCAAGGTCATGATCTCGGGTGCCGGTGGGCGCACCGGCCCCCACGCGCCGGCGGCGCAGCCGACAGAGAAGGAGCGGACGATCTTGCCGCGAAGATCGCCAAGCCGTTCGTCGGGCGCACGACCGAGCCGAGCCGGCCGGATCACTGGCGCAACGCATGGTGTTCCACCATAACTCGGGTTCGGCCTGTCCCACGAAAGCCGGGTGAGCGTGAAGGTGAGGCGCTGTCCGACATAATTGGGATCGTCGGTGGCGAGCGCCTGCACGCCATCGCGGGGAACCGTGACGCCGACGATCCGCCAATGACCGTAGAGTGTCTGAGCAGATGGCGGTTTCGGAACCCGTTGCGAGGGCGCTGCATTGGCGATCGTCGCGGTCGTCATCAAGACAGCAAGCAGCGTTTTGAGCATATTCTTCCCCTTAGATCTCGATCAATCATCGGCGTGGCGTCGGCTTTCAGGGCTGTCCGCGCGCCAGAAGGGCCAGCGCATCCTGAACGCCGAGCCAGATCATGTCGCCGCGCTGCCATGCGTCGGCATGATGGCCGTGACAGCGGTGACCCACGACCGTTCGCAGGCCTTTGACCTGCGCGAGCTTCGTCGCGAGCCGATCGCGCTGGTTCATCGGCACAAGCTGGTCCTGCTCGCTCTGATCCAGCACGACCAGAGGCGACACCTTCCCATCGGCGAGCCGCTTGGCGATCACCGCAGGATCGATCAACGCCGGGCTGGCGCTCTCCCATTGCAGGCGGTTCGGACCAAAGGCGATCGACAGAAGTCCGTCATATTCGTCGCGGACATGGGCGTGCGTTGCATCCAGGCCATCGACCAAGGCTGGCAAATCGTAGAGCCCATTGAAGCCGAGGGCGGCTGCCGGGGTAGGAACATTGGCCACCTCGCCTAACCCGTAATGCGACGACGGCGCCAGCACCGCCTGGAACGCCAGACACGCGCCGCAACTATGCCCCGACAGGAGAAACGACCCGTCATCGACGCCCAACGCGTGCAGTCGCGCCAGTGCGTGGAGCACATCTTCAAGATGGCGCGGATGCACCGCCTCACGCGCCGGATCCCCATGATCCGCATCCGACGGATCGTAGGGGTCCGTCGGATGCGTCGGGAACGGCGAGATCGTGTAGTTGATGGATACGATCGAGACGATCGGGCCTGGCGCCACAAACGCGTGGGCGACGGTCGGTTCGATCGATCGCGCTGTCAGTTGCGGATCACGCCATGCGCCACCATGGATATGCACGAGGCATCCCGGTAGCTGCGACGGAGAACCCACTTCGGTCAGACTATCGACCGGTGCGCCCACCAGCGCCAATGTGGCCTCCGTCTCCGGCAGATAGAGGTCGAAAGTCTGGAAGCGGTGGCCGTCCGGGACGTACGGTACGTCCGTCGCGCAAATGACCGGAACGGGCGCGTCCATGATCGGGCTCTTGACCTCGGTGCGGCGCCACACCGAGGTAGTTTGCTGGGGTTGGTCCATCCCGCCTCTCCCGTCCTCGCCGCCGTTACGCCGCGTGCGGCAGCGGCGCCAGCGGCGACACCGTAAAGGCATCCCCCGGAAAATGGTTGGTATCGAGCCAGATGTATTGAAAGGCGCGGCTGACGAACACCCAGCGATCACCCGCGCGGCGTAGCACGTCGTCCGTCACGCTGTGGCAACGGAATCCCGCATCGCTGCCGCGGCCCTCTTCATGGACGATGCAGCGCGTGTGCGCCGTGTCGCCATCGACGATTATCGCACCCGGGTTGGCGTATTGGAGGAAGAACTCTTTCGGATCGCGCAGCTTCTGCAGCAGGCCGACGATCGCCTCCGGACCCTCGACGCGTGCCTCGTAGGGCGCGCCGATCGTCCATACCCCATCGTCTGCCCAAAGCGTGCGGAATGCGTCATATTGCTTAAAAGACGCCGCCTCGGCAAAGCCGGCGACTGCATCGCGGACGGCGGCTTCGTCAATCAGGCGGCTCACGGCGTTTTCAAGACCTGGCATTGCAATCTCCATCAAGGACAGATGGAAGATCGGGCGTTTGATCCGCTGCGCATTCGTGATCGTTCCAAATAATTGCCTGATCCTGCCAAACTGCTACCCTGAAGCGTCGAGCGAACAGGAGAATGCATGATACCGAGCCGGACGATCGAGACACTCATGTGTATCGCGCATGGTACGAGGTTCCGCACGCCGATCGCCACCGCGCTGCCCCGTGTGACGTTGTGGACCAGCCAAATGCCGACGCAGCCCCGGCCGGCGATGTTCGATCCAAAGTTCTACATACTCCTGCAGGGCCGCAAGCGGCTGACGATCGGTGGCGGCGAATTGGACTTCGGCGTGGGTCATTGCGCGGTGTCCTCCGTGAGTTTGCCCTTCGCGAGTCAGGTGATCGAGGCGGCGCCAGACAAGCCGTACTTCGGCCTGGAGTTGCGTCCGGACCCGGCTGTCGTCGCCGGCCTGCTTGTAGAGATGGGTGAAAAGGACACTGTCGAGCCCAAATCGTTTGCCGCCACAGCGGCGGCGGACAACATAATTGACGCCGTGGATCGTCTGGTGCGTCTGCTTGCTGATACGACCGACATTCCCATGCTGGCTGGGCAGGCCGAGCGAGAGCTCTACTATTACGTGCTGAAAAGCCCGATGGGTGGTACGCTCCGCCAGATCGTGCGGAACAACGCGCGCTTTTCCCAGATCCGGACTGCTATCGATTGGATCCGCGAGAATGCCCGCACGTCGATGCGGATCGAGGAACTGGCGAGTAGCGTTGGCATGAGCCTGACGTCTTTCCACCGCCATTTTCGCGCGATCACAGCCTATAGTCCGCTGGCCTATCAACGGCACATACGCCTCATTGAAGCCCAACGCCTCATCGCGTCTGGTTCTGCCAGCATCACCGCGGCGGCTTTCGCATCTGGCTACGCCAACTCCTCGCAATTTTGTCGTGAGTACAAGCAGATGTTCGGTATGCCACCGTCACATGCTCGGCGCATGATTGCCGCAGCGCGCTAGCGGGTATCTTGGACCCTTCGATTTCGGGAAGTTATCGGTTTTCCCGTTAAACTATCCTTATGAGAACGCGCCGGCCGTCTCGCTCGACGTTCCTAATAGGGAAGGTGCCGTTTCTCGCTCTGGCGGGTTCGACGAAGCCTTATGCGGCACGGCCGCTATGGGGGCCTGCTCGGTCAGCGCGGACCGGGTATGGTGAAACCGCCATCGACGAGCAGCGACTGGCCGGTGACGAAGCGCGCTTCTTCGGTACAGAGCCACACCGCAACATCAGCAATGTCCTCCGGCGTTCCTACGCGCCCGAGGGCGGCGCGGGACGCGAGCGGCGGAATGATGTCGTCGCCATGGGCGCGCAGCATAGGCGTGTCGATGACGCCGGGGTTGATGTTGTTGACGCGGATGCCGTGCGGCCCAGCTTCCAACGCTATCGCCCGGATCATGGCGTCCAGCCCCGCCTTGCTCGCCGAGTAGCCCGACGTGCCGACCGTCGCGGCGGTGGAGAGGAAGGACGAGGTATTGACGATAGCGCCGCCAAGGCCGGCGGGCACCATCACGCGCAGCGCCGCGCGCGTCATCAGCCAAGGCCCTTTCAGGTTAATGGCGATCAGCTCGTCGAACGCCGCTTCGTCCATGTCGACGATCGGGCCACCCTTGCCCTGGATGCCGGCGTTGTTGAACAGGAAGTCGGCTCCCCCGAAACGCTCGACCGCCGTTGCCACAATCCGCTCGGTATCGTTGGCCCGCGATACATCGCCGGCGATCACCAAAGCCTCGCCGCCATCCTGACGGATCGCTGCGGCGTTGGCGTGCAGCGGTTCCTCGCGCCGCCCGACCAGTGCAACGCGCGCTCCCTCACGGGCGAAGGCGCGAGCGGACGCTTCGCCGATGCCCGTGCCGGCCCCGGTTACGATGGCGACTTTACCTTCAAGGCGACGGCTATTGTTCATTCTAGATACCCATTCTCAACTCGGCTAGGGATATGGTCCTTTGTAAGGCGGACATAAGTTGCCTTCACCCCAACAGGCTGTTGCCCCGCAACCACCAATGACAAGCCGTCTTCGCCCTGGCGACTTCGCCGAGATCACTGCCTTCGCGGCGGTCGCGCAGGCCCGCAGCTTCCGTAGCGCGGCCCGCGACCTCGGGCTGGCACCCTCAACGCTCAGCCATGCCGTCAAAGCGCTCGAGACGCGGCTCGGCGTTCGCCTGCTCCACCGCACGACACGGGCGGTCGCCCCGACCGAGGCCGGCGAACGGCTCCTTGCCGCACTCGCGCCCGCGCTGGCGGCACTCGACGGTGCGGTGGCAGGCGCCGGACGGCTGGAGGGAGAGGTGGCCGGCACGGTTAGGCTTGCTGCCCCACGGCTCGCAATTCGCACGCTGGTGGGACCGGCCATGACGCACCTTTCGCGTACGTGTCCGTACCTGACGCTCGACGTGCGCACGGTCGAGCATCCTGGTGACGCCGTCAGCGACGGCTTCGATCTCGGCATTCAGCTCGGCGACACGATCAGTCAGGATATGATCTCGGTCGCCCTGACACCCTCGTTCAACACGGCGATCGTCGCGTCGCCGGCTTATTTTGCCGGTCGCGGCGTGCCGATCCATCCCAGGGACCTGACCCGTCACGCATGTATCGGCTGCCGCAGCGGTCCCGGCGGTTCGCTCTATCGATGGCGGTTCGGCAAGGAAGATCAGGAGTTCGTGGTCGATGTCTCGGGGCCGCTGGTGACGGACGATCCCGATCTTATGCTCACCGGCGCCCTTGCCGGCATCGGCCTATGGCATGGCGTCGAGCATTTGGCGCATCCATACATCGAAGATGGCCGGCTGGTGCGGGTGCTGGCGGACTGGTCGCCCATTAATCCCGGCTTCTTTGTTTGCTATACTAATGGCGTACCGCTCGCACCCGCCGTTCGGGCTGTGATTGACGCCTTTAAGAATGTTGGGCGAAGCTGAAGGAGATGCGGCTCCCGAAATACCATCCTTTTCGAGAAAGCCGGCCGCTAAGGCAACGGCGCTATTTGGCGGGAGCGCGGTGTCACAACCGGTCGGTTTTGACACCCCAATCGTGTAATAAACTGGCGCATTGGTTACGTCCGCGCAAACGCGATTAACGGATCGAAATTTCCGGCATCGGCTGCTTTGAGGGCGGCAATGTAGGTTTTGCGAGTTTTGGACGGATCAACGAGATTGACTTGGCCCCAAGTGAAACGCGGTTGGCCAAGTTCGATCGCGAGAAGGTCGCCGATCATGCGTGAAAATCGACCGTTGCCGTTTGGATAAGGATGGATCGCGACAACATGGTGGCTGAAGCGGATGGCAATCTCGTCAGTGGGAAAGGTCTTGTTTGCAGCCCAGTATTTGGCGTTGTCGATTGCCTGATAAAGCTCAACCGGGATGCGATGGGCCTCGATGCCAATATTGCGCGGGGTAGTTCGGTAGGTGCCCGCCCACTTCCACACATCGCCATACATACGTTTATGCAACTCGTTGAGAAAACCGGGATCGAGGACCTTCCGCTTGCGTGACGATAGCCACCTCCTCGCGTCTGCGATGTTGGTCAATTCGGCTTCGTTCAGTTCGGCGCGCAGCGTGATGTAGGATGGAATGAGCTGCTCGCGCTCTTCGGCTTCGAGAGGCGTATTGGCATCGTCGTCACCGTCGAAGAGCGGATCGCTCATTCCTTTTCCCACAAGCGACGGCTCAGGTGGGTGAGCCATTCACCAATGAGCCGTCGTTCCTCGTCTTTTAGATCGGCGGGAGTGAGCGCCTGATTTTCGAGGCGCATTGTATGATTGAGGTGTGCGAGTTCGTTGCGCACCTTTCGGGCGGCCTGATCGTAGAGAATGTCGTCGAGCGGCTTTGTCGGCACAAATGCATAGACAAACTGACAGCCCAAAGCCTCTGCCGTTTCACGCAGAGTTTTGAGGGTGACTGCGCCGGCTGTTTCCGCTTTCTCGATCGTGGTGACGCGTGAGGGTGCAACGCCCATGCGCTCCGCAAGCTGGCGCGTGGTCATCCCCAGGGATTCGCGAATGGCCTTTGTCCAGCCGCGCAAAGGCGTCACAATTTGCTCCGCCCGTAAGGGAGCAAGCTTCTTATCGAGGTTCTTTCTCGCGAGTTGGGTTTGTTTAATGCTCATATACAAGTGTCCGGATCCCGCCATCTACACCACATATATATGAGCAAAAGTCACGATAAAGTCTATCTAAAAGTGAGCAGGGAAGGCAAGGCCGCTCTCGAAAATATGAGCGGATTGACACGATGTGGTACATCGCTCAGCGCCCCAACGTGAAACGATCGAACGTATCCTCCACTTCCTCGTCTTCCCAGCCGTTTGGCAGGCCGCCAAGGTCTTCGAAGACGAGGAGCGAAATGGTCATCTCGTAATGGTCGGCGAAGATAGCGACCTCTCGCGTCGGCCTGTTCGACCATATGCCGGGTGCCAGGTTCACGCCCTCTCCATCCCCTAAGAGGCTGCGGTCGCCGTCCGCCGCAAGCGATCCAAGGGGCAGTTCCATTCCGCCTGGAAAGTAGATGCGTTGGCGCACAGCAGCCGCGCTCCGCCGACACCACAGAACGTATCCGTTCGTCGCCACCACCACGGCGGCGCATAGGTTTGTACTCTCAAGCCACTTTAAGGCGGCCGCAGTAAAGGACACGCCGTACCGATCGGAGCAGTGACGCAGTAGATCGAGCGTCATTTTCTGATTGCCGACCTGCTTGCGAAAATCGTTGAGCGGCATGAGGAGGTAGGATGCGAACTGGTCCGCTTCGCGCTCCTGCGTGACGGTGGCACCGAGAACGTCTGACTCACCGCATTGGAACCCCGCTGGCTCCTGATGTCGATGGCAGAGATAATGGCCGAACTCATGCCCTAAGGTATAGTTGATACGCCCCGTCGAACGGATCAACGGATTGTAGAGGATGCCCCAACCGCCCCGTTTCCTCAGAGGTCCCAAGGCGCCTTCGAAGCCAGGCATCTCCGCTTCAGCAATCTTCAGAATTGGATCGCTGAAGCGGGTTGAATACTCCGACGCTATCACTCGCACATCAACTGGAAAGCGCTGCCCCCACATGGTGACAAGCGTGTTTGCCCAGCCGCAAGGAGTTGTTGGATCAGTCTTCATCATCCAGTGCGTCAAAGATGCGTCTTAGTCTGTTCTTAACAGCCGGGTCGGCCCTTTGGAAACGCTGAAAAAACGCCGCATCTTCCACGTTCTCGTTTGGCTGCGCTTGTGTTGCGTCGATCAGGAACGCTGCAGTGACGCCTAGACTCGCCGCGATTTTCTCCAGCTTTTCTGCGGATGGGCGAGCGACATCCTTATTCTCGATCTCCCACATATAACTTTTCGAGCTTCCCGACGCTTGAGCCAGCTGCTCCAGCGTCAGCCCTCGCGCGCGGCGAAGCTCGTTGATCTTGATGCCCAACTGAGATGGCATCGGTCCTCCATATTGCGATTGGTCTGTTCGGTGATAACCTGACATCCGATGCTTGACAACCGAACTCGTAGTAACCATACATCAAGTATGGCAGTACCGAACTCTGCCGGAACGGAGGTCTAGCATGAGCAAAGGTAAGGGCGGCGGCTCCCATCGAAGCGCGAGTAGCGGGCGTTACGTCACGGCGGCACACGGGCGGCGTAGCCCGAGCACCACGGTGCATGAGGCGGGCGGCAGGAGTGGCAGCACCGGCGGAAGCTACCGCAGCGCCATTTCCGGCCGCTTCGTCACGAGTGCGCACGGCAAGCGCAGCCCCAACACCACCACTCACGAAAAGTAATCGACTGCGCCGTCCATAAGACGGCGCAGTCGCCTTTTGGAGACCTGTAATGGCGACGGTTACGTATCCCTGCTATTGGCAGAAGAAAGACAACAGCGGCTATTGGTATTGGATCTACTATTCGTCGAATGGGAAAGCGATCTCTCGGAGCAGCGAAAGCTACGTGAACCGTTCTGACTGCGGACACTCGATTGATATCATGAAGGGCTCCAGCGGCAGTCCTGTGTTCTATTCGGAGTGATCGCGTCTCGCGGCACCGGCATGACACGAAAAGGACGGGCGGGCCGATGTGGTCAGCCCGTCCTTTTAATTTAAACTCGTGTATCAGGCCGCGAGCGGTAGAGTATGGATTATCTAGCATCAAGATCGGGGGCGGGCGCATGGATGAAAGTACCAGCACACGACTTCGACAAATCTGGAATCAAACCGCCGTTCCAGTGCTGTACCGTCGCGGACCTGGTAATCCTTTGCTAGTACGCCTTCCATGGCAGCCGGGTAATAGGGCGTGGCTCCACGCAATTGGTCGAAGGCACCCCGCTTGGATTGCCAGCGAACGTTATTGGGAGTTGCCACAGGCCTGGTTTGAGAAGCTGGTTGGCAGGTGTCTCGATAAGTTCGAGCAGGTTTATATCATCCAGCCGTATCGAGAGCAGGAGAAGTGCGCGCCTGCATGCTGGTCGGCCCAAGGCGAAACCTGCGAATGCTCCTGTATGGGCGTCAACCACGGGACCAACGGATCGGGAAGCGGGTGGAAGATCGTTTCCGAAGCGTTTGCGACCCGCTGGGGCGCGCAACATCTCGCCTGTCGTTTGCTTACGCGCTCGCGTTGAGACGGAACGATCGAAGGCCAACGCGACATATCAAACGGCTATTCTAGCTGTCCAAATCAGCAGACACAGAACGTTCACCCGTTAGGGCCACACCACTAAGGATGTGAAACGGATTAGCCCTCTGGCACTCTTTACCGTGTTTACCGCGCATCCCTTCGGGGGATCAGTCCTGGCCCCCACCGTTGGACAGCGGCAGCTTGCCTACGTCCGAGCGTGGTCCTCAAATTGACCCAAAAAAATCGGGCCGTGGCGTTTTAAGCGCGTATATCCGCGTCGGCATCCAGATAGCCTCAGCGAGGGGCGGGTGGCACCCCCACGATACAGGTTCGGTAACGGGAACCACTCGTTTCTGGATCTTCCACTTGTCCGCAAATGTCGGAGGCGATGCGGTCAATCCAAAGGCAGCTTCATTGATTAGGAGCGGGGGAAGCGCCAACGCGCGTAAACCACTTTGCAGATGGCTCGAGGGTTACCCTGCATGGGGCCTGTCGAACCGGCGCGCCTATCGCCTGTTTGGGTTTCAGTGTGCGCAACCACAATCCTGAACTAACCACTGTTCTACAGGTGTTCTAATACTCAAGCTAGAACATAATGGCATCGACCGACTTAAAATACCGGCATTAGCGATAGGCTGAAGCCCGGCACAGCCACAGTGTCGTCAGATGTAGGCGTATAACAATCGCCGATCATCGAGCATACTAATCGGCGTGGGCGTGATCCAATCGGCCCCGAGCACCGGATAAGGGCCGTAGAACAGATCGCCGAGTGCGCGCCGGTAATGTGCATTCATCCAGCGCCGACGCCGATGCTCGGGACCGTCGTGGATCATGTGGCAGCGCTGACATAGCGCCGCCAACTGGTGGAGAGCGCTGTCGCTCGGATTATGGTTGAGGTGCGCGCAGGCCAGCACCACTGGCGTCCAGGCGCCGTGAACCAGGATGTTCTCCGTCGGGCGCCGCACGCGTCGGCCCTGGCCGTTGCGCCAGCAATGCCGCTTCCGGTCCCACCATCGTCCATCCCGCAGATGGAATACCCTATGCCCATGGGGGCGTCCGCAATGCTCGCAAGCGCCCTCTGCCCGCACGAAGCGAACATGGTGCGAGAGCTGCGGCCAGTCGATCGGGTATAGGAACATGTGCTCGGGGCGGATCGGCATCAGGCCTCCCCCTCCGGCATGTCGGGTTGCGGAATGGCCGGCATCACGGGGCCAGCGCTGCGGCGGTCAGCGCCCGGTAGAGCGTGGCATGGTGGCACTTGAGCAGCTTGGCGGCTTCGCGCACCGATGTGCCTTCGCTCACCAGGCGCTCGCCGAGCACGATCTGATCGGGGGTGAGCTTGGGCGGGCGGCCGAAGCGGACCCCTCTCGCCTTGGCTGCTACCCGCCCGCTGCTGGTGCGTTGGTGGATCAACTCGCGCTCGAACTCGGCTATGCCGGCGAACACGGTCAGCACCATGCGACCTGCTGGCGATGTCGTATCCGCCCAAGGCTCAGCCAGCGAGCGCAGGCCGGCGCCGGTCTCCTTCAGCTTCTCGGCAATGTCGAGCAGGTCGCGGGTGGAGCGTGCCAGTCGATCGAGCCGCGTCACCACCACTGTGTCATGGTCGCGCAGCTGCTCGATCATCTTGGTCAGTTCGGGCCGGTCACGCTTCGCGCCCGACACCTTCTCCTCGAACGTCCGCTTGCATCCGGCCTCCTTCAACGCGGCGCGTTGCAGCCGGAGATCCTGGTCGTCGGTGGACACACGGGCGTAGCCGATCAGCATGTCGCAAAACTGTATCAGAACGTCAACGTTATGCAACCGACTTTTGCAACACCAGCGCCCAAGAGAACACGAGCGTCTAGGGGATTGTCGCGAAACTCAGGACTTCCGCGACAACGGCGCGGAAGTCCTGTCAGAAAAGCAATCGAAGTCCCACCTAGATGGCGATCTCACCCTCGTCGCTACCATCCCAGTAGCGGATCGCTTTTGCATCGACACGGATCATTACGACACCGGGTGTATCGAT
>Ga0265780_10010073_pt1 | contig 11295 bp, 16 predicted proteins | sample P1T30metagenome_FD_192432 | JGI IMG/M metagenome (GOLD analysis project Ga0265780, IMG submission 192432) | Plant litter microbial communities from East Loma Ridge, Irvine, California - P1 T30 | ecosystem: Environmental > Terrestrial > Plant litter > Unclassified | place: USA: California... | reverse complement strand
AGCCATCTCATCGGAAAGACCGGTTTCGATGGGTAATTCGCTTCATACCACACAAACACCGGTATCAGGGTCATCCCAAGGACTATCATTCCGAGCTGGTCGTCAGTACCTGTCCAGACGATTTCCAAGCGAGGATGATGTACCATGCTTGGATTTCCCCACCCTTGCGGTGATTTTGGTGCGAGACCGAGTGGGAGAAGAATGAGGGCCAGAGATGCCGCTATTAGGAGAAGACCAAAGAAATCAATTTCGACTAATGCTTCTCTACATGCTGTCTTCCACGATCTGTCATTAGCGACATCCAAATATCGAAATGTACGACGCACCTGTCCTCGGTATGGCGATATATACGTTCATACCGCCGAGCTTGATGTTGAGCCCACATGAGAGCTATGATGATCGGGGCCAAAAGAAGTGGGACCAGAAATGCGAACTATTAATCAGCTACCGTCCTGTATAACTTGCAATAGCGTACCATCGCATAACCCCATCGCCTATTGCGTCAGCACGCGCAACGACCAGTGGGTGCCGACTCACCAATTGGGTAAGACAGCTTGAGCGATTTCGGCCGCGATGAAATTATTGATGATGAACGGCGCCGAGATTAGCCCAGTCACGAGACCTCTGTTAATCAGTACATATAGCGTGGATGGTGTGGGGACATACCGCCATTGTAGATTCGTCATATCGGCAATGACTATTTGCTGCAACATCTGTAACCCGGTATAACCGAATGACTTCCATTAGTCCTACAATTCAAGATTCCAGATGAAGTAGAGTAGACTCACGTAAATGATCTGCCCAGCTGCTATCTGTCCTACATCATCCGCTGATGCTATGACCAACTACTAATCAGTCTTCCCATCCATAAAAAAAGGGAGGATCTTACGTATCCTACGACATATAAGACAGCCACGACGATGAATGTCTCGCCTCGTCCGAATCTATTATGAGTAAAGTTGATACATTTGACTTTGAAGGTTGACATACACATCGGCCAGTTTCGCCATTAAAGGTTTGCCTATTGCGATGATTATCGCTTGGGCCGTTGTGATTGTTCCAGCTACTGAATGCTCTAAGACGGCTGATGTACTAGTTATGAGCTTGAACAACAAGATGAGATGAGACATACGCATAATTCAGATAGAAATACGTTGTCGTCCCTACTCATCAGCGTTCTCATATTGGCATGGATAGGTATACATACCGTCAAGCGAGTATATATACGCTGCACAAGCTATCCTGCCTCGTCAGCTACCGGCTATCTGATAATGGAAAGGACACATACCCAAAGAAGAGAAACCATTGACTTGTCTTTCCCCTATGTCGTCAGCCCTATCTTGTGAACAGACGTACCAAACAGCCTGTGCAGCTTTCACCTTCCCCACTCCCGTACTCATAGTAGATCCTTCTTCACTATCACTCCCATTACTCCACTCATCCTCCTGCCATGCCCTGGGACTAAGGCCCTCTTCTATCCGATCTTCATTCTTCATCAATTCCTCCCTCTCCTCCCTCGCCTCCACAATTGCATTATTCAATGCGGCTATATCAGGAGTCTGTGATCGAGTCGGGGGGAGTGATAAGCGCCATGGGTTATTTGATGACTCGCCCAATGTCGGTGTTGATGGTGGGGGTGTGAAGGTGTTATAGGAGAATGTACGGGGTAATACCCTCGGAGGAAGGCCGGTGACTTGTGGATGCTGATGATCGGTCATCCTCGGTTATACCCTCGGTTTCACTCCTTGTGCGATACGTTACGGGCAAGGACAGTAGAGATCAACGCTGACAGCGACAGGCGACATCTGATATCAGATTTACTAAGTGGTAGTGAGGATGATGAGCGGTAAAGACAATTGACCGAGACATTGATGTCAATTTCAGGGCGCCTTCCTGACGACGTAAACTAAACTCTAAATATCACTTTTATCAGATTACAATTCGGCCGATGAGCAGGAAGCCGGAAGCCTTGCATACGCCAAGGCGATGCATCACCTCCCCTCTTTCCCCAGAAGTAGGGAGATACGTCAATGCAAGCTATATTACGAATGTTCAGGTACAAGGACAGAGTCGCAACTTCTCATTCAAGCGCCGCCGGAAGCTCCGATCCTTTCACGCGACCAAAGGCGACATTGCGACGGGCGATAAAGGATGCTTAGCTGCCAGCGTCTCAAAATTGACCATAAATAGCTGGCTTGCGTAGCATCGTAGTCACTGGCCAGATGCGCCATGGAATATCTATCTGAAAACGTGCGTCTCGGACATGAGACAGGCGAGGTACACTTGGGTTCATTTGCCTTACATTTGGGTTTTACCTTACAGTACAATCTCATTCTTCTCTTCATACTAAACCAAAGGGGTCTGCCCATCGTCTGACATTTTGCGGGCTGGTGCTGATCCTTGATTTTGGCTGCATGTCAGTGAACTTGCCTGTATTGGTTTTATATCTGCTCACTTTCGTCGTCGCATGAACCACCAAATAGCCAGCCCAATGAGGGCAGCGCCAGCAACACTTCCAATCTAGCGAATCAGAATCTTGTTCGTCCAGCTACTGATGAAATCAAGTGACTTACGACGATACCAGCAATTTGTCCCCCGCTCAATCCACTTGAAGGTTCGGAGTACCAATCCTTGATCTCGGCTCTGCTACACGTCAGTCATATCCAAAGAATTGAATACTTTTACTTACACATCAGTATATCGCCAAAATGAAACTCCATGTAAATCTGTCCGTCTTCCTTCTTCTTGTAATTCGATCTCTACGTCGTACGTCGCCCTGGGATCCAGCCAGGCAATAGCTTTCGTCTCGTAAATCGCATCGATGGATCGTTCACCAGTGTAAGACTGGTTAAGCGAGTGAGGTTGAAATTGGATTTTGCCTTCGCTTGTTGGAATCAGTCGCAATTCGTAACGCCCTTGATCGGGACCGACGGTTCCGTACCACTGAAGGATAGAAGTGTATGGCGGAACGCTGAATCGAAGTGGCTTGCCGACTTGATCTGTTGATAAGACAGTAGAGTTGAAAGGATAATCAGCCGTATATGATGGAGGCTGATCCCAGGCCCAGTTGAATTGGACACCAGTTGACTGATTGACAGGGGGCTCCATGACCTCCCATGCGCCTGCTTCATCCTTATAAAAGTCGGTGGTGTTGGTAGCCGAGATATGCTCTGCGGTTCCCCTGTTGTCCCTGATCAATCAGCACGAGTATCCTCCACGCATCGAAATAGTGCTGACATTGAGTTAGTTGCCGGGACGTTGGTCTGAGCCGTATAACTCCTGATATCCATGTAACTGTTATCCGACTGCTCCATTGTGATACTTTCTTCCTGCCACCCCTGGACGAAGGATCTATCGATGCCCTCCAACCTCGAGTAATTACCTGAAGAGACATCAAACGAGAACCCAAAAAATGCGAACTCCACCGATGCATTGGCATTTGTAGTACTATGTCGAGCTAGTGAGGCGTTCCAACCGGATACCGGATCGTCAGTCAGACTCGATGGGGTGTAGGTGATCAAAGGTGACAGGTGAGACAAGAAAAATTCGTGTCCGGACATCGGTTGATGGTCATCTTTCGCCAGGACCCAAGGCAGCGAGGTCAAGGACAATAATAATGTGAGCATAGGTATCATTGTGATTAAGTTGAAGGGTCAAAGCTGTTGGACATGCACAAAGATATATCATATCGCATTGACCAATCGAGCCCATGCGGTACCATGGCGTCGTAGAATCAAGCTCCAACGCCAAGCCTTTTCTGGTTTGACTTGTAACGCGGGACCTGAGAGAAGGCAGAGAATATCCGTGATTTGGACCCTGATCTTTAGAATGGATTGAATCTTACGTCAACACACACCTTCTCCTAGCGACAGTCAGAGACAGCCTTGAAAAGCTGTGTCAATGATGCCGGAACATGGGTTTACATTGGGGAGGCAGACGACCCAGCTACAGACAGTGCCGAGAGTCCAGGTCGCTTGTGTGCCGGACAGAAGATAGAGCCGTGGACGAATCAGTCTGGCACAGAGACACGAGCCGACTCTTCTAAACATGACAGTGTGTATATATACAAAGCCATATACAAACAACATTAAGACACCAAAAGTCAGTCCTGGGTTCGACGCTAGGACCCTCCGCCAGAAGCACTAATTCTCTGACCTATATCTAGAAGAATCTTCACCTCTTCTCTGTCACCATGATCCGCCTCCAGATTCCCGCTAGTCAGCGCATCGACCCCTTTAGCCATCGACAATATCCTCAAGATTTTGTCGAGCAATTCGAGATGGTTATCTGAATCGTCAGCTCCATTGCATGACCAAGGATAGACAGACTTACTGTATTCAGCGAGGTTGTTACTCGTTGTAGCTAATTCTGGCCGTCAGCTTAGGCCTCGGAGTAAGGGGATCTCTTACCAGCTTCATATGTCTGAGCGACTTTGTTGATGATTTTCCGTCTCTTTCCCCTCGACTCAGAAACGTTCCGACCCCAATACGCCCATACCCTGTAAGCAAGTTCACCGGTCAACATACACCCTTTAAGCCCCTCGACGATCTGAGTCAGCCCTTCCGCTCTTCGCTCCGCCTGAACGTCAGCTTTCGCCAGTTTGATGACAATGGTAGTTGACCTGTATGCTGATATTAGAGAGACGTTCCCTCTCTTTCCTGAATGGCGTTTTGAACGTCGAAGGGCGTACCTGAGATCGCGGTCTTGACGAGGAAGCTATCCATCAGATTTCAGTATCTCGATGAAGAGAGATTGACTTACCTCCATAATAGCCGTACGGACCCTCCCCATGCACAGGTTCGGTCGCCATGAAACTCTCTTGCTGCTGTTTGCGTTTCTTCTTGCTGCTCGGCGGATCATCAGGAACCGCGTAGGAGCCTTCTGCATATTCAGAGATGGCAATAGCCCGCTTCCCTGTCCTATCCGCAATGGGTCTTGGCGTCCGAGGTATTGGTTCATCATGTCGAGCGTGGGATAATCGGTGATCAGCAGGTATAGGAGTTTGCGGGTCCCGACCAAGTCGAGGAAGAGGGGAGGGAACGTAGGAGCTGGCTACGGATGCAGAGACCACAGGTCTGAAAGGTGTCTGTCGGGACGGACCGGCGATAGTGCTCGGTGCCAATTCCGTACTGGGCATGAAAGCGAGGGAAGAGGGGTATGTCGTATCGCTCGGGACATGGCTTTCTTCCTCTTCTATCTCCAGTCGATCAGGCGCGGCAACGCACTGCGATGCAACAGGAGCGTCCTCCGTGATATTCGTCGCCCGCCTAATAACTGCTGCTTTATTTGCACAGATCTACCGTCAGGTCACATACTAGAGGTGGACTTACATCGCACATCTTGTTGCAATATGCCTCCAAATGCGCTTCATTCGTAACATCGATATTGGTTTCCTCAAAGTATCGAGCGAGAGCGACATGTCGACATAGAGTCGTTGATTCTGCAAATTCTTGTAGCTTTCATCAGTGATTGTGTTGGTGGTTGGAGATTAGGGGGCTCACCGATTTGAAACTGTTTGTATACCTCCTTGCGAAGTCTTCCCCCAGGTCCTTCTCGCCCTTATTCTCACATTTTGTAATTGCTTCCTTGGCAGTTTTGTTGATCATCGATCGTCTGTTTCCAGCATCCTCACGAGCTACTTATCAGCAGGTTCGCGTCGGAAAATCCCCGACGTACAGTAGTAGAAGATGCAGCGCGCCATCTGTATATCAGTGATTATTCGAACCTGGGGAGAATGACTCACATGACCATCTCGACCTGCTCGTCCGGTCTCTTGATAGTAGGCTATCATCAGCCTCGATCAGGTTGCGGACATACGCTCTATCCCACTAGGACACTGAAAGTGTATGACATATCGGACATCCGACTTGTCGATGCCCTACCGATTAGCACATCTCACCAACACTTAACAGAAAGACTGACCATCCCAAAAGCAATAGTGGCGACGATACAAGGTACTCTTCCACCCGTCCATGCCTCGAGGACCTGTTCCTTCTCGATATCAGACATTTTCGCATGGTATAACTCCGCTGCGATCCCATTCTTCCTCAGAGAGGCATGGACGAATTTACACTGTCGATCAGCTGCGCCATATTACCCAAATTTAACAATTATACGTACGGTCTCCACAAAAGAGCAATATACGATACCGACCCCTGCCGGCCTTTTCCGCTGTACAGTCTCCGCTTGGACCTTTCTGATAGTCTGAATGACATCTTGAACTTTCTCCTCATCCTCCTCAAATCCTCTATGTTTCACCTGCTGTCAGCTTTAAGTAATCAAGCGACATACCTCGTAAAAAAGATTCTTCCTGTTGATGGGGAAAACAAATTGAGCGTAGTGGCCTTTCCTGATCCCAAGGACACGACAGATATGTTCTCTGGTTTCTGACCTTGCGGAAGCTGTGAATGCCTAATCTCAGCGAGATTTGGATGGGGAGAGCTTACGCTGATGGGAACATCGGGGAACTTCTCACGAAACCTGCCCAGGTGCCGGAACTCCTGCTTGATCAGCCATATACCTTTTGTTTGCACGGGACATACCGGTCTGAATGCCCATCCCCAATCCTAAACGTTAGTGCCAGGCATCCATGTGAGCTTATGACTTACATCAATCACGTGAGCCTAGGGATGTCAGTGAAGCTCTGGCATTATACGATAGGGACTGACCTCATCGATGACCATCCGGACCATCTGTCTTTGATTATAACATTTTTGGAAGTAAGACTCATAACGGGTCCCAAAAAGTGTCTCTGGAGTCGTGTATAGCAATCTGAGGTGAGGGTGACCCATGACTAGCTGCTTCTTGATCTGCTTGTCAGCTAGATCATGCTGGGTGACGCACACTAGCGACAGCCGCGGGAGGGGTCGTGCTGCATAAAGATGCTGCTTCTATCCCTTTCTGAAGCAGACCCGATACCTGGTCGTGCATCAATGCTGGACGTCAGTCCAGGTACAGATCGCGTGGGAGGTGCAACTAACCAATGATGGGAACGATGACAATCGTGATACCATGGTCGATGGTGATGGCTGGTACTTGGAAGCATACGCTACTCTGTCAGATGGCTCAAGAGACTTGTGATATCTGCTCACGACTTCCCAAGACCGGTAGGCGCATTGACGAAGACATCATTCCCCTTCATCACCTCGGTACAGATCTCCAACTGCCGGTCTCGGAAATTATCGAAGCCCCAATCTGACATCAGCTTCTTTTCCATACACACTTGTGTGTGTGACATACATTCCTTCAAGACTTTCTTCAATGCCGAACCATTTTCCTGAGCGGAAGGGACCCGCTTGAAAGTCCTTTTCGTTGGTTTGAAATTAGATTTCGTATGTTGAGTGCATTCTTCCAGATTCTTATATTCCGTTGTGACTTGTGTTGAGGGCGGCAATTGAAAGACATTCGAGTTGAGATCCTCCAAAATCATTGTGCAAGAGATCAAAATGTTAAGACATGAGTGTAGTGTGATGGTAGAATTGTTGAATCGAAATGAAGACAGTCGCGTCGATGCAGTGAAGTCAGCGGATACAAAGTCACGTGGTGATGGAAGGTACGGCCCGCGGGGTGAATGACGTTGATTAAACTAAGGGTTGATTCCAGCACTCGTCATTAACAAATCACAACACCGATCCCAGTAGTAATTAGAGCGATCAACAGTAGTAGTGGCTGGGTCTCTGTCACCATCCACTACTCATTTGATCACGTCCACATACTCCGGATCGCCTGCAGCAGTCATAGTCAACACCACGTTATCTCTCATACCACTCGCGACCCCCTGAAACAAATAAACATATCTTCACCCAGGAACGGCCCGCGCGTCATTCTGCGTCACTTGTCAGCGTCTTGTCTACTAGCGATACCCTACCCTCGACCTCCTTTTCACCGCAATCAGCTTCTTCCTTCTTCATTTCAGTCAAAGGTCAATCACTTATCTCAAGATGTCGTCGGATCCACCGAAAACATCTACGAATCCGGACCACGTATCATCAGCATCTCCAGAGCTGTCTCGACAACCTCCTTTCCCCGAGCCCGGCACGGACGGCCATAGGGACCCTGCACCAAAGCACCCACACGCCGAGAGATTGATCAACGCCGCCGCTCGTCACCTAGCGCCTGAAAGGCCAGCACCATCTGGTGAAGAGGATGAGGAGAATGCGCAAATCAACAAGCCTGAGTCGTCGCAGCGAGAGCAGAGAGAAGAAGAACCTTTATTGAGAGGTACGCCACTGGATGAGTTGATAAGTCCTGGAATTGGACTACCGGCTTCACCGAAGGTAGAGACCATCAACGAGGAGTCAAGCAAAAGCGAATATTCGGATGCCAGGCAGGGAGCTTCGAAGCGACCTGGCCTAAATGCTATGCGAGGGGTTGGCTCCGACTCGGTGAGTGCTCTCTCACTGTATACTGTGCATCTGTGAATGTCGCTTACCTATAGGTCCGCATGGGCACATCCGCCTTGTTCTCGGCTCTCAACTCACTGCCTCTGGACCAAGACGAAGACGGAGGAGACGCCTCCGAGGACGATGACTTCGAAGGCTATTCCAGTGAGGATAGTGCGGCCCAAGCACGTACAGCCAAACAAAGACCTACAAGACCGAACGGTAAGTTCTATTTGATTTCGAGCCCCACCGAGCTGATCCTCAGCGAAACGCATGGGTTCTTCGCTCGCCACGATCCGACCGATGTCCACACAGGTCGACGACGACATGGCCAACATCAACTCATTCGACGCTGCTCGCGCCCGAGCGAATTCCAAATCCCTCAATTTCCCCTTCCGAGCTAACACTGTCGCTCGAAAAGCTCGATCACCAGCAGTTAGCGAGATACAATATCAGCTCGCCAAAGCGACTTTGGGAGAGGCCGAGGCCGTGCCCGCAAACGCCGGTGAACAAGGGTATTTCCCGAAGCATATGGGCGAAGTTCGACGATCAAGCGAGGATAGCGAAATGTCGATAGGCCAACCAGCCCGAGAATTGATGTCGGCTCGAATCTCGAAGGAGGAGAATCAAGGTCAACAGGAAGAAGCAGAGGAGATTCAAAGGGCCTCGAAGTCAAGCGCAGACCTCGCGACTATGTCAGAGATGCCTTCCAGGGAGTCTGGCGCGGACAACACTTCTGCCGCTTTGAGAGAGGAGTCTGGTGAAAATGAGATTGTCGAGGATCAGATGATGGAGAATCCAAGTGAGAAGAAAAGGTTGAGAAGGGAGAATTTAGCAGAGAAATTGCAGAGTGTATTTGGGCTCGCGGAGAGGGAAGAGGTTGTCGATGAGATGCGATGTTGGTTACTAAGGAGTATTAGTGAGTTCATACCGGGCGTGCGGAAGATGCTGACGACCAGTGCTCAAAGGATATATGTACCTGACTGCTCGCCACATCTGTTTTTATGCCCACATGCCGGCAAGAGAGGTGAGTTTACAATCTGTGTCGTAAGTTATTAGCTAACATTTAGAACGCGGTAGTCAGGACCGGTCCACTGTACAAGAAAGCCTCCCGAACAAAGCTCAACACCAAGTTCTGGGTCGTTCTCCGTAACGACGTCCTCAGCTGGTTCGAATCCACGGCGGACCCATATTTCCCTAAAGGCAACATTTCGCTCCAATACGTTTCAAGCTGCGACCCAGTTGACGACAATCGATTCAAGCTCCGTACACCCGAGAGAAACTACACCTTCAAAGCAGATACCTCTGACGGCCGAGATGAATGGGTCAAATCAATCCAGAAAGTAATGTTCAAAACGCAACATGAAGGGGATAGTGTCAAACTCATCATTCCCCTTGCAGCGGTTCTCGATGTCGAGAAAAGTCCGACACTCGAATTCGCCGAGACTATCGAGGTCAGATGTGTCGACTCGGAAGATCAGATGTCTGTGGATAGTTATTTCTTTGCGGCGTTCCATAATGGTGACAAGGCTTTGAAGTCCATCAGGCAGCGGCTGGATGCTCGACCCTCCAGCGATTTGCCTGCGAATGATTCGGCTATTACTCTTCCTACCGATGGAAGTGCGCCACAGAAACAGCGGACTACGCAAGAGGGTGCCTCTCATGCCGCTACAAGTGGGTTCAAGAAGTTGGGCTCACTCCTCAAACCGATTCTTCATGGTTCTAGCTCAAAGCATGACGACTCGCACAAAGACGAGGTTTTCGAGAGGGATGAGATCAGTCACGATAGCCAAGAGACTTTGACGCCGGAGGTACCGGTCAATGATGGCTATCCCCCTAGGCAATCTGGAACAGCACCGGCTGGTATGCGTGAAGAGAAAGGATGGGGAGGTAAATTATTCAAACCTGTCTCCAAGATTCTTAGCACTTCCCCAACCTCGCCAACCCACGTCCGCACATCCTCTTCCAGCCGATCAGGCCATCCATCCGAACATCGTCGAGCTTCTGATCACCTTGCCGATCAGCTGAATATCCGACAACACCTAAGCCGAAGTGGCGGGCAAGGCAGGGAACACGTCACCGAAGTTGTTGAGCCTACCGTTAACGATGGGACCAACACCGACTCCGAGGATGAACATGAGACCCAAGAATCAAGGGTCGCACGAATGTCATTCACTTCCTCGGGCGAACAGGGTTACTCGATGATGGAGCAGACGGAGGACGATGATGAGGAATACGCCAAAACTGCCAGGAAGTTCAGGAGTATTTTCTCGTTGAGTGAGAAGGAGGAATTGATTGATCGTACGTCACCTTTTCACGTTACCAACAATGCTGATCATAGACTTCCCTGGGTATCTATACCGAGTCTTGCCTGTCTCTGGTCGATTCTTTGTCACTCCAAATTACTTCTGTTTCCGATCTTCACAGCTTCTTTACAAGACTAAGGTACGTCATTACGCGGGAGCAAGGTGCTAATAGCAGATGATCATCCCAATCCGTGATATCTACGGCCTTAAAGCCCAGAAAGCTTTCCGCTTCGGTCACCATGGTCTTATTGTAGTGATCAAAGGCCACGAAGAGATCTTCCTCGAGTTCTCATCCAAAGAACGTCGAGAAGCCTGTGTGACTCTACTCGAACATCTCATGGAATCTGTCCGAGTTCGCGCAGAAAATGGTGAAGGCGAATTCGATCCCGACGCACTCGATGAAGACCGAATTCAAGCGAAGATCATGGAGGATCTCGACGCATCAATCCCCCTCGATCCGCAAGGAAGTAGTGACGATAGTGTGGCTCAAATAGAGCCTAGTCCATTGTTTGGAAGTACCACCAGTACTTTCCTTGAATTCAAACCGGAACCGATGAGGATAACGTGTCTGACAATTGGATCTAGAGGGGATGTACAGCCATATATCG
>Ga0265780_10010072_pt1 | contig 11296 bp, 13 predicted proteins | sample P1T30metagenome_FD_192432 | JGI IMG/M metagenome (GOLD analysis project Ga0265780, IMG submission 192432) | Plant litter microbial communities from East Loma Ridge, Irvine, California - P1 T30 | ecosystem: Environmental > Terrestrial > Plant litter > Unclassified | place: USA: California... | reverse complement strand
AAAAAAAAGACAGATAACAGAATCACCCGGGTATATCCCAAATAGACGACGCCAACAATATGTACTCGACGGCCGTTAACTTGCACACACACTCTCTCTCTCCTGCCATTACTTCCATCCCATCTCTTCCTCGTATAACTCAAAACTTTTGCTTTCTTTCTTTTGGTCGTCAAACGACTCGTCGTAAAATGCATGCTGACAAGAATCTCCTTTATCGTAGCTCGACAACGAAACCACGGCATTCAATCCAGACCACAGGGAACAACTCGATCTCTCGACTCCACACGCACTACCCGGACCCGACGCACCGCTGTACCACAATCTGCTTGCACCGAACCAATGGCCGTCGGCTGACCACCTCCCGTCTTTCCGACCGGTCTATGAGGACTACATACGGCGCATGGCGCACATCTCCACGCTCTTCACGTCGCTGATCGCAGAGGCCATTGGATTGCCTGCGAGCGCGTTTGAGAAGTTCTTTGATCGGGACCAGCAGCACAAGCTCAAGATTGTCAAGTATCCAGAGGTTGATGTGGGTGACCTGCCGGCTGGGGCGAGCGAGATGGAGCGGAAGAAGTGGGAGATCAAGCGCCAGGGCGTGGGTCCGCATAAAGATAGTATGCTCACCAGCTACCTGCTGCAGGCGTCCGATCAGCTCGGCCTGCAGGCGCAGAACGCAAAGGGCGAGTGGATAGACTGCAAGCCCATACCTGGTACGCTTGTCGTGGCGATCGGGCAGGGCATGGAGGCGCTGACAGATGGGGTTTGCGCGTCAACTACACATCGTGTTCTGAGTCCGCGCAAGGGAGAAGGGGCGCGGTACTCGGTGCCGTTCTTCCAAGGCGTGAGCTACGACGCGCAGTTTGAAGCCATGGATGTGCCGGACGAGGTACTACAGCTGAGGGACCAGGCGAGGAAGAAGCGCAAGGACGATGTGGAGTTCACGTTTGTGAAGGGCAGATGGGGACACCTCGGCGAGGCAACGCTGATGAACAGGATCAAGAGCCATCCCGACGTTGGCGAGCGGTGGTACCCCAACGAGCTGAAGCACATCCGCGCGCAGCAGGCAGCAGCGCAGGCGTCGTCATGAAGGCGATGGCAACCAGGAGAGAGCCTGTAGTCGTAGTGTAGCAGACCATTCCGACACACGCAGCACCAGCGGCCTCGGGTTCACGTGAAGCTTCCGTTCCGTCAGCGTTCCGTCAGCGTTCATGCGGTGTGACAAACAATCACACGAGAGCACTGCCGCCATCGTGATCCAGGATCAAGGGACAATACGGTGAGCTCATGTCCACTTCACATGGTTGTGTATCGGCAACGCTTCCCTATGCAGGACACAAGCGAGCGCAGGCGAGCTACTGCACCCAACGGCGCAATGCGATTGGGCGGAAGCGCGCCCGAACGCATGTATCCCATGTGAGCGGATCCGCGGGACGCCACGCAAAGCCTCCACACCCTGGCCTTGGCAACAAAGGCTCCGCAGCACCCAGCGAAGAAAAAGCCACGCCCGAGAAATTCTGCTGGCCACCGTGTTTCGGCGTTACGGCGCTACTATGTCCATCGGAAGAAAACGTCCGATAAAGGGACGAGGCAAAAAGGGCCGGCGGAACCGCTGTTGTAGACCTTTTCTGCCCTGGCAAACCACCCGAGGCTGCATGCGTAACCAGCGTCCGGTGTGTAGCGTAGTGTAGCTCATAGCTGGCTCGTAAAGTGTATTTGGCATACCATGTTTCAGCGTCGGTGGGCCCTATCCGCACGAGGAAATTTTAGCAGACTTTCTGGCGCATGTGGGGCTAGCTTCCATGCATGTTTCCCTTTCGTAAGTTTACAAAAGACAAATACCATGACGGGTGGCCGATGTCGTGTGGGTGTGATGGATGGGGGATGGATGGAGCCAGGGCATGGGCCAGTTCGAACGGATGCTCGGATGTCGGGAAATCTCGGTTGCATTGCTCCTTCAGGAACGCGCTGGTCTGCGCAATCGCACCATCGAAAGCCCCCAGCGAACCAGACTAAGGGGCGTGGGCGAGGTGGAAGCGAAAGGAAGCCAGCTTGGAAGCCCAAAACGCGGCCGACGGCTCACAAATCTCGCAACGAGGCCCCCGGTCAGGCGCGCGCGCAGAAAATGGAGGATCCACGGAATGTTCCATTTGCTCATTTCCCTTCTTCTTCCGCTTCCACCATCCCATCATCATCGTATCCACCTCTTCACCGTCCATCGTGCCCTAAGCTAGTCTCCAGGAACGCACTAGGCTGTAGCGTCCCAAGCGGGACCTGATGTCTTTGCACCACGGGCGACTGCAATCTTGATGCGATCCCACAATCCGCATGTGGGGCCTTCCGTGTTGTTGTTTCATTGCGCTTCATGCGATCGTGGGGGGCAGCGACGACGACGTCCAAAAAAACTTGAGGTGATGCGAAATTGTCCGACGCTGGGGGCGCGCTTGGAAACGGGTGCCGCGTCGTATAGCGGTGAACCGTGAACGTGTGCCTGGTTCTAGCGTGTGAAAACCCAAAGGATCGAGGCGGCGTGGTCGTCCCTGCCAAATTCCCGCGAGATGGATCGCGTCTTGCCGTCATCGACAGCATCGAGCGGCGGCGCGTGCTACTGCTTTCGGAAGGGCCCTTGCGGAACAATTATGATATATCGCCGAGGAATACAGCCTATCGTGACTGTGCCGCGTGGTGCCGCGTGTCAAGGACATTTTGTCCCGCGTCGAGAAGATTGCGATGAAGGAGCAATTTGTTCCATGGCGCGTGGTTGCGTCTAGTAGATTGCTCGATGTGGGTGTTGTGTGATCGAAGGATCGTCTCCCTGGTACCCTTGCCAACGGTCTGCAGCCACGTAGGATTTGCGAACATGTTCAGACGAGTCGTGGTCATACTCAATGCTCAACCTTCATGTTGGACTGGTATGGCTGGTAGATGATGTGCTGTCCTTGCTCGTTCATCATCTGCGGCTGACCGTGCTGTGCGTGCATCATGGGCATCTCGCTGCCGTGGCTGACCTGGGGAGGGTAGCCTTGCTGGGGACCAACAGGGTAGGAGCCATAGGGAGCAGATGTGTGATGTTGTTGGTGCTGGTGCTGAGGTGGGCCTTGGCCTTGAACGGGCTGGTGATGCATAGGAACACTCATGTGTCGTTGGTACTCCGAGGCGTGAGGCGAAGGATGCGAGGTCGGTGTACCGTAACCGGACATTGGCATCGGCTGAGAAGTGACCATGGAGGCGTTCTCAAGAGGGTAAGACATGGCTCGCGCGTTGCTCTCCATGACATATGGGCTTGGGTATGACATGTTGGGCTGCTCAACCGCATGGACCGACGCATCCTGCACTGGCATGGAAACTTGGTGGTGCTGTTGCTGAGGGTGACTGGGGTGAGGACTCCAGCGAACTCCCTCGTGCTGTGGCGCTTGGACTTCACCCATGGCAGGTGGCGTATCAACGTGCGGTGAGGAGACGTGGTGGGCGTACGTGTGCTGCGACTGCCAGTGTCCAGGTTGAGACACGGGCGTCGCTATTTCGGGGACTGAATGTGCGCTCCTCGCCGTTCCAGTAGACATTCTCCGGGGTTGGCTGAGCATCTGAACCCGATCACTCGGTGAAGGTGCGCCTGCTGTAGTCATGTCAGCCTCCATGCATCGATATCACATTGGGTGGAGAACGAGGCTCGCGCTTCTCGCCTCGCCTCGGCGGGAACAGGAATCCGACGTTACAGATACTGCACGTCGCTCAATCGAGCCGCCAAACCGGAATGCGGGAAATGAAGCAAAAGAAAGATGTGACATGTTGCGAAAAGAGGTTCGGCTGCACCAAAACGGTTGCGGCCCGAGACACCAAAAAGCAACCATGACAACCCAACGAGCTTGTGAGTCGAACAATTGGACAGTGCTTTTGCAGGAATGAAATCAATAGTACGTACCTGCTCCTGATTCTGGGACTCCCAGTGCCGATACGGCGTGTGACAGGCGGGCGCGGAGGACTGCGTTCTCTTGCTCGAGCTCCTCGTTCCTCCGGATGAGGTCCATCATCTTGGTGGAGGAGTTGTTCTCCAGTTGCGCAGTGAGGTCGCGAACCTGGCGTTCAAGAGTGTCGATGTGGTCTTTTGTTCTTTGGCGGATAGCTCGCTGTGCTTCTCGGTCATTCGCTCTCTTTCGCTCGAGTTGAGCGGCGGTGAGGGTGGTGACGCTGCGGGTGCCAGCTCTCGAAGGTCGCTTCTTCGCACCGGGAGTGAGCTGTCTGGCTTCGGAGCCAGAAGAATGGCCTTCGTAAGGCGGCGACCTCTTCTGCTGGTCCATGTGAGGCGAGTGGTAGCTGGAGGTACTCATGAAGTCACTCCTGTAGGCGATAGGGTCTCGGTAGTGGAGAATTGAAGTCATCGAGGATCCGCGAGAGGCGGTGAGAGTATATGCGATGTCGACGTTGCTATGTCAGCGTGGCCCAAACGAATGCGGTCCAAGCGTTTGGCAATATCAGTTATGTCTGTACAGGCGAAGGGTGCTCCCGTGCTTTGGGAGGAGAATAATGACGAGGGATGAGGGGTGCTCTGTGCCGTGTTGCAGATGCGAAGGAAGGATGATGTCAGTCAGAGACAGATATTAGAAACAAAGTCAGGGACGGCACGACCAAAGGAGCGAAGCAAAATGGTAGAGAGACAGGACTGATGGTAGCAAGACATGGCTGGCATGAGCCTATAACCTGCTATCAGGTCTCATGGATAGCGTCTGTCGGGACCCATGCTCGGCCCTAGGCTAGTGTTGGCATCCTGATCCTGGGCCCCTGGTGGGTAGCCACACAACGTGGGTTCTGGGGAAATCGTTTCACTTTAGCTTGTACGTTAGTACGAGGCTTGGACGCCGCATAGTGTAGGTAGCCCACAGGCTCGTATCAGCTTAGGGTGGTAAAGACCCTTCACGCCATATAAACTCTCAACGGTGGTGGCAGGAAGGCCGGCCTAGGAGCACGTCGCCCTGCGTCTGGGTGCGAGGCGTGGCTGTTCTGGAAAGGCACTACGACAGGCTCTAGCTTGTTAATTGCACCCCACCCGCGTTGGCATGGCCGAGTTCCTGCGCAACACGCTTCGGCCCACCTGACGTCGAGAGTGCGCGCAGAAAAGCGCCCGTGGGCCCACCGCGAAGGGTCTACGGAAGCGCATAATAATGGGCAGACATGGTGCTGATGTCGCCATGGCCGCTTGCCAGTCAGGAAGCTGGTCGTGTTTGCGGACCGTAGCGAAGTTTGGATGACAGGCAAGCCAGACACGGACAAAATGTGACGTTTGAGGAGCGTATGGCGTGGGCTCATGCAGCGAGTACGTGAAGCGATGCCAGGATCCAGGGATGACACGGGCGATGCAAAGGAGCGCGCAGACGAGCAGGCCCCGGCAGCGCTAAAAGGGTCAGCACGTGGAAGCCCTGCATGGTGAAAATTAGCCCGAAGTGCCAAGGGCCACGATGGGCCTGTCCATGGCTGCTTCAGTCGGAGGGTCGCACGCTCACGTCGAGGCGGCGGGCAATTGCGAGACGCTCGAGGGTCCGCTGTGGATCTCTGCGAGTATTGAGTCCCAGGGGGGGTAGCTTGACAGGCACGTCGATCATGTCGGGACGCAGGGCCATGGCATGGTCCGCCATGAACGAGCAGCGAGGGCTCAGGGCTTTGGAGGGATAGTTCCGAAGTAACTCCACGGACCATGTTTACATCACAGGTGACATATCGAGTTTGAGCAGTCTTGCCGACGCTGCGAGGAGGACATGTTCGGCGGAGTAAGTAAACTCTATCGTGGCCTCATGGCTATCGATGCGTTTCATGCCGTGTGCTGGCTATGCATACATGGTACGTCTATATTCGGCGCCCTGCAGACTAAGCGCATGGTCGGCACGTGGGAAGATATGGTGAGGGCTCCGTCATTCGCAGGGACTGCATTGCCGACAGTCGGACTTGCAGAAATGAGCTGAGGAGCATTGGCCAGAGAGAGTCCGTGATGCGCTCCTGCACGCCGCATGGGGGAGAGGTCAGAAGGTTGTGGCTAGAGCTTGTGCGCCGTACCGTATCCAGTGGTATAGGAAGACTACGTACAAACCTTGATGCGTCACATCTCGTGACGAGTTGGAGATGCTGATGGGCAGAGCCAGTGCAGGACCAGGCAGTCTTCGCCATGGGGGTCGCGGATCTGCTGCGCTATGCATCACATCCCCCAATAATCGATAAAGCAAGAATCCTCCGAGCAACCTCACCGCTCCATAGACGCAGGCGCACACGGCGAGGCTTCAGCGACTAGGCCGTAGACGGCACTGCTGCCAGGCCTCACTTGGCGCCGATATTGGACGATAGCGAATTTCGGCAACTGTTTCGAAGATGACAGTGATGCACGTCGGCAGCACTAGGCTAAGGTGCCGCCAGCCGCGTGCCGCGATGAGAGAATGGACCGGAGCGCGCGATCCTGCCCAGTGCGTGCTGGCGATGGAGACCTGGGCAGAATTTTCAACTGCGGTCGCGAGATGCAGGTTCACGGGCAGAGTCGTGGTGGTTTGGAGGGGCACAGGTGGGGAGCCCGAAGGATCAATTGCGCCGCACCACCTGCAACGCCCGCCTGATTGCGGCTAGCAGCGACGTTATTTGACGTCGTGCGTATACCTGAGACAGCGACAGCTAGACTGTGCCCGAAAGCGTGCTTCATTTCCAGCCAACTCCATCGCCGGCCTCAGGTTTCGGTGAAGAGTCGAGGGCCATGGTACGCGTACGGGAAGTCACGAGGTTAGCTCCTTCCCTACGTCAATGCCCACCGCCCGCGCTCGCTTCTCCCTTGCGCACTCTAGCCCCAATACTCTCACCGTCCATGCAAACTTCTAGCGCGCCGCCGTCACGTCTCTACGCAGTTAGGGACTTCCACGAGTGGCTGACATGAGGCCACTCTCTTGTTTGTAATCGCGACTGGGGCAGCTTCAGCGACACTACTAACCAACATCGTCATGACAGTCGCGAGATGCTGAAACCAGCCGTTGCTACTACCACCACGAATGGCGAGCCTAATATCGACGTTCCCCACACGTAGCTGCCCGAACGTTGATCTTCGCCGTATCCAAGGGCGGCGCGCCGTATCAAATGCACCTCGCGTCCAGTATGTCCATCTCGTCTCTGCAGTGTCGATAGTAGCGGTGAATTCCGTGTGCTCCAATCTCAGGGCTCCATCCAGTGCTCAACCGAATGCGAAATCCGAACATCCGTCTCCGTGGAGCCCCATCGTCGTCAACCCCTTCCGTGCAATGCAGGCAGTGGTACCCGTGCGTCGTGGCCCGGAGCGGCAGATCGGTGCTGCGGTGTAACCATCTCTACCTGTCAGATCGCAGCTGCAGTGTCACCACCGACACCCAAACACTGGAATTCTTGGGATACAGAGCGAGCGCCGGTTCGCTCGCTAGACCTGTCTTACTCGTAAAGGCGCCTGGCGGCTGCACGCAAGCTTAGTTCAACCATCTCCAAGGGCCCTACAGACAAGCCCAACTCTAGGACACCATGTCCACTTTGCGGGCCCGTGAACGATTGCGCAAGCAAACCTGCGTCGGCCGGATCAGATGGCGTCCGAAACATCAGCATTATCATAATCTCAAGTGCCGGTCCCAAAGCAAGGCCAGCCGCCAAACTGTCACAGACGGACGGTTCGTCATGACTCTATGCTTTCGCTACCAAACTTAGGATCTATCACTCCGTGCCTACTAGATAATCAGCCGGCATTCTTCCATGAACCTGCATCCTGATTGTCCGCTGCTAATCTCGAACTCAATTGTCCAACTCCACAAGACCATGCCACCCGCTAGCGGCCACGAACTTTTGGTGACAAGACGACCCCTAGCCTGAAACATGCTTGTGGAAAATTAGAGTTTACGGGTCTACCCCAACAAGGATGCCCCACTTGCTCTAACCACACCATTTGGATCTCTCCTAGCCTCGCTAACGCTACAATTTCGCGCCCTCCCTCACCGATCACGCTTCACGATTCGCGCCAAGCGAGCCTGTTGCGCCATCAAAGGTCTCCGAAGCTTCTAGCTCTTGGACTAGAAGTGCAACATAGCGATGGCGCAACCTCTTGCTATCGAGTGATTGGTGGGGCCACCTATTACAGTTTTCAGTCGCTATCGTTTTGGCCAAACCCGAATGCGATTGTATAGTCGTTGGGCGCGCCATGTTCCTTTCTTTTTGGCGTTTACCTGCATAAAAGACGCAATTGTGGGGTATGATTCGAGGCTGAAAGTGGCGGTACGCTGACGTTGGTGGACGAATGCGTGTAGGAAACAGGCGAGATGGGACGCGTGCCGATTTGGCTGTCAGGGATCTCTTCAGCTCTACAGGCACCCTTCACCCTCAACCATGACAGCATGGTGGGCACTCAACCAAACTTTATCAACTTTGGTACACTACGCCTCGGGCACCACGGCACCACGATCTTAGCAGACAGATGAGGAGTTCGTTCAAACGTCGGAATCAATATCGCGAGGCTAACACGGGAGATACACAACCATCATCCCAGTGGTTGTTACCACGCGGGGCCTAAGATGGCGCAATGCTCCGGATCTAAGATAGTATCTACAGATGCAAAGACTCCGAGATCCATCTAAGAAAAGAGAGGGTCGCACAGCTTTCCGCACACGGTAATTTGCAAGGACAGCCCATCATGGCATGCCATATTGTGCCACATCGTCCCACATTCACCGTCTCCCATCCACATACATCGCGCTAGAAAAATCCTAGAAGGGCTCTGCCTATCAATCCAGGCCCATCCCGACAGTGATTCGGTGGATGCGTATCCGTCCTACACCGTCGTACGCCACATCCGCGGGTCGCCAGGATTCTCGGTTTCTTACTCCTTTTTGATGTACTTGTCAAAGATTTTCGAGATTTCTCGCGCGCTCTTCTTAGGGTATCGCTTCTGGCCACCCTTGTAGTCGACGTAGGTAACGCCGAAACGTGTCGTGTAGCCTTCGGCCCACTCAAAGTTGCTGCAGGTACACCAAGTCAGTGTCCATGACGCTTTACACGGCGTCCGTGGGACCCCAAGCCCGCAGTGTTTGAGGCTAGGAGAGAAAGAATGATCTACCCGGGAGCGAACGCGCAACCGCCATGCGGACAAATAAAGACTCCACCACTCATTGGGAAAGAAAAAAGAAACTTCTTGATGACAAGTGGGGGTCAGGGTAGACGTCAAGAAACGGGATTACTCACTCCATGAGACTCCAAGCTGAGTAGCCCCTGACATCGACACCGTCCAAGGTGTGAGCATCGGCCAAGGCTCCAATGTATCCCCTGAAGTACTCGCAACGGAACTCGTCGTCGAGCAACTTCTCAAGAGGGAGATCGTTCTCCCCCTTGAGACTGGTTCCGTTCTCAGTCACATAGAAGGTCGGGCCGCCGTACCTATCACTGAGCCACTTGATTAGCTTTCTGAAACCCAAAGGCATTGGCCTCAGCCAGACGGATTGAGTCTCTGGGCCAATCCATTCGCCCTTCTTGTTCTGGTAAAGAATGTCCATATTGCCAACATGATCTTCAGGCTCAGGCTCAGTGTCCTTGTGTCTAATATAATTGGCGCAGTAGTGGTTCATGCCATAGAAGTCATTGCTTCCCTTGACGAGAGCCGCTTCTTCCGGTGTGAAGTCGGGAAGGCGATCGCCCAGTTGCTTGCGCATCGAGTCTGGGTACTTGCCAAAGTACACTGGGTCGCCGAACCAGCAAATGGCAAATTCGATCTTGCGGTCGCAGGCCTCGCGATCCTTCGGGTCTTCTGGATCCCACGGTTCTGTCCAGTCGCCTAGAAACGGCATATCAGCTTGTCATATTCATGCTCAGACGTGAGGCCGATTTTTACTACCCTGGCACGGCCTTCGATATGCGTGGTACCCACACCTTCTACGCGAGCCACGTGCTGGTCACTTACCATTGAGCGTAATCCCAATCTGGCCTCCATCCTTGGCCTTGAAGTCATCACGGTAGGCCTTGACCGCCGCACCATGGGCAATGAGGAGCGAGTGGCCGACGATCCACGGCTCCCGCGAGCTGTCACCTTCAGCGCTCTTGGTCCGGTCACTGCAACGACCGGGAGCAAAGAGGCCGGTGCCATAGCCGAGAATAGAGCTGCACCAAGGCTCGTTGAAGGTGATCCAATATTTTACCTTCGAACCGAAAGCCTTGAAACACACCCTGGCGTAGTTCTCGTAATCCTTCACGAACTCGTCCTTGTTCAGCATGCCCCCATATCGCTTGTGCAGGTTGTCTGGGAGATCCCAATGAAACAGCGTTATCATCGGCTCGATGCCTGCGGCACGGAGATCGTCGACCAAGCTGATGTAGTACTGCAGACCTTTTTCGTTTACGGGGTCGTTGCGTCCGCCGAGCGGTATGATGCGGGACCACGAGAGCGAAAAGCGGTATGATTTTGCGCCGATATCTTTCAAGAGGGCAATGTCCTCGTCAGTGCGGTGGTAGGAATCGCATGCAACATCTCCGGATTCTCCGCCAGCAATCTTGCCCGGGATGCGGCAGAACGTGTCCCAAATGGAATCGGCGCGGCCATCTTCATGCGGTGCGCCTTCGATTTGGTAACTGCGGGTTCAGAAACTCAGTATGTGACAACAGTGTGGCGCCTCCCAAACCGTATATCTCGTTGGCGGGGTACAATTGGGGAGTGGAGAAATCGGTCCTGAGATCAGACGAACCTGGCTGTTGCGAATCCCCACAGGAAATCCTTCGGCAGATACGACTGCGACATGATGGTTTTGATTGCGGTTCAAGCAGTCTTATTGTCAGAGGTGCTTACGCTGACAATCTAGAGAAGCAGAAAGCAACCCGCAGCAACGGGACAGGTATACTTCTATATACGTGGACACAGCAAAAGGCTGCGGAGAACGTCCCGCCGTAACCGTCCTCACGCGTCGACAAGACCTTAATCGACGCGCAGTAAGACATATGAGGAACTTGGTACGGCTCCGTCGAGCTCAAGCGGGCTGGACGTCGCATTCTCCGCCTTCTCAATGGCTCCTTGGTCGAGCGACCCCGCTCATAGTCACGATCACTTGAGTGTTATAGCTTCATCCCACATGACGAAGCTACACTTTTACGTCGATTCTGCCCATGAGGGTCCTCGATGATGAAGGCGGTCAGTGGGACTGCGGCCCGTTGATTCAGCCTGCCTATTAACCTGCTAGGCGGCAGCGCGGAAGTCATCTTGGGCGCAAGGTGATGCTTGGAGGAGTGGGATGGCGGGGTATTGGGTCTGGCGGCCGTTTCCCGCGCGACCACTCCAGGG
>Ga0265780_10010071_pt1 | contig 11298 bp, 10 predicted proteins | sample P1T30metagenome_FD_192432 | JGI IMG/M metagenome (GOLD analysis project Ga0265780, IMG submission 192432) | Plant litter microbial communities from East Loma Ridge, Irvine, California - P1 T30 | ecosystem: Environmental > Terrestrial > Plant litter > Unclassified | place: USA: California... | reverse complement strand
AAGCATTCATGATGCGCGGCTCGATGCTGCGCATGATGAACAAGCCCGATGAGGCGCTGGCAGCCTATGACCAGGCGCTGGCGCTGAAGCCGGATCACCGCGGCGCCCACATCGAAAAAGCGTACGTCGAAATCGCGCGCGGCAAATTCGACGCGGCCAAGATCGAAGTCGAGGCGGCAGAAAAGAATTCGCCGGGCAGCCTGCTGGTGGTGTACACCCGCGGCCTGTATGAATTCTCGCAAGGTAAATATTCGGCAGCGAAAGACGCGCTGCAAAAAATCCTCAAGGTTGCGCCGGATCACCAGCCAAGCATCTTGCTGGCTGGCGCGTCCGAGCTGAACCTGGGCGGCACCCAGCAAGCCGAGCAGCATCTGCGCAAATACCTGCAAAACAATCCGGACAACGTCTATGCACGCAAGCTGCTGGCCCAGGCCCAGCTGCGCAATTCGCAGCCGGCCGATGCTGCCGCCACCCTGGCGCCAGCCCTGAAAGACGCGCCGCAGGATGCGCAGCTGCTGGCCCTGGCGGGTGAGTCGTACATGCAGGTACGCGACTTCGACAAGGCCAGCAACTACCTTCAGCAGGCCGCCACGCTGGCGCCGCAAGCGTCCGCCGTGCGCACCTCGCTTGGCCTGTCGCGCCTGGCGCAGGGCGATCAGGCACGTGGCCTGAGCGAACTTGAAATGGGTGCAACGCTCGATCCGAAATCGATCCAGGCCACCATGGCCCTGGTGCAGACCGAGATGGGCATGAAGCGCTACGACAGGGCCGAGGCCGCCATCGCCGCGCTCGAAAAGCAGCAGCCGAACAGCCCGCAGGTGCAGCAGCTCAAGGGTGCGGTGTTCATGGTCCAGGCCAAGAATGCCGAAGCGCGCGCCGCATTCGAGAAAGCGGTCCAGCTGCAACCGACCTTCCTGCCGGCCGTGACCAATCTGGCGCGCCTCGACATGCAAGAGAAAAAGCCGGATGCCGCCAAGGCCCGCTTCACGGCCTTCCTCGAGAAAGACAAGAACAATGCCGACGCGATGGCGGCACTGGGCGAATTGGCGCTGCTGCAGAAGAACACGGCCGAAGCTACCACCTGGTTTGAAAAAGCCAGCACCGCCAATCCGGAAGCGACAGCCCCGGCCCTGAAACTTGGCGCGCACTACCTGCGCACCGATCAGGCGCCAAAAGCGCTGGCGCTGGCCCGCAAATTCCAGACCACGCATCCGACCGATGCCGGCGTGCTCGAACTGCTGGGCCAGTCACAGGTCGCCGGCAAGGATTTGAACGGCGCTCTGGATACCTACAGCAAACTGGCCAATGTGCTGCCGAAATCGGCGCCCGCACAGATTCGCCTGGCCGAAGTGCAGCGCATGCTCAAGAACGACAGCGCAGCAGCTGGCCACATCAAGCGCGCGGTCGATCTGCAACCTGATTTCATCCCGGCGCGCCTGATGCAGGTGGACATGGCAATGCGCGCCAAGCGCCCGGACGATGCACTGGCAGTGGCGCGCCAGATGCAGCAGACGTCGCCGAAAGCGCCGGTCGGCTATGTGATCGAGGGTGACATCCTGATGGCGCAGCAGAAGGGCGCCCCTGCCCTGCAGGCCTTTGAAAAAGCAGCAGCCCTGGCCCCGTCTTCGGAGCTGAACGCCAAGGTGGTGCAAGCAATGCAGATGAGCGGCAAGAGCAAGGAAGCACTGGCCCGCGGCGAACAATGGCTGGCCAAGAATCCGGCCGATGCACGCATGGGCCTGATGGTCGCCGAGATCAACCTCGCCAGCAAGGATTACAAGGCAGCGATCGGCCGGCTGGAAAATGTTCAAAAGAGCACGCCGAACAACCCGATGGTGCTGAACAATCTGGCCTGGGCCTACCAGCAGGTAAAGGATCCGCGTGCACTGGCAACCGCCGAGCAGGCGTTCAAGCTCGCTGGTGACAATCCCGGCGTGATGGACACGCTGGGCTGGATGCTGGTGGAACAGGGCAATGTTGCACGCGGCCTGCCGCTGCTGCAAAAAGCCAGCACCCAGGCGCCGAATGCGCAGGAGATTCGCTATCACCTGGCGCAGGCGCTGAACAAGAGCGGCGACAAGGCTGGTGCCAAGCGCGAGCTCGACAAGCTGCTGGCGTCGACTACGCCATTCGCGCAGGCCGACGAAGCGCGCACACTGCTCAAGACGCTGTAATGCGGGCCGCCGTCGCACGCTTTGTTCAAGCTTGCGGCGGCCTTTTTTGCCTTGCACATGGCATCCCGGCGGTGAGCCAGCCTCATCCTATCGAACGCTCAATTTATTGATGTCGAGATAAGATGTCACCTCCTATATAAGGATGTTTATCGTGAACGACGATTCGTACGGAATCCGGCTTACCGATACTTCGGACGGTCGCAACTCGGCCAGCATGCTGATCAACAGGATGTACGCCTGGCGCGGCTACACCGGAGATCACCAGCCCAGCAATGACCCCAACCGCATTACGCTGACTGCCACTGACAAGGGTGACGTGGTCGGCACGCTCAGCATCGGCATCGATTCGGATGTTGGTCTGATGGCCGACGAAGTGTTCGGGCCCGAGCTCGATGCCCACCGCGCCAATGGCGCCAAGCTGTGCGAGTTCACCAAGTTCGCCTTCGATCCCTCGGTACGCTCGAAAACCGCCCTGGCCAATGTATTCCACCTGGCCGTCATCTACGCCCGCGACATGCATGGCTGCACCGACATCATTATCGAAGTCAATCCGCGCCACCGCCGATTTTACGAGCGCATGCTGGGTTTTCGCAAAGAGGGCGACCTCAAGATCAATACCCGGGTCGATGCGCCTGCCTACTTGCTGCGTGTCAATCTCAAGTATGTCACCGAGCAGATCGGCATTTTCGGCGGCACCTTTGCCTCCGACGGCGAAACCGAAGAGCGTTCGTTCTACCCATTCTTCTTTTCGCCCCGCGAGGAACGGGGTATCATCAACCGCCTGTTGCGCATGGACGAGCCGCACTCGGTGTAACTACTTGCGCCGCCGGCGCGTCCTGCCCTCGTATGGCGCCGATCACTTTGTTCCCACTTCTTTCTCTCTCCCGTCGATGAGCAATCCGTTCCAATACGAACAGGCGTTTTCACGCAATATCGGCTGGGTCACGCCTGCCGAGCAACAACAACTGCGCGGCAAGCGCATTGCCATCGCCGGCGGTGGCGGTGTTGGCGGCGTCCACCTGCTGACCCTGGCCCGGCTGGGCGTGACACGCTTTCATATCGCCGACTTCGATACCTTCGATATTCCCAATTTCAACCGCCAGGTGGGCGCGATGATGTCGACGGTTGGCCAGCCCAAGGCCGACGTGCTGGCGCGCATGGCGCACGATATCAATCCCGAAATCGAGATCAGGATTTTTCCGGAGGGCGTCCATGGCGACAATCTCGACGAGTTCCTGGCTGGCGTCGACCTGTACGTCGATGCGCTGGACTTCTTTGCCTTCGATGCACGCCAGCAAACGTTCGCCGCCTGCGCCCGCCTTGCGATCCCGGCGATCACGGCAGCGCCGCTCGGCATGGGTGCGGCGCTGCTCAACTTCATGCCCGGCAAGATGACGTTCGAAGAGTATTTCGGCTGGGGCGACTTGCCGGAGCAAGAAAAGGCGATCCGTTTCGTAGTGGGCCTGGCGCCCGCCGGCCTGCACCGGTCCTACCTGATGGTGCCGGGGTCGGTGAACTTCGCCGAGCGGCGCGGTCCATCGACCATCATGGCCTGCCAGCTATGCGCCGGCATCATCGCCACCGAATCGCTCAAGATATTGCTGGGCCGCGGCGACGTGCTGGCCGCGCCGTGGGGCATGCAGTTCGACGCCTACCGCAACAAGCTCAAGCGCACCTGGCGGCCAGGCGGCAACCGGCATCCAATCCAGCGCCTGGCGATTGCGATCGGGCGGCGCCAGTTTGCGCGCATGGCGGCGGCAGGACGCTGACCCCAATCTCGTCAGCTTGCTGCGAGCGGGCGGCGGAGCGACGAAAAAAAACCACTGCCGGAGACGGCAGTGGTTTTTTCTTGAAGCGCTTCAGAGAACCAGGCCTGCGCTGCAGGCCCGTAATTCTTAGGCAGCCTTCTTGTTGCGGCGACGGGCTGCGTACAGACCCAGCATGCCCAGGCCCAGCAGGCCAACCGATGCTGGCTCTGGCACTTCAGCTGGTGCGCGATCGAACACGACGTCCAGCGAACCGTTGATGGTCTGGGTGCCCGACGCGGTGAAGTTGTTCAGCTGGCCCGACTGGAACGACATCGTGTAGAACGGGTTAGGCAGGATGAAGAAGTCGCTGCCGGCGTCGGTCAGCGCGAACGTGCTCGACGCACCGAAACTGCCGCAGTTGATGCCGTTGCCGCCAGGATTGCCTGGGTTCGAGCAGGTGCTCAGCATCGGGTTCAGCGTGCCTTGGCCGGCCAGCGGATTGCCCGAGCCCAGCAGCACATTGCCACCAGCAACGCCGAGGGTGGTGTCCATGAACAGTTGCAGAGTGCCCGTGCCTGGTTCAAAGTTGAACGTGGTGATACCGCCGCTGACCGAATAATTACCGCTTGCGCTGTAGTTGGCGAACAGGCCGTAGGTTGCGCCCAGACCCGTCTCGAACGGCTGATAAGCAGTATTGCCGTTGTTACCGACGAACTGACCAGCAGTCCACACCAGCGCAACATTGAACGTACCATCGTTATTGAAAGTGGCAGTTTCGGTGTAGTTACCAGTGATCTTGTCAGCAACGAAATTCGCGTATGGGCCGTTGACTGGATCAACGGTGAACGGGTTGAACGTGTCTGCTGCGGCAGTGCCACTGAACACGGTTGCTGCTGCGATCGATGCGGCGATGATGGTTTTCGAGAAAGCGTTCATTTCGGGTATCTCCTGAGTTGTCTGGGGTACTGCTCACGAGGCTATATAAGCAATCAGCGTGCCAGCTCACGAGATTTGTTTAAAATCAAGCAGTTAGAAAAAGATGCCTGCCTGACTAAAACACCTCTGTAAAGAATCCCGACACCACTTTTACAGTTGATGAGTGGTCACTGTCAGACTGCTCCTACACAGGCTTGCGCACCACCACATTCCAGGTATTTCCAGAGGTAAATTCCGAATGTATTTCATAACCCGCAGTCAACATTTTCGCGCGCAATTCTTCAATGTGGAATGGGCTGTACAAAATGCCCTTGCGGATGCCCCAATCGTTGATTTTTTGCGCTGCCCAGCGCAGTGGCGCGAAGCCGGTTGGGTACAGCAGCACGTTGGCCGCCATCGTGCCACCCGGCTTGAGCACGCGCAGAATGTCGCGCAAGGCGCCGTCAATGGTCGGGAAGCAGTGGATCGAGTTGGCGATATTGGCCGTGTCGAAACTGTTGTCGGCGAACGGCAGCTGGGCCGCATCGGCATGCTGCACCTTGACTTGCGGATTGTTGGCGAAGCGGCGCTTGGCGCCAGCCAGCATCGATGGCGCGTAGTCGATGCCCGTTACCTTGACCTGCGGGAGCTTGCGCCGACGGCGCCACTTGAGCACCATCTCGAGCAGCGTCCCCGTACCGCAGGCGACTTCCAGGTGTTCAGGGCCGAAATTCGGCCCGAAGAAGCGCATCTGCGTGCCGATGGTGCTGTTATAAGCGAAGGTCAGAATGAAGAAGCCGCGCAGGTCGTACCACCACGGTTCGGATGAATAGGCTTCGGCGATTTCATCCCGGGTCTTGCCTGTCGTCATGGAGCGTCCTCATTGTCAAATACATGAAGCGCTGAATATAGGACGTTCTTGCCAGGCAGGCAAGGTACAAATGCAAGACCGAAATCGGGAGGGCTTAGCCGAGCGCGCGCAAGCGGTTGATGATGCCGGCTTCTTCGCGCTGCGAAAAGAACCATGGAAACAGCGAGCGCTCGCCGATGGCCTTGTCCTGCATGCCGCCCCACTTCGCGACTTGCTCGGTTCCATATGCCGTGGAGGCGCTGAGCAGCACCGCCGGCGCCTGGACGCGCGGATTGGGCCGCGATTCGCACACTGTCTGAAAGCCCAGCATGGCCTCATAAAAGCGACGGTGGCGCGGATTGACCTCGATGAAGATGTGGCTGCAATCATTCAGATCACGCGCATAAATCAGCGCCACGTGAAACAGCGAGGCCAGTACGGCCTTGGACTTGATCGCCGGGTCGACGGCAAGCTTGATGATTTCGCATACCTTGCCAGTGCTGCGCTGGCTATCGACATAGTCGGCAAATACCTGATCCGCCAGCAGTCCGATCTCGGAATCCAGGCCCAGGCTGAGCGTGCCGAACACCTGGCCATGGTCCGACGCCGTCAGGGTGATACGGTTGGGATCATCGCCGATCTGGTGGTTGCCGCTATAACCGCGCCAGGCGTACATCTTACTGATGAGCATGCTCGCAGAATTGCGCTGGGTGTCGATGTCGGCTGCGCGAATCCCGAAGACACGCTCATTGATGGTGACATCGATGATGCTGGGCGTGCTGGCCGCGGCTGAGTCATCGCTATCCGGTCCTGCGCAGAGGACGGCTGGCGCCAATGTCTCGATCATGTGCTTTCTCCAGTCGGAATCGACGCGTCGTGCGCCGACGACAATGTGGTCATCATAACATCAATAATTACATTTTGTTAATTTAATTAACAAAATGAATTTACTCTGGCAGCATTGCTACACTCATTCCATAACGGGAAAGAGTAGCAGGTCAAACGGCCTCTGCGGCACGCGGCGACAAGAAAGCCTTGTGAAACAGGTGGCGTGCCAGCAACACCGGCGGCATGCGCAGCCAGTTTCCACGCACATACAGCACGAAACGGGCAGCGCGGTCGAAACGCGCGGCGCATTCGGGATGCAGTGGCGCCAGAGCGCGTACGAACAGCGCATCCATGACTGGCAGCAGCACCCGGGGCGGCCCGAAGGCGCTGGCGGCGGCCATGACATCCGCCGGTACCGGCGTGCCGAAGGTGCGGCTGAGGTAACGCAGCGCATAGAACATCGGACGCGTCAGCTCCAGCGCGCGGGCGCGGGCAACCAGGCCATCCCAGAAACCGGGCTCGGCGCCAAAGTGCAGCGCCAGGCGATGCAGGTCGAACAAGTCGCGCAGCCCCTGATCGAATTCACCACCGAAGAACAGGTGCACCGCGCTGTGCAGGAACATATCGTGCGGGCACAAGGTGTACAGGCCCGACGCACCAGGTGGGCCGGGAATCGGCCGCGCCGCTGCGCGCAGCAGCGCCGGATCGGGCCGTACAGGCGCCGTCTCGGGCAGGATCGCGTGGTGCACATCAATGGCATTGCCTCGGCGCAGGTGCACCATTGGCGGCAACTCGTGCATCCAGGTACGGTAGTAGCGTTCGTCATAGGCATCGTGGTGGGCGCTGGCCCAGCCATGCAGCATCAGCGCGCTTTCCACCTGATGCAGGCCGTCCTTGGGCACAAGGATGTCGATGTCCGAGAACAGGCGGCCGCGCCCGGACGGCAGACCAGCCATCGCATACGCCGCGCCTTTGAGCAAAATCAAGGGCAGGCCGAGATGCGCCAGATCGCTGCGAATGCGCTCGACCTCGTAGCCGGCCAGGCGCCGGTGACGCAGGGCAACGATGCGCGCTGCTTCCAGGTGTTCGCGCGGCTGGGGCGGGACCTCACCCAGCAGTCCGTGCTCTTCCAGAAGGTACACCAGGATCGCACCGACATTGGCGCCGTTGGCCTGGCGCAGCAGGCGCTCCCAGCCCGGCAGGTCGAGCATGCGAATCCGGCCTGGCGCAGCCAGGACCTCGACCAGCAACGATGGTGCGGACGACGTCATGGCGTCACTCCAGCCAGCGCATCGAACAAGGCGATCGCTTCGTCCAGCTGGCTGTAACAGAATTCGTGACCATCGCAGTCATCCACCAGGCCTGCCAGGCAATCGAAGCCAGCCGGCCCGAGCACGAAATAATTGAAGGCGTTTTCAGCGACGCGCATGAACAGCTGTCCCTTGGCCAGCGGGATCAGCGTGGTGGCGGCGCCCGCTTCATAGCGGGGAAAGACGATGTGGCGCGCGCGCGCGGCCTCGCCGAAGCGCGCCACGCTGTCGGACGGCGCCTTCAGATGGGCAATCGTGCCCTTGGTGGTGCCCGGCACCGGCGTGCCAAGTTGCGCATCGGGCGCGAACGCGCGGATGACGTCGATCGAGGCGTTTTTCAGGCTCACCGGACGCGCCAGCGGCACGACCATGCCGTCGCTGCGCCGTACCAGCGTGAGTTCATCCGACAGCAGGCGCCAGCCGCGGCAGACCAGCGCCGCGCACAACGTGCTCTTGCCCGAGCCGGGCGGGGCCGGCAGGACGATCGCGCAACCGTTGCGTTCGACGACGGCGGCGTGCACGATCAGGTAACGGTGTGCCCGGTTCGAGACGCACCAGTTCATGACCCATTCGAACATCGGCCAGGCCTGGGCCAGCGGCAGCGGCGCAAATGGCTCGCGGCCATCGAAATCAAAGCAGGCCTGCGGATGCCACCAGCGCCGCAGCCCGGTAGAGTGGAGCAGGCGCACCTGGAAATCGGCGAAGCCGCCCGGCTCGTCGACCGGATAGTCGCGATACAGCGCACCGATGCCATCGGCGACCAGGGAGAGATTCGATTGGATACGGCTGACAAAAGGTCCGGTGCGCAGCAACAGACCGGGGCCGCCCAGGCGCCGTACCAGTTCGGTACGGCCCAGATCGGCTACAAGGGACATGGTTCGATCAGATCCAGGCTGGAAAGTTGTTCGAGCAGGTCGGCCACGTCGTCGGACAAGGTGGCGTCATCGACTTCGAAACGTTCGCGCAAAGCACCGGCAATGGTCGCTTCGGACGTGGGCGCGGCCCCCAGTTGCTGGAGTACGACGAGTGCCTCGAGAGTGAGCAGATGGGTCGCGCCGGACACTTCGTTGAACAGCACCACATCGTCCTGCCACTGGCGGTAGTGCAGGGTTGCAGGTCCCGGGCGACGCCAGGACCCGGATCGATCACCAGCCGTGGACAGCGACAAGATAATCCCTGACCTCGGCAGCGGTCCAGTATTCGTTGGCTTCGACCTTGTAGAGACCACCACTCTTGATCTGGTTCCACATGCGCTGCAGCGTCGGCACGTCAAGGAAGTCGATACGCTTTGACGTGACGTTCAGGTAAGCCGCTGCCAGGTGACGCCCCAGGCCATTGTAGTTTTGCTTGTCATATTTGGAATTCATGACATCAAGCAAGCTATCCTTGGCATACGTCTGTGCGAAACGGGACTCGTTACACTTGAAAACTTCGCTGAACTTCTTGGTCTTGTTGCACGGCCAGCCATTCTGGACATAGCACCAGATCGTTGGCGACAACGGATTGCAGCGCTGTTCGGTGGCGACGTTACTGTTCAGGCCAGCCGAATTGTAGGCCGACGCAGACTCGCACACGAAGCCGGTTTTTTGCAGCGTGGCGCGGCTTTCGAGCGTCCACAGCACACCTGCCGCACCCAGGCCGGCCTTGGCCAGGCGTCGACGCGCGGCGCCATGCGCAGGCATCGCCTGGGGCACGGTCGGGAGTTGCTGCTGTTGCGGCTCGCTACCGCTTTGTTGCTGATCATTAGCCACGGCTAGTCCTCGATTTCAGTTACGCACACCAGAACATAAGCAAGATTCGTGCCCAAAAAGTTCCCACAGGAATATTTTCACTTAAAACAATTACTTAGGCGCTTGTCAAGCACGATTCACACTGCATTGTAGAGGCTGGCTCGGAAGCAGTGTAAGAATTCTCGACAAGCCCTTAGAAGAAGCTCTCGGGAATGACGAGAATGTCGCCCGGACGCATCATCATATTGGCCGAAATGTCGCCATCCTTGATCAGGTCATCCAGGCGCACGATGATTTTTTCTTGCTTGCCATCGACTGTGCGGATAATGCTGGCCTTGTTACCGGAAGCAAACTCGGTCACACCACCGACCGCGATCACCACGTCCATCACCGACATGTCGCGACGATATGGCAGCGCCTGCGGACGTGCAGCCTGGCCGATGACGCGGATCTGATCGGTGAAGTTACCAATGAAGTTGGTCACGATCACGGTCACGACTGGCTGCTGGATGAACTTCGCCAACGCCCCCTCGATATCGCGCGCCAGTTGGGTCGAGGTCTTGCCGGCGGCAGGCAAATCTTCAACCAGCGGGGTCGTGATCTTGCCGTCCGGGCGGACTGGAACCGACATCGATACTTCCGGATTGCGCCAGACGATGATGTTGACGCTGTCGCCAGGGCCAATCAGGTAATCGGGGTTGATCGGCGCCAGGGCCGCGCTGCTCGGCGGCGTTGGCGTGGCGCAGCCAGCCAGGATCAGCATGCAGGCGGTGGCGCCTGCGGCGACCAGGTGTTTCGTCAGTTTCGTCATCATCGCGTTCATCCCTTGCGCGCCCCGTGACCATCTGAATGCATGGTGTACGGCGCGAATAAATAATTGTTATTTCGCCATCATGGCTGCGCTATTGTAGCGCAGTCCGCAATGGGAACGAGCCATGCACAATTGAAATACTTTCTTGTTGCAACATCAACACGCGCCTATGGTGGCGGGGCTGACGGCCATGCTAGCGCGCCAGCAATTCCTGCACATGGCGCACAGGAATTGCATACGTGATACCGCTCGGCGCCGTGATGGCGCTCTCCTTCAAGCCCTTCACGAACACCATATTGATCACCCCCAGCACTTGCCCGCTCTCGGGGTCATACAAGGGACTGCCGCTGTTGCCGGGATAGGCGGTACCGTCGAGCTGGTAGATGCTGAACGGCGAACGCTGCAACTGCGCCACAGCGCGCGCATCAAGCCGGCGTGCACTGAGCGATGGCTGCATCACCGGCGTGATCGCCGCCAGCAGGGCGCGATGCGTGGCCGGAAACAGCCCCAGCACCATGCCGAGAGGGAAACCGGTAAATGCCAGCGCCTGCCCTTCGGCCGCCATGCTCGCGTTGCCCAGACGCAGTGCCGGCAGTGGTGTACCCTCGACGCGCAAGTGGGCCAGGTCATGCTCGCGATCCAGCCCGACCAGCTCGGCCGCACGGAAACGCACCCCGGCGCCGTCAGGCACCACGATGCCCAGTTTCTCGAGCTTGGCGCCATCGAGCTGGTTCGGTACCACGTGGGCATTGGTAATCACGCTCAAGCCGTCACCCACCACGAAGCCAGTGCCGCTGAACACAATGGCGGGGCTGCGGGTCACCATCTGGGTGCCGATGCCGACGATCGACGGCTTGATCGCCGCCACGGTTTGCGGCAGCGAGGCGGCTGTAGCTGCCGTCACGCCCAGGCCCAGACTCCAGGCCAGCAGG